>Ga0209820_1000040_pt1 | contig 35167 bp, 37 predicted proteins | sample PPLLak21cMay2015_FD_187254 | JGI IMG/M metagenome (GOLD analysis project Ga0209820, IMG submission 187254) | Freshwater sediment microbial communities from Prairie Pothole Lake near Jamestown, North Dakota, USA - PPLs Lake P7 Core (1) Depth... | ecosystem: Environmental > Aquatic > Freshwater >...
GGTCGAGTCGGCGCAGGTCACCTCGTCGCTGCGTGCGCCGATCAGCCGCGCGATCTTCGCGCCGACGCGCCGCGGCAGGTCGATCCAGCGCGCATCGTTCCACGAGCGGATCAGTCCCTCGCCCCACTCGCGCTCGACGACCTCGCGCACGCGCGCACCGGTCGCGCGGGGCAGGGCGCCGAGCGAATTTCCGTCGAGGTAGATCACGCCGTCGGGCAGCGCGAAGGCCGCGCGGTGCACGCGAAGGGGATCGGCCTCGTCGCGCGCGACGCAGTCGGCGCGGTTCAATTCAGTTCCCGCAGGATGGCGCGCACCGGGCTCGCGTCGCCGCCGCGGATCTTCAGCGGCAGCGCGATCAGTTCGTAGTCGCCGGCCGGGACGTCGTCGAGCACGATGCCCTCGAGGATCGCCATGCCGTGCGCGCGCACGCGCTGGTGGCTGTCGAGCGACTTGCTGTCGGCGGGGTCGAGCGATGGCGTGTCGACGCCGACCAGGCGCACGCCGGCCGCGTGCAGTCGGTCGATGGTCGCCGGGGCGATCGCAGTGAACTGAGGATCCCACGCGTCGAAGCGGGCGCGGCGCGCAGTGCGGATCAGTACGCGTTCGGGCACGTCCGTGAGCGCGCACGGCCGCTCCGAAGCGCTCATCCCGAGCGCGCGGCGCGAGGGTTGTCCAGTTAGTGCGCCTTCGAGGTGGCGCGGCTCGACGCGCGGACCCGCGTCCATCGCGTGGATCACGCGGCACCGGCCGAGGTAGAGGTCGAGCGGGACGTCGGCGATGGCCGCGCCATCGGGGTCGTAGTGCAGCGGCGCGTCGGTGTGCGCGCCGGTGTGCGGCGACATCATCAACTCGGACACGTTGACCGGGCAGCCGGGGCCGATCGACCAGGTCCAGCGCAGCGCGAACGGCGTGTCGCCGGGGAACACGGGGAAGCCGGGGCCGATCGCGGGCGAGATGTCCCAGAGGCGTCGCATGCGGTCGACTCTACCGGTTACGCCGAGCGCAGGTGCAGCGCCATCATCAGCTTGTCGAACGCGCGGTCGCCGAGGCGCATCGCGCGCGGCTCGAGGCCATAGGCGGAGAAGCCGGCCCGCTCGTACAGCCGGATCGCGCCGGCGTTGGTGCTCGTCACGGTGAGGTAGAGGATCTCGACGGACGGCTCCGCGCGCACAAGGTCGATGCAGGCGTCTAGGAGTCGGGCGCCGATGCCCCGTCCCGCGTGCTCCGGCGTCACGTACATGCCAACGAGCGTCGCCGTGTGGCAGACCTTGCGCCGGGTTTCGAGCAGCAGCCCGGCCGTGCCGACCAGCCGGCGCGCGGCGGTCCAGGCGCCGACGAAAGCCGCGTGCGACTCGGCTCGTGGGGCGAGCCGCTCCGCCCACCACCGCATCGGCTTCGCCGCTTCCTCCTCGACGTCCGAGCGGAACGCCTCGGGGTGCTCGGCGAGCGCGCGCAGCCGCACGCGCCGGTACTCGTCGACGTCGGACGGTGTCAGCAAGGCGACCGTGATCGCGGCAGCGTCAGTCATCGGGCGATTGTAGGCAAGGGCGCGCCGATGCCATCGCCGCCGCGGCGAGCGTTCTTGCGCGCGCCGCCCCCGTCAGCGCCAGGGCTTGCTGAAGCCCTTCGGCAGCGGCTCTTCGGTGGCGCTCGCGATGTAGCGGCCGTCGTGGAAGATGAGCGCGGGGCCGCCGGGCGCGTCGTATGTGACCACCTCACCGACGAGGATCACGTGGTCGCCCTCGATGTGCCGGCTGCGGTTGGCGACGATCAGCGACGCGACCGCGCCGTCGATCACCGGCACGTCGAACGGCCCCGGGTGCCAGGCCACCTGCGCGAAGCGGTCGGCCTTGGCGTCCGCGAAGATCTTCGCGGCGTCGAGCTGGCCCGCGGCGAGCACGTTGACCGCGTAGTGCCGGCAGTTGCGGAAGGCGTCCAGGGTGCTCGCCTTCAGTGCGAGGCTCCACAGGACGAGCGGCGGTTCGAGCGAGACCGAGTTGAACGAATTGACGGTGAGCCCGGAGGGCGTCCCGTCGGCCGCGCGGGTGGTGACGATGGTCACGCCGGTGGCAAACTGCGCGAGCGCGCGCCGGTAATCGGTCTTGGCCTTGGCCTGCATCGGCGCGATTCTACGGGCAGCGCGTCCGCCCGAAGAACGGCCCGTCCCGGCGACGCGGGTGTTGTCGGGTTTTGGGCGCTCTGTGGCCGTCCGGTCGTGGCACGATTGCGCAGCCGCGCCGAAGTGCCGGCTCGACCGCGAGGGATCCGGCTGAATGCCGTGCACAATCCGCGCTGCCGAATCAACAACGAGTCATTCGATCGCGGAGGTTTTGATGAGCGCATTGCGTTCCCTGGTGGTGTTGGTGCTGGTCGGCGTGCTGTCCGGCTGCGGCTACAACACCATCCAGCAGAAGGACGAGGCGGTGAAATCGGCGTGGGCCGAAGTCCTGAGCCAGTACCAGCGTCGCGCCGACCTGATCCCGAACATCGTGGCCTCGGTCAAGGGCGAGACGGACTTCGAGCAGACGACGCTGCAGAACGTGATCGAGGCGCGCGCCCGCGCGACGTCGATCCAGGCGACGCCCGAACTGATCAACGATCCGGAAGCCTTCGCGCGCTTCACCCAGGCACAGGGCCAGGTGACGAGCGCGCTGTCCCGGCTGCTCGTGACGGTGGAGAACTATCCGAACCTGAAGGCGAACCAGGCCTTCCAGGACCTGCGCGCGCAACTCGAGGGCACCGAGAACCGCATCGGCATCGCGCGCAACCGCTACATCAAGGCGGTCGAGGACTACAACGTCTTCATCCGCCAGTTGCCGCAGAACCTCACGGCGATGGTGTTCGGCTACAAGCAGCGTCCGCAGTTCTCGGTGGAGAACGAAGCGGCGATCAGCAAGCCGCCGACCGTCGACTTCGGAACGAAGAAGTAGGCGACACGGATGCGGGGCCTGGCGCGCTCGTGCGCCGCGTTGGTGATCGCCGCCGCGGGCGTGCTCGCGGCGGGCGCCTTCGCGCAGGCCCCCGCGCCTGAACTGCCGAAGGGGCTGTTCCCGCCCGTGCTTCCTGGGCAGGCCCCCGCGCCCGCAACGACGCCGGCGCCGGCCCCGAGGGACCCGGGCGCGCCGGCGCCGACAGCGGGCGAAGCGGCCATGCCGACGCTGCCCGACGGGCGACTCGCGGTGCCGCCGCTGGCGCGCGTGACCGACACGGCGGGTGTGCTCGGCGGTGGCGCGAAGGAGCGGCTCGAAGCGAAGCTCGCGGCCTTCGAGCAGGAGAAGGGCTCGCAGATCGCGGTGATCGTCGTGCCGAGCACGCAGCCCGAGCCGATCTCGGACTTCACCAATCGCGTCGGCGACGCGTGGAAGATCGGCCGCAAGGGCGTCGGCGACGGCGTGCTGATCGCGGTCGCCGTCAAGGACCGCCGCGTCTGGATCAGCGTGGCGCGTTCCCTCGAGGGCGCGATTCCCGACGTCGTCGCCACCCGCATCACGCGCGAGCTGATGGGGCCGCAGTTCGCGCGCGGGGCGTTCGCGGCCGGCATCGACGCCGGCGTCGACGCGGTGATGAAACGCATCGAAGGCGAGGCGCTGCCGACGCCGGCCGGCGTGCCGCGCCACAAGGTCGATGCCGGCGAGGACCTGCTCGCCGCGCTCGCGCCGCTGATCATCTTCGGCACGTTGGTCGGCGCGCTGCTGCGGCGAATCTTCGGCGTGCCGGGCGCGATGGTGAGCGGCGCCGGCACCGGTGCCATTGCCGGCTTCATGCTGTCGTCGCTGATCGTCGGCGCCATCGCCGGGATCGCGGTGCTCGTGCTGTCCGCCTTCGGCGGTGGCCGCGGCCCGCTGGGGGGCGGCCGGGTGCTCGGCGGACGGCGCGGCGGCCCGGTCATCATCCCCGGCGGCTGGAGCGGCGGCGGCAGCTGGGGCGGAGGCGGATTCGGTGGCGGTGGCGGGGGTGGCTGGTCGTCCGGCGGCGGCGGAGACTTCTCCGGCGGCGGTGGCGGCAGCAGCTGGTAGAGGGTGACGGAGAAACGATGAGCATCGGTCGCTGGCTGCGCCACTGGTTCAAGACGCCGCACGCCGTGCGCAAGGCGTTCAGCGAAGATTCGCTCGCGCGCATCCAGCAGGCAATCGCCGACAGCGAACGCCGCCACTCGGGCGAGATCCGCTTCGCCGTCGAGGCCGCGCTGCCGTGGAGTTACCTGAAGCGCGACGCGCCGGCGCGCCAGCGCGCCGCGATGGTGTTCTCGAAGCTGCGGGTGTGGGACACCGAGCAGAACAACGGCGTGCTCATCTACGTGGAGCTCGCCGACCACAGCATCGAGGTGATCGCCGACCGGGGCATCGCGAGCCGAGTGCCGCGCGCCGAGTGGGATGCGATCTGCGCCGCGATGCGTGATCAGTTCCGCGCGGGGCGTTTCGAGCAGGGCGCGATCGAGGCCGTCAGGTCGGTGGGCGAGCTGCTGGCCCGCCACTTTCCGCTCGCCGACGGCGAGCTCAACCCGAACGAGCTGTCGAACCGGCCCACGGTCCTCTAGACAGGCCCTGGTGACCATCGCGCTGTTCGAACCGGAGTGGGTGTGGCAGTGGGTGGCACGCCGCCGCTCGCAACCCGGGTGGCTCTGGGGGCCGGTGGCAGTGGCCGTCGTCGGCGGCCTCGTCGTGGCTGTTGCGACCGAGATCGGGGTGCGCGTGTTCAACACCGACTGGAACTTCGTCGCCGGGTACTCGGCGCAGCCGGACCGGGGGTGGAGGCCGCTGCTCGTGCTGTGGCTCGCGGCGGCCGGCCTGCCGCTCGCCCAGGGCCTCTTCGGGGGCTGGCTGCTGCCGATGTACGGCCGTCCGCGCGACTGGGCGGGCGGACTGGCCGTCGGAGTCTACGGATCGTTGCCGATCTACGCGGTGGCGCCGGCCCTGATCGTGCTGCCGGGCATCGTGCTTGTGTGCGTCGCGTACCTGATCAGCTGCTCGTGGTGGGGCAGCGGCGCGCGGTCGATACTCGGCGTGCCGATCGGCGAATCGGCAGACCACGTCGTCGCCTCGATCGTCGCCGGCAGCCTGGCGATGTCGTTCGCGCTGGCGGTCGTGCCTTTCGCCTGAACCTTGCCGCGTCGCGCCTTCGCTACAGCGCGCGTTGCCGTCAACTTCGAGGAGTTTCCCATGTCGATCAAGCATCCCCTGGCCCCGCAGCCACGACCCGGCAACGAGTTCGCCACGCTTGGCGGCGGCTGCTTCTGGTGCCTCGAAGCGGTCTACGAGGACCTGGCGGGCGTGGTCGACGTCGAGTCGGGCTATGCCGGCGGGCAGGTCGCCGCGCCGACCTACGAGCAGGTCTGCGGCGGCCGCACCGGACACGCCGAGGTCGTGCGGATCGAGTTCGATCCCGCGCGCACTTCGTACCGCGAGATCCTCGAGGTGTTCTTCGTGATCCACGATCCGACGCAGCTCAACCGGCAGGGCAACGACGTCGGCACGCAGTACCGCTCGGTGATCTTCGTGCACTCGGAGGAGCAGCGCCGCGTGGCCGCGGAAGTCATCGCCGAGGCGCAGTCGCAGGCGTCGGGCAAGGTGGTCACCGAGGTGCTGCCAGCGCCCGAGTACTACCGCGCGGAGACCGATCACCAGGAGTACTTCCGCCACAACCCCGGGCAGGGCTACTGCATGTTCGTGGTCGCGCCGAAGGTCGAGAAGTTCCGCCGGACATTCGCGTCGAAGCTGCGCACGTAGCCCGCGGATCCGGACTGCGCCGGGATCACCCGACCACCGCGCGTGCCAGTTCGATCGCGCTGAGGGGCGCGCAGCCTTCGGCCTTGTTGTTGACGATGACGAAGCTCGGCTGTCCGCTCTTCAGCGCGACGTGGATCAGGTGCGCGAGCGTGCCGCGGCTGGGGATGTCGGGATCGACCAGGCGATCGAACGGCGCGTAGCGGCTCTTCGCATCGTCGTAGCGGAAGCCGCTCGCCAGGCTCCAGCGCACCACCAGCGGTCCCTTCAGGCGCCAGTCGTCGCCTTCGTCCTCGGCAGCGTCCATGGCGTGCAGCGCGGCACTCTGCCGCGCCGCGGGCGGCATGCGGGCGTGGATGGCGACGCAGAGCCGGGCGCCGTGTTCGCGCAACATGCGCACGCAACGCGGGGTCAGCAACTCGGGGTTGCGCAGTTCGACGGCGTAGATCGGCGCGCGGCCGTTCACCTCGCGCGGCAATCCGGCCAGCATCGTGCCGATGCGTTCGATCGTCGCGGCGCGGGCGTCGCCCTGGGTCCACTCGCGCGGCAGCGGCGGCAACTGGAACACGAGCGGCCCGGCATGGATGCCGAGGCCTTCCATCGCGGGGCCGACGAAGTGATCGATCGCCGCGGCCGCGTCGAGGAAGTGCGGATTGTCCTCGGCCGGCGCGCCGCGTTCGCGGCGAACGACCGCGTCGCTCACCAGCGACGGCGCCTTCACGAGGAAGCGGAACTCGTCCGGCACTTGACTCGCGTACCGCGCGTACTCCGCGATGGCGAGGGGTTGGTAGAAGCTGCGGTCGATCCCCACCGTCCGCAGCACCGGGTGCTGCGAGTACGCCGCGAGGCCGTGCCTGGCGAGCTGCGCTTCCGTGTACTGGCGCGAGTAGACGATGTCCTGCCAGCCCGGGAAGCTCCACGACGACGTCCCGAGATGGACGCTGGCGGGCAATTGCCGGCCCAGCTTGAAGAGGCTCTCGTCGAGCCAGGCGGGAGCGACGACGGCGGCCTGGCTCGAAGGCGGGGTGCCGGGGACGGGATCGTCCCCGAACAGCGAATCGGAGGCGCTGGCCGGCGGTGACATGGCCGGCAGTGTACGGTCGGGCGTCGCCCGGCGGGACGGATCGCTACCCCTGCCGCACCTGCTCGATCACCGCCTCGGTGTTCAGCGACAGTTGCATCGCGCGGGTGTTGGGCCCCGGGGAGGTGGCGAGCGGCAGGCGCAGCAGGATCATCGTGCCGGCCCCGGGGACCGTTTCGACCTTCAGGACCGCGCCGATCTTGCGCGCGCGGTTGCGCATGTTCAGCAGGCCGCGCCCGTTGCCGTTGGCGCCCGCCGCGAGTCCGCGACCGTTGTCGGTCACGCGGATCGTCAGCCACTCCGAGTCGTCGCGCGAGTCGACGCCGAGCGTGACGCGCACCGCGCGCGCGCGGCTGTGCTTGATCGCATTCGTCAGCGCCTCCTGCACGATGCGCAGCACGGGCAGCACGGCGTCCGGATCGATGTCGACCTCTTCGGGCAGGCCGCGCGCGTCCCACTGCAGTTCCATGCCGGCCACTTTCAAGCGCGGCTCCATCCGGTAGCGCAGGTTCCCGAGGGCCGACAGGAGGTCCGAGTCTTCCGCGGCGAGCGCGTCGATCGCCAGGCGCATGTCGTCGATCGACTCGCGCAGGATCTGCGCCACCTGCTCGTTGGTCAGCGCGCCGCGCTCGACCAGCATCAGCGACGACAGCAGCTGCGAGCCTAGGCCGTCGTGCATGTCCTGCATGATGCGCTGGCGCTCCTGCGCGCTGGCCTTGACGCGCTCGCTTTCGCGCAGGCGGTCGAAGTTGCGCTTCAGCAATTGCTCGCGCTCGTGGATGCGGCTTTCGAGCTCGGCGTTGGTCTTCTCGACGTCGGCGAGGGAGCGCACGAATCGCTCGATCAGCGCGCCGCCAAGCGCGAAGAGCAGGACCGGCGTGGCGATGTTCAGGAGTTCGGGGCTGCCGAAGGTCAGCACGCCGACGTACACCAGGAAGTCGTGCACGGCGGCTGCCAGCGCGATCCCGATGGCGAGCACGATGCCCTTGAGCATGAAGGTCGGCGACTTCAGCGCGTGGACGGCGAGCGAGAGGAGGCCGAGGCCCAGCAGGCCCAGCATCACCGCCTGCCAGGCGGTGCCCGCGGTGAGGTCGAACGTGTCGCCCGAGATCGCGAACAGCAGCGGTCCCAGCACGGCCAGCACGACGACGCCGGCTTCCGCCGCGCCGCGCTTCACCCCGCCGTGCCGCCACATCGTGATCGTCGCGAGCGCGGTGAACGCGGCGGTGCCGAGGTAGAAGGCGCCGCGCGTCCACAACCGCATGTCCGCCGGCAGCGACTCGAACGCGAAGTCGAGCGAGCGCAGCGCCCAGGACGCGGCGATCAGGGACAGCAGCCCGAACAAGGACTCCGAACGGCGGCGGAACCAGAGGGCGGCGAAGCCGATCGCCATCAGGCAGGTGAGCAGCAGCGCAATCCAGCGCAGCGTGTGGTTGACGAAGAACTGGCTGCCGTAGTCCGGCTGCAGTTCGGCGGTCGGGCCGACCTCGATGCTGCCGATCCCGTGCACGCCGAGTCCGTACGACGTGAACACGAGGACCTGGTTCTGGCCGGCGTGCAGGTAGTCGTTGGGAAGGTTGACCAGATGCGGGCGGCGCCAGTTCACGTGCCGCCGGTCGGCGTCGAGCGGGATGTCGGCGACCATCTTGCCGTTGACGTACACGGTGCCGCCGTTGGCCAGCCGGCCGAACAGGATGCTCCAGCCCTCCTGCGGCGCCGCCGGCAGGTCGAACCCGTACCGCAGCCAGATCCCGGTGCGTCCGCCGCTGGCGGCCCAGCGCATCGGCAATGCGTGCGACTGCCAGAGCGCGTCGGCGGCGGGAAACGTGCCGCGCGTCCCGCCGGTGAGTTCGATGCGCGGGATCGCCTGCGCTTCGTCGGCCTGCCCGGGCAGCGGCAGCAGGACGGCCAGCAGGCAGGCGAAGGCGACGCCGAGCAGGCGCGCCAGACGAACCACCGGGACCGTCACGGCAGTGGGCTCAGCTTTTCAGCAGGCCCATCTGCGTCGCTTCGTACACGGCCTCGCCGCGCGAGTGCACGGCGAGCTTGCGGTAGATCTTCTTGATGTGGGCGGTGACGGTGTGCGGCGAGATGCCGAGGATCTCGCCGATCTCGTTGAAGCTCATGCCCTTCGCCAGCAACTGCAGGATCTCGGTCTCGCGCGCCGACAGCGGGTTCTGCTCGGAGCCCGGCGCGCGCGTCGGCGCCGTCGTGCCCATGCGGTTGCGGATGGCGCGCAGCACGCTGCGCGCGACCACCGGGCTCACCGGGGAGCCGCCGGCACGCAGCAGCCGGATGCAGGAGATCACGTCGGCCGGCGCGGAGTCCTTGAGGATGTAGCCCGTGGCGCCGGCCTCGATCGAAGACACGACGTGCTGCTCGTCGCCGAAGACCGTGACGACCATGATGTCGACGTCGGGCTTCTTCTGGCTGACCTGGCGGATCAGGTCGATGCCGCTGCCGTCGGGCAGGCCGAGGTCGATCAGCATCACGTCGAACGACTCCCGGTCGATGATCGCCTGCGCCTCGCGCTTGTTCGCGGCAACGCCGACGAGCGTCATGCTCGGCTCGTTCTCGATGATCTGCACGAAGCGTCGCCGGAATTCCGGTTCATCCTCGACGATGATGATCGAGATCGGCTGGTCGCTCATTCACACCCCCCTGTCCTGCATATCGGGCAATGATAGTCGCAGCAGGGGCCACGGGAGGCCGCAACCGCCTTGATCCGCCTCGAAAAACCGGCTTATTCGTGGCTCCGGCCCTAAGGCGCGAGCCGCGCGCGGTCCCACCCCGTGGGGCTACGCAGGTAGCGCAGGCGGTCGTGCAGCCGGGACGGCCGCCCCTGCCAGAACTCGATGGCCGACGGGATCACCCGGTAGCCGCCCCAGTGCGGCGGACGCGAGGGAGCGATGCCGTGCCGCAGGCCCATCTCGGCCGCGCGCGCGAGCAGCCAGGCCTTGCCGCTGATGACCTCGCTCTGCGGCGACGCCCACGCGCCGATGCGGCTGGCGAGCGGTCGGCTGCGGAAGTATTCGTCGGACTCCTGCTCGCTTGCGCGCTCCACGGCGCCGTCGATGCGGACCTGTCGCTCGAGTTCCGGCCAGAAGAAGAGCAGGCAGGCCCGCGCGTTGGCAGCGAGTTCGCGTCCCTTGCGGCTCTCGTAGTTCGTGAAGAACACGAAGCCGCGCTCGTCGTAGCCCTTCAGCAGCACCGTGCGGGCGCCAGGCCGGCCGTCGGCATCGGCGGTCGCCACGGTCATCGCGTTCGCCTCGCGGACCTGCGACGCCATTGCCTCGTCCCACCAGCGCGTGAACTGGCGGATGGCGTCGGCGTCCGAGTGTTCCTCGTCGAGGGCGGCGCGGGCGTAGTCGGTGCGAAGGTCGGCGATGTTCATTCCGCAATTCTAGGAGCGCCGGCGGGCGGCGCCTTCGGGACTCGCGGCCATCCCGGCATGGCGGGCCAGCCGCTCGAAGTGCGGGTCGCGCAGGCCGTGCTCGTGCAGTGACCGCACGGTGTTGACGAGGTAGTCGAGGCTGGTGCCGAAGCGGCCGCAGCTGCCGCGCCGGAAGACGTCGAGGATTTCCGCCTCGCTCAGCCGGCCTGCATAGTTGGAGACGTCCCGGCGCACGACGAACGCGAGCGCCGATACCGCCGTGCCATCGGCCCCCCGGCAATGCAGCCAGCGCGGCGCGTACGAGCCCATGAACATCTCGCGCTCCCACAACTGCTCGAACTGGCGGCGCACTTCGTGCGCAGGCACGCGGTAGACGATCCCGGCGCACGACCCGCCTCGATCGAGACCGGCCACGAGGCCCGGGCACTCCGGCGTGCCGCGGTTCACCCGGCTCCACAGGCAGAGCCGTCGGTGATACCCGTGCACGCGCGCGGCGTGGCGCCGGTCGAACACGAGTTCCGGCTTCCAGATCAGCGAGCCGTAACCGAACACCCACGCGGGCGAGGCGCCGTCCCAGCGCTCGAGCGCGCGATGCAGCGAGGCCTCGATGTCCTCGCGGCTGAGGCGCGTCGGCAGGTCCGGCGGCAGCGCGGCCATCATTCCTTTCTTAGCGGCGCGCCGCGCGTCCAGCGGTGCGCCGACCAGCCGCCGCCTATGAGCGCGGACGCCATCAGCCAGAAGGCCGGCGCGGTGCCGAGCACCGTGCCGAACGCGCCGATCACGAGCGGCAGCACGACGTGGCTGCTGTTCATGACGATCGTGCGCAGTCCCAGCGCCTCGCCGACGCGACCCTCGGGGGACCGGGCGTGCAGCAGCGACATCACGTTGGGCTGCGCCGCTCCGAGCCCGAGGCCGAGCAGGAACATGACGGCCATCATCGGCGCCGCCGAGTCGAACAGCGGCATCAGTCCGTACGCGACGCCGGACGTGACGAGCGTGAACACGAGCACCTGCCACTCGCGGAAGCGACGCGCCAGCGCGGGCATCGCCAGCCGGATCACGAACGTCGCCGCGGCGAACGCGCCGATGATCACGCCGATCTGCGAGGCGCTGAGGCCGATGCGCGTGCCGTAGACGGGGACGAGGAAGGTCTGCAGGTCCCATGCCATCGACACCAGGCCGCTGGTGATCAGCACGTGCCGCACCTCGGGCACGCGGAACAGGTCGAACGGATTGGTCGCCACGCGCTCCGCCCGCGGCGCGTGGGGACGCGGCAGGCGCTCACGCTGCGCGAGAAGCACCCCGAGCCCGAGCGCCAGCAGCACGAAGATCGCACCCAGCGTCGCCCGATGGCCGATGCTGTCGATCAGGAAGCCGCTGCCCACCGGCGCGATCAGGCCCGAGGTCGAGAACGCGAGCGCGAGCATCGAGAACGCTGCCGGCCGGCGGTCGGGCGCGGCCTGCGTGCCGACGACGTGCTGCGCCGTGATCTGCACGTACATGAAGCCCGTGCCGAGCAGCGCGCTCGCGACCAGCAGCGGCGCGATGTCGGCGACCTCGTACGGGAACAGCGCCGGCAGCAGGGCCCCGGCCGTCATCAGCGAGATGCCGAGCAGCAGCGGCCGGAACGGCCCGACCGTGTCGAGCCAGCGGCCGGCCCGGACGGCGAGCAGCGCGGGCACCAGTGCGAAGAGCGCCATCTGCACCCCGACGGTGAAGGCGGATGCCTTGTTCGACAGCGCGTACAGCGTGCCGGTCAGGCGCGCCGCCCCGAACGCGGTGTGCGTCAGCACGATGAAAACCATGATGTGACGCATGCGCAGCGTCATCGCGCGGCTCCGGGCGCCCGCGGACGCCACGCCACCATCGCCACTCCCGCGCAGGTGACGGCGATGCCGAGCGTGGTCAGCAGCGTCGGCCGCACGTCGAACATCAACCACTCGAGGGCCACGGCGATGATCGGCGTCAGGTAGAGCAGGCTCGTGACGCGCGTCGCCTCGCCGCGGCGCATCAGCGTGTGCAGCGCGTTGACCGCGAGGATCGACGCGAAGATCACCAGGAAGGCGATTGCGCCGAACATCGGCCCCGCCGGCTCGAAACGGAAGTCCTCGACCCACACGGCGAGCGGAACGAGCACGACGAACGAGGCGACGAACTGCACGACCGACGCCGCGCGCAGGTCGACCGCCGGGCAGAAGACCCGCTGGTAAAGCGTGCCGGCGGTGATTGCGACCAGCGCGACCGTCACGGCGATCAGCGCGCCGGCCGTCAGCGCGTTAAGGTCGATCTTGTGCCACACGACCAGCGCCACGCCGATCAGCCCCAGGGCCACGCCGAGCCACTGCGGCCGGGCGAGACGCTCGCCCAGCAGCGGCGCGGCCACCATCGCCGTGACGAGCGGCTGCAGCGCCAGCACCAGCGCGGCGATCCCGGCGGACATGCCGAGGTACTGCGCGTAGTGGCTGCCGCCGAGGTTCACCGCGTGCATCAGCATCCCGGCCAGCGCGACGTGAAACCACTGCGACGCCGAGCCGGGCCACTGCGGCCGGACGGCGAGCGCGATCGGCACGACGAGCAGCAGCCCGAAGGCGAATCGAAGCGAGAGGAAGGTGAAGGGCGGCGCGTACTGCAGGCCGATCTTGGTGGCGAGGTAGCCGGAGCCCCAGGTGACGACGAAATACCAGGCGAGCAGCGAGCTCGATAAGCGGGGCGGCGGCGCGGTCACGCCTGCCATTGTTGCAGACGGGGCGAGCACGCCCGCCGGCGACGGCGGCATCGACCCCCACCGGGTAGGCCGGCCGCCCGGTCAGGACGAGACGTCAGGCGCGGCGCACGAGCAGCAGCGGAACCTCGGACGTGTGCGCGACCCGGGTTGCGACCGAGCCCATCACGGCCGCCTTGAAGGCGCCGTAGCCGTGCGAGCCCATCACGAGGACGTCGAGTTTCTTCTTCTTCGCGTAGGCCGCGAGTTCGTCGCCCGCGTTGCCGGCCAGGCAGACCTCGACCGGCTTCACTCTGGCCTTTTCGAAGAGCTTCCGCACCGGACTCACGGCCGCTTCGAACGCCTTCTTCTGCATCGAGCGGATGTCTTCCTCCGAGTAGGCGGGCAGGGCGATGCCGGCCATGTCGGGCATCAGGGCGCCCGCGAAGTCCGTGACTACGTGCAGCAGCGTGATCTGCGGGTTCTCGCCGAACAGGGACCGGTGGCGGAGCACGTACTTCACCGCCTCGCGCCCGAACTTGCTGCCGTCCACCGCGATCCCGACCTTCAGCGAGTCGGCTGGCGGGGTCTCGCGGTGGCGCAGGATCAGGATCGGCGTCTTCGTCTGGGCCAGCACCGCGTTGGTGACCGAGCCGACCAGCAGTCCGCGCAGCGCGGAGTGCCCGTGCGAACCCATCACCAGCAGGTCCACCTTGTCGCCGGCCGCCGCCGCGCTGATCGCGTCGGCCGGGTTGCCGACCGCAAAACGCACCGTCGGACTCATCCCGGCCTTCTGGAGCCGGGTGCGCGCCGACTTCAGCGCCTTCTCGGCTTCCTCCGTGTAGTACGACGCCACGACGTCGCTTCCGACCACGCGGGTGGCGCGGCTCGGAATGGCCATCTGCACGTTGAGAACCTCGACGTCCGGGTTGTCGCCCACGAGTGTCGAGCGTGAAGCGACGAAGTCGACTGCCGTGCGGCTGAACTTGCTGCCGTCGACCGGAATCAGGATTTTCATCGTTGTCTCCCGTAGCTTCGTGCCGAGATCAGGCTTTGATCAGTCTAAGCCAGCCCCGGGGACCGCACGATGACAGGCAGCAAGAAGGGCCGCACGCGGCGGCCCTGTTCGGCGATCAAGCGCGGCTACTTCGCCGACTTCATCGGGCAGGTGTTGAGCCCGATGATCGAATACAGCGGACAGGAGCTGAGCAGTCCCGTCGCGAGCGGCACGACCCCGATCCAGCCCCACGGCCCGATCGTCCCCATCAGCGTCAGGCCGATCAGGACAAGTCCCGCCACGATGCGAAGCACGCGGTCGATTCCACCGACATTGGTCTTGAACATCCCGGTTACCTTCCTTCCGTTTACGTTGAACTCGATAAAGCCGGATCTTGGAGGCCGGCACCAGCGGTACTCAGTGACTGCGGTCACCCCCAATGACCATCGCCTCGCCGGCCGCGATGCGCCGCAGGGCGGCGGGGTCGACGATCTCGATCGCGCCGCGCCCGAGGTGCACGCAGCCGCCCTGCTCGAACTGCTTCAGCAGCCGGCTGACGGACTCGCGCGACACGCCCAGTTGTTCCGCGATCTCCTGGTGCGATGCCGACACCTTGGCGCCCTTTCCGAGCAGCGCCGCCGCCAGCCGGCGGTCGAGACGCTGGAAGCCGATCGACTCCACCAGCTCCATCAGCTGGAGGATGCGGTCGGCGAACACCTGCAGCACCTCTTCGCGGAACGGGCGGTGTTCGGCGATCAGCCGGTCGAACGTGCCGCGCGGTATCAGTGCAATCTCGGCGTCCGTGGCGCACTCGCCGCGCGCGCCGTAGGGCGCAGTGCCCAGCATGCAACTGGTGGAGATCACGCAGCTCTCGCCGGGCGTCACTTCGTAGAGCGACAGTTCGCGGCCGCTCTCGAGCGCCTTGGACACCCGCACGCGTCCGCTCAGCACGATCGGGAACCCGTTGCACGGCTCGCGCTCGCTGAAGACGGGCGTGCCCGCCGGCACCTTCATCAGGCGCAGGTTGTGTGTCACTTCCTGTTCGAGCGCCGGCGACATGCCCGCGAGGGACGGCATCGCGTTGCGAAGCTGCTGCATCGCCTCTTCGTTCTGTTCCATTTTCCCGTCCCGTCAAACAGCGCCAACCTCAAGGATATTCCCCGCGAGCCTGCCCGGACTTGACCCCGGTCGCCGGTAAGCTTGGTAGGTGGACACGACAACGGCCGGCCCGACGCCGGAAGCGCATCGCGACATCCTGTGCCTTGGCCCGGAGGCGGCTCCCGTTTGTGCGCGCGCGGTGACCCTATGAACTCGCCCGCTGGACAGACGGAGCACGCCGACCTGCTGCGACGCTTTTCGGGCGTGACGCGCCTGTACGGCGACCAGGCGGCCGAGCGGTTCCGGGCCGCGCGGGTGGTCGTGGTCGGCATCGGCGGCGTCGGCTCGTGGGCGGCGGAGGCGCTGGCGCGGTCGGCGGTCGGCCGCCTGACGTTCGTGGACCTGGATCACGTCGCCGAGTCGAACACCAACCGCCAGATCCACGCGCTGGGCGACGCCTATGGCATGGCCAAGGTCGATGCGATGGCCAGTCGCGCGCGGGCGATCAATCCGGCCTGCACGGTGCGTGCCATCGACGAGTTTGCGACCGTCGACAACGCGGCGTCTCTGGTTGAAGGCGCCGACGTCGTGCTCGACTGCATCGACCAGGTGATCGCCAAGGCGGCGTTGATCGCGTCGGCGAAGGCGGCGGGCGTGGCCATCGTGACTTGCGGGGCGGCCGGCGGGCGGTTCGATCCGACGCGCGTGCGCTGCGATGACCTCGCCCGCCTCGCCGGCGACCCGCTGCTGGCCAGGGTGCGTCACAAGCTCCGGCGCGACCACGGTTTTCCGCGCGACACGCGCGACGGCAAGCAGCCGCCACGCTTCGGAGTCATCGGCGTGTACTCGGACGAGCCGCTGCAGCGGCCGGCACCGGTGTGCGATGCTGACGGCAGGCCGGCGACCGGCGCCGCGCTGGCCTGCGCCGGCTACGGGTCGAGCGTGGTGGTGACGGCCACCATGGGGTTCGTGGCGGTCGGCCAGGCCCTTGCGCTGCTTTCGGTGGCCGCAGGCGAATGTCGTTGACGGGTGTCAATCGGTGACTTGCCAACAGTCCTAGCCTGAACACAGGCTGATCGGAGGTCTCATGTTCAAACGTATCCTTGTTCCCACTGATGGGTCCGACTTGTCGAACAAGGCCGTTGCGGCTGCGGTCGACCTGGCGAAGGCGCTGAACGCGGCCATGGTCGGCATGACCACGTTGGAACCGTATTCCTACTCCAACCTGTCCGAATACCGGCCGGAGACGCTCGACGACTACGAGTCGCGCATGGACCAGGTCGGCGCCGAGCGGCTCTCGAAACTGGCCGACATGGCCACGAAGGCCGGGGTGCCCATCGAGACCGTGACGGTGAAGTCCTTCCTGCCGTACGAGGCCATCATCGACACGGCAAAAGGCAAGGGCTGCGACCTGATCGTCATGGCTTCGCACGGCCGCCGCGGCCTGAACGCCGTCCTGCTGGGCAGCGAGACGCAGAAGGTACTGACCCACTCCACCGTGCCGGTGATGGTGTACCGTTAGGTTTCCGGCGGCCTCGAGCCGCCACCCACGGCGATCCGTCGCCGCGAGCCCGGACAGTTTTCCTGCCCGGGCTTTTCATTCGTGCGGCCGGTTCGGGCCTGCCACAGCCCTTGCGGTGAATCAACGCCGGGGCCGGGCAACCGTCTTACCTTGGGCCGCACCAGCGCATGGAGCAGCGGGAGAGGCGATGAACCAGGCGACACCGTTCAGGCACGACGACATATTCGTGGGCTTCGGCCCGATCGACGAGCTTCATCGCGAGTTCCAGATGCTGCTCGACCGGCTGGTCGAATGCGAGGATGCCGACTACGGCCAGCACCTGCTCGAGCTGCACGAGCACCTGCTGCGCCATTGCGGCGCCGAGGAAGAGTGGATGCAGCAGGAGCGCTATGCAGGCTACCAGCGGCACAAGCACGAGCACGAGAAGCTGCTGGAGTCGCTGTCGGAAGTCCGCCGCAGGTTCGACGCCGGCGACCTCGAGTCCGTCCAGGCGTTCTCCAGCGACCTGATGCCCTGGTTCGCCGTCCACGCGCAGACGATGGACGCGCCGCTGGCCGAGTTCCTGAAAGGCAACTGAGGGACAACCGCGTCGGAGTCGGGCGGCGAGCCATGGGCGAGATGGCCGAGGGGCAGGGTGCATACGCGGTCGGCGTTCCGTCGATCGACGCGCTGCACATCGAACTCGAGGAGCGGCTCGCGGCCCTGACCGGCGCCGGTGACGGCGCTCAGGCGGCCCTCGGCGCGCTGCAGGATCACCTGCAGCGCCACTTCAGCCACGAAGAGGCGCTGATGGCGCAATCCGCCTTCCCGATGGCCGAATGCCACGCGCGCGAGCACCTGTCGGTGGTCGAGGTCGTCACCGAAGTGCAGCGCCGGCTGGCGGAAGGAGATGCCGCGCCACTCGGGCGCCTGGCGCCGGCGATGCTCGAGTGGTTCGCCGTGCACGCGACCAGCATGGACGCCGCGCTCGCCAGCTACCTGAAGCGGACGTCGGCGCCGGCCGCGTCCTGACGCCGGCCGGGGCTTCCCGGGGAGCTGCAGCCGGAGTTGTCCCTCGTTGGTCGCACCGGCTGATCATCGTCAACGGCGCAGCCCGGACCGACAGGCTCGCTGGCGCCCGGACTCTAGACTGAACAGCGCGCGATGGGCGCGCTTGCTGGCGGCACCGGTCGAAGAGAGCGCGATGGTCCCGGAGACGAACAGCCCACGCACCGCGTGGCACGCATTGTCGTCAGCTGCGGCGATCGAGGCCGCGTCGTCCTCGGCGTCGGGGCTGTCCGCGGCCGAGGCTGCCGACAGGCTGGCTCGCCACGGTCCGAACGCGTTGCGAGCCGGCCCCCGCGTGTCCGCATGGGCGTTGCTCGCAAGCCAGTTCCGCAACGTACTCATCCTGATTCTCCTGGCCGCGACGGCGGCTTCAGCGCTGCTCGGCCACATGGTCGAGGCGATCGCGATCACGGTCATCGTCCTGCTCGCCGTCCTGCTCGGATTCGTGCAGGAGCACCGCGCCGAGCGCGCCATCGAGGCATTGCGGGAAATGGCCGCGCCGCACGCCGTCGTCCTGCGCGATGGACGGGAACTCGACATCCCGGCCCGGGACGTCGTGCCCGGCGATGTCGTGCTCCTGGTGGCGGGCAACCGCGTGCCGGCGGACGGGCGTCTGCTCGACGCCGTCAACCTGCAGACCCAGGAAGCGGCGTTGACCGGCGAGTCGATGCCGGTCGACAAGCACTGCGAGGCGCTCGAAGAAGCCGACCTCGCCGTCGGTGACCGGCGCAACCTCGTGTTCTCCGGAACGACCGTGGCCGCCGGACGTGGACGCGCGCTGGTCGTCGCCACGGGGATGGAGAGCGAGTTCGGGCGCATCGCGCGCCTGCTCGACACCGTGGAGGTGGGCCGAACTCCGCTGCAGCTGAGCCTCGACCGGCTCGGACGCCAGCTGGCCCGCGCGGCGCTGATCGTGGTGCTCGTGATCGCCGCGCTCGGCATCGCGCGCGGCGAGCCGATCGTGCAGATGCTGATGTTCGCGATCGCGCTCGCCGTCGCGGTCGTGCCCGAGGCGCTCCCGGCGGTGGTGACGATCTCGCTGGCGCTGGGCGTGCAGCGCCTCGTGAAGCGCCGTGCGCTGATGCGCCGGCTGCCGGCGGTGGAGACGCTCGGAGCGACCACGCTGATCGCGACCGACAAGACGGGCACCTTGACGCTCGACCAGATGACCGTGCGCCGGATCTGGTGCGCCGGCCGGATGATCGAGGTGTCCAGCCACGGCTACGAGCCGATCGGCGAGTTCACGGACGAGGACGGGCCGCGCGCCGCGGATGAGCCCCTCCGGCGGTTGCTCGCGGCCGCCCTGCTCGCATCCGATGCCGAGGTGGAGCGCGACGAAGAGAGCGGGCGATGGCTCGCGCATGGCGACCCGACGGAGGCGGCGCTCGTCGTCGCGGCGGGCAAGGCGGGGCTCCGGAGAGCGGATCTGGGCGTGACGTATCCACGCGTGCAGGAAGTCCCGTTCTCCGCTGAAACGAAGCGCATGACGACACTGCATCGCACGGCGACCGGCACGGTGGCGTTCGGCAAGGGAGCGCCCGAACCGATCCTCGACAGCTGCACGGCGCTGATGGGCCCCGACGGCGAGCGCCCCATGGACGACGAGGCGCGCGCAGGGATCCTCGCCGCCGCGCGCTCGATGGCGGGACAGGCGATGCGCGTCCTGGCGGTTGCGGCGCGAGCGTCGGCCACCCTGGACAACTGCGAGAGCGACCTGACGCTGCTCGGACTGGTGGGGATGACCGACCCGCCGCGTCCCGAGGTGCCGGCGGCCCTCGCGGAGTGCGCGGCGGCGGGCATCCGGGTGGTGATGATCACGGGCGATCACCCGCTCACCGCGGCCGCCATCGCGCGCGAACTCGGGATCGGCCAGGGCCGCGCCATGACCGGCGCGCAGGTCGAGGCGATGGACGACGCGCAACTGGTGGCTGCGGTGGACGGCGTCGACGTCTTCGCGCGCGTGTCGCCGGCCCACAAGCTGCGGATCGTGACTGCGTTCCAGGCGCGAGGCCATGTCGTGGCGATGACCGGAGACGGCGTCAACGATGCTCCCGCGCTGAAGCGCGCGGACATCGGCGTGGCGATGGGAGTGAGCGGCACCGACGTGGCCCGCGAAGCCGCGGCGATGACGCTCACCGACGACAACTTCGCGAGCATCGTGGCTGCGATACGCGAGGGCCGCGCCATCTACTCCAACATCAAGAAGTACCTGATGTTCCTGCTGAGTTCGAACATCGGCGAGATCGGACTGATGGCCGGCGCCATGCTGCTGGGAATGCCGCTGCCGATGTCCGCGGTCCAGATTCTCTACCTGAACCTCGCCACGGACGGGCTGCCTGCGCTGGCGCTGGCGGTCGATCCCGCCGACGGCACCCTGATGCGGCGGCCGCCGCGCAACGCGCGCGCCGGCATCTTCAGCCGCTCCGTCGTGACGCTGATGCTGGTGGGCGGCGCGTGGTCCATGGTTGCCAATCTCGGCCTGTTCGCGTGGGCGCTCGCTTCCGGACGGGGACTCCACGAAGCGATGACGATGACGTTCGTCTCGCTGGTGCTGATCCAGTTCTTCAAGGCCTACAACTTCCGCTCGGACCGGACATCGGTCCTCGTCAGGCCATTCCGGAATCGCTGGCTCAACCTCGCGATCGCCTGGGAACTGTGCCTGCTGGCGGTCGTCGTCTACCTTCCGTGGATCAAGGAGCCGTTCGGCACCTACGCGCTGACGGTCGCGGACTGGACGATCATCCTGCTGGTGTCGGCGACCATCGTCCCGGTCCTCGAACTCGTCAAGTGGCTCGTCCGGCGGGGCGTGATCAGGAGCGACGACTGACGCAGTCGACCGCGTCCGTGGAGCGCGGTCCTACGGCCCGTCCGCCGCGGCGTCCGCGCGCACCCGTGCCGCCGCGTCCGCCGGGCTCACGCCCGCCTCGTACATGTCGGACCAGCGGGTCTCGTCGAGCATGTCGTGCGCCCGCATCACCGGCCATCCCAGTTCGCTGCACACCTGCGCCAGCCATTCGAAGAGAGTCATCGGTCAACGCTCCCTAGAGCCGATCGGTAAGGATTTCCTCGAGCCACATGATCTCGCAGTCGCGATCGCCGGCCGTCGTCGACGTGGTCGCGACGCGACCGTCGGCGTCGCGCACGTTGACGAGCAGTCCGCGCAGCGTCACCAGCTCGCCATGCTTCACGCGGCGCAGTTGCGCACGCACGCGGTCGCTGGCAGGAATGACGTGCACGTTCGTGATGTTCGGCGCGAGGGCGTCGAACTCCGCCTGGGTCATCGCGTCGCGTGGCCGCGCGAACAGAGCGCGCAGTCCGTGGCTCACGCCCTCGTGGGTGAAGCGGAAACGGCTGACGTTGGCCGTGTCGGTCATCGGACCGAAGCCGAGGCCGATGTCGTGCGTGGCAGGGCGCAGGCCGGGGATCCAGTTGACCAGCGACTGGCGGGGCTTGAAGCGCTCGATGTTCAGGACGCGGCCGCGTGCCTCGAACTGCGCCACCGGAAGCAGTGCGCCGCCGTCCGGAAGCGCGATCGGCGCCTTTTCAGCAACGGCTCGCACGACATACGCGCCGGGATCGGAGCGGCCCGGCGGAACGTCGATGGAACCCGGTCGGTCGAGCCATGCCGCGACGCCACCGACGATCCCGACGGTCAACGCGAGGCCGGCGGCGAGGTCACGGACGTTCATCGCGGGTTGCGACGCTCAGGTTCCCTCGAAGGTGTTGCAGGCGGATATCTGGCCGGTCTTCATTCCGGTCATGAACCAGCGCATGCGCTGTTCGGAACTGCCGTGCGTGAAGCTATCCGGAACGATGCGGCCCTGCGTGCGACGCTGCATCGTGTCGTCGCCGATGGCGGCGGCCGCGTTCATTGCCTCGTCGACGTCGCCGGCCTCGAGCAGCTGGCGGTTGTTGGCGTGGTGTGCCCACACCCCGGCGAAACAGTCGGCCTGCAGCTCGAGGCGGACCGAGAGCGCGTTGTACTGCGTCTCGCTGAGGCGCTGCCGGTACGCATCCATCTTCTGCATGATGCCGAGCTGGTTCTGCACGTGATGCCCGATCTCGTGCGCGATGACATACGCCTGCGCGAAATCGCCTGGCGCGCGGAAGCGGTCGCGTAACTGCTGGTAGAAGGCGAGGTCGATGTACACGCTCTGGTCGAGCGGGCAGTAGAACGGCCCCATCGCGGCCTGGCCGGTGCCGCAGGCCGTCTGCGTGGCGCCGGTGAACAGTACGAGCCGCGGCTCCTGGTACTCGCGGCCGAGCTGGCGGAACAGCGTGTTCCAGGTCTTCTCGGTGTCGGCGAGCACGACGGCGACGAACCGGCCCATCTCGTCGGCCGGGGCGCCGAGCTTGCCGGCCGGCGCCTCGGCCGGAGCCTGCACCTGCTGCACCGTGTCGGCGAGGCCCATGATCACGCGCGGATCGATGCCGAAGAACATCCCGATGACGACCAGCACAATGGTGCCGATGCCCCCGCCGATCAGCCCGCGGCCGCCGAAGCGCTGGCCGCGACGATCCTCGACGTTCGAACTGCCAGGTCCTTCCGTGCGCATGACGATCCCCGTGGTTGGTGCCACGGGGATTCAATCACAGCCCTGTTTCAGGCGCCAGCGATCTCAGTAGCGGTAATTGGCTCGGTAGCCATCGCGGTAGTCATCGCGGTCACGGTCGCGGCGCTGCTCGCGTCGCCCTTCGCGCCAGTCATCCCGGTCGCGATGCTTGTACGCGCGCGGAGCGACCCATGCGCCCCCGCGCGGACCGAAGTGTCGCGCTGCATGGCGCGGCGGCACCACGATGACCGGCACGGTGTGGATCACGCGCGGTGCGTGGACGCGCATCGGAACGAAGACCGGCGCCGGTGCGAACACCGGTGCGGGGACGAAGACCGGGACGGGTGCGTACACCGGCACCGGGTGAAACACCGGCCCGCCGATGCGGAAGCCGAATTCGGGCGTGTTCACGCTGATGATGACGTTCGATTGCGCGTGGGCGACGGCAAAGGGCGCCAGCAGCGCTGCCATCAGTGTGCCGAGCAGGATAGTGCGTTTCATCGAGTCCTCCGTGGTCGTACAACCCATCAACGGGTCGCCGATGCCCGTCGCGGACACGAACTCGTTTCAAGCTGTAACCGGGCGCGCTGCCCGGCGATCAGAAGGGCCGGATCGGCAGGGCGCGCTCATCCCCAGCCGCGCAGGGACGGTCGGTGTACGCGACCCGTCCGCGGTACTCGCAGCGGAAGATGGTGGCACCGAACGCGAAGCGGACCTCGGGAAGGCGTACTTCCGGGAAGCGGGCTTCGAACCCGAGGCGGGGCGGATCGAGCAGGACTTCGGACACCGAGGCCCAGGCCGGCGGCCCCATTTCACCGCCATCGGGCGCAGGCGCGGCGGGGCGGAGCCACATGACCACCAGCACGGCCGCGGTGGCGAGCAGGCCGCCGCCGACGATCAATGTCAGCAGGTTCAGGGCGAGATCGACGTGGCGATCGGAAGAGACGAACAGCGAGTGCGGCACCATCGGGGCGAATTATCGCCCGAAACGCGTTCGCCCCTGCCCCGAGGCACGGAATCCGGGAAGCAAGTGACGCGATCGCGCGATCAGGCGACCGTGAGGCCCTGCTTGCGGAGTTGCCAGACGGCGAGCAGGTCGCGCTCGCGCTCGCGCGTCAGCTTGCCGTGGCGTCGCTTGTCATCGGGCGCGGGAATGCCCGCCTCGAGGATGTCGTTGACTGTCACCGCGGCCGGCCGCGTCTTCAGGCCCGTCGCCTGCGCGCGCTTGGTGTCGATCGAGTTGAACCCGCGCGTCTGCGCGTCGCTGGCCGGGATCCAGAGCGGCAGTTCGATCCACGGCTTCACGCCTTCCTGTCCCAGGAACGCTTCCGCCACCCACTCGACGTCGACCTCTTCGCCGCTGACCCAGCGACAGGTGTCGAGCAACTCGCCGAAGGTCATGCCTTCATTGGGTCCCGTGGCGTTGAACGCGCCGTTCGCTCCCAGCTGGACGAGCCGCAGCATCCACGCCGCGAGGTCGCGCGCATCGATGAACTGCACCGACCGGTGCGGCGATCCCGGCGCCAGCACGATGCCTCCGCCCGCGAGGCGCCACGGCCAGTACGAGAAGCGCCCCGTGGGATCGTTCGGCCCGACGATCAGGCCAGGCCGCACCACGAGCGCACGGCTGCCGTAGATGCCGAGCACCGTACGCTCGCACTCGGCCTTCAGCGGCCCGTACGTCTCGGGATTGATTGCCTCGCGATCGATGCCGACCGCGGAGGCCAGCGGATCGTCCTCGCGGATCGGCGCGTGCGCGAACGACGCGTACGCGGAGACGCTGGAGACGAACACGTAGCGGTCGCAGGCATCGAACAGGGCGGCGCACGTGGCCTCGACGTCCTGCGGCAGGTAGCCGCAGGTGTCGATCACGGCGTCCCAGCGCCGGCCCATCAGCAGGTGGAGGTCTTCCTTGCGGTCGCCGATGATCCACTTCACGCCGGGCGGCCACCAGTTGCGCGACTGCCCGCGGTTGAAGACGGTGACTGCGTCGCCGCGCTCGAGCGCGGCCTGCAGCAGGGCCTGGCCCAGGAAGATTCCGCCGCCGATGATCAGCAAGTTCATGGGATACGGATGGTAGGGACCTGTCGGTTGACGTGCCAGCGGTTTCTGCCGTGCGGCGGTCGACGCGAGCGCAGGCCGACCGGCGGCTGTCCCGTGTCGCCACGTTGCCGCAAAGTCCGGGTGGGATAATTCACCGTCGCCCGTCTCGGGCAGCCCCTGCCATCCCCGCCTTGCCACCGATCGACTCCACCGACGCGCGCATGCCGCTCGATCGCGCCGCGCTGGCAAGCGCGCCGACGAAGCTGTTGCGGGACGGACGCTGGGCCAACGCGCAGGTCTTTCGCGTCGGGGCGGCCGGCCGGGATTGGGTGGTCAAGGACTTCTCGCGGCGCGCCTTCTGGGTGCGCTGGACGATCGGCCGGATCCTGCTGCGCCGCGAGCTGCGCGCGCTGCAGCGCCTCGGCGGCATCGACGGCGTGCCGCAGCGGGCGTTCCGCATCGACGGCGACGCGATCGCCGCCGAGTTCATCCCGGGGATCACGCTCGGCCAGGTGGCTCCGGAGCAGATGACGACGCCGTTCTTCGTCGATCTGGAGCGCCTGCTGAACGAGGTGCACGCACGCGGAATCGTGCACCTCGACACCCGCGGCACGGGCAACATGCTCCTGCGGCCCGACGGCCGGCCGGCGCTGATCGACTTCCAGGCATCGCTCGACACGCGCTGGATGCCGGCTTCGTGGCGGCGCTGGCTGGACGACCTCGACATGACCGGCGTCTACAAGAAGTGGCTCCAGCGCGATCCCGACTCCATGGGGCCCGCGCGACGCGAGCTCTACGAGCGGATGACCCGCCGGCGGCGCCTGTGGATCGCGCGCGGGTATGCTGGCGCCGCCAAGCAGAAGACCACTTCCGGCCCCGCCGGGCCACATTGACCTCCCGATGCTCGCCTCGCTCCGCTCCGTCTTCAATCACCCGGGACTGCGCCGCTTCCTCGTCCGCCTTCGGGTACCGCTCGCGATCGTCGCGATCGTCGCGGCCGTGCCCTTCCTGCAGCGCGACTGGCTGCTGGCGGGCTTCATCGTGTCGATGGTCGGGGAGTTCATCCAGCTCTGGAGCTTCGCGTCGCTCGACAAGAACTCCGACCTGGCGATCCGGGGTCCGTACGCGATGGTGCGCAACCCGATGTACCTCGGGCGATTCTTCATCATCTTCGGCTTCCTGATGCTGCTCGGCAGCACGTGGCTGCTGCTGGCCTACACCATCGTCTACTGGTTCTACATGGACACGCGCGTCGAGCGCGAGGAAGCGCACCTGAAGCCGATCTTCGGCCCGCGTTACGAGGAGTACTGCGCCAGGGTGCACCGCTTCATCCCCGGGCCGCCGCTCGCCGGTCAGCCCGTGGCCTACTGGAACTGGACGCTGTTCCGGCAGAACAACGCGGCGGCGAACCTCGTCGGCACGCTTGTGGTGTGGGTCGCCGTCGCCGCCTGGCTGCTTCTGCGCAGCCCGTAGCCAGCCGCGAATCGGCCGGGATTCCGGGCCTCCTCGCTTCCGTCCTTCGGCGCCTTCGGGTGCTGGCGTCCGGTGCCGGGCAGCAGCGGTGCCCCGGTACCCGACATATGGACGAACCAACCGAAGGGATGGCCGCTCCGCCGCCCGGTGCGACGATGCGAGGGGCGGGGCATCCGAAACAACCAGGCATCATGACCATCCGGAATACGTTGACCTCGCGCGCGCGCCGGGCCCTGCACCTGCTCGTGATTGCGGGCGTGGCCACGCTGGCCGCCTGCGGCGGCGGCGGCGGTGACGGCGGCGGGACCGCCGCGTCGAGCGTCGCACCGCCGGCGCCGTCCACGCTGGCGATCGCCGGCTTCGTGCCGACCGCCGGCGGTGCCGGCACGACGATCACGGTAACTGGCGCCGGCTTTGCGGGACTGCAGTCCGCCCGCATCGGCGCGACCGCCGCATCCTTCACGGTGGCATCCGACACGCAACTCGCGCTCGTCGTGCCGGCCGGCGCCCAGACGGGACGCATCGAGCTTGCGGCGGCCGGTCGCACCGTTCTGTCCGCGCTCGACTTCACCGTCAGCGGCGTGCCCCAGGTGGCCTCGCTTTCGCCGGCCCTGGTCCTGCCCGGCGGCCGCGTGACCCTGGCCGGTTCGAGCCTCGACCGGGTCGCGCAGGTCCGCGTGAACTCCACGGTGCTGACGATCGCGTCGCAGACGGCGACCGCCCTGGCGGTCGACGTGCCGCCGGCCGCGACCAGCGGAACGATCACGCTGATCGACAGCGACGGGACCAGCCGCCCGCAGTCGCACCAGCTGACGGTCGTCGCGCCGATGACCTTGACGTCGATCGATCCGCTGTCGGTCGTCGCCGGGCAGGCGCTGACGATCAACGGCACGAACCTCGACCGGGCGATCGCGGTCGTGTTCGCGGGCGGCGCCTCGGCACCCGTCGCGACGCGCAGCGGTGCGACCCGGATCACGGTCACGGTGCCCGACGCGGCGCAGTCCGGCGCAGTGCAGCTCCAGGGCAACGCGGCCGACCAGGTCGCGTCGGCGGCCCCGCTGACGGTCGTGGCGGCGATCCGCGTCGACGGCTCTGCGGTGTACCGCGTTGCGGCGGCCGGCGCCGACGTGACGATCGCAGGCAGCGGGCTGACCGAGGTCGCGGGAGTCACCGTGCGCGGCGTCGCCGCGCAGATCGTGTCGCGCACCGCCACCCAACTCGTGTTCACCGTCCCGGCGGGGGTCGCCTGCGGCGCGGTCAGCCTGTTGTCGAACAGCCAGCCGGCCGTGGCCGGTGGCAGCGTCGTGGTGGGCAGCGGCTGCACGGCGACGCTCGCCGGCATCGAGTTCGCGCAGGTGCTGTCGCAGGCGACGACGGATGCGCGCCAGCGGCTCGTGCCGGGCAAGGAAACCTGGGTGCGTGCGTACGTGGTGTCCGACCAGGCCGGCCTGCTCGCGCCGACGGTGCGCGTGACGGGTTACCGCGGCGCGGTCATCCTCGGCACGCTGCCGATGAGCGGTCCTTCCACATTGCCCACGACGTCGGGCGGGACCCTGACGGACGCGGTCCGCTACAGCGAGGCGCAGAGCTTCAACGCCGAACTGCCCGCGTCCTGGGTGAGCAGCGGACTGTCGGTGCGGGTCGAGGTCGACCCCGAGCAGCAACTCGGACCGTCCACGGCGCAGGAGGCGACGCCGACCGTGGGCACGTCGACCCGCCTGGAGATCGTGCTCGTGCCGGTCGTGTCCGGCGCCTTCGTGCCGACCGTGCCGTCCACCGGCGCGGTGCTCGACGAACTGACACGCCGTTTCCCGATCCCGCGCGACCGCATCGTCGTGACGACGCGCGCGCCGTACACGCTCGCCAGCGTCGCCGACGGCCTCGACACCTCGACCGAGTGGTCGAATGCCTTGTCCGAACTGAGGCAGCTGCGCGACAGCGAGAACCCCGGCAATGCCTACCGTTACTACTTCGGCTTCGTGCGGCGAGCGGGCGGAAGCACGGCTGGCATCGGTTATGTGCCCGGGCGCGTGGCCCTCGGCTGGGACGCGTCGACCGGCTGGCCGCGCACGATGTCGCACGAGCTCGGCCACAACTTCGGCCGGCTGCACGCGCCGTGCGGAGGCGTCACGAGCGCCGACGCCAACTATCCGTACGCGGGAGGCGCGCTGGGCGCCACGCCGCTCGTCGACTCCGTGCCCGCGCCGCTCGACGTGATCTCGCCGGTGAACCAGACCGACATCATGGGCTACTGCAGCGGGTCCTGGTTCTCCGACTACAACTACCGGCTGATGCAGTCGCACCTGGAGTCGCTGCCGCAGGCATCGCTCGCGCTGTTGCAGTCGGACTCCGATCGGGCCGACCTGCTGCAGGTCGCCGGCTCGATTGGCCTCGCCGGCGTGGCGTTGAGCCCGGTGCGTGCGTCGCGCGGCATGCCGGAGTTTGCCGCCGGCGAATACACGCTGCGCCTGGTGACGCAGGACGGCCGCACGCTCGACCACCCCTTCGATGCCGACCTCGTCGACCATGCCGTGCCGCCGGAGCGGCACTTCACGCTTGCGGTGCTCGATCCCGGCCCGCTCGATCGCATCGAGGTGTGGCGTGCCGGCGAACGGCTGCCGCCGCAGGGCGCGCTGGCTCGCGCGCAGCGGACGCCCGCGGCCGGCCGCGAAGCGCCGCGCGTCGACTGGACGGAAAGCGGCGGCCGCGTGAGCGTGCGCTGGAACGTTGCGTCATCGGCCTACGCATCGGTCACCCACGTGCTGAACGGCGAGCGCAGGGTGCTCGCGCTGCATCGGCAGGGGGGAACGATCGAGGTCGAAACGACCGGCCTGCCCGCCGGCGGCAGCTTCGAATTCAGCCTGTCCGACGGCCTGAACGCGCAGCGTCTGACCGCGCCGCGCGGGGCCGGGGGCACTCCTACCGCGCCAGCAGCGAGGTGACCTCGGGGTGCCGCTCCGCCCAGGTGCGCGCGTAGGAGCACACCGGCAGCACGTCCATGCCGTTGCTCCTGGCGTGCTCGAACGCCGCGCGCACCAGCAGCGAGCCGATGCCGCGGCCTTCGAGCTGCGGCGGAACTTCCGTGTGGACCAGCATCATCGTGCTGCCGTGCATGCGGTAGTCGCACCGGCTCACGAGTCCGTCGACCGTCGCTTCGAACCGCCTCGAGGCTTCGTTGTGCGTCACCTCGGGCCTGGGACCGTCCATCGCGTTTCCTCCTGACGACGGCCGAGCTTACCGCCCGCGGCGATGGCCGGGCGGCGCCAGTCCGGGGATGTTCGTGCGCACCGTGGACGATGCGTCGTGCCGGGGCGCAGGCGCGGCCGGCGCGGCGCGTGCCCGCTGCGGATCCGCGGGACGTGCCTTGGCGGGGCGAGGCGCGTTTCTCGGTTCGCCGCGCGATGGGGGTGCGGCGCGGTCGGCGTGCGGCGCCCGGGCAGGCGATTTGCCCGCGGCGGGCTGGCTGCTGCGACGCTGTTCGCTGCCCTCGCGTTTCGGCGCCTGCCGCTGCGGCGCGCGCTGCTGGCCACCGCCGCGGCCGCGCTGGATCGGCTCGGCCCGTTCGTTCGGGTTCGGCTCGAAGCCCGCGACGATCTCGCGCGGCACCTCGCGCCTGATCACCTTCTCGATGTCGGCGAGCAGCGGCTTGTCGTCCGCGCACACGAGCGAGATCGCCTCGCCGGTGGCGCCGGCCCGGCCCGTGCGGCCGATCCGGTGGACATAGTCTTCCGGCACGTGCGGCAGGTCGAAGTTGACGACGTGCGGCAGCTGCTCGATGTCGAGGCCGCGCGCCGCGATGTCGGTCGCGACGAGCGCCTGCAGTTCGCCCGTCTTGAACTGGGAAAGCGCGTGGGTCCGCGCGTTCTGGCTCTTGTTGCCGTGGATCGCCAGCGCGGTCACGCCGTGCTTGCACAGGTACTCGGCGAGCCGGTTGGCACCGTGCTTGGTGCGCGTGAACACCAGCACCTGGTACCACTGCTGCTCCGCGATCAGCTTCGCGAGCAGCTCCGACTTGCGGCCCCGGTCGACCAAAACCACCTTCTGGCTCACCGCCTCGACGGCGGAGTTGCGCGGCGTCGCCTGGACGGCCGCCGGGTCCTTCAGCAGGGTGTTCGCGAGCGCGCGGATCTCGTCGGAGAACGTCGCCGAGAACAGCAGCGTCTGCCGCTGCTTCGGCAGCATCGCGAACACGCGCTTCATGTCAGGCAGGAAGCCCATGTCCAGCATGCGGTCGGCCTCGTCGAGCACGAGGACCTCGACCTGCGACAGGTCGATCGTCTTCTGCCCGGCGTGGTCGAGCAGGCGGCCCGGCGTGGCGACGACGATGTCGACTCCGCGCCTGAGCGCCGCGATCTGGTTGTTGATCGACACGCCGCCGAAGATGACGGCGACGGTCGACTTCTTGTACTTGCCGTAGTCGCGCACGCTCTCCTCGACCTGCGCCGCGAGCTCGCGCGTCGGCGTGAGGATCAGCGCGCGCACCGGGTGGCGCGACTTGCCGGCAGCCGGCGGCGTCAGCGCGAGCCGATGCAGGATCGGCAGCACGAAGCCGGCCGTCTTGCCGGTGCCGGTCTGCGCGCCGGCGAGCAGGTCGCGGCCCGCGAGCACCAGCGGAATCGCCTGCTGCTGGATCGGGGTGGGTTCGGTGTAGCCGAGTTCGGTGACGGCGCGAACGAGTGCCTCGGACAAGCCGAGGGCGTTGAATCCTGAATTCAAATTGAATCTCCTGAGAGCACGGCCTGGTGCGGCACGAAAGCCGCGGAACCGGTTCAGGCGAATGCGATGACGCTTGGGAAGACTTCGAGGGAGCGTGGAAACAACCGCGAGGGACGCGAGTGCGAACCGGAACACACAGCACTCACGACGGGCACATGATACACGCCCGGCCGGGGCGGGTCACCCGCGACGCTTCACAGCCCGATCTGCAGGCCGAGCAGCATCGCGATGCCGATGGCCGCGAAGATCGCCGCCGCGACGCCGTGCACGAGCTTCACGGGGAGCTTCTCCGCCGCGATGTTGCCCAGGAGCACGGCCGGCACGTTCGCGATCATCATCCCGATCGTGGTGCCCATGACCACCGCGACCAGCGCGTCGTACTTGGCCGCGAGCGCGACGGTGGCGATCTGCGTCTTGTCGCCCATCTCGACGAGGAAGAACGCGACCAGCGTCGTGCCGAACACGCCGAACCGCGAGTCGTGCTCCTTGGTCTCGTCGATCTTGTCGGGAATCATCATCCAGACGGCCATCGCGATGAACGACAGGCCGAGCGCCCAGCGCATCACGTCGGGACCGAACTGGCGGGCGATGAACGTTCCCACGGCGCCGGCGAGGAAGTGATTCGCGAGCGTGGCGAAGAAGATCCCGAGGATGATCGGCCACGGCTTGCGGAAGCGCGCGGCAAGCACGAGCGCGAGCAACTGGGTCTTGTCGGCGATCTCGGCGAGCGCGACGACGCCGATGGAAATCAGGAATGCCGTCATGCGGGCCTGTCGACTCTGGCGTGGGACCGCTTGTTTGCGGCGGGTGGATTGTAGGTGCTGCGATAATCCGCCCCCTCAGCGTTCGATCGAAAGCAGTCCAGACAATGGCGCAGTACGTCTATTCAATGATCCGCGTCGGCAAGGTCGTTCCGCCGAAGCGCGAGATCCTCAAGAACATCTCCCTGTCGTTCTTCCCCGGCGCCAAGATCGGCGTGCTGGGACTGAACGGGTCGGGCAAGTCGACCCTGCTGCGCATCATGGCCGGACTCGACAAGGAGATCGAAGGCGAGGCCGTCCCGATGCCCGGCCTCAAGATCGGCTTCCTGCCGCAGGAGCCGCAACTCGACCCGGAGAAGACGGTCAAGGACGAGGTCGAGGCCGGGCTCGGTGAACTGCTCGAGGCGAAGCAGAAGCTCGAGGCGGTCTACGCCGCATACGCCGAGCCGGACGCGGACTTCGACAAGCTCTCCGCCGAGCAGGCGAAGTACGAGGCGATCATCGCCGCATCGGGCTCGGACACCGAGCACCAGATGGAGATCGCCGCCGACGCGCTGCGGCTGCCGCCGTGGGAGGCAAAGGTCGCGACGCTGTCCGGCGGCGAGAAGCGCCGGGTGGCGCTGTGCAAGCTGCTGCTGTCGAAACCCGACATGCTGCTGCTCGACGAGCCGACCAACCACCTCGACGCCGAGAGCGTCGACTGGCTCGAGCAGTTCCTGCAGCGCTTTCCGGGCACCGTCGTGGCGGTGACGCACGACCGCTACTTCCTCGACAACGCGGCCGAGTGGATCCTCGAACTCGACCGCGGCCAGGGCATTCCCTGGAAGGGCAACTACAGCTCCTGGCTGGAACAGAAGGAGGAGCGGCTCGAGCGCGAGGCCAAGTCCGAGGCCGCGCGCATCAAGACGATGAAGTCCGAGCTCGACTGGGTGCGGCAGAACGCGAAGGGCCGCCAGGCCAAGAGCAAGGCGCGACTGCAGCGCTTCGACGAACTGTCTTCGTACGAGTACCAGACCCGCAACGAGACGCAGGAGATCTTCATCCCGGTGGCCGAGCGGCTCGGCAACCAGGTGATCGAGTTCGAAGGCGTGTCGAAGGGCTACGGCGACCGCCTGCTGATCGACAACCTCAGCTTCTCGATTCCGCCCGGGGCGATCGTCGGCATCATCGGTCCCAATGGCGCCGGCAAGTCGACGCTGTTCAGGATGATCACCGGCAAGGAGCAGCCGGACAGCGGCACGATCAAGGTCGGGCACACGGTTCAGATCGCCGCGGTCGACCAGACGCGCGACTCGCTGCCGAACGACAAGACGGTCTGGGAGGCGATCTCCGGCGGCCTCGACATCCTGCAGGTCGGCCGGTTCGAGATGCCGTCGCGCGCCTACCTCGGCCGCTTCAACTTCAAGGGCGGCGACCAGCAGAAGATCGTGGGCAACCTGTCCGGCGGCGAGCGCGGGCGCCTGCATCTGGCGGCCACCCTGCTGAAGGGCGGCAACGTGCTGCTGCTCGACGAGCCGTCGAACGACCTCGACATCGAGACGCTGCGCGCGCTCGAGGAAGCGCTGCTCGAGTTCGCCGGCACCGTGCTGGTGGTCTCGCACGATCGCTGGTTCCTCGACCGCATCGCCACGCACATCCTGTCGGCCGAGGGCGACTCGCAGTGGACCTTCTTCAACGGCAACTACCAGGAGTACGAAGCCGACAAGAAGAAGCGCCTTGGCGAGGAGGGCGCACAGCCGCACCGCCTGCGCTACCGGCCGCTGACGCGCACCTGACCCACACCGGGCCAGCGTGACCGTCGAGCCTGTCGCGCTGTCGTTCGACGCGCATGGCGCGCCGGCCAGCGAGCGTTACGGCGACGTGTACGCGAGCCGCGACGGCGCGCTGGGGCAGGCGCGCCATGTGTTTCTTGAAGGAGCCGGCTGTGTCGAACGCTGGCGCGGACGCCGGCAGTTCGTCGTCCTCGAGAACGGATTCGGCCTCGGCGTCAATTTCCTCGCGACATGGCGCGCGTGGCTCGACGACCCGGCGCGTCCGCACCGGCTCCACTTCGTTTCGATCGAACGGCATCCGCTGCCGGCGTCGGCGTTCGTCGACGCGGTGCCGCCGGAGCTGCGCGACCTCGGCGCGCAGCTCGCCGCGCAGTGGCCGCTCCCGATCGCGGGCCTGCATCGGTGCGAGTTCGAGCAGGGACGGGTCGCGCTGACGCTCGCCCTCGGCGATGCCCGGGCGATCGCGCCGCAACTCCGGCTCGGCGCCGACGCCATCTTCCTCGACGGCTTCGCGCCCGACCGCAACCCGGAGATGTGGGAGGCGTCGCTGCTGCGGTCGATCGCGCGGCTCGCGCGCGCCGACTGCCGTCTCGCCACCTGGTGCACCGCGCGCGCGGTGCGCGCAGCGCTCGCGAACGCGGGCTTCGAGATCGACCTGCGGCCGGGCTTCGCCAGCAAGAGGCAGATGCTGGTGGGTCGCTACGCGCCCCGCTACACGGTGCGGCGACACGAACCGCCGGCTCCGTACACAGGCGAGCGCAGCGCTGTGGTGATCGGCGCCGGCCTGGCCGGGGCCGCCAGCGCTCACGCGCTGGCACGTCGCGGCTGGAGCGTGCGGGTGGTCGACTCCGCCCCGCCGGGAAGCGGGGCCTCCGCGTTGCCGTGGGGGCTGATGCATCCGCAGTTCGCGGTCGACGACAACCTGCTCGCGCGCCTGACGCGGGCGGGCAGCGCGGCCACCGCACGGGCGCTGGAGCGCGTCGCGCCGCAGGGCGCGCGGGCCGGTGGTGCCGTGTGGCAGCGCAACGGCTTCTTCCAGGTGGTCGACCCGGCGGACGCGGAACGCTGGCGCTCGGCGCTCGCCGCGTTGCGCCTGCCCCGCGACTACGTCGAGTGGCTGTCGGCGGAACAGGCGGCCCGTCACCTCGGCGTCGCGCCCGCACGCGACGGCCTGTGGTGGCCCGATGGCCGGCTCGTCTCGCCATGGCACTGGATCCGCGCATTGCTCGATCACCCGTCGGTCACACTCGTGCAGGCCGCGGCCGACGCGCTCGAGCGCGTCGGCGACAACTGGCTGGTACTTGGAACGCGGCAGGAGCCGGTCGCGCGGGCGCCGCTCGTGATCGTCGCCGTCGCGGGCGAGTCGCCGCGGCTCGTCGCGTCGAAGATGCTGCCGTTCCAGTCGGTGCCGGGCCAGGTGACGTTCGTGCGGGCCGATGCGCTGCAGGCGCTGCAGGCGGCGCTCGGCGGCGACGGCACGCTGCTGCGCGCGCCCGACGGGCAACTGGCGGTCGGCGCGACCTACGAAACGCCGCTCGGCGCGGCCGACGCGCCGCTCGACGAACGGATGGCGTCGCGCAGCAACCTCGCGCGGCTCGAACGGCTGCTTGCTGTGCCGGTGGAGGCGCGCGTGGAGGGGCGTTACAGCGGCGTCCGTTGCGTGGCGCGCGATCGGCTGCCGTACGCGGGTGCCGTGGCCGACGAGGCGGCGGCCCTCCAGAGCGAGCAGCTGCGCGGTGCGCACCTCGACGACCTGCCGCGGCGGGCGCGCCTGTTCACTTCGTTCGCCCACGGGTCGCGCGGACTCACCTTCGTCGCGCTCGCCGCGGAACTGATTGCCGCGCAGGCGGAAGGCGAGCCGCTGCCGATCGAGCGCGGTCTTGCCGACGCCGTGGACCCCGGTCGGGTGCTGTTGCGGCGGCTGCGGCGCGGGACGGTGTTGCGCACGGCTCCGGGTGCGCGTTAGTTGCGAAGGCAGAGCGGGCTGCTGCACGCAACGGAGTCAACGTCGCGCCGACCGCGCTGCGGGGCGCCTCGACTCCGCGTCTCCTCCTTGGGGCATCGGTGCCGCCCGCCCAGGCGCAAGAGGCACCCTTGCCACCGGCGCTCGGATCCCCATATGGACGTTTCAAGCTGGACGTTTTCAGACGCCAAGCGCGAGCCTACGGAGTGAACATGCAACTGCGTCCCGTCCTGCGCATCACCCGCGGCATCCAGACCAGCGACGGCGCGGGCGTGCGGCTGCGCCGCTTCCTGGGCGGAGGCAGCGGCCTGCCGTCCATCGAC
>Ga0209820_1000041_pt1 | contig 34906 bp, 37 predicted proteins | sample PPLLak21cMay2015_FD_187254 | JGI IMG/M metagenome (GOLD analysis project Ga0209820, IMG submission 187254) | Freshwater sediment microbial communities from Prairie Pothole Lake near Jamestown, North Dakota, USA - PPLs Lake P7 Core (1) Depth... | ecosystem: Environmental > Aquatic > Freshwater >...
GGCCTTCGCCTATCGTGAGGCCGGCCGTGAATTGGATGATGGCGGGGAGTTCATGCGGTTCGTCACCGCGTCATTGAAAGTGGACTTTCTCCGCCCGACGCCGATCGGCGTGGAACTGGTGATCCGGGGGCAGCTGCGCAGCATCGAAGGACGCAAGGTGCAGCTTGATCTTTCGCTGAGCCAGGCAGAACAGACGTGCGCGACGGGACAGATGCTGGCCATCCAGCTTCGGAACTGATCGGCCGTTCACAAGCTGCTGCGCGTGACACAGGCTAGCCGCGGAAGCTGGCCCTAGAACGAGCCTCGGAGTTCGCAGGATGCCGCACAAGTCCTGGTATGACCGTCACGTCCTGCCTTACCTGATCGACTTTGCATGTGGTCTTTCGACCATCGCGAAGCAGCGTCAGCAGGTGGTGCCGCGCGCGGCGGGCCGCGTGCTCGAGGTCGGCATCGGTACCGGCCTCAACCTGCCCTTCTACCGGCGCGCCAGCATCCTCACGCTGGTCGGGGTCGATCCCGGCCTCGAGATGCAACGGATGCTCAGGCGCCGCAGCGAGCGGGCGGGGATTGCCGTGGACCTGCGCTCCTCCACGGCGGAGGCGCTGGCGTTCGAGCGCGCTTCCTTCGACTGCGTTGTCTGCACCTACACGTTGTGCACGATCCCCGACCCACTGGCCGCGTTGCGTGAAATCCGTCGTGTGCTTCGCCCCGGTGGCCGGTTGCTGTTCGCCGAGCACGGCGTCGCGCCGGACGCGGACGTGGTGAAGTGGCAGCGCCGTCTCGAGCCGCTGTGGTCAAGGGTGGCGGGTGGATGCCACCTGACGCGCGATGTTCCGGCACTTCTGGACGCGGCCGGATTCGAGGCGGCGATCGAGTCCGGTTACCTGAACGGACCGAAACTGCTCTCTTACAACTTCTGGGGCGAGGCGACCGCCCGTTAGCCTGCTGTCCTGCACATCGGAGCGTCGGTCGAAGCGCACGCCACGAGGCGAAGTCACAGTCTGCCGCGATTCGAGTGATGCTTCGGTCGGCCGCGCCAGTGCGAGCGAGGCGAGGTACGCTTGCGTCTTCCGAGCCACGACCGGGAACCGGATGACCAGGAGACACAGCTACGTCGGCAAGCCCCGCCTGCTGCATCAGGTCATCGAGCCGCGCGTGCTGCTCGAACTGGCCACGCTGCCGTGGAACCTCCCCATGCTCGCCCGGACGCCGCGCGGCGACGGTCACCCGGTGCTGCTGTTCCCGGGCTTCATGGCGGACGAGAGCACCCTGATCGTCCTCAAGCTCTTCCTGCAGAACCGCGGCTACGAGGTCCAGACCTGGGGTTTCGGGCGCAACGTCGGCTTCAACAGCCGGCACGCCAGCGCGCTCGAGCAGAAGATCCGCTACATGCACTACAAGAGCGGCCGCAAGGTCAGCCTGGTCGGGTGGAGCCTGGGCGGCATGTTCGCCATGTACGGCGCCCATGAAGCCACGGAGTGCGTTCGCTCGGTGATCACGCTCGGCAGTCCGGTGACGTTCGATGCGGAGGGCAGCCAGTCGCCCCCGCTCGTCAAGGCGCTCTATCGCCTCATTTCGCACCCGATGGGAACGACCGCGCACCTGACGCAGTCGCGCGCGAAGTACCTGCGGCGGCCCAAGACGCTGCCGGTGCCGATCTCCTGCATCTATTCCGTGGCCGATGGCGTCGTGCCGCCGCAGGAGGCGACCATCGACGGCAACCGGGCCCTGCACGAGAACATCCGCGTGCCGGGCAGCCACCTCGGGCTGGGCTTCAACCCGCTCGTGCTCTGGGTCGTCGCCGATCGGCTCGCTCAGCCTGAGGGCCAGTGGCGGCCGTTCGTGCCGCCGGCCGGGCTGCTCGGGCGGATCTACCGCCTGACGACTTCGCGGCGCCACGCGCCGGCGTAGCCTTGCGCTTCGCCGCGGCCTTCGTCCGCGCGCGCTGGCGGGCGATGGCGAGGTACTCCTGGAAGCAATCGCGCAGGCACTGCGCGAAGACCTCGGGATCCGGCATCTGCTCGCGGCACGAGGTTGGCGAAATGATGATCCTGCCGTCGTAACTGGTGACCGCGAAGACGAGTCCGAGGCCGTCGTTGATCGGCATGATCGCGGAGAAGTACGTCATGCGCGCGCCGTTGAGGTAGATCGGGACCGACGGGCCTGGCACGTTGGTGATCGCGCAGTTCGCTATCGGCGCGCGGCGACCCACGCCGAGCAGTGCGCGGCCCAGCAACTTGCCGGTGATCGCCAGCGTGGCGGCCGGTGAGTGCGTGCCGATGTCGGTGAGCTCGCGCGCGCCGATCGCCTTCGACATGAGCTTCGAGGACGCCGTCTGCGCCTTGATGAACGCCAGCCGCTTCAGCGGGTCGGCGATGTTCACGCCCAGCGCCAGACGCTCCCACTCCACCTCGGGCCGGCTGGCGGGGCCGGCTTCCGGGTCGCGCACGTAGACGGGCGTCAGTGTCGACAGGTCCCGTTCCGGCAGTTCGTCGTTGCCTTCGAGGTACTTGCGCAGGCCGCCAGCGCACACGGCGAGCACGGCGTCGTTGATCTTGGCGCCGGGAACGAGCCGGCGGATTTCGCGGAACTCGTCGATCAGGAAGCGTCGCGTCTCGAACACGCGGTAGGGCGACACGATGGCGTTGAAACGCGTCACCGGAGCCGCGTCGCTCCGCTGCAGCAACTCGGACGCAAATGAGCGGGCGGCGGGAGCGACGCTTGCGAGTGCGCGCGTGAAGGGGCGCGCCAGCCGTTGCGGCGACGCCACCGCGCTCGCGAGGCCACGCCAGACGAGTTCCAGCGATCCGGGCGGCGACTCCGGAAACCACGGCTCCGGCGGCTCGGGCGCCGGCGGTTGCGGCGTCAGGTCGTGCAGCAGCGTGATGATCGCGGTGCCGCGCCGGAAGTCGATCGCCGCGTGGTGCAGCTTGGTCAGCAGCGCGAAGCTGTCCTTCGGCAGGTCGAGCAGGCTGTCGAGCCCCTCGATCACGTACAGCTCCCACAGCGGCCGATTGAGGTCGAGCGGGCGGGCGTGGATGCGCGACGTCTGGATGCAGAACTGGCGCCAGTCGCCGGGCTTCGGCAGGGCAATGTGGCGGACGTGGTACTCGAGGTCGAAGTTCTCGTCCTCGACCCAGTACGGGTCGTCGAGCCCGAGCGGGACGCTGCGCAGCTTCTGGCGGAAGACCGGCGAGCGGTGCAGCCGGCTCTGCACGAGCGCGAGGATGCTTTTGAACTGGAGCCGGCCAGCGGGCGCGGTCGACGGGTCGTAGATCTGGATCAGGCTGACGTTCGAGTTGGAATGCGCGCTTTCCGAGGCGAGGAAGAGAGCGTCGTTCCGGCTGAGCTGGCGCATGTGGGCGGGTTCCTGCAGCGGCCGGCCTGCGCCGCGGTTGAGAGGATCCGATTATCTCCGACGGCGGCGGTGCCTGACCCGGCAGTGCAGCATGGTGTCTAAAGCGGCCGCTCCACGCGGATCACGGTCGCGTCGTCGGGCACGGGGTGCGCGGTGAACCCGAGCTTGCGCGCCAGCGCCAGCATCGGCGAGTTGCCCGCGATCACCGCGCCTTCCATCCGGGTGTAGTCATCGCGCCGCGCGCGCCGCACCAGGCTGGCGAGCAGCTGCCTGGCGAGGCCCGAGCCGCGCCAGTCTTCGGCCACGGTGATCGCGAACTCGCAGGTCGACGGGTCGCCTTCCTCGAGGCGCACGTACTGCGCGGCGCCGACGATGTCGATGCCGTCGGTCGCCGGTACCGTGGCCACGAACGCGAAGTCGCGCCCCGGACGCGGGCGAACGCCGCGATCGAGCGCTGCCGGATCGAGCCGCCGCTTGTGCTGCATGAAGCGGGAGTAGCGCGACTCGGCCGACAGGCGCTCGAACGCCTGCGCGATCTCCGGGGCGTCCGCCGGGCTGATCGCGCGCAGCGTCACCTCGCGGCCGTCGCGCAGGCGCAGGCGACGGGGGCGGTACGCCGCGGTCGGCCTCGCCATGCGCTATCCGTGACCGGCCGCGGCCGGCGCCGCGCCGCTGTCGCGCAGTTCGCGCCGCAGGATCTTGCCGATGTTGGTCTTCGGCAAGGGCTCGCTGCGGAACTCGACGATGCGCGGCACCTTGTAGCCCGTCAGGTGCTGCCGGCAGTGCGCGAGCACGTCGCCCTCGGTCAGCGCGGGATCCCTGCGCACCACGACGACCTTGACCGCTTCGCCGGAGCGATCGTCGTGCACGCCGATCGCCGCGGCTTCGAGCACGCCGGGGTGCGCCGTCAGCACGTCCTCGATCTCGTTGGGGAAGACCTTGAAACCGGACACGACGATCATGTCCTTCTTGCGGTCGGTGATGCGGATGCCGCCGCGGTCGTCCATCACGCCCATGTCGCCGGTACGCAGCCAGCCGTCGGCGGTGAACACGTGGGCGGACTCGTCGGGGCGGTTCCAGTAGCCCTTCATCACCTGCGGGCCGCGCAGGCCGATCTCGCCGACTTCACCGAGCTGGACCGGGCGCCCGTCGTCGTCGAGAATCGCCGCGTCCGTGCTGGGCAGCGGCACGCCGATCTGGCCGCTCCACTCGTCGATGGTCACCGGGTTGGCGATCGCCACTGGCGCGCTTTCGGTCAGGCCGTAGCCTTCCACCAGCGGCACCCCGGTCATCTGCTTCCAGCGATGCGCCACGACGTGCTGCACGGCCATGCCGCCGGCGACCGCGAGCTTCAGGTGACTCCAATCGACGGAACGGGCGTCCGGCGCCTCAATCAGCATGCGAAAGAGGGTGTTCACCCCGATGATCACGCTGAAGGGCGCCTCCCGGAGTGTCTTGATGAAGGCCGGGAGGTCGCGCGGGTTCGCGACGAGCACGGCCTGCGCTCCCTTGCTGAAGAAGGACAGGCAGCCGGTCAATGCGAAGACGTGGTACAGGGGCAGCGGGATCACCACCGTCTCGACGCCGTCGCTCAGGTTCGGAGACATCCATGCGGTGACCTGCAGCACGTTGGCCACCATGTTGCCGTGGGTCAGCATGGCGCCCTTGGCGACGCCGGTCGTGCCGCCCGTGTACTGCAGGAAGGCAAGGTCGGCGCGGTCGAGCGCCGGCTCGTCGAGCGACAGCGCGCGGCCCGCGGCGAGCGCGCGATTGAAGCCGATCGCACCCTCCACCCGCCAGCGCGGCACCATCTTCTTCGCGTACTTGACCACCGCGTTCGTCAGGACGCGCTTGAGTGGCGGCAGCAGGTCGCCGACCTGCGTCGTGACCACGACGCGCACGCGCGTGGTCAGGAGCACCTGCTCGAGCGTGTGCGCGAAGTTCTCCAGCACCACGATGGCCGCGGCGCCGCTGTCGTTGAGCTGGTGCTCGAGTTCGCGCGGGGTGTAGAGCGGGTTGACGTTGACCACCACCATGCCGGCCCGCAGCACGCCGAACATGGCCACCGGGTACTGCAGCAGGTTGGGCATCATCAGGGCGACACGGTCGCCGCGCTTCAGTCCGGCGACCTTCTGCAGCCAGGCGGCGAAGGCGCGGCTCGCCTCGTCGAGCTGCCGGAAGCTCATCGCCGTGCCCATCGAGTTGAAGGCCGGACGGTCCGCGAAGCGCGTGCAACCGGCGCGGAGCACGTCGTTGAGCGAGGACAACGGCCCGAAGTCGATCTCGGCTGGAACGGTGGGCGGATACTGGGCAAGCCAGGGCTTGTTCATTTGAAACCTCATGACGCGATCAGGTGTACAAGATCACGCGGTTGAAGGTAGCCCACCCGGCGACACCGCGTTCTGCGCGATGACAACCGATGTCGCGCAGACAGGACACGAAACCTGCTGCACACTGCCCGGCACCGTCCATTGGGGAGAAACGCATGCCGCGCTCGCTTGGTTGGTGCACGACATTTCGGGTGCTTGGTCCGCTCGCGCTGCTCGGCGCGCTGCTGGTCACCTCCATCGATGCCGGGGCGCAGGCCCCCGGCGCGCGCGTCGAGCGCGGGCGCTACCTCGTGGAGTCGATCCTCGGCTGCGGCAACTGTCACACCCCGAAAACGCCCGAGGGCGAGCCGATCGCCAGCCGCAATCTCAGCGGCGGCGGTCTGACGTTCTCGTTGCCGCCGTTCGCCGGAGCGGCATCGAACATCACTCCTGATCCCGATACCGGCATCGGCCGCTGGAGCGACGACGACATCAAGCGCGCGATGGTCGAAGGCAAGCGACCCAATCATGGCCGCCTGGCCAACACCGAACTGGCCGTCGTGATGGCGACGCCGTTCTTCAAGGCGCTGACGCCGTCGGACCTCGACGCCGTGGTGGCCTACCTGCGATCGGTTCCGGCGATCCGCAACGAGGTTGCGCCACCGGTGTACCGGATGGCTCAGAAACATCAGCTGTTTCCCATTGCGGAGGCCGGCTTCTCCGACGCGGCGATGGTCGATCCTGTCTATCGCGGCCGGTATCTCGCCACCATCGGGCACTGCCTGGAGTGCCATTCGCCGCAGGAGAAAGGTGTGTTCGACTACGGCCGGCTGGGCGCGGGGGGCCGCGTCTTCAACGTCCAACTTGTCCAAGGATTTCCTTCCGGCTGGACCGGTACGAAGGCCGCCAACATCACGTCGCATCCGACGGCCGGGATCGGCGCCTGGACCGACGACGAGATCAAGCGCGCGATAGCGCAGGGCATCTCGCGCGATGGCCGCAAGCTGCAGCCGCCGATGGGGTTTTCGTATTACGCCAAGCTGAGCCCCTCGGACCTGGACGCGCTCGTCGCGTACCTGCGGACGCTGAAGCCGCAGCAGAATTGAAGGCTTTCATTGGCCGGCGGCTTCTCAGGCCCGTCAGCCGCGTTTGTTGCGCGCGTGCCTGAACCTGGCCAGTGCCGCGTAGATCTTGCTGCGTGCGCGGTTCAGGCCGCCCAGCGGGGCGTGCTCCGGCAGGGCGTGCGCGGGCGAGAAGGACAAGGCCTCGGCTTGCTGAGCGCGCCTGCCATTCCGGAATTTCTGGATCGGCAGATGCAGCGTCGCGACCTTCAGGAAGGGCGACTTCGCCTCGTCCCAGCGTTGAGCCGCGTCCTCGATGGGCATCCCGCGGCGCTGGAACTGCACGCAGAAGTCGAAGGTGGCTTCACGCCCGTCGAGATGGGCTTCCATGGCGTCGGTCAGGTAAGACTCGCCCAGCTTCGCGGGCTTGCGGCTCCTGTGCTTTGAGGTGGGCCGCAGGGAGTACTTCACCGCGCGGTCGGGGCCGAACCGGTAGGGCGTGGTACTCCAGTACCGGATGTCCAGCGGCGAGGTCGGGTTTCCGCGCAGCTTCAGCAAACCGAGGAGGGCCCCGGCGTGGCCGGTGGCCGCGAACTTGGCCGCCAGCAACACTGGAGAGCTCTCGATCGTGTAGTAGACCGCGTCGCGGAACAGTGCCACGGTGCCGAGCGGCATCACCGGAGAGTCCAGCAGCACGAAGTCCTGGCCCAGTTCCGCGCCGGTCGCGGCGCCCTTGCCGCGTGGCGCCAGCAGCTTGATGGCGACGCCGCGGGCGTCGGGCACCGCGTCGGACTGCACAGTGCCGCTCGAACTGGAAAATCGCACCCAGCAGTTGAAGTTTCGTCGCCTCTCGAACAGACCGACGCGCAAGGCCTCTGGCAGGCCGGGCTCGATGCGGAAACGGCCCCGCAACAGGCCGAGGGTCTTCGGGTGGGCGTCGCGCAGCGTGCCGCCCTTGGCATAGTCGCGTGCCATCTTGCGGCGCAGGATCGCAATCATCTCCGCCGTCAGGGCGGCCTCGTTGGCTTCGCGCTCTTCGACGGGGCCGAAGTTCACTGAGGGATCCTCTCTTCGTGGAGCCGACGCGCGCATGTTGTTCGCGTCCGAAAGTGGTCTAGCGGCTGACCGCTCCCGCGTCGGGTTTCGTGCCGCACATCTGGTCCATCATCCGCAGATGCCGGTCGATGTGGGCCGCGTCGGCGCTGCCGTGCATCGCCGTGATGTGGGCCTCAGCCGCCGCTCGCTGCTCCGCAGGCGACTTGCCCTCCATCGCCGTACGGTGCATCGCACATCGTTCGTCGGCGTTCATGCCGGCGTGCCAGCCCGTCGCTGGCCCCTCCATCGTGCTGCACGCGGACAATCCCAATGCTGCGACTGTCACGGCAGCGAATATCTGCAGTTTCAATGCGTTCTCCCGGTGATGTGATCATCGCGGCCAGCGGAGCGAGGCCCCAGTGCGGCCGCGCCGTGGCCGAGTCAGTGGCCCACCGTTCGACGCGTGATCGGCGAAACATTGCCGAGGCTCGCGGCAGGTGCTGGCTCTGCCTTCACCGACTCCTCCCGTTGGGCACGCCGAATCTTGGCGAACGACCTCTTCAGGTCGGTGTTGAAACTCGGGGTATAGCGAAACGAGGGATCGAAGACTGTCTTCATGTGGCCTAATGCATCTCGGTGGTACAACCAAAGCCCGCGTGCAAGTCTTCTTGGAGTGTCTTGCTTCGAAGGGTGCAGGGCGCACCTTAGCTGCGCACGTCCGCACCGTCGGTGCGGTGTCGCACATGAGGTCGACGTTCAACGGCTCGCAAGGCTCCGGGCCCGAGTGCGGCGACTGCCTTTGGCAGTCGCTGCGGCCATCGCGGTGAACGGTCTACCCGCGAGCACTGCTGGATCGAACGCCGCCTCGCTACAGCTCAAGACGTTTACTTCTTCGGGTCGCCGCCGCCCGGTTGACCTTGGCCGGATCCCTTGCCTTGCGATCCCCTGTCTTGCGACCCCTTGCCCTGGGATCCGCGGTCCTCCTCGGAGGGTTTCGGTGCTGGTTGCTGCTGCTGGCGCTGTTGCTGGTACTGCGGTTGCTGCTGTTGCTGTTTTTGCTGCTGCTGCTGCTGGGTCGCGCGCGGCTGCGCCTGCTCCTGGCGTGGAGCGGCCGATTCGCGCTGCTGCGACCTCCCGGACGCGCCCTGTGCCTGCTGCCGCTGGCTTTCGTAGTGCTGCCGGACTTCGGCGTCACGTGGCTGGTACTTGTACTTCTGGCTATGGAGCGTCGCCTGCTGCTCTACAGACGGATACTTGCTTCCCGAATACTGCCGCTGGTAGGTCGGCAGCGGGGCGGGCGGGGGAGCAGAGCGACGATCCCATTGATCCCAGCCGCTGCGATGCTGGTTCCACTCGTGGCCCCAGTGTTCGTCCCAGCGCGGCGGCCGATCCGCCTGCCACCCGCGGAAGTACGGAGGAGGTGCCCGGTAGTAGCGCACCGGAACACGCAGCAGGAAGACCGGAACCGCTTCGGGACCGATGCGTCCCCACGGCCCGTTGTACCAGGAGCTCGCATACCAGTTGTCGGACTGGTAGACCCAGTACATGCCGTCGTAGAAGAAGTAGTTCGAATTCATCTGTGGCGCGTAGTAGACCGGGTATCCGGGCACCGCAACCAGTTGCGGGTACACCGGCAGGTTGATGCCGATCGATACTCCCGGGAGCCAGACACCGACGCTCACCTGGGCCGTCGCCGACGTCATCGAACCGACCACCAGGGCCAGCGCCATCAATCCGTTTCGCATTACGTGTTTCATCGTTGCGCTCTCATTTGGATCGCCAGGGTCAGGGCATCTTTGACGAAGGTCGACTAAGGGCCAACGGAGGAGTCCCTGCCAGAAGACATGCCCACGCCAGGGCGCCACGACTTCCAAGCCCCACATTGAAAGGCTAGGCGCAGCGCTTGCTGCCGTCGGTGCGGAAGCGAACAAACCGAGGCCCGTCGAGCGCGGGATGCGCTTGCGCCGCGCTACGGACTCCCTGTCACATCGCGCGAACTTGGCTTTGCGGAGCACGCTTGGCCAGGCGCAAATCGCGTCGTTGCCGCCTGGCTAGCATGAATTTTGTGACTGAAATGCAGGCACGGCATCGGCCACGGCCGCGATGCTACCGACGTGCCATTGGACACGTCCCGCCACCGGTGACTCTGGTGTCGACCGCATGTATTACGGCGAGAAGTTCAACGCGGTGTCTCACCTGCTCGGCGCTGTCCTGGCGCTGGCGGGTGCGATCGTCCTGGTAGTCCTGGCGGCGATCGGGGGCGACCCGTGGAAAGTGGTCGGCGTCTCCATCTATGGCGCATCCCTCGTGCTCATGTACAGCTCATCGACGCTGTATCACAGCGTTCGGGGAGGGCGCGGGAAGGACTTCCTGCGCAAGATGGACCACCAGAGCATCTACCTGCTCATCGCCGGCAGCTACACCCCGTTCTGCCTGGTGACGCTGCGTGGGCCATGGGGCTGGTCGCTGCTCGGAGTGGTCTGGGGGCTCGCCATCGTCGGCAGCCTCCAGGATCTGCGGACGCGCAGCGGCGCCCGCATCCTGTCGGTCGTGATCTACCTGCTGATGGGATGGGCGGCCGTCGTGGCGCTGGTGCCGATGGTGAATGCGCTGGGCCGCGCCGGGTTCGCGTGGGTCGCGTCGGGCGGACTGCTCTACACGGTCGGCATCGTCTTCTACGCGCTCGATGCGCGCCTCAAGCACGCGCACGGCATCTGGCACCTGTTCGTGCTCGCCGGCAGCGCGGCGCACTTCATCGCGATACTGATGTACGTACTCTGAAACAACGACGCTGCGGTCGCGCCCGTTCGTCGAATGAGCGCTGTGCGTGGCAGCGGCCGGGCCGGCCGTGAAGCCGGCCCGCGAGATGCCGTCGCTTACTTCAGGCGCATGTCGTTCTTGACGGACGTCACGCCGCTCACGCCGCGCGTGACCGCGACCGCCTTGTCGATGTCGGCGCGCGAGTTGACGAAGCCGCTCAACTGGACCACGCCCTTGAATGTCTCGACATTGATCTCGGCCGACTTCAGCGTGGGTTCGTTGAATATGGCTGCCTTCACCTTGGTGGTGATGACCGTGTCGTCGATGTACTCGCCGGTCCCTTCCTTCTGCGGCGTGCCCGCGCAGCCGACGACGGATACCAGCGAAACGGCGACGAAAAGTGCGGAAAGAAGCTTGGCAGCGTGTTTCATGGTTGATTCCCAGAGTGTCAAAGAAGGCGAGGCTCGATCCAGACTTCCGGTCGTGAATCCGCGACCTCATGCGAACGTCGTTGCCTGGTGAATAGCTTCGACGAGGAACGAATTTCGAGTGGGCACGTTAGCGGCGCGAGCCGCCATCGTCGGTTCGGTACCGCACATAGGCCCGCGATCCGGGCGCGAATCCGTCGCATGCAGGCCGCTTACAGCCAGTACTCCCAGACCCGGGCGAACAGCTCCTTGATCCGAAGGTCGAGCGAACGGCGCTGCCACTGATCGAGCGTTATCCGATCCGACGCGGCCAGATCCTTGTCGAACATCGCCTGCACCTGGCTGCCGAACTCGGCCCCGAGCACCACGGCATTCAATTCGTAGTTGTGCAGGAAGCTGCGCCAGTCGAGGTTGGTCGATCCGACGGTAGCCCACACGCCGTCGACCAGCGCCGTCTTGGAATGCAGGATCACTCCGCGCCGCTCATAGATCTTCACTCCCGCTCGCAACAACTGCTCGTAGTAGTTCCGCCCGGCGTGGAACACCAGCCACGAGTCTGTCTGGCTGGGCAGGATCAGCGTCACCTCGACGCCGCGCCGGACCGCGGCTTCGAGCGCGGCAAGCAGTTGCGGATCCGGGGCGAAGTACGCATTGGTGAGTCGCACGCTGGTCTCGGCGTTGGCGATCGCCGAGAGCAGCGTTGCGTAGATCAGGCTGTACGGTTCTTCCGGGGAACTGCCGATCGCGCGCACGACCAGGCGACCGGCCTTCTCGGGTGGCGGGAAGTAGTTCTTCGCCGGCAGAGGCTCGCCCTTCTGCGCCTCCCAGGTTGCGAGGAACAGCTTCTGCAGTTCCGCGACTACCGGCCCGACCAGCTGGAGGTCGGTATCGCGCCACGGCGGGCTGCCGTCCGGCCGGTTGCGTGATCCCTGGCTGAACGAGCCGCCGGAGTACACGCTGCTGATATTGATGCCGCCCAGGAATGCCGTGCGCCCGTCGACGATCAGCAGCTTGCGGTGGTCGCGCTGATTCAGTTCCCAGTCCTTCCGAGCCACCATCGGGTTGAGCGGGTTGAACTCGAGCACCTTGATGCCGCTCTCCTTCAACCGGTCAAAGAACTCCTTCGGAGTGCCCATCGTGCCGACGCTATCGCGGATCAGATTGACCTGGACGCCTTGCCGCTGCTTGTCGATCAGTGCCTGAGCGAAGCGCTGGCCGACCTCGTCGTCGTCGAGGATGTAGGTTTCCATGTTGATGTGGTCGCGCGCCGACAGGATGGACGCATGCATTGCCTGGAAGGTGGCCGGGCCATCCTGCAGCAACAGCACGTGGTTGCCGGTGGTCAGCGGGCTGCCGACAATGGCCTCTTCGATCGCGAGGTGCCGGTCGAAGATGTCCGTAGCCGGGCCGCGGCTCGCCAGCGCGTCGAGGATCGCCTTGCTTTGAGCCGCCGAAAGCGGGCCGTGCGTTCCTTCCAGCTGGACAGGGGCACGACCCGAGTCCCGAGCAAGGTCGGGGACCATGGTCGGGAGGCTGTCGCAGGCGACCAGCCAGAGCAACCCCGTGAGGCCGACCAGGCCGACCAGTGCCACGGCCAGCCCACGTCGCGAGCGTACCGGCCAGCGCATCGCCTTCATCTCCCTCCGCCTTGCCTTCGTTCAGGAAGTCGCGCGCCCGGGACGACGACTCGTGCTCGCAGCACGCCCGGGCGCGGCGGCAACCAATCAAACCTCAGGTGGGCGGCGATCCTTCACAGTCTTCCCGTCAGCAGCAGGATGATGATGATGAGCACCACCACGCCTAATGCACCGCTGGGCCAGTAACCCCAGCTTCGGCTGTGCGGCCAGGTCGGAATGACGCCGATCAGCATCAGGATCAGGACGATCAACAGGATGGTTCCCAGGCTCATGGTGTTTCCTCGAAGGTGTCAGCAAGTGTGGGCTCAGCACGACTGGAACGAAGTCTCGCCGTGGTTGATCCGACCGCGCCGCCTGGGCAGCCCTCGGCGTGACATCGGTTCGGCCGCGACGAGCGCATACGCTGGTCCAACTGGCCCAGTACAAGGGTAGGCGGCTGCGCGATGGCGGTCTGTTCGCTATCGAACACACCGGTGGGTACTGGCTGTGCGGTCCCTCGCTGGGTCCCCGCAATGTCGGGCTCCGGCGTTGCCCCGCTGTGGGGCAGCAACCGCTCGTACTCCTTCCGGACCACGGCGTAGCACTCGCAGGCGCGCTGCTCCAGGCCGCGACGGTCGAGGACGGCGATGTGACCGCGCGAACAGTGGATCAGTCCGAGTTTCTGCAACTGCTGCGCGGCCGCCGTCACGCCTTCGCGGCGCACGCCCAGCATGTTGGCGATCAGCTCCTGGGTCATGCCGACGTCGTTGCCCTGCAGGCGATCCAGGCTCAACAGCAGCCAGCGGCACATGCGCTGGTCCAGGGAATGGTGCCGGTTGCACGCGGCCGTCTGGGCGATCTGCGTGATCAGCGCCTGGGTGTAGCGCAGCAGCAGCTGCATCAACGGGCCGGCGCGCTGAAACTCTTCCTTCACCGCGTGTGCCCGCATTCGGAACGCGTTCCCGGCGCGCAGCACCACGGCGCGACCGAGCCGCGAGTCGCCCCCCATGAACACGGCGATGCCGACCAGGCCCTCGTTGCCGACCACCGCCGTTTCGGCCAAGCCCCCGTCCTCGAACTCGTAGACGTTTGAAACGAGGGCGGTCGTCGGGAAGTACACGCAGGACATCGGGGCGCCGGACTCATAAAGAGCCTCGCCCTGTTGCAAATCAACGGCGTCCAGTTCCGGTGCCAGGCGCAAGAGGTCGCTGTCTGGCAACGCGCCCAGGAGCCTGTTTTGCCTCGGCTGGACGGACCCGGTCATTTCGCAGGGCCGACAGCCATGTGGACGTGGACTCGCAAACATAAATCCATGCTTCTCTTTAGTCCCGGTGTCGGGAAACCGCTTGACTGTGCGCAACTCGCTTGCCGCTTATGTTCGCTTGCGTACAGAAATCGAGGGGCAGGCCGTCTATGTTTCAAATATGTTGAACGGGCGAGGGGCTCCGGGAGGCCGGCAGAGGCGCCTGGGCCGCGCTCGCGAAGTTGAACGCACGCACTTACGAAGGAGTACGTATGAACTGGGACCGCATTCAAGGTAACTGGAAGCAAGTGGTCGGCAAGGCGAAGGCGCAGTGGGGCAAGCTGACCGATGACGACCTCGACGTGGTCGCTGGCCGCCGCGAACAACTCGCCGGGAAGATCCAGGAGCGCTACGGCATCGCCAAGGACGACGTCGAGCGGCAGATCGCCGCCTGGGAACTCAAGGCGACGGATGCGTGGTTCGTCGAGGAAGAGAAGCGCAGCTGAAACGAAACGTCGTGAGACCGGGCCTGGCTGGCCCGGAAGCCTCAGTGTGGCGGGGGCGTGCTGAAGATGGGTCTGCCACGTGATGTAAACGGGAGAAACGAAATGCTATGGACCATCGCAGTCATCCTGCTCGTCCTGTGGGTTCTTGGACTGGTCAGCTCGTACACCCTGGGTGGATTCATCCACGTCCTTCTGGTTGTCGCGCTCGTCGTGTTCCTGATTGGAATCATCCAAGGTCGACGCGCCTGAGGACGGCGGCATGGGTTGTACGGGGGACGAAGCGCCGGCACCGGCGCTTTGCCCGGCCAATCCATCCGCTGCGATAGCTGCTTCGGGGCGCGCGCTGCGTGCTCCGGAGTCGGGATTCCTGAAAAAGAAGGAGGCGGAATGAACGCCATCAAGATTGCGGCGATCGCGCTGATCGTGGCGGGCGCCCTGGCGCTGGCGTATGGGGGCTTCAGCTATACGAAGGAGACCCATACCGGGAAAATCGGACCGATCGAACTGTCCGTGAAGGAGAAGCAGACCGTCAACATCCCGCTCTGGGCGGGCGTGGGAGCGATCGTGATCGGTGGCGTGCTCTTGGTGGTCGGCGGAAAGCGCGGTAGGTGAAGCGAACTTCCGTTGGTGCCGAAAGGCAGGCGCCGAGTAACAGAACGACGCAGGGGAGGGCGTAACCTTGATGCGCCTGGCACAGGTTCCCTTCCTGTTCGTCCTCGTCGCAGGCTGCGCGGCGGTTGCTCCCGACGCGCCGGTCGCGCCGACGGCCGAGGTGGTCCTGCCTCAACCGACCGCCGCGCCGCAGTCGACCGCGCCGCGGCCCGCCGCCGCCACGGCTGCGCCTGCAACGAGCGCTGCGAGCCAGCCCGTGCCAACGGTGACCACCGCTGTGGCAGAGAAGAAGTCCGCCGCACGAGAAACGCAGACTCCAGCTGCAGCGACACGGCCTCCGCCTGCAGTTGCGTCGCCCGCGACCGCGGCCAAGCCTTCGACCCAGCCCCCGGCCGCTGCGCCGCCCGCCCTGGACCTGAACGCGTTGAAGGAACAGCTCAAGGAAACGAAAGCCATCGGCGTCCTCACCAAGCTCTCACTCAAGAACCAGGTCGACGACCTCCTGCAACAGTTTCGCGACTTCTATCAGGGCAAGGCCCGGGTCACGATGGCGCAACTGCGCCGCTCGTACGATCTGCTGCTGATGAAAGTGCTTTCGCTCGTCCAGGACGCCGACGAGAAGCTCGCCTCGGCGATTGTCGCCTCCCGCGAAGCGATCTGGGGCCTGCTCGCGGATCCGAAGAAGTTTGCAGCCCTCGAAGGTTGAATGCCGCCGCCGCCATGACCCACCGCACCGCAGTACTGACCCGGGCGCTTCTCGTCGCCGCATTCATCGCCAGCCCATCGTTCGCTGCCGACGACGAGGATTTGAAGAAGGACATGACGGCCGTGATCGCGCTGCAGGGACGGCCCTGCGGCCAGGTCGTCGCCGTCAAGGTGAACGCCGAAAACGACTACGCCTGTACCTGCAGGGATGGCAACCGGTACCGCGTCTACGTGAACGCAGCCGGGCGGGTGGTTGTCGAGGAACAGAAGTGACCTTCAGCGCGCAGGCGCGCCCATCGGAGGACTTGGCGATGACCCGCATGCAGATTCGTGTCGGCTTCGAGATGGAGTACCAGTGTCGCGACGCGACGCCGATGATCCTCGCGCTCAGCATCCACCACTCGCGCGTGTCCGACCTCGTGCGCCCAGATCATCTGGTCACGAACCCGCCGGTCCCGGTCACTGCCTATCGCGATCTCTTCGGCAACTGGTGCAGCCGTCTTGTCGCGCCGCCCGGGAGGTTCGTGCTGAGCACCGATGCGCTGGTCAACGACAGCGGCCTGCCCGATGTGGTCGCGGCGGAGGCCGCGCAGGTACCGGTCGAGCACCTGCCCGAATCGACGCTGGTTTATCTGCTGGGCAGCCGCTACTGCGAGACCGACCTGCTGTCCGAGATCGCGTGGCAGCACTTCGGCAGCGGTCCGACCGGGTGGGCGCGGGTGCAGGCGATCTGCGACTTCGTACACCGGCACATCGAGTTCGGGTATCCGCATGCGCGAAGCACACGCACGGCCTCGGAGGCGTACAGGGAAGGCCGCGGCGTCTGCCGCGACTATGCGCACCTGGCGATCGCGTTCTGCCGCTGCATGAACATTCCCGCCCGCTATTGCACCGGGTACCTGGGCGACATGGGCACCGAGCCGCCGTACGGGACGATGGACTTCGCCGGCTGGTTCGAGGCCTACCTGGGTAACCGCTGGTACACCTTCGATGCACGCAACAACACACCGCGCATCGGGCGCGTCCTCATCGCCCGTGGTCGCGATGCCTGCGACGTCGCGCTGTCGAGTACGTTCGGGCCGAACACGCTCCAGCGGTTCAAGGTCTGGACCGACGAAGTCGTGGTGGCCTGAGTGCGGAGCAACCACGGCGATCGCCCCCGGCGCTGGCGGGAGGGGACCACATGACCTACTGCGTCGGCGTCAAGCTCGACGAGGGGCTGATCTTCGCCAGCGACTCGCGCACGCACGCGGGCGTCGACAACTACGCCAAGTTCTGCAAGATGACGGTGTTCGACCGGACCGGCGACCGTGTGCTGGTGCTGCTCAGTTCCGGCGGCCTGGCGGCCACCCAGACGGTGATCAACCTGCTGCGCCAGCGCGCGGCGGCCGAGCCGCCCCACATCTGGAGCGTCGGCTCGATGTTCGACGTGGCCAACCTGGTGTCGGACGCGATGCGCGACCTCGAGCGCCGCGACGGGCCGTTCCTAGAGAGTGGCGGCCTGAAGTTCAATGCCTCGTTCATCCTCGGCGGGCAGATCGCCGGCGAAGCCATGCGGCTGTTCCGGATCTATGCGGAGGGCAACTTCATCGAAGCGGACACCGACACCTGCTTCCTGCAGACCGGTGAAGCCAAGTACGGCAAACCGATCCTCGACCTGGCGGTGACTTCGAGCGCGACAATGGAAGACGCCACCAAGTGCGTGCTGGTGTCCTACGACTCGACGATGATCAGCAACCTGTCGGTCGGGATGCCGATCGACCTGCTCTGCTACGCGCGCGACAGCGTGAGCGTGACGATGAAGCGCCGGTTCGAGGAGGGCGACGTCTACTTCGACGCGTTGACGCAGCAGTGGATCGAGGGGACGCGGAGAGTCTTTCACGACTTGCCGCCGCTGGAGTGGTAGGACGCGGCACCGCGTCGTCCGTCAGGCACGCGGAGTCAACGCCGCAATTCAGTGCTCAACGACCCGTCGCGCCGGCGAGCGCCTTCTTGAGTGAATCGATGAGAAGCGCCTTCAGCCTGTCCCACGGGTCGGGCTGGCCGACGAACGACTGGCTGACCTCGAGCTCGATTCCCACATAGGCCGCGTCCGGATGGTGCCTGCGCAGCGCCGCTGTAAGGCCATCGCCGCGGCCACGGTACGGATAATTGCGGCGCAGTCTCAGTTCCGGAGCCAGTCGCGCGAGTTCCCGCATCCAGGCGCGCGCGAAGACCACTTCGCCGGGTCGGCGGGGGTCATAGAGCCAGGCGACGTCCGCCTGCCGCGGGACGTGGTCGAGGATCGGCGTGAAACTGTGTGACGCAATGTGAATCACCCGCCGGCCCGTCGCAACAAGACGCCCGATGTCAGCCTCGATGGCCTGGCGATACGGCCGGTAGTGGCGCTCGACGATGTCCTTGCGACGTGCTGGCGGCAGCGCGCGCGTGACTTCCGAGAACAGCTGCCGGTGACCGATCGAGCGGTTCAGGTCGACCAGCAGTCGCGTCGTGGTCGCGGCGTGCAGCGGCACTCCGAAGGCATCGGCCATCTGGCCGGCGAGCTCGAGTGCGCCCCTGTCCCAGCCGCGGTGGCTGTCGAGCAGCGCTTCCCGGCCCGAGAAGAGCGCGGCCGAAGCGGGCGGGACCTCGCAGCCACCGTGCTCGCAGGTGAAGACGAGTCGATCGACGCGTGCGTGGGTCAACGAAGCTCCAGCCGCCACGTCGCCTGCACGTCCGCCAGTCCGATCACTTGTTGGCGTCGGGCTTGCTCCCGCTGGATTCGGCTGCACCGGTGCCGGCTCCACTCGTGGAACCGGATCCGGGCTTTCCGCCGGAGGCCACGGTACCCGAGGCGCCGCCGACCATTCCACTCTGCGCGTCCTTCTTGTCAGCGTCCGTGCCTTTCCCCGGCACGTCGACCGGAGTGCTGGACGACGACGGCGCCGTGTTTGTCGGAGTCGGATACTCGCCGCTGCTTGGGGAGGGAGTCTGCGCCTCCGTTGGTTTGCGCTCCTGGCAGGCCGCCAGCGCGAAGACGGCCACGGTCGCGGCAGCGGCGGCGGCTACAAAGTTCAGTCGGTATTTCATGGGTTTCATGGTGATCTCCGTACTTTTTGTGGGCATTGGGTGGGCTGTTGCGACTCCTCGTAAGGGTCTCGCCGTACGCAACGACAGTGCCTGGTGCGCGGGCAATTCGAGGACCGTCCGGCACCCGGAGACGCCCCCATCCCGGTCGGCCTGTCGCGGCTCGCAAACCGGAACTACCAGGACCGACTACTCCGTTGTCTTGCCGTCGAACTGTTCCGTGTCGGCTTCGGCGTCGGCTCGTGTGTGGTGAACGACACCGTCGCGGTGATTCGGGGGCGCATAGAGCGTGTAGAGCTTCAGCGGTTCAGTCCCAGTGTTGACGATGTTATGCCGCGTCCCGGCGGGAACCAGCACCGCAAACCCGTCACGGATCGCCGTCGTCACCCCATCCAGAATCGCCTGGCCGCTTCCTTGTTCGACCCGGAAGAACTGGTCGAGGGTATGGGCCTCGGCTCCGATTTCCTCACGCGGCTTCAAGGCCATGAGCACCAGCTGGCAGTTCTTCGCCGTGTAGAGCACCTTGCGGAACTCGTCGTTTTGGATCGACAGACCCTCGATGTCTTGCACGAAACCTTTCATGGCAACTCCCGCGGTCATCGATGCCTGCGCGCCGCCGCGACATGGGAGGGGCGCTCGCGAACTGCTCCATCCCGTCTTGTCTGCTGGCCGAGGCAAGCTGCAATGGTCGGCTCATGAGCGGCAACCGTCGGTGCGCTGGCGTACGTACGACGGTGCCTGCTGCGAGCGGCGACAGCGCGCCAACTGCCTCCTTTTGCGCGCACGGCTCTCCCAGGCCGCGAGGCGCGCCCATGAACGTGTCTTGCGGTACCTCGGCGAGCAGCCCGGACTCGCAAGCGACCCGATGTCTGGATCTCCCTTGACGTTGCGCAACCGCGGCGCGCGCTTGTGTTCCCTTGCGCACCGAAGTCATGGAGCAGCGCGGCTATGTTGATTTCAGCGAATCACAGTGCCAGCGTGGCCAGCTGACAGCATGGATGTGAGCAGCCCCGGCTGGCAGTCGTCATGAAGGAAGAAGGGCGCTCGCGGGCAAAGGAATTCGCCGCGCACACCGGGTGTGACCCGCTGGGACGAGCGAAACACGATGGATGACCGCGAAACGAAGCGAATTGCGGCGCTGACCGCAAGTGACTGGGGTTCCCCCGTCCATGTCCGTGCGCTCGTGCTGATGGTCCTGACGGGCGCCGCGATCTATTTCTGTTACTTGCTGGCGGCCCCGTTCTTCCCGGCCCTCGCTTGGGCACTGGCACTGGCGGTGTTGTTCGCTCCGTTCCATCGGTGGCTCGAGTCAAAGGTCAAGTGGCCCAACCTCGCGGCCACGCTCTGCGTCCTGGTCGTGGTTCTCGTCGTTGTCGTGCCGGCGATGTTCATGGCGGAGCGGGTCGCCAGCGAAGTCGAAGGAGGCGCCGAAACCATCAGCGCGATGGTGGCGTCCGGCGAATGGCGCCACGCCCTCGACAACCATCCCCGATTGGCGCCTGCTGCCCGCTGGATCGAGCAGCAGTTCGATCTGCCGGCGACTGTCCAGGCCGCCACCTCCTGGCTGGCCAACGCCGCCAGTGCGGTTGTCCGGGGATCGATCCTGCATCTGGTCGGCCTGGTCCTGACTTTCTACATGCTCTTCTATTTCCTGCGCGATCGGGGCAAGGCGCTCGAGTCCCTTCGATCCCTGTCGCCCCTGTCAAAGGCGGACATGAATCGACTGTTCAGCGACGTCTTCGATACCGTTCACGCGACGGTCTACGGAACCTTTGCCGTCGCCGCCGTGCAGGGTGCCCTTGGCGGGATGATGTTCTGGTGGCTGGGCTTGCCGGAGCCATTGCTCTGGGGCGTTGTCATGGGGATGCTCGCCGTGGTGCCGGTGCTCGGCGCGTTCTTCATCTGGATTCCGGCGGCCATCTTTCTGGCCCTGGAGGGCAGCGGGGGCAAAGCCTTGCTGCTCACCCTCTGGGGAACGGTCGTGGTCGGTGGGATCGACAATCTTCTGTATCCGATCCTGGTGGGAAGCCGTTTGAAGATGCACTCGCTCACGACGCTTGTTTGCATCGTTGGCGGCTTGATTGTCCTCGGCCCCTCCGGCCTGATCCTGGGCCCCGTGATGTTCACGGTCACCCGGGTGCTGCTCGAAATCTGGAGTCGTCGGAATGCGGTCGATGGCGCCTGATCAAGGGTAGTTCGCCGCGCGTTCGCGCGTCGCCCTGATTGCTCCCGGGAAAGGCTCGGGCCGGTCGTTCCAGTTCCGGGATCCTCGTCGCTTCAGCGTCGACGCGTCATGTTCGCCACCGCACAGACGGGCTGAAGACGGAGGCAGAGACTGCATCTGTCGTGTTGCGACGCGTTGCATGGCGGCGACCGGAGGAGCCCGAAGCCGACCCGCTGCAGTCCTGCCGGGTTTCGCTACATGTACGAGTTCGTGCGTCCATATGCGCGCTTCACCCGCTGCGTAACTGACTAATCGAGAAAGCCCTTTGCAATGGACGAAAGAATGGACAACGGAACAATGGAAGTCGCAACCTCGCTCGGCGCCGTTGCCGGAGGCGGCTCCGCCGGGCTGCTGGCGCTGACGATAGGTGGGCCTGTCTTCGGGACGATCGGCGCCTTGGGAGGTGCGGTGGTCGGCGCCATCGCGGGCCGCTGGGTGGGCCGGATGATCGCCCGGCCGCCGAGGGCGCGGAACCGGAGCCTCAGCGAGGTGCTGAACGTCGCGACGCAAGCGGATGGCGGGCGCGATATGAACATGAAATAGATCGCCATCGAGCCGCATTGTTTGGTGGTTCTCCCGCGGGGAAGGGCGATGACCTCGCGCGGACTGAGCGCCTCCGAGGTGCGGCTTTCAGGATCCAGAGGTACGGCGTGCCGATCGCTTATCGGCGTGCGTCTTGAGGAGCAGGCAATGGGAATGAACAAGGACCAGGTCAAGGGACGAGTCAAGGAAGCCAAGGGAAAGATCAAGGAAGCCGCCGGCAAGCTGGTGGGCAACGAGAAGCTGGAACAGAAGGGCAAGACGGAGAAGGTTCTCGGCGAAGCCCAGGCCAAGTTCGGCGATGTCAAGAAGGACGTGAAAGACGCGATAAAGAGCGCCTGACGTCCTCCGATCAAGTGAACCAAGGGGAAAACATGTCAAGAACAATGATCGCTGTGTTTCTAAGCGCCGGCCTCGGTTTCGCCGGCGCTGCCATGGCGCAGATGCATTCGCCGATGACCTATCCGACCCCGCTGTCGAAAGCGGACCACACCCAGGCACTCAAGGACGCCGACGCGCAATACAAGATCGCCAAGAAAGCGTGCGAGTCGCTCTCCGGAAACGCCAAGGACATCTGTGCCGCGGAAGCCACGGGCAACCAGAAGGTCGCCAAGGCCCAGGCCGAAGCCGCCTACAAGCACACGCCCAAGGCGCGCGAGCAGGCGCGGGTCACCTACGCCGAAGCGAACTACAAGGTCGCGATCGAACGGTGCGACGACATGGCAGGCAACCCGAAGGATGTCTGCGTGAAGGAAGCGAAGTCCGCGCTGGTCAAGGGCAAGGCGGATGCGAAGGTCGACCGCGTCGCGACCGATGCGAATCGTGAAGCGGCGGCGACGAAGACGGAAGCCCGCAAGGACGCGAACGAAGAAAAACGCGAGGCTGAATACAAGGTCGCGGTCGAGAAGTGCGATGCACTCGCCGGTGCCGCGAAGGACGCGTGCGTCAGCGCCGCGAAGTCGCAATTCGGCATGCGCTGAGACCGGCGTGCTGTTCCGCTGCGAGTGACTGATCCGCGGCGGGACGCGGCAGTAAAGGAAACGCGGCCTCGGCCGCGTTTCTCTTGCATCAGGTAATTGAATCGGTTCGGTGCCCGGTCACTTCGCAGGCACGACGACGACGGTGGTGTCGCCACCGGTCTTGCCTTGCTCGCCCCTCTCACCCTCGGTGCCCATCATTCCCTGTGTTCCCGTCATTCCCTGTGTTCCCGTCATTCCCGTGGAACCCGTCATTCCGCTGGGGCCCATCGTCCCGACCTTTCCCTCTTGTCCCTGCGGGCCCGCAGGACCGGGAACCGGGACCATCACGACCGGGGGCGCGGCCGGAGTTGAAACGGGTGACGGTCGTTCGCACGCGCCAAGGACCAGGACGGACAGACCTACTGCAACAGCGACTGAATAGTTCATGACGACTCTTTCCAGATTTCCAGCAAGGGCTGAGCGCGGTATTACGCACAACCGCACAAAGGTCGCCGCATGAAGTCCGGAAACGATTTGCACTGGCTTCAAGTTACGTGACGCCCGTCGCGGTGTCGGTGCGCTTGCGCTCATAGAGGCAAGATAGGCGACAGGGTGTCGACGGCCGACGCACGCGCGTTGCGCCGAGTTGCCCATCAATGGCAAAGGGCCGGTGCGCGAGCACCGGCCCTTTGGTGGTGACGCGCCGCTGCAGACGGCGACGGACCGGGCCTCCTCGATGCCGTCTCCCGCTCAGGGTTTCGGCTCTTCCTTGCCCTTCTCTTTGTCCTTCGCCTTCTTCATTTCAGCTTCCTTCTTCAGGTCAGCTTCCTTCTTCAGGTCAGCCGACTTGCTCGCCGAGACCTCGCCAGCGGGCGGAGCAACCTTCGGTACAGGCGGCACCGCGGCCTTCGGCACGGTCGGTGGAGGCGGTGGCGGCGACGCAGCCGGCGGTGTGCGCTGGCCCCCCTTGCCAGGTTGCTCGGCCTTGTCCCGCTGCTCCGGCGGCCGTGCCACCGGTGCCGGCGGAGCGGCCGTCGGTGCCGGGCCTGCCTTCACCTGTGGCGCCGCGGGTGGCGGCGCTGGCGCTGCTACTGGTGGCGACGGGGCGCGCTGCTGATTGCCCTTGCCGGGTTGATCTGCCCGCTCGCGCTGTTCCGGTGGCTGCGCCACCGGTTGCGGCGGGGCGGCCTTCGGCGCTGGTGCAACTTGTGCGGGGCCAGGCAGCGCAGGCGCGGCAACCGGTGGCGATGGTGCGCGCTGCTGGCTTCCCTTGCCAGGCTGGTCGGACCGTTCGCGTTGCTCCGGCGGCCGTGCCACTGGTGGCAGCGGGGCGGCCGTGGGCGCTGGCGCAACTTGTGCGGGAGCCGATGGCGCTGGTGCTGCGACCGGTGGCGACGGTGCACGCTGCTGATTGCCCTTGCCGGGTTGATCTGCCCGCTCGCGCTGTTCCGGTGGCTGCGCCACCGGTTGCGGCGGGGCGGCCTTCGGCGCTGGTGCAACTTGTGCGGGGCCAGGCAGCGCAGGCGCTGCAACCGGCGGCGATGGTGCGCGCTGCTGATTGCCCTTGCCGGGTTGATCGTCCCGTTCACGTTGCTGGGGCGGCTGCGCGGCTGGCGCGGGCGGGGCGACTTTCGGTTCAGCGACTGGCGCCGACGCGGGTGACTTCCGATCGTCGGATTTTCCACGCGCGTCAGCGGGTCCGGGCGCGGGCGGCAGGCGAGTCGTCGGCGGGGCCACCTTCGCCTCGATCACCTTGACCGCCGGCGCGGCCACCGCGGGTTTCAGTTGCCTGCGCGTGGCCTCGTCGAGCGGCTTGCCAGGACTGGCGGTCAACTGCGGCTGCTGGGCCGCGAAACCGACCGGGGCCGGCGGCGGTGCGGTGCGTGCGACGACCGGCCGCTCCAGCGCGCGCGCAGGCGGCCTGTTGCGCTCGGCGGCGTTGCCCCGCACGCTGCGTTCCGTGGGGGCCGTGACCGGAACAACGGTCACCGGCGCCCTGACGACGACCTCCTGCGACACCTGGACCACGGTCCGCGATACCGGCTGCGACTGCACGAAGGCAGCGGTGGGCACGGCGACGACGGCGCCTGGGACGCGCTGGTTCGCATAGACGACGTTCGTCACGTTGATGTTGTTGTAGGTGTTGTTGATGACCGTGTTGCTGATCACCGTGTTGCTGCGGTTGATGTCCTCGTAGTAGCGGCGGCTCACCGGATACGCCGGGTGAAAGACCTCGCGCGGCCCGAGCGGGAACCACGCGACCGCACCGACGTTGCCGGTGGAGATGGACAACTGGAAGTTCGCGCCGCCGATGAACACGACCAGCGCCGGGGCGTAGTAGGCCCGCGTGCGGACAGGGCCGGGCACCCAGCCCCAGTTCCCGTGCAGATTCGCCCAGCGGCCGTAGTGGGACACGGCGAAACCCCACGGCGCGTCATCGATCCAGGTCCAGCCCCACGGGTGGACCCATGCCCAGTGACCCTCCCTGTACGGCGCCCAGCCTACCGCCACCCGGCTCGGGAACCAGACGTTGCCGTATGTCGCGTCGACGCGCCAGGTGCCGTTCGCGTCGAGATCCTGATAGCCGACGACGTCCGGCGACACGTAGCGGGCCGAAACCGACGCGTCGTAGCTGCGATCGCGGGCACGCGACCAGCGATCGAAGTCGTCGGATTGAGGAATGCCGGCGTGCTGGTACTCGCGCAGCCCGGTTCCCATGAAGCGATACGGCTGCTGCGAGTCGATCATGAACGCGCGATCTTCCCCGTAGACCTCGCCCTGGCCCCTGCGCACGACGATCGTCGTGGCATAGCCCTCGGGATCCACTTCGATCCGGTACTCGCCGGGTTGCCGCAGGGTAAAGGCGACGTTCGGCGTGTTGACCTCGAATGTCTGGTCGCGTTCCAACCGCAGGACGCGGACGTTCAGCGCGCCCTGCGTCAGCTGCAGCTGAGTGATCTGGTCGTCGAGGTTGAGGATCGAGACGCTCGTGGCCGCGTTCATGCGGACCATGGCGCCGCCGATCTGGACCTCGGCCCGCGCGCCCGGGTCGGCCCACAGGCGGTCGCCGGTCGTCAGCGGCCGATTGAGCGTTGCCTGCACCCAGTCGTCTTCGCCCGCCGGCGAAAAGCTGACCGCACCCGACACATAGCCGAGGCGCGCAACGCGCGACGGCGGGTCCGCGCTGGCCCAGCCGCTGAACGCCAGGACGGTGATACCGACCACGAGCGCGAGCGCGCGGTGGCGAAGGGAGTTCGTGTGCATGTCACTTCCTTGCGAGAGCGCGCAGCGTCCGAATGCGTGGCAGTGCGCGATCGGCACTGGGCCACGGAATCCCCGTCGCCAAGCCGATGAAACACGCTACTTGGCGATGCGTCCTTCGTCTGTTCGGTATCGCACAATCATCGACTCATTGGCTTGTGCCTTCGATGCAGGTATCGGCGCATCAGCGGTGTCACCGAGATGCCGTGCACCACGATCGACGCGGCCACCGTGACCAGCGTGAAGGTGATCAACTGCTGCGCCAGCGGTCCGGTGACGCCGTGCCGGATGGCGAACATGAGATAGAACACCGAGCCGATTCCGCGGATGCCGAACCAGCTGATCATCCTGCGCTGGTGAGACGTCAACGGCTCGCCGAGCGTTCCGCCCGCGACGGCAAGCGGCCGCAGCACGAGGAACAGCAGCGGAATGAACCACCAGATCGCCCGCGACGGACTCTCGTACGAAAGCATCGCGCCGACAAGCAGCACGATCGCCAGTTCGGCCAGCTTTTCCAGTTGCTCGTTGAATCCCTGCACCGCGAGTGTCATCGCCGCGCTCGCGTGGTGCGAGTGGGTGGCAAGCGCGTCTTCGGACGGCAGGCGCGCCTGCGGAGACGATTGCAGCGAGCGGGTTCCTGCGCGCGGTCGCTCCTTCACCCGCTGCAGCGCGAGACCAGCGGCGAATACGGCCAGGAAGCCGGAAGCAACACACAGTTGCGCCACGCCATAGGCAACCGCCACAAGGCCGAGCGAGAGGAACTCGTTGAGGCCGACGGCCTCCTTGTGGCGCGTGCGCAGAAAGACAACCAGGTTGCCGACGAGTGCGCCCATGGCCGCGCCGATCGCGAGCCCACCAAGCGTGGCCCAGAGCAGGTCCACCGCCCACCAGCGCCAGCCGCCGGTGCCGAGTTCGTGCAGTCCCAGCAGGCCGAGGCCGAGCATCACGAACGGAAATGCGGTGCCGTCGTTCAGGCCGCCTTCGCCGGCGAGGCTGAAGCGGAGCCGATCAGGATCGGCGCCGGGCTCCGTCTGCACGCCGGAGGCGAGCACCGGATCGGTTGGAGCGAGGATTGCGCCGAGCAGCACGGCCGCACCGATCGAAAGGCCCAGTCCCCAGACACCGACGGCCGCAATCAGCCCCACGGTCAGTGCCATCGACAGGAAGGCGAGGCGCAGCGGCAACCACCAGCGCCGGTCGCGCAACGGAACGCCCATCCGCAGGCCTACGCTGAACAGCGAGATCAGAACGGCGATCTCGGCGACCAGCTCCAGCACACCGGCATACCGCGTCGGATTGGGCGTGATGACCGCCAGTCCTTCGGGCCCGAGCGCGTAGCCCGCAGCCAGATAGATCATCGCGCTGCTCATCGGAAGGCGCGCAAGCAGCGTTCCGGCGAGCACCATCGTTATGAGCAGGATGCCGACGAACAACGACCAGAGGGGAAAGGACACGGCGGGGAGGAACCTGGACAGGACGCTCGGCAATGTAGGCGCAGGGGTCTGCCGTCACTGTTCTCTACCGCACGGAACTTTGGCTTCACCAGAACGCGGGACCCGCGTTGAGGCGTTGGTTGAGTTGCGCATCGCGTTTCCGAGCGAGTGGAGCCGTACGGAAGCGCACAGACGCGATGTTCCGCGGTTCGTACCCTTCGCTATCTTCTGTGTGTCCACTGCGGGGCAGACAGATAGAGGTCCGGCGCTTCTTGGGCCGCCACTGTCGAAGGAGTGACCCGATGACGAAGCAAGTACTGAGCGGCGGCCTGCATGCCTCGACGACGAGCCCATCCCACGCGCGGCGCCTCGACGGACCCGGTCAACGGGTCTTCGGTGCGGCGCTCGAGCCTCGCAGTACCGAATCCGAGCCGGCGGTATCGAACGAGGCGCGACTCGAGCGGGCGCTGGAACTCAGCCGCAAGCGGCTGAGGGCTGCGCTGTGCCGAGCCGATGCACTCGAGACAGAAAGCCTGCTTCTCAAGCATCAGGTGGTTCTGCTGCAGCGAACGGTTGCGCAGGCGCGCCAGTTGGCCAGTCACGACGAACTGACCGGGCTCCCGAATCGCCGCGTGCTAATGGACCGGTACAACCAGGCCGTGGCTCTGGCGGCAAGACGGGGTCGGCGGGTGGCGCTGCTGTTCCTCGACCTGGACGGATTCAAGAAAGTCAACGACGTGCACGGGCACGCCGCGGGAGACAGCATCCTGCAGCAGTTCGCAAAGCGCCTGCGTGCCTGCATCCGAACATCCGACACGGCATGCCGTGTCGGCGGCGACGAGTTCGTCGTCCTGCTGCCCGAACTCGAAGAGCGGGGGAGTGCGGTTGCGGCGGCGCGAGAGATTCGCGCTCGACTTGCCGTTCCCTACGTCGTGGGCGGCGTGGAGATCACGGTCACCGCCAGCATCGGCACGGCGGTCTACCCGGTCGATGGGCACGAGTACGGCGACCTGATGCGCGTGACGGACGGCTTCATGTATCGCGACAAGGCGCGCAATGCCGCTTGTCGCGTAGCGGCGGTGCAACCTGCGTCAGTTGCATGACGCAAGGGTTGTCGCGCCACTTCCGGTCAGTCCGAGGGCGCTGACGCCTACGGTCAGGCTGGAAGCGGAAGCGCCTGCGGCACTCGGCAGACGATCGAACCTCAGGACGTATTGCTTTTCACGGAGGATCGACGAGATCTGCTGATAGATCGTCGCCAGGTTCTGGGAAGTGTTCGCCTCGAAGTACAGGCCGCCCGTATCGGCGGCAAGCTGCTCGAGCGTCGTCTTGTTGATCGCCGAACCGATGCCGATGGCGAATATCGGGACGCTTTTGTTCAGGGCGTTGCTCGTGACGTCCGCCACGCTGCGAACCGACGCATTGTCGGCTCCATCGGTCGCGACGATGACGGCCCGCCGATAGTCGGACAGGACGCCGGTGGTGTCGACTGCCTGGAACGCGGCGTCGTACAGCTTCGTCGCGCCGCCTTTGTCGAAGGGCGCGGACAGGGCTTCAATCAACCTGGGCTTGTCGGACGTGAACGCCTGGGTCACTTCCAATTCAGAGCCGAACTTCAGGACAGCTCCGACGTCGTCGGTCCTCATCGCGCCGAAGTAATCGGCAAAGCCCTGCTTCATGTCGGCGAAGGCGACGGTCTGGTTGGTCAGGCTGCTGCTGTAGTCCAGTGTCGCCGCACTTGCGATCGGCTTGTAGGCAAGTTCAACGTAGGAAAGGGAAAGTACCGGGCGGGAGATGCCGTCCTGCGTCACCGTGAAGCCGGGCGCCAGCAGGCCGGTCACGGGATAGCCGCCCTGGTCGGTGACCGTGACGTAGGCGGTGACTTCGGCGGCCGGACACGCGGACTGAAGCTGGTTGATGCGGACCGTGAGGGCGGCGACCGGCTCGGAGGTTCCGGCGATGGGAACCGCGAGCGGGGAGGCGCGATCGTTCGAAGCTACTCGCAGTGTGGTGGCAAATGCGCCCGTGCTGCCCGGATGAAACTCGATCTCGACCGTGCACAGGTCCCCGGCCGCAAGGGTTGGAGATCCCGAGCGGCAGGGTCTTGATCCGCCGTCGAGACGCAGCGAGAAGGTGGCGTCGGCGGGCAGGGCAAGGCCCGAAACGATCAACGGTGCCGTGCCGCCGTTGCCGATCGTCACCTCGAGGGGGGCGGGACGGTTGTTCGCGGTCACCTTGCCGAAGTCATAGGTCGCCGGCAGGACCTGGATTGCCGGGTTGGTGACCGGGACTTGTGGTGTCGAACCGCCCGCTGGTCCGGCGCTTGATTCCGGACCGCCCGCAGAGCAGCCGGAGAGTGTCAACGCAACGGCGGTCGACAGCACCGCCACACCGGGGAAGTACCACTTCATCGCTTTCCAGTTCTGCTTACGCGAGGGTCGCTATTGGCTTCAAACCTTACGTTTGGAGGGATTTGCCGACCGTTCGGTAGCGCACAGAGCAGCGACCTTTCGTCGGGCCGCAGGCAGGCCGTTGCGTGCGTGCCCTATCGAACAGACGGCACGGCCGCGCCGCGCTTACATGCGCGCTGGCCGGTCATCGGCGAACCGCGAGCGGTTCCGGCGGCCATTCCATGAACCACGGAGGTGAACATGAACGGATCCCTGCCACGCGGATGGCTCATCCTCGGCATCGCCGCGGTTTTCGCCGCAGCGACACCCATTGCCGACGCCCAGACGATTCTCGAGGGACGCACAGCACAGGACCGCCGCTTCATCGCCGGCGGCATCGGTCTTGACCAGTCCGAACAGATGAAGGCAACGGCGCGCGACTTCCCGCTGTCGATCACTGTGGCCGCCAAATCGGGGGCGTATCTGGCCGATTCGCACATCCGGATCGACGATGCGCGGGGAAAAGTGGTCCTCGATACGCAGCTGAATGCACCTTACCTGCTGGTCGACCTGAGTCCCGGAAAGTACAGTGTCGAGGCCACGCTTAAAGGGACGAAGCAGCAGCGGAGTGTCGATATCGCGGCCAGCACGCCTGCGAAGATCGTTTTCAGCTTCGACGTCCCGGTCGACCGAGTGCCCGAGAAGGGACCGACGAAATAGCGAGATCGATGCGATCCGGCCGTCGGTCTGAGCCTGTCGTTCGACTCGTGAGGGAAGGCCGCATTGACGCGGCTTTCCTCGATTACATCATCCGCTCCGGTCGCACCCAGTCGTCGAACTGGGCGGCCGTCACCGCGCCCAGCGCCAGGGCCGCCTCGCGCAGCGAGGTCCCGTCGGCATGGGCTTTCTTCGCGACGGCCGCCGCCCGGTCGTAGCCGATGTGCGGGCTGAGCGCGGTCACGAGCATCAGCGATTGCGACAGCAGGGCGGCGATGCGTTGACGATCGGGCTCGATGCCGCGCGCGCAGTACGCGTCGAAGCTCGCCATCGCATCGGCCAGCAGTCGCACGCTCTGCAGGAAGTTGTGGGCGATCAGCGGCTTGGCGGTGTTCAGTTCGAACTGGCCCGAGGCGCCGCCGATCGACACGGCCACGTCGTTGCCCATCACCTGGGTAGCGACCATGACGAGTGCTTCGCACTGGGTCGGGTTGACCTTGCCGGGCATGATCGAGCTGCCGGGTTCGTTCTCCGGCAATCGCAGCTCGCCCAGGCCGCAGCGCGGGCCGGACGCCAGCCAGCGCACGTCGTTGGCGATCTTGGTCAAACCCACCGCCAGCCCCTTCAGCGCGCCGTGCGCGTGTACCAGCGCATCGTGCGCGGCGAGCGCCGCAAAGCGGTTCGATGCGCAGCAGAAGGGAAGGCCGGTGTCGGCCGCCAGCCCGGCCGCGACGCGCGCGCCGAACTGCGGATGCGTGTTGAGCCCGGTGCCCACCGCGGTCGCGCCGATGGCCAGTTCGTGCAGCGGCGCCAGGCTGGCCGCGATCGCCTGTTCGGCCAGGTCGAGTTGCGCCACCCAGCCCGAGACTTCCTGCCCCAGCGTCAGCGGCGTGGCGTCCTGCAGGTGGGTGCGGCCGATCTTCACGATGTCGGCAAAAGCCGCCGACTTGTCATCGAGCGTCCGTCGCAGCCCGTGCAAGGCGGGCAGGAGGTCGTGGGCGATCACGGTCACGGCCGCGACGTGCATCGCCGTGGGGATCACGTCGTTGGACGACTGCCCCAGGTTGACGTGATCGTTCGGGTGCACGCGGCGCGACGCGCCCCGTTCACCGCCCAGCAGCTCGGACGCCCGGTTGGCCAGCACCTCGTTCATGTTCATGTTGGTCTGCGTGCCGGAGCCGGTCTGCCAGACCGAAAGCGGAAATTCGCCTGCGTGCGCGCCCGCCAGCACCTCGTCCGCGGCCCGCGCGATGGCCTCGGCCAGCGGTGCTTCGAGCAAGCCGAGCTCGCCGTTGACGCGCGCCGCGACGCGCTTGACACGCGCCAGCGCCATCAGCAGCGCCTCGGGCATGCGCTCGGTGGAGATGCGGAAGTGCAGCAGCGAGCGCTGCGTCTGCGCGCCCCACAGCGCACTGGCAGGCACCGCGATGTCGCCGAAGGCATCGTGTTCGATTCGAGTGCTGGTCATGGAAACTCCTCGATGGCGACGTTGATGCTGTCGTCACACATTCTTCGACTTCGCAAGGGCATTTATACGAGTTGCAGGTGCAGCTCACCGCGCCCACACTTCCACGATAGCCGCCATTCCTGAGCGCTGCCGTCGCGCAGTCGGTCGGCCGGGGAGTGGTGTCGTGTTCGAACGCTCGGCAGGAGGCAAACGGCATGACTGACTTCGTTCTCGTTCATGGCGCATGGCATGGTGCCTGGTGCTGGCGGAAGATGCTGCCTTCACTCTGGGCCAAGGGTCATCGCGCATTCGCCGTGACACTCACGGGGGTCGGTGAACGCGAACACCTGATGTCGTCGTCCATCCGGCTCGCGACTCACATCGACGATGTGGCGGCAGTCATCGAGACGGAAGAGCTGGCGCGCGTCGTCCTGGTGGGGCACAGCTATGCCGGCTTGCTGATCACGGCCGTGGCCGATCGCTACGCGGAGCGCATGGTCCGGCTGGTCTACGTCGATGCCATCGTTCCCCACAGCGGCGAGAGCTGGTCGAGTTCCCACGACGAGAGCGCGCGGCAGGCCCGGCGCGCGGGCATCGCGCGCGACGGCGTCATTCCGCATCCGCCGGCGTCGGCCTTTGGCCTGGCCGGCGAGGATGCGGCGTGGGTGGACCGGCGCCAGAGGCCCCATCCGGGCGGTGTGTATGAAGACGTGCTGCAGTTCGACGCGGCGCGCGTGGCGAGCCTGCCTCGTACTTTCGTGGATTGCACCTCGCCGGCACTTCCGGCGATCGAGAAGGCGCGTCAGCGAGTGCGTTCCGAATCGGGCTGGCAGGTGATCGAGATCGCCACCGGCCACGATCCGATGATCAGCGCTCCCGCCCAGCTGCTGGACATCCTGGAACAGGCAGGACGTTCAAGCTGAGGCTGGCCTGCGCCACTGCAACAGCCCGTCGATGCTGAAGATCGCGAGGGCAACCCATATGGCGCCGTAGGCGATCAGTTTGTCGGCCCCGAACGGCTCGTCGTAGAGCTGAACGCCGATGAGCAACTGCAGCGATGGGCCGACATACTGGAGAATTCCGAGCGTGGCGAACGGGATGCGCCGTGCGCCGGCGGCGAAGAACAGCAGTGGCACGGCGGTGATCGGTCCTGCGAGCAGCAGCCAGGCCACGAGCTCGGGGCGGCCGTCGCTGAAGGCGGCGACCATCTCGCTCTGATGATGAAACGTGAGCCACGCCAGATAGGCGAGCGCGGCGGGAGCGAGCAGGGCGGTCTCGACCGCCAGCCCCTCGATGGCGCCCAGGGGTGCGCGCTTGCGCAGCAGGCCGTAGGCGGAGAACGAGATCGCGAGACTGAGTCCGATCCACGGGAGTTCGCCCGCGCTCCACGTCAACCATGCCACGGCCAGGGCCGCCAGCAGGACGGCCACCCAGTGGGCGGGCCTCAGCCGCTCGTGCAGGAACAGCGCCCCGATGAGTACGTTCAGCAGCGGGTTGATGAAGTAGCCCAGGCTCGCATCGACGATGTGCCCGGAATTGACCGCCCAGATGTAGATGAGCCAGTTGATCGATATTGCCAGGGCGCTCAGGACAAACAAGCCGATGGGTGGGCGGTCCCTCAGCAGCTCGCGCGGCCATCGCATCCCGCGCAGGATGGTCAGCAGCGCGGCGACGAACACGAGCGACCAGAGCATCCGGTTCGCCAGTACTTCGAGCGGGGCGACGCTCTGCACCTGCTTGAAGTAGAGCGGGAACACGCCCCACATCAAGTAGGCGGTCAGGGCGAAGATGACGCCGCGAGACACTTGAATGGACTCCGTCCTGAGTAGTTTGACGCCGTGGCCCCCTCGGTCCGGGAGCGATGGTCTTCCGAGCCAGGCAAGTGATGGTAGACGGCGGACGTTCAACCTCCGCCACTGGTTGACAGTCCCGGCCGGCCCGCGCGAGTGCGATGAACCGCGCCAGAGTGCGATGGACGGCGGGCTTTCCCGCATTGTCCGATGCAAAATTGCCGCCATCTTCCGCACTTCGTCCCTACTCAGGAACCTGACCATGAACACTGCCGACCAGAACGCCCTGCTCACCATCGCCCTGCTGGCCGCCTTTGCCGACGGCGGCAAGGGCGACGCGGAGCGCGCCGAGGTCAGGCGCGTGGCCGAGTCGCTGGGCGACGCGCAGATCAACATGGCGGCGCTGTATCAGGACGTGCTGCTCAAGCGCGCCACCGTCGCGAGTGCCGCCGCGGCCTTGTCGTCGCCGGAGCTCAGGCAGCTTGCGTTCGAGCTGGCCGTGGGGGTGTGCGACGCCGACGGCCTGCGCAACGAGGCCGAGACGCGCTTCCTTGCCGAACTGGGACAGGCACTCGGCCTCACCCCGCCGCAGATGGCCGAACCGGCGGCCACCGCCGATGCGCTCGCCACCATGCCGCTGGAGGACATCCTCGGCAAGCCGGCCGAGGCTTCGGCTGCGACGGCCGCAACGGCGGCCGCAGCGAGCGCGGGACCGGTCGTCGCCAGCGTCGCGTCCCGCAGCGACGCCGAGCTCGACAAGATGATCCTCAACTACTCGATCCTGAACGGGGCGCTGGAGTTGCTGCCGCAGTCGATGGCGAGCATGGCCATCATTCCGCTGCAGATGAAGATGGTCTATCGGATCGGCACGGCGCACGGCTACGAGCTCGACCGGGGCCACATCAAGGACCTGCTGGCCACGATGGGCGTGGGACTGACCGGCCAGTACCTCGAGGAGATCGGCCGCAAGGTGATCGGCGGGCTGCTGGGCAAGGTGGCGGGCCGGATGGCCGGCGGCCTCGCGCGCGGCGCGACCGGCGCGGCGTTCTCGTTCGCGACGACCTACGCGCTGGGGCAGGTCGCCAGGCGCTACTACGCTGGCGGCCGCACCATGTCCACACAGACGCTCAAGGACGCCTACGCCGCGATGTTCGCCCAGGCAAAGGGATTGCAGGCACAGTACGCGCCGCAGATCGAGCAGCAGGCGCGCACGGTGGACGTCAGCAAGATCGTGCAGATGGTGCGCGCCAGCTGACGCGCTGCCTTCAGACGCGGCGGCGCTCGATCTCCGGCCGTGCCCCGGCGCGTTCGGACTCCTGCGCGAATTGCGTCAGCAAAGGCTCATCGGCCAGCGTTCCGCTCATGCCGCAGTGCGCGCCGTGGTGCGGCGCCGGGCGGGTCGCGCCGGCGCGACCTTGCGCGCGCTCGCCTTGCGGGCGGCCGGCT
>Ga0209820_1000043_pt1 | contig 34017 bp, 44 predicted proteins | sample PPLLak21cMay2015_FD_187254 | JGI IMG/M metagenome (GOLD analysis project Ga0209820, IMG submission 187254) | Freshwater sediment microbial communities from Prairie Pothole Lake near Jamestown, North Dakota, USA - PPLs Lake P7 Core (1) Depth... | ecosystem: Environmental > Aquatic > Freshwater >...
GTGTTTTCAGGTGAAAGCAAAAACTCTAAGAAAGGCAATTGCTCACGCTGACCAACTTCGATAAAGAGTTCGCTAAGTGACATTTGCACATTAGGACACTCCGATAGAATGCGAGATATAGACATGATAAAATGTAGTTTGGAATTGCTTTCAGTTTAAAAGGCCGAAAGTTGCGCCTACTTTGTGCCGATAAGTTGGCACTCACTACATCATCATAGAGCCGCAAAGATAAACAAAAAAAGCCAGCATTGCTGCTGGCTCTGACAAAAAAGAACAATGAAACAAAACAACTATCTACATGAAGGGCCAGCATCCCTGCCAGCCCTTCGCCCAAATCATATTGATGTATGAAACTTTGACAAATATATTAAGGCAATTCGATTCTACCAAAAAAAGGTTTATCATTTACTGACCTTCTGCCTTCGCAGCTCCAAAGCTGGCGAGCCCACCAATTGGCCGAGCCCCTTGGCGAAGGAATACCGTTGCTTCTTGCGCAGTAATTATTGCCTGCATCAGTGCCAGGATTGATGCGATAGCCTGATGCACCAAAGTGAATCTCATTGCCATCTTCATCAACCGCCTTGTACTTCTTGTCAGCACGGTCTGATGCAGTCACATTATAACCCTCATACATCGGCATACTTCAGCTCTCTTAAGGTTTGCAAAATTATAGCAATTGCAATGGTTAGATCGTTTGCAGTTACCATCTTATCATGAAATCCTTGCCGCCAAGAATGATGCTGATCAAGAATGTCAATTGCTTTTTTCAGTGTCATTTGCTGAAGAATCTTGGGTTGATGCCTTTGATCTTCTTATCGGATTGCCCTTCCAATTGCGGCATCATTGGCGCACCTGGTCTCGGAACTCTCTGCCCTGCTGATGGATTCTTCATGATGATACCGGCAGCAGTTGCTTCCGCAAGTAGCACATCAGATAAGTTGAGGAATGAGCCAGCCTTCTCCTTGCTCTTCAATCGCTCACCGCTGTTGCGGTCCTTCACATAGATGTTGCCATCATCTTCTAAGTCGATTGCATACTTTTCGCCAATGGTAGCCTTAAAGCCTTTAATTGTGAATTCATTCACTGAAGGATCAAGCTTGATGGATCCAAGCTCGCGCTCGAAAGTATGGTTGATCTTGCTTTGCTTCTGCTCCTCAACCATTTTATTCTTAAATTGCTCGAATTGGTTGATTGCTTCTTGGCGTGCAGTATCAACCTCAGTCAATTTCTTCTCAAGGCTCTTGTGCTTTTTCTCCCACTCTTTGACTAACTCTTCGCTTCCAGACTTGTCAGCTCTTTGCTGCCACTCATCTTGCTGCTTTTCATAAGCATCACGAGCACGTTCCGAGGCCATGCGTAAGACATCTTGTGCCTTCTTGTCCTTGAAATCTTCTTCAGTGAGCGTAACTCCAAAGGGCTCAAATGCTCTTTTAGCAACGTGAGCAATTGTTCCATTAATCTTTCCGAGCTTGTCGTTTAGCTCCTTGCTGTTTACCCAGTTCTCCTGAAACTTTTCCTTCGCTTCCTCCAGGTTTTCTACTTCGTTTAGGTTTAGGAAGTTCACCAGTTCCAGTGCTTCCTCCGGTTTGATCGGCATATATTGTAGGTGTATTAATTGGTTGCAATGTCAACTCTCGTGCGCCTTTCTTTTTAAGAAGGTGCTCGGCCACCATATCAGAGGCTTGAATGATGCGGCCACTACTTAGAATTAGGTGTCTCATATAACAAAGGTAATTAAATTTAATTAATCAATAAATCCTTCTGCCCTTGCCCTTGCCTTGACACTCTCAGGCACTTTGCGATCAGGCACTGGCACAAGATAGTGCCGACAGTTCCACCCGCCTACAAATGTAAATATCGACTTACTATCCGTGCCATCAATGCGCCCGGCCCATGTGCCGTTCCTTATGTCATTTATTCCAGCAGAATTCTTCCCAGCTCCCCATGCTTCAATCTCGCCCCTGTGATATATCTCGCCTTCACGATGCTCGCAGAATGGCCGTGTTGTTGGTATCTCACCGCCAAGGTATTCAAACCACTCCAAGCCAAGCTCCTCATTTACCGCCGCTGAATAGCTTCTATCCGCAACGGCTTGGGCTGTTGTTGCTGTGGTTTTGATATTGGCAAGCAGCCTTCCATCATTGGCTTCTGTACCGGTGACTAATCCCTCCAATGCATTGACTGCCTCTCTTAGTGGGGCCCTTGCTGCGATGTTGGTAGTTAGCTGCTCAAGGAATGGCTGAGTGAATCGCTGATCAAGTCCGCTTCCAAAGAATGCATTGATTGCATTCTGCTTGGATATTTGAAGCAATTGCTTCTGCACCTCATTGGGCTCAAAGCTTTCCTCAAATGTTCTTGCAATGTCGTTTGTGAGCACAACGCCCTTATCGATGGAATCCAAAAAGTCCTTTACGGCTTGGCGATATTCACTGCCTGCAAGCACCTTCTTGAGCTCGTCTGATATCAAACCTATGCGCCTGATGTTGTCTTCTGTCTGCTCAATGTTGCCATCAGCAGATACATCCATATCTTCAAGCAGAGGCTTGATCTTGCGCCATGCCTCTGCCTGAGTTTTAATTGCTGCCGTCTCGAGTCGTTTGGGAACTTCCTCGAATAGCCGAATCTTATCGCGAACTAAGGAATCAAATGATGCCATTCAGAAGATCCTGTTGTGCTTGTTGTATCGGGTCCAACTTAACTGCTACACGCTCGGATGCCAATCGGTTAAGTGCTGCCACTTGCTCGCCCATTGGAAGATCGATGAATCTTTGCGCATCTTCAGTAGGAATAAAGTTGCGAATCAATTCCATGATGAGCTGAGGTGCACTGTGGTGAATCACATCTTGGTAACGCTCAACCGTTCCATTTGCAATCCTTGCCACAATGTCTGCGCTGCTCATCAGGAGCAACTCATCGGCATTGATAATAAGATCGTAAACTGCTGAGGTCTCCTCATCGGTATAGTGAATCGCACGAATGTAGTTGTACACGTTGCTGAATGTAATCGATGGAGGCACACCAGCCTTCACGCCTTCGCTAATGATTGACAAGTAATCTGATGGCGTGCTGATGTCGAAGCTTGTCGGATAAACCAAGTTCACCCCTCCAAAGTTTTCGCCATAGCGCATCTTGCCCATTGTCACCAAGCAGAACTCATACAAGTTAAATATCTGGTCAGAGATAGGCTTAATGAATGCATAGAGCGCACGCACCTTGTTCAATGATCCTGTTGCGGTTGATGCCTCCCCAATAGTTGAGGCTTCGTCTGATGAAGGCAAATGCAATATTCTTCTTGCCTTGGACATCTGCATCTCAATCTCGCCTCGCAAAAATGTCAATGTATCCATTGGAGGTGAAACGAACTTCAAGTATTCACCGCTAAGTGAACTGTCTCCATCGCTCAAAGATGTTTTTGGCTTAATCAAAAGCATGCCAGTAGGCGAAAATCTTGACTTCACTCCGGACCCGTTACATGAACCGCAAGTCCTGTAACCGCCATTGATTGGATCAAAGATTTGGCCATCCTGGCACTTGTTGCCTTCACGATCGATGAACTCGCAAATCTCACCAAGGGCCACCATGAATGGGAAGGCACTTGTGGCTTTGCTAATTTGCAAGTATGACTCATCGAGAATAACCTGATCGAGCAATGGCACTGCTGTGATAAACGGCGATTGAAAAGCAATGTGACCACCTACAAGCTGAGGCATGCCTTCAAGCTTGTGACATGGTACATAGCCAAGGTTGTGAGCGAAGTAAAGCACTGGCTCGCTGAAGGTCATGTCTGACTTCTTGCCAATCTGGTAAACTTTCCAGATGTTCATGTTGTCATAAATCTCCAACACAAGGCCACTCTTCTCAGTCTTGCTTGCGACCTTTACTTCCGTTCTGTCATCAGTGATGACCATGTAATAATCGCCAAATTGCTGACCAACTATGCTCTTGCAAGAATAGTATTCCGGCATCGGGCGAATGAGCTCATTAGAAACAATCTCTTCGCCTTCCTCATCCATCACTGTGTCGATGTCATCAGGCTCGATTGCAATGATGCCATTGGGATCAATGAGCTTTAATGTTGGCACCATTGTCTTGATGAACATCTCAAGCGATCCGAACTTTGCAATCTCTTCGTTAACAAAACGCTGGAAAGTATCTTGTCCAAAGATTGGCTCAAGCTCTTGGCTGTATCGAATGCTCCAGTTCTGATCTGCGAACGCACGGCTAATCGTAGCCTTAAAGTCCTCAAACACGCTTAGTGTTGTGGGCTTGTAGTTGGCTCGGATATATTCAGCCTGTGCATCGGTCTGATTCGGAGCTCGCACGCTGAGAAGATGTGCAGGGTAAATGTCTGGCCGGGTATGCGGCAAGATGCTGTCATACATCTTAGCGGCATAGTTATAGCCCGGCCAGTATTCTGGATATTGTGTAACACCAGTGCGCTCCTTTGTGATGGGATTGATCGGGCTCTTAGTGGCCGCATTCTCCCATCCCTTGTGCAGATAAGCGAACTTGTTTACAATCTTGTCAATCTCCTCAGTAGTAAGTGCCATTACGCAGTTGCTTTAGTGGTTGGTTGGTTTATGATGTGCGAGCCGCATGACTTAGTGCGGCAAAAGTTTAATGCTTTCATAGTTTCTGAAGTATTGAAAGGCCACGGCCTTCGGATGTGTTTAATGTGATTACATTGTACTTGTAATGCGCTGCATATTCCATTAGCTTTTTAACATCAGGAATGTGGATTGTATCATGATATGCAATGATGCCACCTTGGGCAATCACTCGCTCAACCTCTTTGAACTCTGGAAGGATATTCTCCCAGGAGTGATCTCCGTCAATGAAGATAAAATCAAAATGCTTTGCTGGCATCTGCTTAATCTTCTGAATAGATTCGCCAAGGATAAAATCAACAGCAACCCCGTTTCTTGCAAGGTCATGCGTAAGATAGTCGTTGATGTCAATGCCTGCGTAGTAGCCTCCGATTGGCAATGCCTCAATCATCTTGATTGCTGTCTCGCCTTCAAATACTCCAACCTCAAGCACTGTCTTGGCTTGTGTCATCTTGATAAGTGAGCCAATGAATTCGCAGACATCAGGCTCGCTATTCCATCCGTGACGTGCTACTTCATTAAATGTTGCTGTTGTCACAATTTCTTTTACTTTCTTAGGTCTGCCTCTTTTTGGCTTATCGCTTAGGGTCTGCATGTTTGTGATCTGTTATTCTGTGAATGAAGTATTTGTGCTGAATGCCATCCTCTTGCATCCATGCTTTTAGTTTTCGATCCAGCCAATCCGTGTAGAATGTTGGTGTGAATCCTTTGCCTCCATAGTAGCTCATTAGGTAGAACTGCTCTTCGATTTGCGAAAAGGTGAATTCACGATTCATCTGAAAGCAGATGGCATTAACTTCGTACGGCTTGAATTTATTTTTGCCAAATGACACGTTGAAGTAAAGCTCATCAGGTTGCCCACCGCCCCACTTCATGCGCAGCTTGTTCAATGGCATCGGATTGTTGATGTACATATCAGCAGCCATTCGATAAATAGCTTCTGCCTTTTCGCACTTCTGAATAAATTGGATTGAGCTGTTGATTGCATAAATCTTGTCGGACTTCACCAGTCCAAAATGTTGCCATAGCTGATCAGCCCAAGCCCATTGCATCTGCTTGAAATCTCTGCCTTTGTCAATGGTGTGCTCGCCAACTACATGAGTGGCATACTCAGCATCATTCTCGATTAGCTGGTCAATCAATGGCTGCAAGTCTTTGAGGCATACAGCATCGACATCGAGGTATAGGTTGTTCTGGTATGGAAAGTAATCGTAAAGCAAAACTTTAGCCTTGCCAGGATCAAGTTTCTTGTTCGTGTAGATGTGCTGCTCTGGAAGCTCAACATAAACATCGATGACATTTGTCAGGTCATGACAATAATAGGTAGCTCTTTCTTGGCTGTCGCAAATCAATGAAATCTGCAAATGCTTGTTAAATCGCTTAATCGAGTAAGCAAGATTGTAAGCAGCCCAGTAATACTGAGGCTTACCAAAAGCAACAAGCACAACCCCTGATGAGGCGTGCTTGTCACTCTGATTTGTTGGTTGAATATCCATTATCCAAAAATCCCAGCAGGGGCATCGTATTGTTCAGGGATATTCTTGTCACGCCATGAGAACGTCACTTCGTAACGCTGCAATTCATTGTTCTGCTCAGGCAAGATGAACTGTGCTGATGTGCTCAATCCTTGTGGTGGGTCGATGTATATCACCTTACCGCTATCGCACATGTACGCGAGTACCCATCCAATGCGGCGGTTGTTTACATCATTCCAGAACAAGTTATTCTCATCAGTTACGTTTGCATCATAAAGGGTTGCAGTACGGTCTTCGTTGATACGAATTGGAGTACCGCAGCCGATTGGGCTGTCAACAATTACCGGAGAACCAGCAGGCAAAGCGAAGCGGATGTCCTCAATGAGTTTTGCAGTTCCAGCATCTAATAATGCTTGAAGTGCCACATCATCTGAAGGGTCAACCAATTCTGTGCCGCAGGCTCCAACGATAATCGCAGAAACACCACCGAGCTTGTATTCGTTGCAGGTTACTAAGTTGTGATCAAGTAGCGAAGAGTCGCAGTAGCTTACACAAGCCATAGTATAGAGATTTAATTTGTTGGTGTGATGCCAGTTGAATAGGATGGCTCACTAAGTCCTACGTCTCTATGATGATCTGTGCAAATATACGAATTTATTCTTGATACAAATTGATGTTGTTTTGTGTTAGCAATCTATCGCCATCCTGAGCCAATATAAAAGGCTCGTCATCCAAATCCAATATCGAAGGTAGGCAATTGGCATCGGCTGCCGTACAGACCGTTTTACGCACCTTCTCGTTCTTCTTAAACAAGTCGATGGTTATCGAGCCAAGGTCATTGCCATCGTTATACTCGATGTCTGGGAAGTCAGCCTCAGCAGGCGAGTAAAGCTCGCCGTTTACATACAAGTTGTCGAAGTAGGTAATGATCGAAAGGAAGTCAAAGACATACTCAGGCAATTGACCAAAGAAGTAAGACACACGCTTGCGGATATCGGCATAGGATGTCACAGCCTTGCCGCTTGCATATCTGAACAAGTCCACATCCGAATTGTACTGAGCGCGGAATCTGCGGCCCTCCAATCGGATGCCTGGCAAGAATGATGTGCCATTGAATGCAAGGCCGAATTGATTCTCTGCATTGCAGCCTTCGAGCTTGAAGAACTTGCAATTGTCGGAGTAATCGCCAATCTTGATTAGGTCGCTGTAAAGGTCATAGCTTGCCCAGTTCTTGTCAGCTCGCACGGTTACACGCTTGACTGTGATTTCGCCATCTCCAACTCCGAACTGAGAGCCGAGCAAGCTTAATGGGCCTGTGCTTGTCACTGTGATTGTGAAGTTGTAAGTGCCTGCCGCATTGATTATGGTGCCATAATTAAGGCCATCTACTTGCAAGCGAAGCCGTGCATTGCTAATTGAATCAACTTCAATCTCAACATAATAATCCGTGTCCTCGCAAAGCTCTGTTGCTGAAACCAAACTTGTTGCATTAGATCCAACAGTCAAATCAATTTGCGCTTCACCAAGCCCGATGTTCCAGTCATCCGATCCAGTTACTGGCTGCGAGAACCATCCGATTGGCGTTCCTGCTGGAGGGCTGTTGAAGAAAGGATTGAATATAAAGTATTGTCCGCAAGTATTCGTGCAATAGTCCGCAATCGCTAAACGATAGCAGCCTGCCTCGATATCCACATCTGCCATATCGATGGCAGCAGTCAAGTATTGCTGACTCGTTGTGATTACTGGATCAAGCCGCTCAACAACTGCCAAAGTCTGCGCATCCACAATGCCAGCGAATAAACCACCATTTGGAACCGGCACAACACTGTCGATAACAAATGATCCATCGAATGGCTGTGTGCCATTGCTAAATGCTATAAGTATTGCATTGCTTGTTAAGTCTGATGTGGTTAAGTATAGCGTATGCGTGCCTTGTGTTGATACATCAAGGAAAGAGCCGCCGTTAATTGTAACCCTTAAATCGCCAACAATATCGCTCACAGTTATGGTCACGATAAAGTTAGCCACCACATCATATCGCAAGTAGCTTGCAATGTATCCGCCTGTGCTTGCGCCACTGCCTGTTATGGTGCTGCCATCCTGTGTCCAAGGTGCGACCAATGTCTCGTCAAAGAACTCAACCACACCACACTGCCCAGCCTCGAGCTGCCAGAATAGTTGATCATTGAAGTCCACCAACTGCGAATAGTCCGAGCCACAGCCTTCGCAGCCTTCAGGCAAAGTTGAGTTGAAGATAATCGGTTGATAAGGTAGAGATGTGTAACTCATGGCAGTAGCTTGTTGGATCTTAGTTCGAATTGCGCATTCTTGCGCATCACTGATTCAATGTTAATTGCTTTGATGTAGGTCGGAGAAACCGCAAGGATATCATCTTGCCGCCCCAATAAGATTGGCTTTGATGTCTCGCTTGTGATGGCGTTTATCTCTGCCATCGTGAGCGGCCTGTTAAACTTGTACAAGTAGGCTTGCACATCGTTGATGTCAACTGGCTCCAATGTAGTTGGCGCAAGTGGTTGGCCAGAGCCTGAGAACTCAGTGCGATAAACCGTGCCGCTTGGAATGTCAGTCCATTGGAACAATACACACTGACTTGCAATGGGCCCAGGAGTGACAATCTTCACCGATGCATCCGTGCGCACCAAGTCACCGGCATTGCATACAATCGTTGCCGTCACAGTGAGCTCGCTGAAATTGATTGCAAGCGATGTGATTTGCGGCCCATCGATAGTCTGTATCTCTGCATCCGCTGCATCATAGTGCTTAATACTTGCAAAGCCAATCTTGTTGCCTGTCACAAGTGTCAAGCCATCAAGTTGAATCTTCGCATTGAATGTGTAGATGCCTGTGAATGGCACCACATAAGTAGAGCCACTGAAGTTGTTGCCAGCATCTGTAATCTCGTTTGGATAATTCAAGAAAGTTGCAGAAGCAACGGCATAAGAATAAAACTGGTCATCATCGACATTCCAGCACTGCGTGTCAACTGTTGCCCTTGCTAAGAATACAGTTGTTGCCGGATTGAATGGCTGAAGGAATGACTCAAGGCTATTCGGGAAACCACTCAGCCAATTGGCGGAAACAAACTCATTTGTGAACGGCCCATTGTAAATCTGATTGCCGATGCCATAAGGATCGAACTGGCGAGCTCTTGTAGTACCAGCACCAAATGTGCCTGTCCAATTCGTCATGAGCACAACGCCATTGGTATCATAGCCAGTGTTGTTGAATACCACAACATCCTGAATAACATTGGTATCAAAGACAATCTCCGATGTCTTGAGCTGCAAGATATTGCTTGTGTTGCACTCACCAATGAAGCCGAACTTCTCATCTCTGAAGCCTCTGAATGGCGTTTGAACAAACTCGCAAGGTGTGTCACCATTATCGCATTGGCCAGCCTCCAGCACCAAGTCATTGCCAAACTGAGCAGCCTGATAGAGCCGCTTCGTGTCAAATTTCATTTCGATGTCTGGCTGATCAATCAAGGTTGCAGAAGCAACCGATTGCTGGAAGTATGCAATTGGCTCGATGCGCAGCAGTGGCCTGCCATTGCCTTGATTCTCGATGCCAAGGCCAAGATTTAACTTCAGCCTTAAAGCGTTGTAAAGATTCTCGAATGAGGCAATCACCTCAACATCTTGCTTGATCCTTAATGACTCACCGCTGGTGTAGAACAGCACATTGCTTTGCGGATAGCTTGCAGCAAAGTAGTTCGAATCAAAGTCAATCAGGCCATCGCTCATGCAAGCAACTAAGTGCTTGAATACATCATACACCGTGTAGCCATAAGCCGGATCAGTGTAGTAGTTTACATTGGGATTGAAAACATAAATCGCAACCTTTGTCGGAGGCGTGATTGTTGCGCCATTCTTTGACAATGTGAGGTCCATCGAGAATGGAATCGCCTTGTTGTTGTTGATCTTGGTGCTGAAGCTTTCATCATATATCTTCGTCTTAACCTCGCAGCGGTCCAACAGGAATGCCGATTCGGTTGCAATGATGTACCCATTGACCAAGCCCTGCCAGGTACCAGCGGCACACAAGTATTGCACATTCACTTTCACCAGTTCGCAGTAGCCCGAACTTGCGAGCTTGCTGTATAGGTAGGTGAAGACATCGCCCCCAAAGATTAGTTCTGCATCATAGGAAACTATGCGAGCTCCGATGCTGTCGTCTTCATTTATCGTGATGCCAAAGCTCTCCGGATTCAATGGCTGGCCTCGGTCGATGCCATCAATCAAGAATCTTAATTCTGCTGCCATGAGTATCGGGAATCGCTGCCGTTAATGTTTACGATCATTTGCTTGCCTGCCATTGTCTTGTTCAGCTTGTCTAACTTCCGTTCCATGCTTTTGCTGTTGAGCGATGCATTCACTGTGATGCCATCGCGCTTGTTGTTCATCGCATAGCCAGCAATTGCAGGGCGCACATACTTCTCATCAATGAACTTCTTGAATGCAGCACTCGATGTGTTCATAGCATCCAATGCCTTGCGATGCTGAGACACTGAGCTCTTGTTTACAACATACTCGCCTTTCTCTGCCTCGATCAATGTCCCTCCTGCCTCATGGCTTTTGCCGCCTACCGGACCACCCTTTTTGAACTTTGGAATCGGCTGTGCTCTGATGATGGCAATCTGTGCAAGACCTGCCGCAAGTTGAATTGCTGCCAATACTGGATTGCCTGCACTTGCTACGCTTTGGGCAGTCCCAATGATTGCGTTGAATAAGGCGAGTGCCTTAGCTGCCTCAGCTTGCTTTGTCTTTTCCGCTGCAATCTTTTGATTGGTCCTTAATTGCAACGCATCAAGCTGCCTCTGCTTGTTTACTTCGCTTGCTGTGCTCTGCTCAATGGCTAACTTCTCAGCATCTGATGTGGCTGTAATCTGGTCAATGCGGTTCTGAGATTGAATACTTTGCAGTTCTATGATTTTACTCAATGTACCAGCAACAGCATTGGCAACTTGTAAAGCATCATCGATTGCCTCATCCCTTGACTTTTTGCGCTCATCACGAATTGCCTGTTGCGTTTCGGCCTCAATCAAAAGAATCTGATTGTCCGCTTTTAACTTGTCATCAACGGTCAAACGGATTGCATCAATTTGCTTTTTTGATTCAAGCTCAATCAACTGGATGCGTCTTTCACTTGTGCTGCCTTCTTCCGCTTCTAATCTCTTGACCCTGTTTATCTGGCCATCAAGCAACTCCTCATTTATATTTTCAAAGCTTCTTGCTATTTCTTCATCACGCTTCTTTTTTTCCTCCGCAAGCTTCTTAAGTTCTTCCTGATACTCTTTTTCAAGTTGTAGTCTGATACTATTACTGAACTCAATGTTTTGCTCATCAAGTTTAGCAATCGATTCATTGCTTGCCTTTTTAATTTCTAATTCTAATTGAGCACGTTCTTTTGCTTGTTCTAATGCTTTTTGAGTTGCTTCACGTTCGGCTTCGTTTCTAATTACGATAATTCTTGCGCTGGCATCAAATACCGCTTTGACAGCCTCATCGTTTACCTCTTTTGCTTTTGCCTTTTCTTCATCGCTCAACTGGCTTAAGGTGCCAGCCTTTTTAACATAGTCCGCTATAATTGCACGGTTTGCATTTATCACAGCTTGCTCGCGTTGTATCTCAAGGGCAACCGTTGAACGGCCTGCCGATTTTTCAATATCGATTTGGCGTTCTATTCTTTCAACCGTTGCATCAGATGCTGCACGTTGTTTCTTTGCAGCAGCATCAAAAGCACTCGCAGCTCTGTCGGCTTCTTCGGATGCGCCTATCCATTCTTTGATTGTATCAACTACACCGCCAATTGCGTTGCTTACCTGTTTGAATCCCGGTATTGAATTCTCCAGGGCTTTCTTCACCTTGTCGAAGTTCTCAACTAAGGCCACAAGGCCGAAGACAAACAACCCGATTCCTGTGGCAGCAAGTGCAATCCTTAAGCCTTTTAGCAATCCAGTGGATGTGCCAACGATAACATTGTAAGCAGATTGAACTGCACCAGCAACCCCAGTCTTAGCTGCAAGCTGCTCAAGTATTAAAACTCGGGCTTGTTCAATCCCTGATGTGATTGCTGTAATTGCCTGTAGCCTTACAAGCGTTTTCTGAAGGTCTTCGTTCTCTTGGCCAATCAATGCCTGAGCACCTTCCAAAGCTTGGAATGCACTGCCAACAAGTTCGACATTCTGCACAAAGCCCTTAAACCTTGCGCCACGTTGCGCAAGTGCATCGACTTGTGCATCGGTTTCAATTACAGCACGGCGAACCGTTGCAACCTCTTTTACTAAGTCTTTAAACTCTTTGGTATTGCTTTTGCCAGCAAGTGCTAAGTCGTATAGCTTATCTTCAAGCTCTCCGATTCGTCCAGTAGCGGCATCGGTAGACTTGGCGTATAAGTCAACAGCACGGTCTGCGGCAATGATGGCAGACTTGTATTCTCCGACTGCCTTGGCAATGTCTTTGAACTCGTCTGTGTTGCGCTGGCCTGCAACCGATAATTCACGAAGCCTGTCTTCAAACTTAGATACATCTTGCGCTGATTTAACTACAACAGCTGAGGTCTGCTTAAGTTCTTTGTTTAGGTTATCAAGCCCGGTCTTAATCTTCTGATTTGCGAAAGCATTGGCAATGTTATTGCCAGCCTCTTTAAAGCTGTCACTTACCTTTTGCGCAGACACTTGCGCATCTTTTACAACTTCGCTGTTCGCCTTGTTTACTTCGTTGACTGTTGCCTTCAGGCTCGTTGCCTCGGCTTCATAGATAATCTCAACCTTTGCTGCTGCCATTTTGAGCCTTTATTGCTGCCTCAAATTTAAGCAAATAAGTTGAAACATCGGAACTCATTAACTCATTGAACTCAGAGATGCTTCCACCAGCCAAGCTCATCACTTGCTCGCGGAAGCGGTCGGCTGTTCTCTTAGCCCTGCTTTGCGGTGAGAAGTCAGCTGGCGTAACGCCTCGTTGAGCTTGCGAAGTTCGACCGTGTTGTACTCCCAGAGCGTTTGAAATTCGTTCGCTGAAATATTGAATAAGGGCATCAGCGGCTCGATACCCAAGCTGTAAAAAAAATCGTGAGCCGCCCCCTTGCTCAACTCTTCGAATAAGGTTAGCTTCTGCTGATGCACATCGGGATTCACCACAGCAGGATTCTCATCTTCGCGGATTATCCAAGTTGCTGCGATGTTTAGCAGTAGATCGCGATGGATTACTGTGTTCTGCCTTTCGCGGATAACATGGATGTAAGCACCCATCAATGCCGCTGTCTTTGGGTTGGATAGACCGGCAGCAAGTGCCTTCTCCATCTCATTCAGAATCTTGTCCATCTCGCTGCCTGATAGTCCAGAGCTCAATCGCTCCAGCAGTGTCATGCTCATGGCAAATCTTTCAAGTGGCATGTTCAATTCCTTGGGGAACCGGTAGTACCTATGGCCGCCGTGCTTGAATACCTCAACTAAGTTGTAAGTTGTTTTTTTACTGCGTGATAAACGTGATCGCAGTTGCTCGTTTAATCTTTTGAATAATTTCATCCAGTGATTGCTTTACTGTTATTTCCCTTTCGCTACTCATCAACATAATTACGCAGTTCTTGCTTTCGGTATCTTCATAGATCAGGCTGATGTCTGATGTGCTGATGATGCCATCCATCCACTCCTCATCCTTGTTGAGCAGCTCATCAACCTCATCAGTTGCCTTTAAGATATCGAGCAAGATGAAGCCTGTAAGCATGTCACCAACGTAACAAAGGGCACGACTCATCAACAACTCTGGTCTTGGCTGGAAGGAAGCATCCGCACTCGCGGCAAGTATCGGTCAGCTTGATTCGGTATGGACACTCCTTGCAGATGGCCATGCGAGGCTTTGCCACCTCACGGCTTTCCTTAGTGTCAAACGCCCACAACGCCCAGCCGTGTGCGATGCTCTTAATCTTGTTTAGCAGCTTACGCATTCGAGTAGGTTTATGACTTCGGGTTCCTCATCAGTATTCACCACGCTGAAAGATATGCAGTCGTACTCAACCTCGCAGATGGTGAACTTCTCGCAATTCTTCAAGCCGATGGTGTAGCCCTGCAATGCGTCAATCTTTGCGCCAATGATTGTCAAGATGCCATCCACATCCGACTCGGCCACAAAGCTCTGCACCTTCTTGGTTGCATTGTGCGTTATGGTCACACTGTACTCAGTCTCTGGTGAGACAACGCCAAAGCTAATGCCAGCATTGCAAGCTGCCACGCTGATGCCGGAATCAAAGCAAGGAGAACAAACGCTCATAGGTATCGCTTAAGTATTGCGTTTACAAAGTAACGGAAACAATCGAGAAAGTCAGCACGCTCACTCAAGTTTTTTCTGTTGCTCTTGATAATGCTGCCATTGGCATCGCACTGCACTTGCTTCGCATCAAACACGAAGCCCTTGCACCGCTTGCTGTTGGCCCTGATGTCGAGCTTGCGCAGCGCAGCATTGCAATCGATGCGGCTGTTGTAGTGCGTTGGATTGGCTGGAATCAAGAATTGGCTATCGCTCATGCCGAGCCTCCGCTTGATCTGCGTGTAAGCACTGGAGTTGTCACGCTGCTGCACTGTGCCTCCCTTGCCCATCGCATCGCCAGTGATCCTGATGAGGCCCATCGGCACACCAAGCGCAAGCACCGCATCGCAGAACGCATCCACGCTGCCCTTGTCAATCTTGATCTCGTCAACAATCACTGCGCCCCTGCCAACCTGCTGGATGACCAAAGCACAAAGCGGATTGATGTTGAAGTCAACGCTGATGTGCACCGGCATGTTGCTGTTCAGCTGCACGCTGTCATCGATGTGCTTGGTGTCATCCCACTCGTACAAGAATGGATTGGCCACATCATCCATGACATCCCAATCGCCCTCAACAAATCGTGCGTACTGCACAGGCGGCAGCTCGCGAAGCGACTCCAAGTATTCGGCAGGGATGTATGGGTTGTCAGTGATCTTGGAAGGGATGAAGCTCCAGCGGTCTGGCAGCGTGCCATCCTTGTACCGCTCGTAAATGATTGACTTCACCCAGTTGTTGGCTGGGTTGCAAGTGGCAAGGCAAACAATCGGCGGCTTGCCATGCGCCTTGTTCCAACTGCCGATGCGCTCCTGCACCTTATAGAAGGTAGGCTCTTGCAGCTCGTTCACCTCATCCAATCCAGCACCGTTGATCTCCAAACCGCGGAAGCGGTTGAGATCCTTGTCTTCGTCAAAGCTCTCAGCCATGAAGATCAGCTCGCTGCCGTTGTTGAATGTCACAACATTCGTGTCCCTGTTCCAACTTCTGATGTGTGCATTCAGCCCATCGGATAGCAATCCCGTGAAGCTTGGGAAGGTTGTGCGCTTAAGATCAGGCAGGCTCTTGCGGATGATCACCCATCGGCTCCCTGCATAGTGCAATGCCAGATGGCTGATGGTAAGCAGCAGCCAGTAAGTTTTGCCACCTCGAATCGCGCCCCCAAAAACGATGACACGCTTATCGCCGCTTATCGCTTGGTCAAATGCAACTGTTTGTGTTTCGGTTAGCCGGTAGCTCATTCACTCTTTGGCTCCGTGCGAATGATCACTAAGGGCTCAGTGCTTGTGATGTTGGTGTCTGTGGTTTGCTTCGGCTTGCCGTAGCCGCGATCGAGCAACATCTCTGCCGCCTTTATATCGCCACGCAATGCCTTGGCCTCAATCGCCTTAAGGATGCGCTCCGCTGTGCTCAATCCGTTCTTCTCATCACCTAAGATATCAGCCATTAGCTTGCTGAGTTCTGGCAGCTTACGCGGTCTCCCATTAGGGTTGCCTGTTTGCCCTTTCTTGAACTTATGCGGCTCTATGTTTTCCGGCTTTGGCATCGCTGTTTTTTCGTTGTTTACCTTGCGCGCTTTGATCTATACTTCTCAGCCTCTGCCAGTGCGATTGCAGCAGCTTGCTGAGGTGAATATCCTTCGCCAATTAGCTTGCGGATGTTCATGCTGATGACGGTTTGGCTATCGCCTTGGAATAGTGGCATATTACAAAATTAGTTTAAATTTAGTAATCTCTCAAATATTTCGCCCTCATGGTCGATGTTTACTGCATGACCTCTGAAGACAATGTCTTTATACTGCGAGTGATAAATAAACATGTCGTGAAGCTTGCCTTCAATGAATCCCTTAAAAGTAAAGCCCTCAACGCCGTTCTTATCTTCAGTGGATATCAGAACGCCGAATCTGTAATCGATGCCGGCATGCTTATCGAGGACCAGCTTATTGATCTTCGAGAACTTGTGGATCTCATCGATGTTGATGGCGATGGCGATGTCATACTCAAGGCCAGGGTGTGTTAGGTATCCAAAGAAGCAATGGTCTTGCATGTACTTCGAATCGACAAACACGCCAGCTCTGAGCCGGCGCGTTGTCTGCATAGAATTAAAATCCGTCATCTTTCTTGGCATGATAGCGTTCGCAATCTAAGTCAATCGAATCCTTTTCGTAGCATTCATCATGCTCTTGATTATCATCATTGTTGTTTGATTTCAAAAATTCAAACTCTCTTAGGAGCCTTTCTGAGATTTGGTTAATTTCTTGAAGTGTCATCATGGTGTGTATGTTTTGAATGTGTATTGCATTTATCGTGCCAAAGTTTAACAACCGCCTTCAGGTTCATGAATCTTTTTTGGAGTCACAAGGCTGTCAAGATAACCGTTCACAAGTTTTCTTATTGCTTCCTTGCTTGAAATCGGCACTCTGAATGTGATGTTTATGGTCGGCTCGCCATACTTATGAGTGCGGCCTGCGCCTATGCGCTTGCCTCCTCTGCCTTTTTTTTGCTGTTCCATCTGTGCAAATGTATTTATTATTTGATTATGTTATGCAATTGTATGTTCTTTTTTTTCAGAAGCACAAGCCAATTAAATGCCTTGAGCATATAAGTACGATGAACAGGCGCATGCTTATTCGTGGCCATCAAGTACCTGGCAAGTGCTTGGTGAGCTCTTGTGGTTGAGGTGTAAGTTGTCGGCCCATCCACAACCGTTGCCTCCTCTGGAAGCTTCTCGGTCATGTAGTGAATAATCTTTTCGTAGTTAGTCATGATTTATAACCTTCAAAAATTCCTCTTCCGATCTTACGATCACATAGTCATGGCCAAGCGATAGGCAAAGCTTTTGGAATCGCTTCTGGTCCTCCGACTGCCTTCCGGTCTCGGTCTTCCATTCGATCCAGCATGTTCTGCCTTCGGGCCTCAAAAAGCACATATCCGCAACTCCAGGCACAACTCCCATTGCTTTGTTCATTGCGCCCTTAATTCCGTTTGGGCTGTTGTTATTGATGGCAAATATCCTTCCTCGCAAGTCGGGACGCGCATTCCAGAGGTTTGTGAATGCTTTCGATTGTGTTTTTACTTCGCTCATAAAGTATCATGTTACAACCTTAAGGTTGATACAAATTAGGTCCCAAAATCGGCTGTATGCTTACTCTCTCATGGGCTTGAGGGTAATGTATCAACCTTGTGCAAAAAAGTGCCTTCATAGTATATAATGTGTGTGTGTGTGTGTGTGTGTGTGTGTGTGCATATATATTGTTAAGGTATAAAAGTAAGTTGTAAGTTGATACTTTTGGTTGTAATGGTTATTGCAGTAGGGCTAAGCAGTCTCAACCTTGCAAAAAGTAAGTTGAGACAGGTTGATACTTTTACATCGGATTCTTGGTGACAAAGTACATTGTGACCAAAGAATTGCCTCTGCGCTTGCGATCCTTATCAAAGCCAAGGCTACTAAGTATCGAGCCAATGCGCTGGATGTTGAGGTAATTAAACTTGGTTTCAATCATAAGGTACTGCTGTATTTCAGTGAGCGACATCCACTCGCCATATGATGAAGAATTGCCAGGCTGAAGTTTCTTGTGAATCAAATCCTCTTCAGGTGTTGAGTGCTTGAAGGTAAGTGTTGAGTCATTGAGATCTTGGATGTCTTGATGCAGCACTGTGTAATCCCATCCGGCACGATACATGGCATAGAGCTCACGCCATAAGCCTTCCTTGTCGCATTTGTTGTACTCCTCTTTGTTGATGTCAAGGATGTGAATTGGAATCTGCCTGCGGTTCCCAGTTGGATCGTTGAGTATCTGCGTCTCGTTCGATGTTCCGCAGAACACGGCCAAGCGGCGAAGGTCGAGCGACACGCGGCCATAAGGCTCACGCACGTTGATGAATTCCTTCGATGTTAGTTCCTTGAGTCTCTTCTCTTCCTTCTTGGACTTCCCTCCGTACTCGTCATCGAGAATCATCAGCTTTAGGCACATGAGAATCTCATCATCCTTGCCACCATCCATCTTGGACTCAGCAAATAGGTAGCGCAATCGCTTTGGCAGAAGATACCGGAACCAATGTGTCTTTCCAGTGCCTTGCTTTTCACCAGAGAAGATGAGCACCAAAGGCGAGTGATTGCCATAAGCAGATGCGACAACTGAGACCAGCCATTTGCATATCCATTTGTCTGCATTTGGCGTGTCAGTCACAACGCTGTTGAGCAGGTGCGTGAGATTTGGGCACTCGTCTTCCAGGTGTAATTCCTCTTCAAAGAATTCATGCAATGGGTTATATGTCTGGACACGATTTGAGAAAATTATCGCGGTGACCAGTTCTTTTGTCGACTCCTTGAACACGGCTTTGGAATCGAGATAGATCGAGTTGAGGTCACTGTCATCGATGGCCCTTCCGTTGAGTTCAATCTTGCGAGTTACTACATTTTTTTTGAGGTCGTAGGTGTTTATAAACGCCGCAATATCAGCACTTACGTTCTCGGATTTGAATTTAATATCCTTTGCTACTATCTCATTGACAACTTTCGTGCTTTCCTCTGGGCTAATGCCGGATACTTCGAGGCTGCGCACGATGGCTTCTGGCGAAAGTCCAGCGGCACGCTGCGAGCTTGCGGCCCTGAGAATGGCCTTGCTTTGCTCGGAGTAGGTCTCGATGCCGTTCTTCTTGGCGTGGTAGTATAAGGTTGCAATGGTTGACCTTTTGCCTTTTGACTCGCTGTGATTCTTCAAGCATGCGGTGTACTGGGCATTGCAGTCATCTGAGTTGTACTTGGATGAATGGCTGCTGAGGGTGTGAAAGTAGTCACGACCACCTTCACCGAATTCAGAGACGAGTGCATAAGCGATTTGAATCCAGTCGGAATAGTCCTCGCAGAGGTTGAGCCCTTTGCGGTCCATCGCAGCAATCATGGCATCAAAGTCGGTTTTTATTACTGCGACCCTTGCAAGCTTCTGCTCTTTCTTTTTGGGCAGGTACTTCTTGAAGAGCACCGCCTTGGTGTTGATAATGATCCAAGGGTCGTAGGATATGAAGCGTGCTCTGGAGACGTTCTTGCCGGATTGGTCCACGATGAGCTGGTACTCATTGTAGAGATAGGAAGCGATGCCGTTGAATGCATCGAGATGGCGTGTGCCATCGATGCGAATAATCAGGCACAGGCCGTGTCCGCTGATGGATGTGAATGCAGCATAGATGTAGGCATCGGCTGCGATTAGCTTCTTGGTCTCTTCAGGGTTCTCGATGTTGTCGATGTCGATTGCAATGAATCCAGAGTGTGCTCTGAGTGCTTCATCCTTTCGTGCTGAGAATGAACCGCTGACTGTTACCAGTGGAGCTGATTTTTTCTTTTTATCGCGTTCGTCTTTGTCTTTGGTTGCGCGAACTTGCAAGACTATGTCCTGCCATTTGCCGGTGCGCACGCCTTCGATGAAGGCTGCGAGCTCGATGTCAGTGTCCTTGGTGTTGTAGATGCTGTCGTACTGTGAGATGATCATTTAGAAGTGTTTTAAGTTTATTGTCTACGAACTCCCTGTGCCAAGCATCGAATCGCTTATTGTGCTCGTGGCACCAGAGCCTTGCAAGTTCATGAATTTTTTTCTGAATTATGGGCATGTGTGATTCATTAATTTCTTTGAGCACTCCCAATGCTGAGGTGAATACCTTCTCAACCAGCACATAAAGAGAGCGGTACTGCTGGTTATGTGCGTATGATTCGATGAGTTTTTTTACATCAATCCTGCGCCCGATTTGGATGAACTCGTCAATGCCTTCATCTTTGGCCACCACTTTCGGGAAGATATATCCGCAAGGGAATAGTTCGCCTACTGGTGTGGCATCGCAGACCATCTTGGCTGTGTGCAATAAGGCGGAACACTTGGGGCACTCTTTCACTGGTGCCACGCCTTCGCCTGGCTTCTTTGGATTGTGGAAGATGCTTTGCCAATTGCGAGGCGATGACCAGAGGCCATGTGTCTCGCAGTTGCCACCAAGATCGATGATAGTGAATGCGAGCTTCACTGGATGCGGCCTTGCTCCGCGTCCGCACATCTGAAGCCATAAGGGCATTGATGCTGTGGCCTTGTTTACAATTACGGTTTCGATGTCTGGCTGGTCGAATCCTGTTGTGGCGATTCCGATGTTGTTGAGGATTGCATCGGGTGTGTTGGCGAACCATTGAAGCACCTCAGCCCGATCAGGTGAGTCAGCATCGAGATGTCGAGAGTTGAATCCAGCTGCTTGAAAGGCGGCATTGACTGCGATAGAGTGCTCAACATTGCAATTGAAGATAATTGTTTTTTGGCCGAGTGAGTGCTTCTTGTAGGCATTGATTGTTGTGTCAATGTACTTGGGATTCTTGTAGGCTGCTGCCATCTGTGCCGTGTCGAAGTCGCCAGCTTTCATCTTAAGCCTTGCTCGGTCAACAATTGACTTTGCTGAGTAGGTCAGTTCTTGGCAAAGGTACCCTTGCTCGATGAGGTCAGGGATGTCAATGCCGCACACGATGTCATCGAAGTAGTTCTTCAATGGATTGGTCTTGCGTGCTGCCAATGGCGTTGCTGTGAATCCGATGATGTAGCTGTCTGTGAAGTGCTCGATGACCTTTGTGAAGTTGCCGATGTGGCATTCATCGACAATTACCAGCCCGATGTTTTGAAACTTGTCGAGCCGCTTGTATGCAGTCTCAACCATTGCCACATACACTCTTGCATGTGGAATCGACTTCATGCCGGCCACTACTGGCTGTGTTCTGAGGCGAATCGATTTCGTGGCCTGTGCGAGCAGTTCTTCACGATGCACAAGGATTAGGGTGTCTTGTGAGGACTTCGCGCAGTAGCGGTCGCAAATCGCAGAAAAGCACACCGTCTTGCCTCCACCAGTTGCGAGCTGCGCAACCACCTTGCGATTGGTGCGCAGACTCGCAGCGATGTTGTTGATGAATCGTTCCTGGTAGGGGCGAAGGGTCATGAGAAAGTGTCGTTGTAGTACATTTCGCCAGTTCTCAAAGGATTGCTATAAACATCCTCTTCAACTCCTGTTGTGTAAGCTTGTGAAATCTGCTCCTTTTCCATTGCTTTGGCTAATAGGAATATTGTATTTACATCTTTTGCTTGAGTTGTTGGCTCTGCTAATTTTGTATGATACCACTCAACTGCTGTCTGCTTTTTCATGCCTCAAGTCTTTTATCCATTGGTATAAAATCAGAGCCGTTGCCATGCACGGTCTTGATGAAGTCAACCTCAACCTTTGCAGAGTTGATGATGGTCTGGGCCACATCAGTGATAGCCTTTGCCTTGTCGATTTCCATGTCACCATCCTTGAGCATTTCGATGACTTCGAAGAGGTGATCTCTTAAGTGTTCAATTTTGTTCCTTGCCATGATTCTTGATTATTTTTTTGAGTTTAGAAATTGTTTTCATTGTTGATTGCATCTCTTCCGGATAGCGATGGATGGTGTTCAATTCCATGTTTTGCTTTGTGTCGATGATGAATAGATTGTCGATGTCAAAGTTTAGCTTATTGCCATCCTTGAATCGGATGATTGCGCCTTTCGGGATTGGGCCATGCTCCATCTCCCAGGCAAGGCGATGAGTCAGCACCCAGCTTTTGAGCCCTTCTTCAACCTTGGTCCAATGATAGCCTTCAACATCGATGCGAGTCCAGCCTATTGGCTTGTAGTTGACAGGCACATGGCCCTTCTTGAATAGCGTGTGCTCTGGTGCGTTGTTCTTTCCTTTGAGCCCCTTGTTCCAAGGTTCTTGGCCTTTGGTGAATCTGTACTTCATGCCAACTTCCTTCACTCTGGTGCCATGCACTTCTCTGAGGTATTCAGGGGATTTCTTGAATCCATACTTGAATGCAATGTTGTAGATTGATGACTCAGACACCCCAATGATTTTGGCAATTTCTGAGGTCTTAGTCTTCGGGTAGTATTCAGCGATGAAGTCGAGCTGGAGCTGTGAGAATTTACTTGCCATAGTTGCCATCGAATTGATTGAGGAATCCAGCGATTAGCTCGTAAGCATGGTCGAGCTCTTGCTGGTTGTGCCGGTATAGGTAGAGGTCAGTGAACTGCCCCGACTTCTTCACCTTTGGAGGAACGCCGATGTAGTAGAAGTTGTGCGGATCCCATCCCATAAGCATGGAATACCACACCGCTTGCACATGGTTGTAATGCTTGATCATGTCATCGGCGAATGCTTGCAAGTTCTTGGCCGTTGTGGTCTTCACATCTGCGATGATCTTCATCTCATCCCAGCAGATATCCATCGCACCCTTTGCGAGCACGGTCTTATCGCCAATTGTGAGCTCGCTTACCACGATGCGCTCCTTTTCGCTTTTGTCGAACAGCTCACCAAGCAGTTCCACCTGGTGAATTGCATCGTAGGTGTTGCGCACTGGCGTACCCATTGTCTCGTATTCGCACTCAAGGAGCGAGTAATGAAAGTCCTTGCCATAGTTCAGCGATGCCTTTGCATAGCTGATGTCTCCCGTGTAGAATCGTTTGATGCGGCTTGCACTCACGGCTGGGTAGGTGATGTATTCATCGCGTGTCATAGTCTAATGGCTTAAATGTGATTTTATAGTATTCCTCACCTAACTGCAAGCCGTCGAGTGCACCTTCATTGAAGGTCTGCACTATCAATTCTTTTTCGATTGCAATGTACTTGTGAAAGTTGTTTAGGAACTGCCTGCCCTTGTCGCTATGCACGTCAAAGAATTCGGGATGCAATTCTCTGAGTTCGGTAATTAATTTTTGCACTGGTGTTTTCATGGTGTTACTTCAAATTTGGGTTAGACTGTTGTGCTCTTTGGCGTGCTCTGCGGATGCTTTCGGCAGCTGGAAGCTTGCCCTCGCTCATCATGTCGAGCACTTCCTTTGCAGTTGTTTCATTGAGTTTGTCATAGCCGATTGTGTCGGCCCAGACGTAAGCGATTAGCCTTGCATCGCTCTTGCGTGTTGCAGGCACGCGCTCAAGTATTGCGCGCACCTGCTTGGTAGGGTTGTGCTTCATCGTGTTATGGTTTGAATTTTTTCTTCATAAATCTCAATGCCGGCGATCTGCTCCAAGCCGAGCTCTTGCATTGCTTTTGGCAGGCCAGTAAGCAAAGTTTGTTGCTTGAGGTTGCCTGATGAGAACAGCACGCCAAGCACTGTCACCCAATCCACTTCGCCATTGATGCGAGCCTTGCGAATTGAGCGAATGCCTTTGATGTGGCTGTGCTGGATGCTAACCTCAGCGAGCTCATCGGTAAGGGCAGCCATTGACTTGGCTTGCTCTTTTATGCGCTTCTGATCTTCTTCATGCTTGCGGTCCAGCTCGTTGGTGTACTCCAGCATCTTGGATTTTGCCGATGCGATGAAGGCTCTGAGTGGTTCGGTTGCTTCTTGCTCGATATTTATGAGCTGCTTCTTGTACTGGTCGATCGGGATGGTGACAATCTTGCGAGCTTCCTCGATGGCCTTTATGGCATCGTTTGCTTCTTTGATTGCTTGGCTTGTGTTGTTGTAATCGCTCACGTTGCTAACGCTGAAGCAATCGCCATCGATGCTCATGGTGTCAATGAGTGCATGAGCTTGCAGAACCTTTGGCGAATTTATCGCAGCGTATAGATTCTGAATAGGAATTTGTATCTTTGCAATGCTGTTCATGTGTGTATGCATAGTAAAAGCCGAGCCTTTTTGAAGTGGGGCTCGGCTTTTTGGTTTATGTTAGAAAAGGGCTTGAGTCGTTTGAGAATAATGCATCGAGGTCAACATCCAAAGCATCGCTTGCAGATGATTGGTACACCGGAGCGGCAACCTTTGCAGGCTTGCTTACGCGAGCAATCCACTCATCGCTCTTGCGAATGTCTTCTTGGATGAACTCTGGCAGCTTGCCAAATACTTCTGCATCGTGCTCAGTTGAATCATAAGCAAGGAGCTCATTGTAGGCTGGAGGGCACTGCATGCCTTTGGGCATTGGAGACACGCTCATGATGTTGGCATAGGTCTTATCTTCTTTGCCGTTGTGTGCGATGTTTACCAATGCACTTTTGCCAAGTAGTGTAAAGATCTCGAATTCGCCAGCTTGCTTGTCTGTCATCTTCTTGCCTGCCCATGATTCGATGAACTTGCGCATTGATGACTTCTCGCCCATGTTTAGATTAAAGATTGTCTTCACGATGAAGGGCTGCTCGCCATTCTCTTCCTTGAAGATTGCGGTCTCTGTTGGCAGTTCAAATACGAACTGGACCTTGCGTTTCTTGCTGCCCCACTTTTCATCGAGGGTTGTCCCCTTGTCAATGATTTGGATAAGGACTGCTGGATAAGCCCCTTCTGGAGCGATTTGGCGTGTGCCGCCTGTTGAACTGTTTACTGGTGCTTTCATGTTTATAGATTAAAGATTAGTGATTAATGCGTCTGTTGCTTGATAGTGCAGTTGCTCTGTGACAATTGCGAAGTTGTTGTGGAATTCTTCCATGTCGCAAGGATCATAGATGCGCTTCTCAGGTGCAGTGCCGTGCTCCATTGAGCGGTGGTACTGCCGTGAAAGATTTGCAGCCTGCGAATCGCAGCGAGTGTAGAGCCCTTTGATTGGGCCATCGTTTACAATCATCACCAGCGTGCCGGTTAAGTGATTGTAGTGGAAGAATTCAGTGCCCTTCCAATTCTTGAAGGTCGTTGCTGTTGAGAGTTGTGTGTTCATTTTTTCGTTGTTTTGTTGAGGCAAATGTACACCCCTTTTTTGAATTCGCAAGCGAAAAACAAAGAAAACAATAAACCACCAGCGTAAAAAAACGCAAGTGCATGAAAATCAAGCCAATTATTTTATGCGTGTCAGGCCGAAACCAATAAACGCCCCGAGCCCAATCTTGGCCGCATCGGTTTGCCACCACTTTTTGTCCTGGCGAATCACAACATTGCTGATGCCGGTCACGCTTACATAAGGATTGTCAACTGCAATGCGGACAACCTTGTCACGCTTCCGCAAAATAGAGCCTTTACGCAGCGTATCTCCGATTGCAACGGTATAAGATACCGGAATTATCATTGAGTCAATCTGAAGCCTTCCTACGCGGTTTATCCTGCCTCCTATGGATAGCCATTTACCTTCACGCCCGAATGATCTTGGCAGGCGCAAGTGTGGAAAGCTATCGATGTATACCGTGTCACCAAGTTCGAAATCCGTTTGAATCACTGTCTTGGTCCTGTATTGGACAGCTTGGTTAGCCTTGATGCCAAGTGCTGCGTTTATCTTCTCAAGCTCCGCATATTTGCGCTCGCTGCTTACAATGGTCTGCGACTGGCTGTAAATCTTGGCCGAGTCTTGAGCAATTCGCATGGTGTATTCTTGATTGGCATTGTCAAGTCGCTCCAGTTCAACCTCGGTTGAGGCCAAGCTTCCGCAAGTCCTGATCAGCATCAAGGCAAGGACAAGAGAAATTGTCACCAAAAAAAGCGTGCTTGTGTTAGATCGTTCCATTGCTTACAAATTGCATTACTTCGTTAAATCGCACCATGTAAAGGTCCTTGTTTCGCAAGTTTGAAAGCAGTATCTGGCTCGCAACTTTTAGCGGCATGGCCCTTTCCAAGATGTAAATCGCAAGCACCTTTACAAGCCGCTCGTCACATTCTTCATCAGTGCTTGGTAGGTAGGTGTGCGCTTCATTCATAGTTGTCTTGTTGCTTTCTTAACCAGTAACTTGATCACCTCATCAAGCTTCTGCACGCTGTCTGCTATCATTTCCATAATGCCCTTCCGCTCTTCCTCTGTGATTTCTTTGTGCTCCATGATCATCTGGACCAACCCACCAATTGAAGTCAATGGCTGGCGAAGCTCGTGGCTCAACATAAAGCGAAACTCTTCCAGAAGCATCTTCTGCCGCTCATGCTCATGCGAGCTGATAGATGTGACATCGACCAACTGGATACCAATCATGTGGATGCTGTTCATAATTGAGTAAACATTCCACATGTTGTACCGCTCAGAAGACATTTTTTGGCGTGTCCTTGAATAGACTCTAATCGGATCCGGTGCTTTCTTTTGCGACTTTCTGATTGCTGTAAGCATCTCATCGCGATCACTGTCATTGGCTGCAATGTCCAATATATTGCCGGGCTTTATATGGCTGCTGTATTCTTTGAATAAATCATTGGAGGTCACAATATTCCCATCCTTATCGGTAATCACATAGAAGAGGTCGATGCTCGCCTCGAGGATGTGCAGTGATGCCATAAGACAAAGATAAGCCTTATGCCCTTAGCTCGCTTCTTAGATCGTTAAATAAATTGATCCAGGCAGCACCACATCCAATCAAGTATTTTGCACTCATCCACAAGGTAAAGCTAAACACAACACCATTCAAAAGTATATCGTAATTCATAGGCGTTTCAATATCTTGCGTGTTTCTTACAGGCTGAGGTTTGAGGGTGTAGTACGTTGGTGCTGGGTATAAAGATACATCGCATGGTTGAATGGTGTCGAATGCTGTAAGTTCACGCACTGGCTTTGGCTGTGCCATAACATACTCGAAGCTTTCGCGGTTAGCTTGCGCAAAGCTTGTGTCTGCATTTGCCATCTCCCAGCTCATGGTGTCGATGTTCACCTTGTTATGGCGTGCAATCTTTATTGTATCTCTACGAATCTGTTGCATCGTCTTTGGCTTTTGGAATGTACCCAGCGGCGATTAGGGTTGCCACAATTGCCGCAAGGGTTTCGGTTGAAATCACTTTAAAGATTAGCAAAAAGATTGAAACTAAAATCATAAGGCTTCCGATAGTGCTACGCCAATGCTTAACAATGATGTCAATGATTCGCCTTGGTTTGGTAGCACGTTTTCGCATAGGTTAAAATACGCGAAAGCATTGCCGGTGTTGGGGCAATTGCGCCCTAAACTTTACAAAGTGAGAAATACAGATTTGCCTCTTCGCGCCTGCGATTGGTTAGCCCTGCAAGCACCTTGCCGCCTGCCTTATTCCATCTTAGGAACTCGTCAAGTATCGAAGGGTCGGCATGGTTTGCTTTGGCTTTCTTAAGCAACGTGGATTTAATTAATGCGCCCGTGCCGACATTGTAGGCGAAGCAAACCAACGCATCGAACTGGCATTGATTAATATTCGGTAGGTGCTTATTTACCGCCGCTTCAAATGGCTCAAGCGTGGCAAGTAGCAATTGCGTTGCTTCCTTTTCGTTTGCGAGCTTTTCGCCTAAAAGAATCTTTTTGCCGTTCGGGTAGCGTGTCGAGCCGTAGCCTATCGTAACTACGGAAGCAGGGCATAGGTAACTTGTGAGCCTTAAGCCCTCGTACTTCTTGATTAGATTCAGACCGAGAAGCGAGGTGCTGCGCATTAGATGATAAGGTATTGAAATGTTACAGATGCGTTTAAGACGCTACCAGCAACACCGTCAATTTGAATCTGCCCTAAATCCAAAGAGTCATTTGCAGCAATTGCTGAACCAGTGTAATTAGATGAATCATCTACTGATAATGTACCAATTAAATTTTGATTTGAGTTAAAATTTGATGGCACTGGCAAATCAAAATTAAAAGTAACACTTGTATCAGCAACATCATAATTCACAGAAAATCTAAAAGAACAAGTTACAGCATTACCAACTTGCGACCAATGCATATCGCTTACACCGCCAATTGTAGTCGAACTTGGTGTTTCATTGCTAATTGTTGGAGCAAATACACCGCTATTCAACTGAGGCATCCCATCATAGATATTCTGCACCTCAATCTGCTTGCTTGTGTTGGTGCTTGTATCAACAATGTACATTACATCATCGCTCGCTGCCGTGCCTAATGTGGTTAAATCGGTTACTTTAACGCCTGCCATAGTATGTGCTTTAGGTTTTTACAAAGGTAGTGTTTCTTTTGGAATATATTCAATCGCTGGCAATTGCTTAACCCAGTCGATGGTCGTGCTGCTTACTTCCTCGCTGCTTATTATCCAAGTATCGTTTGCATCCTGAATGGGGTTGAATGTCATATCTGCGACATATTGAACGCCTCGCAATTGCTCGGCTTGTTCGGGTGTGAGTTGGTAAACTGTAATCATATTTTACACATTTCTATTTAAGGTAGTTTGGAAGGTTTGAATAGTATTGTATAGGTTTAGGTTTTCTGTTGGTGTTAAGCCTTGCCCCATAAATGCAAAAGAATATTGGCGCGAATCATATTGAATTAAATTGCCTCCGTTATTCCTTACCATTAATGCCATATTTATTGCTGAAATTGCAGCGACTGAATTACTTGTAGTATTTCTAACGAGAACACCATTTCGATAAAGCAAAGAATTTGTAGAAACTAGTCTATTTGATACAAATAACCCCCTTGAGTCAGAAATAAAATTACCGTTTCCATTTAAAATAAAGTTATTTGTAGAATAGTATGTATTGTTATCTGTAAACTTTATATACAAAACTACTCCAAAAAAAGTCCCAGTTGTGTCTGCTCCATTACCACCACTTAAAGAATTAGTCCTTGAATACAATCCAAACGATAAATTATTTTGAGCATAATTCGTTAACGGAAAAAATGTATTTGCATATCCATTAACCCCATTGCCTTGAATACCATTGCTTGTATGAGTAACGCCACCCACAAACGAAAGCCTAAAAGCTGCATTAGTATCAGCAGGATTTTTTAGGTTGAATTTATGAGTTGTGGCATTACCACCAACAAAAGGGTAAATTGCTTGACACTTTGCCCAAGTTCCGTCAGCTTTCATTGATGTTACAAGCGTACAAATAGCCGATGCGATTGTCGGGTTTGTAATCCCTGTTGCAGTTAAGAAAGCATTTGCATCTGAATCGGCGCATCCAGCCACCGCATAAACATAAGGGTTAATTATGAAGCTCATGCGTAAGTTCCAATTAACATTACTTTCAAACCTGTTGCCGTGCCATTTCCGATTTGGTCGATGTCGATTGTGATTTCAGCATCATCTGCTAATGCGGTATCGCTTATTACTGGCGGCGTTGCTGCCGTGCTGCTTGTGTTTTCGGTATTGTCAATTGTAAGCTTGGTGCTAAGTATTGAGCTGCCGCCCTCGTTTATATCAACGGTGAATATACTGCCGCTTGCTTGGGCTGTTGTGAGCGATGCCCGAACTGAGGTAAGGGTAACAGCTCGCGGCATCCTGAATGTAATCTTTGCCGTGCCTGCCGTTAGTGCAGTTGTTTCATCCGATGCAGCAACTACCAACTCAAAAGGCAATGAAGCGAGAGAGCCATCGCCCCTCAAGTATTGCGAGGTCGTGCCTGTTGGCGTGTTAAATTTTGCGTTCCATGTCGCAGCACTTGCAATGTAAGCATCAGCTAAGTCAGTAGTCAAATGTAACTCATCTATCAAAGTTACACCCCCCGTAATTGATGCTGCATTTCCTGAGCCGCTTGATTTAACAACTGTCAATGCCTCACCGTTACCGCCTTTAGTAATTGATGCAGCAACACCACTACCACTTGGATGGTTAATTACTAAATCTTTAGCACTCAAAGTGTGAGTCCCTAAATCAACATTATTAGTTGCGCCAGTGTAGGGCACAAAACCTGTCACTACTGGTATAGTTGGTTTATTTAAAATCTCAGCAAGTCCACTTGTAGCATTCCAATCTGAATTTACTTGTGCGGGCGGTATTGCAGGGAATGTCGTTGGTGTTCCTGCCCCGTCAAGGTATTGAGTATTGTTTCCCGTTGGGGTATCGAACTTGCCATCGAAGGTGTTCCAATCAGCCGAGCTGAGGTAGCCGTCTGTCGTGGTATCGGCTTGGCTTATGCTTATGTCGGGAGTAGTGCCGCCGCTTGAACTTAGTGGCAAGGTTGCTGTTACATCCTCAACAATGGTCGCAGGCAAAACGGGAATCGTTGGCTTGTTCAATATCTCAGCTACACCGCTTACCGCATTCCAATCGGAATTAACTTGCGCGGCTGGAATAGTTGGCTTGTTTAATATTTGATTATTGCCGCTTGTTGCGTTCCAATCTGAGGGCTGTTGAACCGTTGGAAAGCCCGCGCCAAGATTAACCCAATAGGTAGTATTTGTTGGCAGTATTGAATCGTTCGCAGCGATGCAGCGATAAACGTTGCCATTGTACCAAACGATGTTTCCAATCGCATAAGCATTGCCAGTTGCGCTTAAATGGTCGGTCGTAAACGGCAATGCTATTAAAGCACCGCCACCGCCACCGCCACCAATTGCTATTAACGGGTCGGCGGGTGTACCGTTTCCTGTAATGGTCACCCCATCCACAGCAACCTCAGTCAAGCAAGGCGTGCATGGCTCGAAGTCTGGGAGCGGAATGTCACCAGTTGCGCAAGTATCGTAGCAGCCGTCCTCGCTTGAGGTGCTGATATTCACATCCACATCAATTGCAACAGCGGCCCATTCATAATTCACCGGCAAATATCTGATCTCATTCTGGTAGCCACTTGGTACAACTTCGTAAGCAATCACGCCAATGGCAGCCTTGAATTGCGGATCCGTTCCACTGATCAACCTCAGCACTCTAGATGCTACCCAATCCTGTGCATCGGCAGAGTCGCAAGGCAAGTGTGATTTTCGCACCATTGCATAAGCCGTCATGCTGAAGCGTGTCTCATAAATAGACTTGCATCCGGCTAACCTCAAAGAGTCATTCTTGGCCACTGTGATCTTGCCACGCTTGGCCCAGAACAATGTGCCCTGCTTTGCATCAAAGTTCGTTACAGGAATCGCCTGACCATTGCCAATGTAAAAGCCCCACGCCTTGTCATTGCCTTCGCCTACGGGCTCGCTAAGGCCGTAAATCTGATCGAAGATATTGCCGACTTCAATGCGTTGGTTGAGTCTGTCCAGTATGGTAGAAAGTAGATTCATGATTTGTTCATTGCGTTGGTTATTTGTTCAGCAAGTAGAATGGCATGCTCTTCAAGCATTGCCTCTTGCTCTTCTTTGGTCGGCAGAAAAATGGTTCCGTACTTAGCCTCAAGACCATCAACCTTGCCACTCTCAGATCCAGGCAAAGCAATTGCAGCCTCCAATCCTTCTGTGATTACTTCCTCCGACAAGAATCCACCTTTTAATTTTCCGGTTAGTTCCAGCGGAAGCTTTGCAGATGTGCCTTGCTTAAGTTGCGCATAACCGCCTGGGAAGAAAAGCGACTTAATAGGCGTACCTCTCTTGCCGACCTTGAATTTCGATGGTGCATTTCTTAGGCTTCTTGGGCTGACATAGATTGGCGTTGAGCTGTATGGCTTGGTCGGCAACTTCTCGCCTGCCGTATTGGTTCCACCTGATGAGCCAGTGCCGAATATACGCTTGAACATTATACGCTTCAATTCTCGTACTGGGCCATACAAAACAGTAAAGTTTGATGTGAATGCCTGATACAAGCTATCAAGGTTCTTTTGAATTTCAGATGGAGTTGCAGCCATTATGGAAGTGCTGTGACGTACTTCATGTTGCGCCTACAATCCCAGCAGTGCGTGTCATCAGGCAAGCGCATGTTCTGCAACATTGCTCCAAGTTCTTCTGCATAGCGTGAAGCTGCGATGTCTCTTGCTGCCATTAGGCCCTCTTGCAACTCGGTCTTGTTAGATCCACGATTCACAATCACAGTTGTGTTAACCCTTTGATTCGGGCTTACCGTGAGTGCATAGTTGTAAATCTCAACGGCTGTGGCATAGGCTAATGATAAGGCCATCGTGCCACCAATCGAACATATCCATCCTTGGCGGTCGCAGCTCACTGAATAGTTGATGCTCATGCCAGCGGTGTACTTGCTCGACTTGCTTGTCAGCACGTTCGTGCCATCGGTAGTCAGTTCAATGCCAATCGCATCCACAAATGGGCAGATGTGCGATTCCTTTGGCCCGCCTCCGCAACTTGTGCAAGTGCCCTTCTTTGGCGTGAACTTCACAGCATTCATGGTTGACTGATACACGATGGCAATGTCCATCTTGCGCCGTGCTGATGTGAATGTCTTTCCAAGGTACTGGTCAACGGATCCTTGGAAGTAAGTAAATGACTCAAGCAACTTGCCTGTTGTCATGTCGAAAATCAAGATTGGCACATTGGTATTCCCCGATGTGATTGCGATGTTGATGTCCGCTAAGTAAAAGTTGAGGAAAGATATCGTATTAGGATCAATCTTCAATCTGATGCCTGCATAATTGCCGGCACCAAGTGCAGTCTGCATGTTGATATAGTTGGACAAAACTTGTCCAATCCTTCGCCCCTCAATCACAGTATCGCTCTTCATCATCGGGCTAAGTTTAGTCAGCACATCAGATGAAAGCTTGCGCCATGCAAAGGCTCGCTTGTCTGCAAATAACTCAGCACCGTTGTTGTATTGGTCAGTGATTAGCTGGCCCAAGAATGTAGTGTTGATTCCGAGGTCATCGATATAGAGCCCAGTCGATGGCTCAAAGCCTTCGCAGTCTCTTAATCCTACAAGTGATTCAATGCACATCTTTTTATTTTTTACAAAGATAAAAAAAAGAGCGGCCATTTAGCCGCCCTTCTTTATTGCGTGGTTAGATTATCTAATCCGCTCTGGGTCAATAAGTCCTCATAGTCTTGCGAGAGTAATCCTACCGACCCTATTACGGGTTTGCAATCTGAACACAGTTAACATAGTTAACACCAGCATACTTGTCAGAAGACTCGTAAATGTCAGTTGGAAGAGTTACAATCTTTCCAGTTGTAGTCAACACGATTGACAAGTTACCGCAGTCATCCTTCATTGTCAAATCAACTGGTACTCCAGCAGGTGTGAACACCAAAGTCTTAGAGTAGTTTGATCCAGCAACAGGAGTGATGCCTGTGTTCCAATCAGCCAAGTTGAATGATAACCACTGGATTGCTCCGGCAGTTGTCACCAAGTTCTTAAGCTGTGAACCTTGAGCAGCAGCTACGCGAGAATCGTAAGCAAAGCCGAATCCGTTCTGCTGGCTGATAGCCAACAAGTCGATGCCGAACTGCGTGCAGCAACCAGCTTGCACAGCATTAGCATAACGCTGCATCTCAGCACCACCAAATACCACAGGCGCACCTGGATAGTTAGCCATGCGAGTTGCTTGAAGGATGTCAGCAAGTGCGAACTCGTTCAATGCTTGACCGCCAGTCTGGCGAGTAGCAATTTGCAAGCAGTCACCAGTTACAGTGTAGTAACCTTCAACTTCAGTGCCCCATTCTCCGATGTCAGCAACAGCCTGAACAGCAGCAGCAGAAGCAACCTTGCGGTCGATTACATCCATCAAACGCATAACCGACTCAAGCACATAGCGAGAGTTCTCTTGGCAATGGCGAGCGATGTCAGCAGCATTGATTAACTGAGATGCAGTGTAGGTGTCAGTTGTATCAACTGTGTAAGTTGTTGTGCTGTCACCGTAGTTGTTGGTTGAAGTACAAGTAAGGATGTCGCCACCTTCTTCTACTTCTGTTTCAGGCAAACGCTGAATCCAACGTGCTTCAACTGTTTTTAATTTTCCACCGCCTGGAGAAACCTCAGTGCGGATTAGTTTAGTGTTTTCAGGTGAAAGCAAAAACTCTAAGAAAGGCAATTGCTCACGCTGACCAACTTCGATAAAGAGTTCGCTAAGTGACATTTGCACATTAGGACACTCCGATAGAATGCGAGATATAGACATGA
>Ga0209820_1000044_pt1 | contig 33627 bp, 44 predicted proteins | sample PPLLak21cMay2015_FD_187254 | JGI IMG/M metagenome (GOLD analysis project Ga0209820, IMG submission 187254) | Freshwater sediment microbial communities from Prairie Pothole Lake near Jamestown, North Dakota, USA - PPLs Lake P7 Core (1) Depth... | ecosystem: Environmental > Aquatic > Freshwater >...
TACCGCCGACACCGACACTTGCGTATACCCAGATCGCGTCATGGTTCTGGGTACAAAACTGAAGTATTTTGAAGCCAAGGGCTTTGACACGACGGCGCTGTACCGCGATTACCTTGCGGAACTAGAGACAGCCATCGCGCAGGACACGGCGGCGGCCAACCTGTCGTTTGCCCCGCGACCGGGTACGGTGTTGATCGGCTACGACAACATCCCTGACAGCGGCTACGGCACGAGCAGCACCTAATGGCGTCTCCTGTTCGCAGACGGTTAGTCCAACGCACCACGGCTAACGTGGCGTCGTTGCCTGCCCCTGTCGGCGGCTGGAACGCCCGTGACGCGCTGGCAAACATGGCTCCAACGGACGCTGTGTATCTGGAAAATATGTTCCCGAGCGTGTCCAACGTGAATTTGCGCGGTGGATACGTTAAGCACGCCGTTGGACTGCCTGCCGAAGTGCAAACGCTCATGACCTACAACGCTGGGTCAGATGTGCAGTTGTTTGCCATCAGCGACGGCAAGATTTTTGATGTTACGTCAGCAGGCACGGCAGGATCGGCGCTAGTTGCCAGCCTCGCCAACTCGCAATGGGAATACACCAACGTCACTACAGGCGGTGGTCAATTCCTGTATGCCGCAAACGGCGTGGACAAGCCCCTGCTGTACGACGGCACGACTTGGACGCCGATTGATGGCGTGTCTACGCCTGCCATTACGGGCGTTACCACGACCAACCTGATCCAGCCGACCTTGTTTAAGAACCGAATGTGGTTCATTGAAAAAGACACCTTAAAAGCATGGTATTTGCCGGTAGCATCGGTGGGCGGTGCGGCCAACGTGTTAGACCTGTCCAGCGTCATGCACTTGGGCGGCAAGTTGCAGGCAATGGCGACTTGGACAATTGACGCGGGTTACGGCGTTGACGACAACCTTGTGTTTATCTCTGACCAAGGCGAAGTGGCCGTATATCGCGGAACCGACCCCACAAGCGCCTCTACATGGTCACTAATCGGTGTTTGGATCATCGGTGCGCCAATCTCCCGTCGCTGCATGGCGAAATACGGCGGTGATTTGCTGATTTTGACGCTTGACGGGCTGATTCCGTTTGCCTCGGCGCTGCAATCGTCGCGTTTAGACCCCAACATCGCCCTATCGGACAAGATACAGGGCGCATTTGCGGCGGCTGCACGCATTTACAAGGATACGTTTGGCTGGGGACTGCTCTACAACCCGCTCAACAACGCTTTAATCGTTAACGTGCCGGTATCTACCGGCCAGCAGCAGTTTGTGATGAACAACATCACTAAAGCGTGGTGCAATTTCACGGGCTGGAACGCGGCGTGCTGGACGTTAGTAGACAACGAGCCGTTTTTTGGCGGCAATACCTACGTTGCCAAGGCATGGACGGCAGGCGATGGCGGTTATGCCGACGACGGCGAGCCGATCCGCACGAAAGCGCTGCAAGCGTTCAACTACTTTGAGACTCGCGGCGTCATTAAATATTTCACCCGCGCACGACCGAGCATATTTAGCAACGGTCAGCCGAGCGTGGTCATTGGTATCAATACCGACTTCCAAACCGCCGACCAAACGGGGGCGGTGTCGTTCTCGCCCACCGTGGCGGGACTATGGAACGTCGGTTTGTGGGATGTTGCGCTGTGGGGCAGCGATGTGGTCATCACGAATAACCAATCCGGCGTAACCGGCATTGGCTACTCGGGAGCCATTTCGTTCAACAGCAGTAGCAAGAATTTGCAGGTTCAATGGGCATCAACTGACGTTGTGTATCAGATCGGATGGGCTGGAATATAGTCAGCGGCCCCCATGTGGGGCATTGGGTCACGGCCCAAACCAACGGGGGCTATCACGCCGAACGGTCGGAAGCCATTGGACTTGAGAAAGACGGCGAGTTGATCGCCGGGACGGTGTACGAGATGTGGAACGGGCGCTCGGTCGTCTGCCACATCGCGTGGAAGCGCATCAACAAGGCGTATTTGACCGCCGTGTACGATTATGCCTACAACGTCTGCAATGTTGATAAGATAATAGGGCCGATTTCCAGCAACCATACCCGGGCGCTGAAACTGGTCACGAAAATGGGGTTTTCCGAGGAAGCGCGCATCAAGAATGGCGCACCCGACGGAGACATTGTTTTTATGACGCAAACACCAGAACGGTGTCGTTTCTTGGAGTCTAGGTATGGGCAAGAGTTCGCCGAAGCCGCCGCCAACACCTGATTACAATCAGATCGCCATGCTGCAAGGGCAAGCCAACAAAGAGGCTGCCCAGCAATCGGCGTATATGTCCAATCCGAACATATACACGCCGACAGCATCGCAAACTGTAACGTGGAACAAAACCCCGCAGTTCAACCAAGCGGGCTTTGACAAGGCGATGGCCGACTACCAAGCGCAAGTCGCTGGTGGTAACGAATTTGCCGCTGTTCCAACGCAAGAACAATTCACCTCTTACGTTGAACAGCCGACGATTACGCAAGAACTGACCGGCAAAGCCAAAGACATTTTTGCCTCCCAACAGCAAGCAGAACAAGCAATGTCGCTGCTGGGGTTGCGCGAGATTGGCGACCTTAACAAGTTCCTTGACCAAGATTTCCAAGCCCAACTGCCGCAACTTCAGACGGCGTTGGCTAACTACGGCCAAGTTGCCCAAACCCCTGACCTGACTAAATTTGGTCAAGCGGGTGGCGTAGCCGCAGGCGCAGGCGGTGTCGTTGCAGGCGCACCGACGCCCACTAACCTGCAAACTGGATTCACCGCTGACCAAGTGCCGAGACAATTTACCCCGCAGGGTCAAGCAGGCTCTAACGTCAGCGCGTTTGGGATGGCTGACACCTCGGGGTTAAACCAAGGTCAGGCGCAAGGCGGCATCGGCGCTACGGGCGCAATTAGCGGCGCACCAAACCTTGCTGGCATGGGTCAAGCAGGTACAGGCGGGGTGCAAGCCGGTGCGGGTATGCCCGGTCAAGTCAACCTTGGCGCTTACGGCCAAGCGGGCGCAAATGTTAGCCCGACCGGCGTGGCGTATGGCCCTTTTGCTGGTCAATACGGCATGGCAACGGGCGGCCCAAGCGCGTACAACCTTGGGCAACTCAACTTGGCTGGCGTTGGCGGTGTGCAAGGCGCACCCGGCGCGGGTCAGTTTGGCATGGCGCAAGGCGGCCCCGGTGGCGTGCAGTTTGGCGGTCTTGACCTGTCAGGGCTTGGCATGGCGCAGGGTGGCCCGAGCGCGGGCTTATATGGCTTTGCAGGCGCTGGCCCGCAGGGGCTTAACCTTGGCGGGTTTGACGCCAGCCGCGTCGGCGCACTTGCTAACGCTCCCTCGGGCGATCAGTTTGGTCGCGCTATCGGTGGCCCTGCCGCACCGTCGTTAGAAACCAACCTCAACCTCTCGGGCGTGGGCGATGTCTCGCGCAACGTGCAAGAGGGTCGGTTTGGTTATGCACGCGGTGATTTAGCAACCCCCGAACTTCAGCGCCAGTTAAGCACCGCGGGCTTGGCCGCTATGCCGGTCAATGCAGGTATGAGCGCACAAAGCGCCATCATGTCGCGCCTTGATCCGCAGTTGCAGCGTGAGCGATCGCAGTTGGAACAGCGCCTTGTCAACCAAGGCTTGCGACCGGGCGGTGAGGCGTACAACGCCGAAATGGAATTGCAAGCGCAACGTGAAAACGACTTGCGTACCCAAGCCGCATTGCAGGGCATCTCGCTTGACGCTTCTATGCGTCAGCAGGGGCTTGCCGAGCAGCAGACATTGGCTGATTTTGCCAACCAAGCGGCGCTGTCGCAGTTTGGAGCGGGCGCACAAGGGCTTGGCCTCTACAACGAGGCGTTGTCGCAGAATTTCCAACAGTCGTTGGCCGCGCAATCAGCATCCAACATGGCGCAGCAGCAGGCATTTCAGCAGCGCTTGCAAGCCGGTCAGTTTGGGCAAGAAGCGCAGATGGCGTCGTTTGGCATGGGCCAACAGGCTCAACAAGCAACAAACCAAGCGCAAGCACAAAACTTCCAACAGGCTCTTGCCGCACAGCAGGCGCAAAATGCAGCACAGCAACAAGGCTTTGCCCAGCAGTTGGCAGGTCAAGAGTTTGGTCAACAAGCCGCTTTGGCTGGATTTGGCACTCAACAACAAGCGCAGCAGATGGGTAATCAGGCTGCCGCCCAAAACTTCCAACAAGCGTTAGCCGCAGCGCAGCAGGGCAACCAAGCCCAACAGCAAAATTTCTTGCAGCGCGTAGCCGCAGGCGAGTTTGGTCGCGAAGCGCAGTTGGCGACGTTCCAAACGGGACAACAAGCCGCACAAGCGCAAAACCAAGCCATTGGTCAGAACTTCCAGCAAGCCCTTGCCGCTCAACAGGCTGCCAACGCCGCGCAGGCGCAGCAGTACGGTCAGGCGGTCGGTGCCGGGGAATTCAACCGCGATGCGTTGCTCGCACAGTTCGGAATGGGGCAGCAGGCGACACAGGCTCAAAACCAAGCCATCGCGCAAAACTTTGCCCAAGCCCAAGCCGCAGCACAACAACAGAATCAAGCGGGCGCACAACAGTTTGGTCAGCAATTGTCAGCGCAGGAACTTGCCAACCAAGCCGTCGCGCAGAACCAATCCGCTGCCGCACAACAAGCGCAGATCAACGCTGCATTGCAGGGTCAAACCTTTGGGCAGCAGACACAAGCCGCGCAGTTGGGCAATCAAGCACTCGCGCAGAACCAACAGGCAGCGCTACAGCAGCAACAGGCTGCTAATGCCGCTCAACAGCAACAGTTTGCACAGCAAATGGGGCAAGCCGAGTTTGGCAACCAAGCCCTCGCGCAAAACCAGCAGGCTGCCTTGCAGCGTTACCAAGCGTTGTTGGCCGGTCAGGGTCAGCAATTCGGTCAACAAGTAACCGCGCAAGAATTGCAAAACCAAGCGCTGTCGCAAAACCAACAGCAAGCCTTGGCGGCGTACCAAGCCAACCTTGCACGCCAAGCACAAGGCTTCCAGCAGGCAGGAGCGCAAGCCGAATTTGGCAATCAAGCGCAGTTGCAGCAATACCAGCAACAGTTGGCTGCTCAAGCCGCTGCCAACCAAGCGCAGCAACAGCGTTTTGGTCAGACGATGGATATGCAAGGGCTATACAACGCTTCCATCCTGCAAAACCAGCAAGCCGCGTTGCAGCAACAAGCCGCACAGAACGCCGCACAGCAGCAGATGTACAACCAAGCCGCAGGCGCTGCAACGTTCCAAAATCAGGCGGTACAGCAGGCATTGCAGCAACAGTTGGCGCTACGCAATCAGCCGCTCAACGAGATTTCAGCGTTGTTGTCGGGATCGCAGGTGCAAATGCCGCAGTTCCAAGCCTACAACCCGGTGCAGGTGCAAGCGACTCCGTACCTGCAAGCCATGCAGGCGCAAGATGCTGCCGCTATGCAGCGTTACGGCATCGCCGCAAACCAAGCATCAAGCAACATGGCAGGATTGTATGGATTGGCTGGAGCCGCTGCGGGCGCTCCAAGTGGCGGCTTTTTAGCCGGTTTGTTCACATCAGATCGCCGCCTCAAGTCCAACATTGTGCGTATCGGTACTCACCCGCTCGGCATCGGCGTGTACGAGTACGACATCGGCGGCGAACGCCAACGCGGCGTGATGGCCGACGAAGTGGAGACGGTGCTGCCAATGGCCGTATTGACGCGGCCTGACGGTTACAAGATGGTCAACTACGGACTTTTGTGAGGACATGACATGAACGGACGACGCCCAATGAATATGCCCATGCAGCCCGACCGTCGCCCACAAGAGTTGGCGCGTGTCATGGCAATGCAGGAGCGCAACAGCAGCCTTAACAGCCCGTTTCCGCAACAAGCGATGCGTTCGTCGTCAGCGTATGCAGGCGCAACGCCTAACACGGCTCCCGGTATGCCGCCGCAAGCAATGAACTTTAACGGCCCTGCTGGCCCGCAGCAGTACCAAGGGCCGATCAGCAACCCCGCCATGAGCGCAATGGCCCCGCCGCAGCAGGGCGCACCGCAAATTGGCGGCATGATGCGCCCACGGCAACCAATGGGTGCAGGCGCACGCGGTTATCCGTCCTCCCCCGGCATGACGACGCCGCAGGGAGGAGCCTACCGAGGGGACTTTGATGGAAACTGAAAACAAACGAGGCGGGTTAAAAACCTACCAAGCGTTTACGCCCCCATCACCTTACGAGCAGGAACGCCGTAAGGCAGAGCAAATGCGCCGTTACGCCGAACTGCTGCAAGAGCAGGCGATGGCAGAGGAGGAGCCGTATACGTTCCAAGGTATCCGTGCGATGCCGTCTCCGGCTGCCGCCCTTGGCAAATTGCTGCAAGCGTATGGCGCAAAGAAAGCCGGTGAGAAAGCATCGGAAGTTGAAAGCCGTACACGCGGCATGGAAGAAAAAGCCGCACAGCAGATTATGGGTCGCCTAACGGGCGGTGCGCCGCTGTCTATGGCTGACACTACGCCTGACGAAAGCGGATTGGCTGAAGTGGCTGTGCAATCGCAGTATCGCCAAGACCCGGCAGACGCCATGCGCTTTGCTGCTACGCCGCAGGGCGTTGGCGCAATGAAAGGCAACCCCATGTTGGCCGCGATGCTGCAACGACAAATGGAAGCGCCTGCCTCTGAAGAATATTACGCGCCAGTTATGGGTGCGGGCGGCAATTACGTCCAATTTGGAAAGCGTGGCAACGTACTGAAATCAGACGTTGCAGGCCCGCAAACGACCGCCGCTGTAACGCCGACTACCATCATGAAAAACGGCAAGCGCGTAGTGATTGATGCGCGTACTGGCAAGGAAATTGGCGAAGCGCCAGAGTCTAGCCCGTTGGTCGTAAATTATGGCGCACCTGTTCCCGGCGTAGACGAACAAGGCAACCCGGTGTTTTTCCAACCGAGTAGAACGGGCGGCGATGTTTCTATTGTTCCCGGCGTTCGCCCGTCACCAAAAGGCATGAACGAGGCGCAAGCCAAAGCAGCGGGATTTGCCGACCGTATTGCGGAAGCCACACCGTTGTTGGATAAAGGCGCTGTTGGCGTAGAAGCAAGGGCGTTGTCTGGTTTGCCGGGAGGCATAGGAAACTTTGCGCTAACGCCAGATCAGCAAACATTCCTGCAAGCCGAGCGCAATTTTGTAAACTCGGTTTTGCGTCGTGAATCCGGTGCTGTCATTAGCGAAGAAGAATTCGCTAACGCCCGACAGCAGTACATCCCGCAACCGGGTGATAGCGCGCAAGTGTTGGAGCAGAAACGACGTAACCGCGAAACGGTTAAGCGTTCGTTTATGCGCGATGCTGGGCCGTCTTACCAGCCCGTCATTGATTTGCCGCCTCGGAGATAAGCAATGCCGACATACCGCATTGAAGGGCAGATTTACGAAGCGGAAACGCCTGACGAGGCTTACGCCAAGCACGATCAGGCGACAAAAGGCGCACCCGCCGCACCGCGTGCCGAAAAAGGCATGGGAACGGGCCAAATGCTTGCACAGGCTATGGTCAATTTTCCGCGCAGCGCGTATGAACTTGGCAAATCCACCTTTGAAGCGGTTACTAGCCCCATTGAGACAGGTAAAGCCGTTGTTGATTTAGGCAGCAGCGTGCTTGGCAAAATGGGTGTTACCGACGCAAGCCCCGAAATGGCTGATCGCGTTGGCAAGTTCTACACAAATCGGTATGGCGGCGTTGAAAACGCCAAGGAAACATTTGCTACCGATCCTGCTGGATTTTTGGCAGATGCCGCCACTATTTTGACGGGCGGCGGTGCAGCGGTTAGTCAAATCCCCGGCGCCGCCAAAGTCGGCAAGGCGGTAGAGCGTGCAGGCGCTGTTATTGACCCGCTAAACGTAGCAACCAAAGCCGTAAAAGGTGGCGGCAAAGTAGCCGCCGCCGGTCTTGGTTTTACTACCGGCGCAGGCACTCGGGCCGTTGAGGAAGCCGCTAAAGCCGGTTATCGCGGTGGCGAACAAGGGCAAGCGTTTGCTGGGCAAATGCGCGGCACGGCTCCCGTTACCGACGTTGTAGAAACCATCAAGCCTGCTATTGCGTCATTGCGCGAACAACGCTCTAAAGCATACCGCGAAGGCATGGCGGGCGTTACAAAAGACAAGTCAGTACTGAAATTCAACGACATTGACAGCGCAATTAACAAAGTCAAAGGACGCGGATATTTTGAGGGCAAAAGCAAAGACCCTGCCGCTGTCTCCGCTTGGCAAGAACTTAAAACGGTTGTGGATGATTGGAAGTCGGGCGATCCGGCGACATATCACACCGTTGAGGGTGTAGACGCGCTAAAGCAAGCCGTTGGCAGTATCCGCGACTCGCTGCCGTACAACACGCCAGCAAGAAACGCCGCAAACGAAGTGTACAGCGCCATTCGCGGAGAAATTACGCGCCAAGCGCCTGACTATGCGCGGGTAATGTCAGAGTACGAAACGGCCAGCGATTTGCTAAACGAAATCAGCACAACGTTGTCGCAAAACCCGAAGGCGAGCATTGACACGCAAGTACGTAAGTTACAGTCCATTTTGCGAAACAACGCCAACACCAACTATGGGCGGCGCGTTGAACTTGGCGAGATGTTGGCCGATCAAGGCGCATCTAACTTGTTCCCGCAATTAGCGGGGCAAGCCATGAGTTCGTTTTCGCCTCGCGGTTTGTCCGGCGCTTTGGCCGGTGCGGGCGCGTTGTACAGCACCGTGCCTAATCTTGCTCAAGGCTTAACGCCGACCGGCGCATTGCAGTTGGCAAGCACTTCGCCACGCGCCGTTGGTGAAATGGCATATGCCGCAGGGCAAGTGGCTGGCAAACCCGCGCAACTTGCTCAACTGCTTGCTAAGCACGGCGATAAGTTGGCGCAGAGCAACCCGCAGATGGCAATGGCGGTAGACATGGCACGCCGAGCGGGCGGTAAAGTAAACCCGCAGACAGCGCGTCTCTTGGCTTATCAGTTAGCGCAGTTTGAACGCGCAACAGAGGAGTAATTAGGATGTCTTTTAACGGTTCCGGCACGTTCGTCATCAACTCGGCGGGTCAACCCGTCGTCGCTAACACCGTCATTTCGGCCACGACGTTCAATGCGCTAACGTCTGACCTTGCTAACGGCTTGTCTACCTGTATCACCAAAGACGGGCAAAGCACGCCGACCGCCAACATCCCAATGGGCGGGTTCAAGATCACCAACCTTGCTACCGGCACGGCTGCCTCGGATGCGGCTACGGTCGCGCAGATTCAGAGCAACGGCGCTGCTCTTGTCACGGTAACGGGTACGGACACGCTGACGGGTACGCTGACGCCTGCATTGGTCGCCTACGTCACGGGCGCTGTGTACTACTTTGTCGCCCCCGCTACGAACACGGGCGCAGTCACGCTCAACATTGACACCCTCGGCGCTAAAAACGTCACCCGCGACGGCACGACCGCCCTTGTGGCCGGTGACATTGTGTCGGGCGAAATGGTCGCTGTTGTGTATGACGGCACGCGCTTCCAACTGATTAGCCCGGTCAACAGTTTTACTAATCTGAACGTCTCCGGCACGCTGACTGTAGCCGGTGCAACGACCCTTAACGGCAACCTGCAAGTCGGCAACGCGGCTGCGGATACGGTCAACTTCCAAGCAAGCGGTTGGACGCTGACCAACCCGGTTTCTATCACCGGAACGTGGGCCGACATCGGCACGATCACGACTGCCGACATCAACGGCGGAACCATTGACGGCACGACCATTGGCGGCGGCACGGCTGCTGCGGGTACGTTCACGACCGTTGGCGCAACGACCGGCAACATCACGACCGTCAACGCAACGACGGTAGACAGCACCAACCTTGAAGTAACCAACCTCAAGGCAAAGGACGGTACTGCCGCAGGCTCTATTGCCGACTCCACGGGCGTTGTGACGCTGAACAGCGTTGTAGCAACCACCGCTGACATCAACGGCGGCACGATTGATGCCACCACCATCGGTGGATCGTCACCCGCTGTGGGTAACTTTACGACCGTCTCGGCTGCCTCGGCGGTCTTTACGACGGCGACCATTACCACGGTCAACACGACGACTCTTGACCTGACGAATCTTGAAGTCACCAACATCAAGGCAAAGGACGGCACGGCGTCTATGGTCGTTGATGACGCCACGGGCAAGGTCAACGTTACGACGGTTTCTGCCGCTTCTATGAACGCGGCAGTTGCGGCTGTAACGACCGGATCGGTTACTAACCTCACGGCTACGGCTGCCTCGGTTGCCAGCATGAACGCAGGTGTTGCGTTGCTGACGACTGCCACGGTCACGACGCTAAACGCCTCGGGCGCATCTATTGCCTCGGCCAACATCGGCAACCTTCAGTTTACGGCTGCTTCCATCGCCTCTATCAACGCGGGCGTGGCGGTTATTAACAACCTGACGGCTACAAGCGCGTCTATTGCCTCCGCTAACGTTGGTACAGCCGTTATTACGACCGGAACGCTGACTAACCTCACCGCAACCAGCGCCTCTGTAGCGTCGGCTAATGCGGCTGTAGCACTTATCACCACAGGCACGGTAACAAACCTGACTGCAACGAGTGCCAGCGTAGCGTCGGCTAATGTCGGTACGGCGGTTATTACGGGACTGACGGTTACGGGCGCCTCTATCGCCTCGGTCAACGCAGGCACGGCTACGCTCTCGGGCAACCTGACTCTCTCCGGCGGCACCGCCAACGGCGTGCTGTATCTGAACGGCAGCAAGGTAGCGACGAGTGGGACGGACTTGGTTTTCACCTCCACGGGGTTGGGCATCGGGACTAGTTCGCCTTCTACAAATTTGCAAATCGGATCAGGAACCAGCAACGGGCTTGGCATTTTCTTGAGTCGCGGCGCTACTTCAAACTTCTTTGAAGCGTATGACGGCACAAAAACTTTTATTAGCGGCACAGACTCTGCTAATGGATTTGTAAAGGTAGGTTCGCTGTCAAACCATCCGGTAAGTATTGTCCAAGAGAACGGAAGTGCAATTTACATTGATACTTCTAAAAACGTCGGCATCGGGACGACTTCGCCTGCCTCTGGCTCAGGCGGTGGATTGACGCTTGGCACTACGTCATCCGGCAAGAGTCTGCACGTTTACTCATCGTCATACGCTAGCAACGGCATTGCAAACTTCTATGGTACTGACGGCGTAATGAAATTGCAGATGGGCGCGTTAGGTGCATCGTCTGCTTACATTTATGCAAACACCGGATGCAGCCTTGCGTTGTTCAGCGGTGGAAATCAAAACGCCACGCTTGACTCCTCCGGCAACCTCGGATTGGGCGTCGTGCCGAGTGCGTGGGGGAGTTCGTTTAAAGCATTGCAGGTTAAAGGCGCAAGTTTTGCTGCATTTTCAAACACCGATTTGTACCAAGGTGCAAACTGGTATTTCACCGCAGGCTCTACTTACGCATACATCAACAATGGGTATGCAACGCAGTACGTTCAAGACCAAGGAAAGCATCTTTGGTTCACCGCCCCATCCGGCACCGCAGGCAACGCCATCTCGTTCACGCAGGCGATGACGCTGGATGCGAGTGGGAATTTAGGGGTGGGGACGACAAGTCCATCAGCAAGAGTTCACGCTGGAAATGCAAGTGGAACAACGCCGGGAATACTTACTTACAATGCTGGAAACAGCGCGGCTATTACGTCTTATTCTGCTGTTGCAGGGTTGCAGTTAATTTCATATCAAAGCGACAGCGGATCGCCATTTACAAAAACTTCCGCGCTAGTTGCTAACTCTGATGGAACCGTCCCATCAGTAATGCAATTTTGGACAAAAGCAAACGGAGACAGCAGTCCATCCGAACGCGCACGCATCACGAGCGGGGGGGATTTGCTGGTTGGAAACACGGCATCCGTACAAACCAGCCGAGCAGAATTTACGTCAACCTCTTTAACCCCAGCGTTTCTTGCTCGGGTTAATGTAGATGCAGACGAAGGACAATGGGCTGGACAGTTCCAGAAAAAAACGGCAACCAGCACGACTTCGCAAATATTTGTCCGTTTCTTGATTAACGACGGCGCAACCGCGTCGGGTTACATCACCGCAAATGGTGCAAACGCGGCAACGTTTACATCAAGTTCAGACTCTCGGCTAAAAGAAAACATTGCCGAACTTCCGTCGCAATGGGGCAGCATTAAGGCGCTGCGACCTGTTGAGTTTGATTACATTCAATCTGAAGGTGGTGGGCATCAAGTAGGCTTTATTGCTCAAGACTTTGAGCAGGTGTACCCGGACTCTGTTGGCGAGCGTCCAGACGGCATGAAAATGCTTTCTGGGTGGAGTAAAACAGAGGCGCGTATGGTCAAAGCCCTGCAAGAAGCAATGGCGCGTATTGAACAACTTGAGGCGAAAGTCGCCGCATTGGAGAGCAAATAATGGCTACTGAAATTACATGGCTCGTGGGCCAACTTGACTGTGTTCCGCAGACTGCCGAAGGTGCAGATTTTGTCGTCACCGTGCATTGGTCTTGCAATGGCGTGGACGGCGACTACAGCGGCAGCGTCTATAGCACCTGCTCGTTTGCTGTAGTGCAGGGCGAGGCTTTCACGCCGTATGCCGACCTCACGCAGGATCAAGTCCTCGGTTGGGTCTGGGCGAATGGCGTGGATAAGGCGGCAACCGAGGCTGCGGTGGAGCAGCAGATTGTTAACCAAATCAACCCGCCCATCGTTTCACCGCCGCTCCCGTGGGTGACGCCGTGAACGAGATTGATTTGAAGGTAACGCTGGAGGAGGCGGTAGGTATCGTCAACCTCCTTGGCAGCCTGCCGACCGCGCAGGGCGCACACCCGTTGTGGCTCAAACTAAAGGCGCAGGTAGAACCGTTAATTCCCAAGCCGGATGAAGTACAGCAATGACCACGATCCAAGAACTAGAAGTCACCGTGACAAGCCACATTGACGTTTGTGCCGTACGTTATGAGGCTATCCACGCCCGACTTAAACGCCTTGAACAACTCATGTTGAAGGTAGGCGGCGCAATCATCCTGATTCTGCTCGGTGCGCTTGGCAGTATGGCGTTGCTACTCCTTGAGGCTGTGCAAAAGTGATAGAAACCCTACTCGGCGGTGTGTTTGGCGGGTTGCTGCGATTGGCTCCCGAGGCGCTTAAGTTCCTTGACCAAAAGAACGAGCGCAAACACGAACTAGCCATGCTGGACGCCGAGATGCGGTTTGCCCAAGTCAAGGGCGAAATCGCTATGCGCCAAACTGAAGCCCAAATGACGATGGCTGAAGTGGAGGCAATGGGTGAGGCGTTCAAAGAGCAGAGCGTTACCGCAAAAGCCGCTGGCAAGGTGGTGGCGGCTATATCAGCCCTCGTTAGACCGTTTGTCACTTACTTGTTTGTCATCGCTTACGCTGCCGTCAAAATTGCTGCGTTCCTTATTGCGCTTGAGCAAAACGGCGACTGGAAAGCCGTGGCAACGACAATGTGGAGCGGTGATGATATGGCCGTGCTCAACATGATCCTGTCGTTCTGGTTTGTTGGCAGAGTCTATGAGCGCACTAGATGAGGCTATTGGCATTGCCGCCGAACTATGCAGGCATTTTGAGGGGTTCCGCAGCAAGCCGTATATCTGCCCTGCCGGATACCCCACGATAGGTTACGGCACAGTCTGGAAGCCTGACGGTACGCGGGTCACGATGGACGACGCGCCGATCAGCAAAACACAGGCTGACGAGTGGCTGTTATCGGAACTGTTAACCAACTACGCTACTGGCGTACTACGCGCATCACCGCACCTTATTGCACATCCAAAGATATTGGGTGCTATGATAGATTTCTCGTATAATCTTGGGGTTGCGCGGTATCGCGCATCCACTTTGCGAAGAAAGATAGACAATCAGGATTGGGAGGCTGCGAAAACGCAGTTGATGCGCTGGACGCGTGGCGGGGGAAAAGTACTGCCGGGTCTAGTGCGGCGCAGGCAAGCAGAGGCAGGCTTGTTATGAAGAAAATTCCTGTTGTGCAAATGAACGAGGGGTCATGGTATCGGGTGAAGGGCTACACCTATACCGAATGTTGCGACTGTGCGCTAACGCACAAAGAGGAATACCGATTAGTAGATGGTCACTTGGAATGGAGAGCCGAGTTAGCCCCTGAAGTTACCGCTAAACGCCGAAAGGAACTCGGCATAACGGTTAAGAGGAAGGCTGAACGTGACGTTAAGAAAGGCGACTGACGAACAGATACTGCAAGCCTTACAAGAATCAAAAGGCATTAGGGCGGCAGCAGCACAAAAACTTGGAATCAATATCAGAACCTTGTTAAACCGCATACAAGAGATGCACGGCAAGGGGTTAAGCGTCCCCGGTTCCACCTACCAGCACAATACAGCGGTTGTGCGTGATGAATTTGAATTCACCCCCCTGCCCGACGACGACGTTCCCATTGAGGAACTGATAGAGCAGCGCAAACGCAAGTTCTTGCATAAGCGGGAACATGAGGAAGCGTCCAAACTTATCCCTATACGCATCAAAATTGCAGGCCCAATCGGCCTACTACATTTTGGCGACCCGCACGTTGACGACGACGGCTGTGACATTGAGGCGATAGAGCGCCACACAGCCCTTGTAAACGCCACAGAGGGGCTGTTTGCCTGCAACGTAGGCGACACCACTAACAACTGGGTCGGGCGTTTAGCGAGGCTTTACGGCGATCAGGCAACCTCTGCGGCGCAGGCATGGCGGTTGGCCGAATGGTTTGTCAACCGCTGTCGGTGGCTGTACATGATCGGCGGCAACCATGACCTATGGTCAGGCTCGGGCGACCCTCTGCGCTGGATAGCCAAGCACCAAAACTCGCTTTACAAGTCGTCCGAGGCACGCATTGCGCTGCGGTTCCCGAACGGCGCGGAAGTGCGTGTAAACGCCCGCCATGACCATAGCGGCTCGTCTATCTGGAACCCCGCCCACGGCCCCATGAAAGCCGCCCTGATGGGCACGCGCGATCACCTGTATGTGGCAGGGCATAAGCATGAAAGCGCCTACAGCGTCCTAAAAGATGCAATATCTGGCATAACGATGCACACGATGAAGGTGGCTAGTTATAAGATTTATGATCGCTACGCAAAAGAACGTGGTTTTCGTGACAACTGTTTGTCGCCGTGTGCGCTGACCACGATCAACCCTGATTTGCCTAATGACCATCCAGATCTCATAAAAATCTGGTGGCAGCCAGAGGAAGGCGCGGAATATCTGACATGGCTACGCAGCCGAGTTGGATAGTTCCTGCTGGGTGTCAGGATTGTGTGTTTTTCTGTCCTGCTAACGGGCTAGGGTATTACTGTTCGCACGAACACCAATACCTCGGCGGCGTGTGCATCTGCATAGGCAAATACTACCTACGCGCTGCACCGTTCCGTTGGCCGCCAAAAGTGGCTGAAGGGGCTGGGATTGAACCAACATTCACGGATGTCTGACGTTACGCCCGCGCCACGTTGGCGTTGTGCAATGGCAATTAGGGCATAACAAACGCAAATTCTCGCGTCGGTTGTCTTTTGGGTTGCCGCTAATGTGGTCTAGTTCTAGCGACAGTTTTTTGCCGCGCCATTCGCCAAGCCCGCATTCGCTGCAAACAAACCCATTTCGTTCGTTTGCAATGTGCCGCCGAAACAGTCGTTTTTGATATGACGACAACCGCTTGCCGTGGAAAGCCGTTATTAGTTCGTCTAACGAATAGCCCGCAAAACGCTTTTGTTTCGTTACTTTTTTTGCTTTTACAGCGTTATGCCATGTTGCTTTGCAAAAGCCATATTTTGCGATGACGCCATACATGGAAAGCCCAGCATCAACGTCTTTTTGAATTGCAGACCAATCGTATGTAGGTCGTTTTTGTTTTTCTAATCCTAGTTTTCTAGCGTGGTAACTGATGGTTGCGCCAGAACACTTAACTTTGCTGCGAATAACGCGATGCGTAATGCCCTGCAATAGTAAGGTGCAAACTTGTTCGCCAATACTGCCTTGCATTTGGATCACCTGCCTCGGTTTGAACGAGGATTACCGGGTTCAAAGCCCAGCGTTTTACCAGTTAAACTACAGGTGAGTATAACAGAGTCCTACCGTTAGACGACCCTTCAACGGCGTAAGTATTCTAACTCGGCGCGTAGCGTCTTTATCTCCATCTCTAGCACCATTGCATCATCGGCTAACCCGGCTCGGCGCATCGCCACAAGCGCATTGGCTACCCGATCCCCTTGGCGCTGCCCAAACGCCCACGGTGCGCGTTCCATTTCTTCCTTCCACGCACCCGGCGGGCTAACGTCGTCTTTCACCATATATCTCGCCCTCCACGCGCCGAGCGCCAGTTAGGGGCGGGCACAGAACGCCATTCGCGGTCACGGTTAGCCTGCAATCGTCGCCATAGGTCAATGATCCATCTCACGGTAGTGCCTCCACGCTGTAGGAGACTGACGGAGATTTCCAATCCCTCGGAACATCCCCGCCAATCCATGACGGGTCTACCCACAACAGCCTGTTGTTGGGGTACGCAATCCATTGCCCGCCGTCTAACGCGATAATGTGATGGTCTTTGCTCTGGTCGCTTACCTCTGCCCAGCCACCATTAGCCCAGAATACGGTAAAAAGATAGACGCCCGGTCGCTTCACGCCGTCGCGTCCAATTCCCTGCACGCGGTGGTTACGCAAAAACTGCACCTCGCGCACCTCGCAAAACCGGCTAAAGGAATCCCACCAACACGCAATCTGAAGGCTTATAGGGTCACAAGGCTTGCTACATAGGGCATGGATAGGGATACGCGCCCATTGCGCCCCTTGCGCCGTCATAATTTGAAACATAGGTACGCGCATAGGTTCGGCGCGAAAGCCAAACACGGTACATTCGGTGAACTCGCCGTGACCTTTCTGCTGGTCGTGCAGGAACTCGTTACGGACGTAGGCCGTGGTGTACGGCGTATCTACCCAAAAAGTCATACCAGCCCCTCTTTTTCTAGTTGCACAATAGTTCGCGCCATACCGTCGTAATGGGCTAGGCGTAGTTCGTCGCGTGACAGCCCGCTTTTATGCGTCCTGCCGTCTATTTCGTCGTGACAGGCGCTACACGCCCACGCGCCAAGCAAATCGGGTGATTTCATGCCCATACCGCTGACACCTGCTAAACGGATATGCGCCAGCACCACGGTTTCGCTGTTGAAATTGCACACGTTGGGTATGCGTACCGTGCAGCCGCGGCCACGGGCTTCTTTACGCAGGCTCATATACAGGCTCCGGTATCACAATGCCCATGTACTCACAGCGAATTTCTAAAAACATTAAATACTCGCTAAATTCTTGTTTGGTCAGTTTGCTAGACCGCTTGATTGGTCGCATACGCTTGCGCCCAAATCCCTCTAACGTCTCCCAACCAAAACACTCCCCAAGGAAGTATTCGTGCAAGTCGTCGCGTGTCCATCCTGCCAACGCCTCACCGCCGCCCTCTAGGATGGCGGGATAACACACGCCCCACAGAAAGCGGTTTTGTTGATCGGTGCGCGGCTTGCGCCATTCCAACACCTCTATGCACCACGCACGGTCAGACGATAGCCCCTGCACCATGCGTGCGGCAGCCGTCGCCAACTGTTCTGGCGTCGTGCCTTTGGGGAATATGCGCTTCAACGGCTTGCCTCTAGCCATTCCTTGCCATATTCAACGTCTACCCAATCGGTGAACCACGGGCCGCCACGGGTGAAATGCACGGCAATCGGGTTCGGGCATTGGTCGCGTGTATACCAGCCTTCAAGGTAGTTCCACGCTATCGGCAACTCCCCGATTACGTCATCGGTGAGCCAATTAAAGCGGTGCAAGTACATACCCGTCTGCGTATTGACCGCCTCGGGCGTCAGAGCCTTGACTTGTTCGTGGCCGCAGTTGATAAACATAAACGATGACCAGTTTTTCCGTGGATACTGATGCTGCGTTTTGTTGTCCATCTTGACGGTTTCCGTAGGCCGGTAGTCGTGCTTTACAAGAAAGCACGCTTTTGCCCCGTCGGCGTAGTCCAGCAGTCCCGCAATGTCCCCCCGGAAAAGAAAATCGCAGTCCACAAATACCGCCCAACCGTCGTAACCGGCGAGGTATGGGGTCAGAAAGCGAGTAAACGAAAACTCCGTAGACGACAGCGGATCACTCTCTCTCCAATAAAGGCTACGATCCCGAAGTTCTGACTGTTTGATAGGCTGAACGTCTACCGGGATGCTGGCGTGCTTTAGGATGCTCTTGCGGCACACCTGATACGCGATGTCCTCGCGGCTATCCCAACCGATAAATACCTTCATAGTCGTTCCTCAAAATCTATGTACCGCCATCCCAGATACTCGGGCGTCACGGCGTATACGTCATAGTCATACCCGCGCTCCCGATCCACTATTTTCTGCACACGCCAGTCGGCAAACGTCGTCTTAACGTCCACAAGCGCCGCTACGGTCATGCTGGCGTTGACGATGTAATAGTAGTCAGGGCGAGGGTCAGCAGCATCAAACGACTTCTTGGCGCAGATAGCGGCTGTCTCAAACGGCCACGCCTGATACCCAAAATCATGCTTGATGTGCTTTACCTCTATCCGCTTGCCTGATGCGTATATATCGCCCTTGTCGGCGTATTCAGCACGGTCGGCAAAGTCACGCGCCAAACGACGTTTTGGCAACGTGACCGTATGCCCTAGGTTTAGCAGGTAAGTCGCCACCACAATCTCTGCGGGGCGACTAGCCCGAAACCTAGCCTCAAAATCAGAATGGGGTGTCAAGGTCATCCCAATTCTTCTCGTTTATCTCGGGCTTCTTTGTGGCTTGGTGTTGCGGCTCGCCCGTACGCGCTAACTTTCCCTCGCCCTTCGCCTCAATCTTGATGCTCATGTACTTATCGCCTGTTTTTTGCGAGGACTTAATCCAAGCCGACAGGTTGTAATCCACGTTATTGATCACCGCCGAGCCACGGTAGTCAGGGCGCTTCTCGTTGCCGTCCTTGTTGTTCTTGAACAGAACGCCTTTCATATTCGGATCGTAATCAGGCACGGTGTTTCTCCTTGGTCAGTTGAATGTACTTCTTGATGGCAGACCGTTCCTTTGCCGTCATGGCATTGGCTACGGCGATGTAAAGGTCGTGGTCGGGGTTGACAAGTTCGTGGACGGCCAACACCGCTAATGCGATGTCGTACTCGTCGGCGTCCATGTCAAACGCAGCACGGAACTGATTAACGAAAATATCCCGTTTGGCGGGGTCTACGTCTTGGCCTAGATCGCCCCTAGGATCAACCGTGAGCGGCTTGCGGCCTTGGGCTGCCTCTGCGTCATCGTCCACCTGTGCAAGCCCCACAATGGCTGCTAATGCGTAACGGCGGGCATAGGTGATGCCAGAGCCTTGCCCTTGCGGGCTGGCGTCCTTGGTCAGCACCGGCATTTGCCCTGCGATCCACTCGCCCGAGGCGTGAGCCAGCGTCGTGACTAGCATCAAACCTTGCTCAGTCATCTGCGTGGTCTGGATCACCGACAAACCGTTAGCGGCTAACTGCTTACGGCAGGCGTCCCAGCATGACGCTAGGTCGGCGTACTTGGACTTAAAGAACGGGTTGCTGCTGTCTTTCAGCGCACCCGTAATGTCGGCTTGGGCTTTGGACAGCGCGGCGGCCAATGCACCTATGGTTTCACTCTGCATCTTCTTGCTCCTTCAGTTCTGCTAATGCCTTGTTGCAGGCTTCTATGCGTTCTTGTTCTTCCAGTTCTTGCATCAGTTGGTCTTGGTGATGCCACCAAGTCATGTCGTCGTTCCAAACCTCATTCGGCTTCATGACTTGACTCCGTATTTTTTTCTGTTTTGCCTTTGTATAAATCAATGCTGGCAATTTGTTCTATTTCGTTTTCTCTTTTGCAATCTATGTCGTCCGAATAAAGATCAATCGGTATTGGTGGATTGAGTTCTGTCGGAAATTTTTGATTTGGCAAATAAACCCCTATTAGCGTAGCGTTTTTAGTAAACGCTCCAAATTCTTCTATTTCGTATTCAACTGCTACTTGGAATTGATTGCCGAATGCCCAAATTGTCCCAACGGCAGTAAACAACGGAGTTTCTTTAGTTTTTTTGCCCATTTGGCACCTCTGCATTGTGGCTGGCTCGCTCCTCTGCTGGGGTGCAGCCACCATCGCCGCACGGGTCAAGGATGGCTGCTGTGGCGTATAGCACTACAAGCAGAATGGCTTGGGGTAACCAGCGGCTCATTAGTAATCCTCCCCATAAGGGCCATTCATCAGCGCGTCGTTGGTGGCAATTTCCTCAAGTTCAAAGATGGCATCTGCGCCAAGATCGCAAATGTCTAACTTGATGTCGTGGTTAAGCGATGAAGCGGCTTTATCGCTATCAAGGAAAATACCGATCAAGTCGGCAGCCTCCAAGATGATGCCGCCATCGGTGTCCTGCGTGTACTCCACGCGCACCTCAAACTTGTTGCCGAGGGCGTAAAACGTACCGAAACCGTGGAATGTGTCTTTGCGTGGCATATCTGTTGCTCCTATCTGTGGTTTGTTAATCAACGAGGCATAGGATAGTTACCTTGACAGGCCATGTCAACCCCCCTATCCTCCCCTTCCATGAAACCGCAACAACTGATCAAGCAATACGGTTCCCAATATGCTGTTGCCAAGGCTTTCGGGGTTACTCGGGCAGCGGTGCAGCAATGGGTCAAGGCAGGCAAAGTCCCCGACGCAAGACGCTGGCAGTACGAGGCGGGCAAAGTTGCCCGTCCCCGTTAATGCGTTACGGAAGCGTTTGCAGCGGCGTAGAGGCGGCTACCGTGGCGTGGCATCCGTTGGGATGGCAAGCCGCGTGGTACAGCGAGATAGAGCCTTTCCCGTCTGCCGTACTAAAACACCATTACCCCACCGTCCCCAACTACGGGGACATGACCCAATACGAGGCATGGCCGAATGAACCAATCAACCTTCTTGTGGGAGGAACCCCCTGCCAATCCTTCAGCGTCGCAGGACTGCGAAAAGGACTGGCAGACCCGCGTGGCAACCTCATGCTTACCTACGGCGCAATTGCTAAACGCTATCGCCCCGAGTGGCTGGTATGGGAGAACGTCCCCGGTGTCTTGTCGTCTAACAAAGGACGGGATTTTGGAACCTTCCTCGGAATGTTGGCAGAACTCGGGTATGGGTTCGCCTACCGGGTTCTTGACGCTCAATACTTCGGAGTGGCCCAGCGCCGCCGTCGTGTGTTCGTTGTCGGATACCTTGGAAACTGGCAGCGTGCCGCAGCGGTTTTATTTGAGCGCCACAGCCTGCAAGGGCATCCTGCGCCGAGCAGAGAAACGCGGCAAGACGCTGCCAAATGCCTTACAGCAGGCGTTGGAAAACGTTATGACTTTGAAACAGAAAGTTTTGTAAGTGAGCCAATTGCATGGGATGGTGAAATGAACCCATCTGTAAACGTCGCAGGAACCTTATTGCGAGGAGGTCAAGGCGGTCGGCAAGATGGCATTTGTCAATTAACTTACGGCATCCCCGGAAATTGGATCGGCAGACAGCCAAAGAATGGGGGCAATGCCGTTGAACCGATGCACGATGTGTCGCCGTGCTTAACCAAAACGGATCGGCATGGGGTAGCAGCAATGCAAGTGCGCCGCCTCACACCCGTTGAGTGCGAACGCCTACAAGGCTTCCCAGACGGTTACACCAACATTCCTTGGCGCAACAAAACAGAGTCACCTGATGGCCAACGTTACAAAGCAATGGGCAACAGCATGGCTGTGCCGGTGATGCGTTGGATCGGGGAGCGTATTGCTGCGGTAGAGGCGTTATGAGCCGCACCGCCTATCACCGTGCCTACTATTGGTCGCGTATAAGCGAGCGCCGTGCGTCTGCAAGGGCTTCACGGCGTAAAGCAAGGGAGAGGGCAGCGGTCATCAAGATCGTCTGTCAGGCCGTAGATGACGCCAGAAACGAAAAACCCCCGGTTGGCGGGGGCTTGACGCGGCAGGGGGGCTGCCTTACGCTTAATTTGCGGTTTGAGCGTGATGGAAGTTTGACGGACTGTTCTAGTCGTGTCAACCACCCCACCACGCCCAACTACTCGGGTACTCTGGTCGGGGAAACAACGCACAGAGCCACCTTAAACCTAAATCGGGGCAGCCAGCCTTTAGGTGCGCGGCGTATCGTCGGGAAGCGCAAATGGCAACCGGAGCAATCTGGTGAAAAGTAGCCGACAGCAGGGTGGCTCCGTCAGTCATCTAATCTCTGCACGATCCACGTTAGGCGTACTCCGTCTCAACCGTGCAGAGTTCACCATCAGTCATCAGTTCTAAACCATAGAGAGGTTATATATGGGTGATGAATTCACTTACTTTCCGACTAAACAGTCTCAACCGGAAAAGCCAAAGCCAAGTCATAACCTAGAACACCAGTTTCACTCTAATCAGGTGATGTGGAATTCGGCAGTACAGGAATCCCCGCTAAACCGCTTAAAGTTCTACGACGCACAGTTAGCCCGAGGCGTTAACGTTAACCGTGATAGGGTCGCGGAATTGATCCGAGAGGCTGGCGCTGCTGCTGTGTTATCGGATCGGGACACAATCGGACTGGTACGCCAGTTGTGGGGTGAAAAGGCTGTGGAGAAACTTCGTGCCAGAGTTAAAGCGGGGGAATAGAACGTGGTGGATTATTTGGCTAGGGCGCTGCGTCAACGAGGCACGCAATGAGATACAAGGCGAGACGGGATGCGAACGATGGCCTTATTGGCCGGGCGCTGTCCCTAGCCGGGTTCACCGTCCACGATTACGCCTCAAACGGTGGCGTTCCAGATCGTCTCGTCGTGCGGAATCTGCCCGACGGAACACCGTGGGTGTGCTGGGTAGAAATCAAGGTAGAAAAAGGAAAACTACGCCCGAGCCAAGAAAAGTTCCAAGCGATATTTGAACCACGCGGGGAGTTTTACGTTGCGCGTGACCCCGAAGCCACGGTGCGTGAGTTGATGGAACGGTATCTCGCTGCCATCAAGCCGGAGCAGTTACGGTAGGCATGAGTGCTTTTCGGACGCCCTTGTAATGCACAATAGCCGGATCAGAATATTGCTTCAGATACTCGGGCAAGCAGGCATAGTGCGATTCGGGCAAGTCCTGCACCTTCACGCGCTTGCTGTATTCCCGCAAAACCTCTTGATCGCCATACCACACGCAGAACTTATCCGGCAGGACGTTGTACATCTCGGCAAGGTCAGCCCACACGCCCCAATCGGACGTAATGGTGCAGCAGCCGACGTAGGGATAAACCTGATCCAGCGTCTTACCCTCGTACTCGCTGTAATCCTGACCGCGCTGGCGCGGGTTAAAGATGGCGTCACGGTTAAATTCACGACGCGTCATCGCAACTGGCCCCCAACCTTTAAGCAACGCGCTAGGGCTAATCGGATGACGCACGATCATGTCGGTATCCATGTACATCGCAGGTTCGGTCAACCCAAGTTCCGCAAAGGCATTGGTGCGCCATTGCATCAGATATTTGCGGTTGCCCTCGGTCACAAACACCCGCGACGTTCCCGGCACAGCAGGGGTAGCCGCATCGGTGACCTGAATGATGGTCGCATCCGGGTTGTGGGCGCGAATGGAAAAGACCATTGCGGTGGGCATGGCGATGTCGTCGCCAACGTGGAAGAAAACAAACATAGGACAAATATATGCTGAACGTAAACCGAAAACGACTATCCCGTGCGATATGGGACACCCTTTTTGACGGCTTACCTGACCTGCCGTGGCACGTTCTGCAGGACTTGGAAAAACTAGACCCTGCCCGACGTACTGGTACGACGAATGACGCCTCCCTAATCGCATTGTGGGCGGTTGTGCGTTACTTCCGACCGCAGACCGTGGCCGAGATCGGGACATACATCGGCAAATCCACGTTCGTGTTGTCGCGTTTAGGTGCGAAAACGCATACCTGCGACATGACCCACAATTTCAAACTTCCGTTGGCTACCTACATCACCCAATACCACGGGAGTTCCACGGAAATGTTCACAAAACTTGACGCACCGATTGACTTGCTGCATTTAGACGGACGCTTACAGCCCGACGACAAGACGCACCTTGCACGACTCTGCACGCCAAACACGATCATCACGCTAGATGACTTTGAGGGCGTAGAGAAGGGCGTATGGAACGCCATGCAGTTTGATTTGTCCAAGCGCATCCTCGTTTACCCGCCAGAGAGGCAGTTGACAGAGCGGTACGCGCTAGGGGATGCTACGACTGCAATAATCCTGCCCACCTTGAGGCTAACGCCGCAGTAACTGTTGACGAGGGATATATGGCTGACACCCGTAAAGAGAAACTACAAGCCATGTTGGATGCCATGGAGGCGTCTAAAGCCGATATGGGCAAGCAACAGTTGATGGAAATATTGCGAAAGAAAGAGGCAGCAAAGCAGTCCATTATTCCTGCGGATATGCGGCAAGAACCGGAATACGAAGCCGCCCCAGCGACTAACGAACCGCCGCGTTCGGTAAACCTGCCTTACACGGGAGATGCCCCGCCAACCGCACAACCGTTACCGTATTCCCCTCAAAAAGACAAAAAGAAAACTCGGTTGTATCGGATGATGCAATGAGCCACAAAGACGCCGCCGAGTTTGTTGGCGTATTGCTACACAGCAGCACCGCTACGCATTTTCTGCATTTGCAGACGGCTAGTTACGCCGCCCATAAGGCGCTCGGCCACTACTACCAGAACATCGTGGACTTGGCCGACAAGTATGCCGAGGCGTATCAAGGCCACTACGGCATCATGCCCCTCGCTGACTACCCCGAGGGGTTCAAGGTGCAGAAAGACGCTGCTGCATACGCCAACAGCCTGCTGACGTTTGTGAAGGGCATCCGAGACGACCTGCCGAAAGACACCGATTTGCAGAACATCATTGACGAAATCGTGGGCGAGATCGCCTCCCTTCTGTACAAGTTGGAGCGTTTCAAATGAGCAAGCCGGGACTGTATGCCGCGATTCTTGCCAAACAAGAACGGCAGAAGCGCCAACGCGCCGAGGGTCGCCCTGTAGAGCGTACCCGCAAGCCCGGTGAGCCGGGTGCGCCGACTGCTGAAGCGTTCCGACAATCGGCAAAGACGGCGAAGAAATGAGCGCGGCTTGGACACGCAAAGAGGGGCAAAATGCTAAGGGCGGGTTGAACGCCAAGGGTCGCGCCTCGTACAAGCGCGAGACTGGCGGGACGCTCAAGCCCCCGGTCAAGGCTGGCGACAATCCACGCCGAGCCTCTTTCCTCGCAAGAATGGGCAATATGCCGGGGCCGATGGCAAAGAACGGCAAGCCTACCCGCCTTGCGCTGGCACTCAAGGCATGGGGAGCCTCTAGCAAGGAGGACGCCCGAGCCAAGGCTAAAGCCATTAGCGCGAGAAACAAATAGTATCTCCAGAAATGTTGTGTTAAAACAACGACATGGCAGCACGGAAAATACATACGACTCTGCGAGATGAATGGAAGTTGCGCATCAAGGCCACACACCTTGTCTCGCGGCTTCACGACCATGCGTTAGGGAAGGCCGAAATGTCTCAAACGCAAATCAAAGCAGCCGAGATATTGCTGAAGAAGGTAGCGCCTGACTTGGCGCGGCAAGAGGTTACAGGCGAGAACAGCGGCCCGGTCAAGGTACAGATCGGATGGATGGCTCCCGAATAATCCTGCCCTACCGCCCACGCAAGGCGTTCATGCCGTTTCATGAGCGCACTAAACGCTGGGCTTGCCTCGTCGCACACCGCCGCGCAGGTAAGACCGTCGCCGCCGTGAACGACATGATCCGCGCTGCTGCGATGTACCAAGGGCAATACGGGCTGTTCGGATACGTCGCACCGTACAGGTCGCAGGCCAAATCCGTTGCATGGCAATATTTTAAGGACGGCGCACAGCCGCTAATCCAAGCCGTCAACGAGCAAGAACTGACCATTACGCTCATCAATGGCAGCCAGATACGCTTGTTTGGTGCCGATAACGCCGACTCGTTGCGCGGCCTTGGCTTCTCGGGCATTTACCTTGACGAGTACGGTGACTTTAAACCGTCCGTATTTGGGAACGTAATTCGCCCTGCGTTGTCAGACAAGCAGGGTTGGTGCGTTTTCGGCGGTACACCGAAGGGCAAAAACCAGTTCTGGGAAATCTACGACACCGCACAACGCTTGCCGCAAGAATGGTTCCTGTTGCGCTTGCCTGCCTCCAGCAGCGGGTTACTACCGGCGACTGAACTAGCAGCCGCCAAAGCGCAGTTGGCCGAGGATCAGTATTTACAGGAGTACGAGTGCAGTTTTGAGGCTGCGATTCTCGGCGCTTTTTACGGCAAGGAGATGCGCGAGGCTGCCGATCAGGGCCGCATCACCAACGTACCGTATGACCCCAACTTGCCGACATATACCGCATGGGACTTGGGCTACCGCGACGACACCGCCATTTGGTTCTATCAGGTCGCCCGTGGGGAACTGCGCGTCATAGACTTTTACGCCGTGTCGGGCGAGAACATCCATAGCATTGCCGAGGTAGTGACAAACAAGCCCTACCGCTACGCCAAGCACTACTTGCCGCATGACGCGAGAGCCAAGAGCCTACAGACGGGCAAGAGCATCATTGAGCAACTGGCGGCGCAACTAGACATCGCCAAACTCGCTGTTGTCCCTGACATCGGTGTGCAGTCAGGTATTCAAGCGGTACGCATGATGTTGCCGCGTGTCTGGTTTGACGCCAGCAAATGCAGCGATGGCATAGAGGCGCTGCGCCAGTATCAACGTGAGTACGACGAGGACAAGAAAGCCTATCGTCAGTCACCGCGACACGATTGGACATCACACCCTAGTGACGCTTTCCGTATGGTTGCGGTATCATGGTCTGAAGTCGCTGACAAGCCCCCAGCGCCAGAGGTCAAGCCGCTGATGGTGGGGCCAGAGAACACAGTCACGCTAAACGATATGTGGGCGGTTCACGACCGCACGACGACAAGGAGAGCAAGGATATGAGCATTGTCAGCCCGAATCGTTACCCTTATGAAACAGTTGCCGCTTCGCAGACCGCACAGGTACTCGGTGGCACAGGTGCCGTGGGTGACTATCTGCACCGCATTGTGGTGACGGTCACGACGACCGGAACCAGCACTTTGAGCGTCATTGACGGCAGCACGACTGTCCTGACGATGGCTGCTAACACTCCGGTTGGCGTTTACAGCCTTGAGATTAACGCCGCTGCGGCCACCGGCCCGTGGAAGATCACGACCGGCGCAGGGCTTACCGTTATGGCTGTCGGATTCTTCACGGCCTAATCATGGACGGCATACTGCAACCGGAACTGGAAAAGTACCTCCGAATTATCGGTCAGTATGACAACGAGTTTGCCAAATGGCAGGCGCGTACCAAGAAGATCGTTAAGCGGTATCGGGATGACAGTCGTGGGCAGGGCGGTAACGAAGCCGCCCGCTTTAACATTTTGTGGTCAAACGTACAGACGCTGACCCCTGCCGTTTACGCCAAACTCCCAAAGGCTGACATCAGCCGCCGTTTTGGCGATAACGACCCCGTGGGCCGCGTAGCCTCGCAGTTGCTAGAACGCGCTATTGATTTTGAAATTGAGCATTACCCCGATTTCCGCTCAACCATGAAATACGACGTTGAGGATCGTTTCCTCGGCGGTCGCGGTACGGCATGGGTACGGTACGAGCCGCACGTTGCCCCCATTGGCATTGAGGACGATGGCGTATCCATTACCTCTACCATTGAGCAGGGCGAAGGTGCGCCGCCAAGCCTTGAGCAGATTGAGTATGAGTGCGCACCGGTGGATTACATCCATTGGCGCGACTTTGGACACTCGCAAGCCCGCACATGGGAAGAAGTCACTTGCGTGTGGCGCTGGGTGTATATGAACCGCGAGGCGCTGGTAGAGCGCTTTGGCGAGGAAATGGCACGCCAGATACCCCTTGACCAAGGGCCAGAGCCACTTAACGCCTATAACGAAGCCAAGCGCACCTACAACCGTGCGAAGATTTGTGAATTGTGGGACAAGGAAACCCAAAAGGTGTACTGGTTCTGCAAGGGTATGCCGCAGATGATTGATGTGCGGGATGACCCGCTCGGCCTTGAGGGGTTCTTCCCCTGCCCGAAACCGCTGTACGCGACGACGACGAGCGACACGCTGGTTCCGGTGCCGGATTTCCTGCTGTACCAAGATCAGGCGATGGAGTTGGACATCCTGTCCGACCGCATTGACGGGTTGGTGAAGGCGCTGCGCGTGCGCGGTGTGTACGACAGCAGCCAACCGGCGTTGCAACGCCTACTGACGGAGGGCGACAACAATGCGCTTATTCCAGTTGATAAGTGGATGGCTTTCAGCGAAAAGGGTGGCCTTAAAGGCAGCATTGATTTGCTACCTCTGGACACCCTCGCAAACGCCCTCATCCAATGCTACCGAGCGCGGGAAGACATCAAGTCCCAAATCTACGAAATCACGGGTATCTCGGACATTATCCGTGGTACGTCGTTCGCCAGCGAAACCGCGACCGCGCAGCAAATCAAAGGACAGTACGCAGGATTAAGACTGCGTTCTATGCAGGAGGACGTTGCCCTCTTTGCATCAGAACTGATCCGTTTGAAGGCGCAGGTAATGTGCAGGCATTACCAGCCGCAAACCATTCTTGCCTACGCTGCCGCCAACCAGATGACGCCAGCGGATCAACAGTTAATTCCGCAAGCGTTGGAGTTGCTCAAGGACAAGCCGCTACGCAATTTCCGCGTGGACATTGCCGCCGACAGCCTTGTGATGCTGGACGAGAACCAGAACAAGCAAGATCGTATGCAGTTCTTGCAGGCGTTCGGTGGATTCCTCGCTCAAGCGTTGCCGGTTGGTCAGGCAAGCCCGCAGATGGTTCCGATGATGATGGAACTGCTGCGCTTTGGTATGCAGGCGTTTAAGGCTGCGCGTCCGATTGAAGGGCAGATTGACGCCACGTTGCAGCAGTTGCAGCAGGCGGCTATGCAACAACAGAACCCCGAGCAGCAAGGCAAGCAAGCCGAGATGCAGCAGAAGGGTCAGTTGGAGCAGAGCAAGATGCAGATGGAATCTGCGCTTACGCAAGCCAAGATGCAGCACGAAATGCAGATGGAGCAAATGCGTAACCAAGCCAAGATGGCGATGGAACAGCAGAAAATGGACTTTGAGGCACGCTTGAAGGCGGCAGAACTGCAACAGAAACAGGCTGCTGACCGTTACCGCGCTGACCTTGACGCCCAAACCAAACTGGTTATCGCCCAAATGGGCAAAACCATGCCGACACCCTCATTTGAGCAATGAAACGCACCTACATTTACATTGACGGCGAGTTTGTAGAGCGTAAGAAAGACGCCAAAGGGCGTTATCACTACGTCATGCCTGACATCGTGCCTTACAAAAGCATGATTGACGGCAAAATGGTCACTTCCCGCTCGGAACACCGACGCCATCTCAAGGCGAACAACTGCATTGAGGTTGGCAACGAAGACCCGAGCAAGCACGTTCGGCACGAAAAGCCCGTAGATACGCGGCTTGAGCGCCTTAAACACATGGTCAACAACCGACTGACCAACGAGCAAGCGGATCGCATACTGCGCGACCTACGCCAGCACGCTAATTTCACCAATCCCCACAGGAGAGGCTAGTTATGGACGAGAACAATCAGGCATTTGAGTCAGCACGGGACGAACAGCCCGAAAATGACCGTCGTGCAATGCTGGAAGCAGGTTTAGAGGCAGCCGAAAAGGGCGAGCCGATTGACGGGCGTGACGCACAGGGTCGGTTTGCGCCAAAGGCAGCGCAGCCCGAGCAGGAAGAAATGCAGCCGGACGCAGAACCGCCGGTATGGCGTCGTCCTCCCGCGTCGTGGAAAAAGGATTATCACGAGATTTGGCAGAAAGCCGACCCGAAGATGCAAGAGTACGCATGGCAACGCGAAGAACAGATGCGTGCCGGTGTGGAACCGCTGCTTTCCAAAGCGCAGTTTGCCGACACCATGCAGGAAGCCATCGCACCGTACCTGCCAACCATTCAAGGCATGGGATTGACGCCCGAAAAGGCGGTGTCAGCCTTGATGCAAGCCGACTACACGCTGCGTACTGCCCCGCCGCAGCAAAAGATGCAACTTTTCATGCAACTGGCACAGTCGTATGGCATCCAACTGCCGACGAACGGCCAGATGCCGCAACAGCCGCAAGCCCAAGTTGACCCGCTCGTGTGGCAACTCCAAAACGAGTTGAACAACGTGCGCGGTGAGGTGATGGGCTGGAAGCAACAGCAAGAGATGCAGCAGAATCAACAACTGCTGGGTGAAATCAACCAATTTAGTATGAAGGCTGATCATTTTGAGGAAGCCCGCCCGACCATGATCCAACTCCTACAGAGTGGCATGGCCGAGACGTTGGACGAAGCATATGAGAAAGCCATCAGACTTAACCCTGACTTGTTTGAGCAGATCAACAAAGCCCAACAGGCTGAAGTGGCCGCTAGACAAGCCAAGGAGCAGAACAGGGCAGCGAAAGCCGCCCGAGCAGCAGCGGTGAGTGTCAGAAGCGCCACACCCGGCGTTAACACGGCTCCAAAAGCGGCAAACCGTCGTGCGATTCTAGAGGAAGCATTTTCCGAAACAGAGTCGCGCTTATAACTAACTGATGAAGGAGTAATCAAATGGCATTTGCCAACTCAAGCATCAGCGACATCATTGCCACGACTATTCAGAGCCGTAGCGGTGAACTCGCTGACAACGTGACGAACAACAACGCGTTGCTTCGTCGCCTCAAGGAGCGCGGGAACGTCAAGACGTTCTCGGGCGGTAACGTGATTTTGCAAGAAATCATGTACAACGATCCGACCACCAACAACACCAACTCGTACAGCGGTTACGAAGTGTTGAACGTCGGCCAGAACAGCCCGATTTCGTCGGCGCAGTTCAGCATCACGCAGTACGCCTCTGCTGTGACCATCTCGGGTTTGGAAATGATCCAAAACTCGGGCAAGGAAGCCATCATTGACTTGCTTGACGGTCGCATGGAAGTCGCGGAAGCCCAACTTGCTAACCGCATCTCGGGCGACCTGTACGGCGACGGCACCGGCAACGCTGGTAAGAACCTCACGGGTCTTGCTGCCGCTGTGCCGGATGACCCGACTGTTGGCACCTACGGCGGCATCAACCGCGCCGTGTGGTCGTTCTGGCAGTCCAAGGTGTTTGATGCCTCGGTCAGCGGTTCGGGCGTTGTGTCCAACACCACGATTCAGGGTTACATGGACGCTTTGGCTGTCCAACTCGTTCGTGGCACCGACAAGCCTGACCTGATCGTTGCTGACAACAACTACTACCGTTATTACTTGCAGTCGCTGCAAGCCATCCAGCGCATCACCGAGTCCGGCTCGGGCATGGCTGGTGCGGGCTTTGCCTCGCTCAAGTACTACGGCGCTGGCATGGCGTCTGACGTTGTGCTGGACGGTGGTATCGGTTCCTCGTCGTATAACAGCGGCGCTGGCAACGCGAACCACATGTGGTTCCTCAACACCAAGTACCTGCACTTCCGTCCTCACAAAGATCGCAACTTTGTGCCGATTGGCGGCGAGCGGCAGGCTGTTAACCAAGACGCCATTGTGAAGTTGATCGGCTGGGCGGGTAACTTGACCTGCTCGGGCGCTCAATTCCAAGGCGTGTTGATTGATTAAGGAGTAACGAAAATGACTGTATCTACTTCAAACGTCATTGGCGTGGCTCTCGGCAGCGTAGACACCTCACCGCAATTCAATCTCGGCACGACCGTGAATTTGGATGACGGTGGACAGGCTGTGTACGTTCAAGCGGCGTCAACGGTTGCAACGTACGCGGCAGTTGCCGTGCGCGTGAACAACACCGTTGTCCCGCTGACCACCACCAACTCGGCTGGGAGCAAGGCTGTTGGCTTTGCTCAAGTGTCCATTGCCTCTGCCTCCTACGGCTGGGTGCAGTTGGGCGGTAAGCCGCGTGTCAGCGTTGCTGCGGCTTGCGAGCCGTCGGTGCCGTTGTTCACGACTGCCACGGGCGGCGTCCTTGACGACGCGACCGTGACGGGCGGTTTGGTGGCTGGCCTTGTTGCCACTACCTCGGCAGCCTCTGCGTCTGCCGTCACCTGCATCGCGGGCTATCCGCACATCGCCACGGGCGTTGTCGGGTTCTAACGATGCAACCTCTGGAAATCACGGTGCAGGCGGCGGGTACGGAGGAGGAACTTTGTTCCAATATCCGCTCGGCGCTTGCCCGTGGTTTACCAGAACTGGCCCTCGCTCCCACCAAACACGATGGCAACATGGTGTTGGTGGCGAGCGGGTGGTCTATGCCTGATTTCATAGACGAAATCAAAGCGCACCGTAAAGCCGGTCGCCCGATTGTGGCGATTAAAGCAGCGCATGATTTCTTGTGTGAAAACGGCGTTGAACCGGATATGTGGGTCAACCTTGACCCGCGTGACCGCACGAGCGGTATTCAGCGGCTAAACGACCACACCATCTATATGCCAGCCTCGCGCTGCCCGCCCTCCACGTTTGACTACCTCAAGGGTAGGAAAATGCTGCTGTGGCACTCATGGGCGCCGGGGCCGGAAATGGAAGCCATTGGCCCGGGCAAGGTTGCCGTGGGCGGTGGCACCACATCGGGGCTACGCGCCGTCAACATCGGTTACTTGCTCGGATTCCGTCATTTCATCATGTACGGCTACGACAGTTGCAACCGAGCAGATGGCCTCAAGCGCTTCACGGGCGAATACACCGGCCCGTCTGTGGACATCTGGGTTGGCGGCCCCGAGGGCAAGAAGTTCAACTGCAACATGGCAATGGCCCAGCAAGCCAACGAGTTCCAGAAATTGTTCTCGGTCATGGGCGATATAACGGTAGACGTTAAAGGGCCGGGACTGATTGCTGAAATCATGCGTGTGCGCGACGAGCGGAAGGCAGCCTAATGGCTATTCCCTCTCGCGTTCTAAATAGCGGGGTGACGCAACTTTCTACCGTTTCCATTTGTGGCGACGGTATAGCAAGTGTGACTGCCGCAGGAACGTCAGCCGGTAACGCTACGGCGCTAACATATGTGTACAACAACGTCACAACGGCAGCCGCAGGGTCAGGCGTCAAGTTACCGCCGACCGAGATGGGCGAAACCATCATCGTAAAGAACACGACTGCTAACCCAATTACCGTTTACCCATACAACGCCAACAGCAGCATCAACAACGCAGGGTTCGGCACGATTAACCCTGACTGCTCGGCCATGTTTTTTGCCGTTAGCAATACGCTGTGGGAAGAATTGCAGGGGTTTGGTCGCTCGGTGCCGATCCTGCACTACGGTGCGTTCAGCGACACCACGCTGCAAACGGCGGCATCTATTGATACCGCCTACGGCATGGTTTTTAACACCACCGATAGCAGCAACGGTGTGTCTATCGGCTCGCCGTCGTCCCGCTTGGTTGTAGATTACCAAGGCGTTTACAACGTGCAGTTTTCGGCACAGTTAGACAAAACCTCTGGCGGCGCAGGCAATATCTACATTTGGTTGCGTAAAAACGGCACTAACGTCGCCAACACCGCCAGCACGGTCGCCATCCAAGGCACCG
>Ga0209820_1000048_pt1 | contig 31761 bp, 47 predicted proteins | sample PPLLak21cMay2015_FD_187254 | JGI IMG/M metagenome (GOLD analysis project Ga0209820, IMG submission 187254) | Freshwater sediment microbial communities from Prairie Pothole Lake near Jamestown, North Dakota, USA - PPLs Lake P7 Core (1) Depth... | ecosystem: Environmental > Aquatic > Freshwater >...
GGGCCGGAGGTTCGGCCTCAAATCCTCGTGAAATCATTAGTCCGACCCATTTCCGTTTCCGTTTCTGACCGCGGGGCATGAAGCGTCGAGAGGTCGCCGGCCAGTTGGGGAAAACTATCGACGCCGAACAACTCTGCACGCTCACCGGCCTGACCGATCGCCATCACCGAGGACTCGCACGGGCTGGATGGTTCCCGTCGCCCGTTCGCGGGCAGTACCAGCTCACCTCGACCTTGCAGGGACTTTTCAAGTACTACCGGACCGCAAGCCTCGTGAAGGCCCGGTCCGAGTACGAGACGGCCAGGACGCGGGAAGCCTCCCTGCGGGCGGACCTGATGGAGCTCGAACGGTCCCACAAATCCGGCGACCTGATTCCATCCGACCAGGTCGTGGCAATCGTCCGCGCCGCTTTCCAACCCGTGCGCGAGGCGCTCATCTCCCTGCCGGTTGCGATGGCGGCGCGGACCAATCCATCGGACCCGATGTTCGCCCGCGAGGCCTTGAGCCAATGGACCGATGACGCTCTTAGGACGTGCCGCGAACAAGCCGTGAACGGCAACGGTTCCGCCCATGGCAACCGACGGGGACGTCATTACGGGTCGCCCAAAAAGGCGCACAAGATTGCGGGGGTGCCGGCATGAAGCGGGGACACGAATCATTCATCCGCGCCGCCATCGCCCGGTGGTTCGCGCCGCGCCCGACCGGCACCGCGTCCGCCTGGGCGACTGAACACCTGGTCATCCCGCCGCCGCAGACCCAGAGGCCGGGGCCGTTCAGCCTGGCCGGGTGCGAATACCTGCGCGAGTTCATCGACTGCTTCAGCGACCCCTTCGTGACGGATGTCGTGCTCGTGAGCGGGACCCAGGCCGGCAAGACCACGGGCGTCATGGCGGGTGTCGCGTGGCTCCTGGTCTGTGAGCCGTCCGGGGTCCTCTGGGTCCTCCCGTCCATCGACCTTGCCCGGTCATTCTCGGCCACGCGCTGGATGCCGCTCGCCGAGGCGACCCCCGCCATTGAAGCCTTGCTCCCGCGCGGCGGCCGCCGGCATGAGTTCGCCAAGAGCGAGCAGCAGATCGGCGGGAGCGTCATCAACTTTGTCGGCTCGAACAGCCCGGCGAACCTGTCGAGCCGGCCGGCTCGCGTCGTCGTCCTCGATGAGGTGGACAAGTTCCCCTCCGATGGGGGCGACGAGGCCGACGCCATGACCCTCGCGGACCAACGCGCCAAGAAATTCGATTCGCCCAAGCGGGTCAAAACCTCAAGCCCCACCCTGGCGACTGGCCTCATCTGGCAGGAGTTCGAGAAGGGCGACCGGCGGCAATGGTTCGTTCCCTGTCCGGCTTGCGGGAAGTTCGTCTTGTTGGCCTGGTCGCCGGCCTTCCTCACGATGGCAGGCACGGGATCCGAGGCCTTCATCCATTGGGACCAGGCGGCGCGGCGAGAGGGCGGGGGCTGGGACCTGGACCGCGTCGAGCGCAGCGCCCACGCGATATGTCCCCATTGCCATGGTGAGATCCGCGACGAGCAGAAGACGCGGATGAACCGGGCCGGCGAGTGGCGCCCAAGCGTGACCAGCGCCTACGGGTTCCGCTCCTACCATCTGCCGAGCCTCAACGCGTGTTCGCCGCAGACCTCATTCGGCAAGCTGGCGGTCCAGTTCCTCCAGGCCAAGCGGTCTCTCCTGGGCCTTCAAGGATTCATCAACGGCACGCTCGCCCAGGTCTACCAGCGACAGGAGACCGTGGGCGAACGGACCGAGCTCGTCACCGCGAAGCTCGAGGTGTCGGGCGAGTGGAAGAAGATTCTCTCGGTCGATTGCCAGGCGCGCGCGCCGTACTTCTGGCATGTGGTCCGCGCCTGGACAGAAGGCCGGTCCGAGGCCGTCGCCGCCGGCCCACTGGATACCTGGGAGGAAATCGAAGCGGTCCAGCGCGAGCACGGGATCCCGCACGTCGGGGTGTTCATCGATTCCGGGTTCGGCGCCCGATCCGATGCCGACGTGTACTCGGTCTGCGCGCGCCACTGTGAGCTTGAGCCGCGGCCCACCGGCGGGCTCCCGGCGGCGATCGGCTGGCAACCGTGCAAGGGGTTCCCCGGGCGCAAGCGGTGGAAGGACCAGGCCTCGAACCTTTGGCTGCCTTATTACCTGCGGCCCCTCGACCCGTTCCTCGGGACCTCCCATGCCGGGGAGGTGGAGATGATGCTCTTCGAGTTCAGCGCCGACTTCTTCAAGGACATCCTCGAAATGCTCCGTCGCCGGCAGGGCCCGCACCAGTGGAGCGTCCTCGAGGCCGTGGCCGGCGATGTCTACTGGCGGCACCTGGACGGCGAGAGCAAGGAGCTCGTGAGGAACACCAAGACCGGGCAGACATCCTATGCCTGGAAGCGGCGCTCGGCCCACTGGCCGAATCACCTGTTCGACTGTGAGGTGATGCAACTGGCCGCAGCAGCTTTCTATGGGCTGCTCGATCTGGGCCCGGTGGAGGAAGGGAGCGAGCGCGACACGCTCGCGGAAACTCTCGTCCCGGCATGAGTTCAGGCGACACCAACGGGGACGTGCCGCAGTTCTATTCGGCCAAGCAACTGGCCTCCATCTTCCGCCGGAACACCTCCTGGATTTACGCGGCGAAAAGTCGCGGGTTCGAGATGCCGGGCGGACGGGCGACCGTGGAAGGTTTGGTGCTCTGGCTCTCCCGGAATCCGAGGCCGCGGTCGAGAAGGGCCTGGAACGGGCGCGAATGAGCTACTAGCGACGTTGCGTCCCAGGCGTTTAGCAAGGCACCGATATCTTCGTGCCGGTCACCGCTGCCCTTCGGAGAGCCTATTTACGCAATGCCTGCAGGGCATCCAAGGCGGCAAACCTCCCCTTGGATGAGTACCTGGAAGGTGTCCAGGCCAAGAACCCCGCCCTGACCGGCCGGCCCCTGATTCAGTCCTCGAGCTACGGCGGTCAATCGTCCTCCTACTTCACTCCCGGGGAGGATGGCGGGATGACTCCCAGCGACCAGGCGGAGCTGATTGAATTGGCTCTCGAGTGGCTGCCTTGCATTGAAGCCTCGCTCGAGGATGAACTGGGACGGCCCCCGACCCATGACGAGATTTGCGCGGCCCTGATCTCGAGTGTTCTCCCGGGGCTCACCGAGGTGAGGAATGACTACTCTGCCCTGCGTTCCGGGTGCGGGTGCTTCTGACGAACACGAGCCCATGTTCGACAGCCTCCGTCAGAAAGCCAGGGCCTGGTTAGGACTCAAGAATCGGTACGAGGGCGCCCAGCACTCCATCGACCGGGCCTGGATCCCGAACGTCCTGCAGCCGCCCCGGCTGGACCTCTCCTCGATGGCGCGGACGGCGCTCCAGTCCAAGGCCCGCTACTGGGAAAAGAACTCTGCCCTCCTGACCAGGATGGGGGACCTGTTCGAATCATATACGGTCGGCACTGGCCTGGTGCTACAGCCCGCGAGTTCGTCCCCGGAATTCAACGCGGCCGCGAAAGACTATTGGGCGGAGTGGTCGAGAATGCCCGACATCGGATCGCGCGCGCCTTTCGGCCTCCTTCAATCGGTCATCGCGCGGGCCTACTTCGTCGACGGCGAATCGTTCGTCCTCCTGGTCAAGGACGAGAATGGCAACCCGCGCATCCAGATCCTCGAGGCGCAACAGGTGAAGACGCCGCAGGACAAGGCCGACTCACCCCTCCTGGTGGATGGGGTTGTGATCAACAAGCCCGGGATGCCGCAGGCCTACTACGTCGACACCAGCCCGGACCCGATCCCGGCCGCCGACGTGGTGCATGTCTTCGAGCCCAAACGCGCCGGCGATGTTCGCGGCCGGCCCTTCCTTCACGCGGTCCTGAATGACCTCGGGGACCTCGAGGAGGTCCAGATCTTGACCAAACAATGCGTCAAGAATGACGCCACCCTCTGGAGCATCATCAAGACGGCGACCGGGGAACTGACCCCAGCCATGATGCGGGCCGCGAAGTTCGGGATGGTGAAGCCATCAGCTCCGGGTGCGGCGGGATCGAACTGCCCGACTCAAGAGGCGCACGCCTATTACAACGGGGTGTTCGGGTCCACCGCGAAAGTCATCCGAACCTCCGACAGTTGGGAGAGCTACCACTCAGACCGGCCTTCCACGAATGCGCAGGCATTCATGCGGGGCCTCGCCGAGAAGGTCGCCGCGGGCACGGGCTTCCCCCTCGTCCTGGTCCTCCCGGAGAGCCTCCAGGGCACTGTCGCCCGCGGGACCTACGAGATGGCGAACATGTGGTTCCGAGGCAAGTCCCTCGTCCTCGCGCACAACTTCGCGGCCATCTACGAATACGTGATTGCCGCCGCGCGGTTCAAGGTGCCGGCCTTGCGCGATCCGCCGGACGACTGGCGCAGGGTCACGATTCGCCCGCCCCGCAGCATCAACGTCGATCCGGGCCGCAGGAGCACAGCCGCCATCAATGAGCTCAAAGCCGGGGTCACGAATTACGAGATCCTTTACAGCGAGCTCGGTCTCGATTGGCGGCAGGAGTTCGGGAAGCTCAAGGAGCAGCAGGACTACGCCAAGGAGATCGGGCTGACCCTCGAGATGCCTGGCCTCGAGGAACTGCCGCCTGACGACCCGCCGCCTGGGACCGAGGACGACCCGCTGGACGAGCCCCCCCCGAAGCCAGGAGACGAAGAGGACGAGGAAGAGGTGGCGCCATGATCGAGATCCTTCTCGTCGGGGAGGTCGGCAACCCGAACGACGGGATGACGGCGTCAGAATTTGCGCGGCAACTCCGAGCCGCCAAGGGCGAGGCAGTCACCATCCGCATTGCGAGTCCCGGCGGCGACCTGTTCCAGGGCCTCGCGATGTACGACTACCTCCGCAGCCTGCCGGAGACGACAGTGGTGATCGATGGAGTCGCGGCATCGATCGCCACCATCGTCGCCCTGGGGGCGCGCCGCGTGGTCATGCCCGCGAACGCCATGCTGATGGTGCACGCGCCGCGCGCGGAAAAGGACGGGGTCGCCGAGGAATTGCGTAGCACGGCGGACCTCCTCGACGGCATGGCGGCCAGGCTCGCCGCCATCATCGCCATGGAGACGGGGGCCCCCCTCGAGCAGGCGAAAGCCTGGCTGGAGGCCGAGACCTGGTTCAGCGCCGAGGAGGCGCTCGCCGCCGGTTTCATCGATGAGGTCGGCGCTGCCACCCCTGTCCGCAATCAAATCAATCTCTGTCGCCTCGGCAACGTGCCGGACCGGGTGAGCAGAGTTCTCACTGAGTCGGCACGCATCCCCACAATTCCCATGACCAAACTCCTTACCGCGCTGAACGACCTCCGGCTCGTCAATTGCGGCTGTGGTGGCGGCGCTGCTGCCCCGAACGAAGACGACGTTGTCAGCCAACTCAAGGCGAGCATCGCCGCCCTGGCTGCCGAACGTGACACCATCAAGGCAAAGCTCGAGGCCACCGAGACTGAACTGCAAGGGCTCAAGGGCCAGTCCGCGACCACGCTGCAAAACCGCGCCGCCATTGCCGTCGATACCGCGATTGCCGATGGCCGGCTAGCGCCCGCGCTCAAGGACTCGATGGTCGCCGCCTATGTCGCCAATGAGTTGCCCACGGTGAAGGCCCTGGCGGATCTCCCGAGGACCTCGGCGGGGACGGCCCCGGTCGCGCGCGGTTCCTCCACCGATGACGCGAATACCTTGAGGGCGCGCATAGACAGCGAACCGGATGCGAGGAAGCGCCTCGCCATGCGGATCGGGAATTGGGACGCCCTCGTGGCGGCCGGCTGATTCTCCGCCCCTCCCTACTAGAAAAGAAGAGTTCACCTCCAACGACACCCCTCCATGCCAAACACCTTTCCCGCCGCGCTCATCTGCAGCGTCTGCTGCGACGTTGCACTCACCGGCATCTGCCAGATCCTGGCGCCCCTCACGAACTTTGCGAACGATTGCTCGAGCGATCCCCTTGCCCCCGGCAAACCCGTGGTCGTGCCGGTGGCTACTGCCGGCAGCAATACCCTGACGAACCCCTCCGATTTCGAGCAGGGCGACGGCACGCTTGAGAGCCGTACTATCACCCCGGACTACGTCAGCCAGCCCTTCCACATCACGGCTCAACAGTATCAGCAGGGCTACAGGCTGGAACAACTGGCCAAGATCAACGCGGAAGTTTTTGCCGCGGCCATCTGGGCGAAGGTCATGCCCCTCATCAAGAACGCCGCGGCCCATGTCCCGCCCGCTCCTCCCACGGGTTTCCCGCTTGCCAATGTTCACGTCCAGGGAATCGCCGGCTTCACCCCGGCCACGGTCGGCGTCCTCTATGGGCTCCTCAAGTGCATGCCCAAGCACCTGATCCTCGATCCCGCTGCGATGTCGAAACTCCTCTACGTGGCCGGGGGGTGCTGCTTCCCGATGGGTGGATCCGGCCCGACCGGATTCGGTTTCCAGACCATTACCGAGCACACGCAATGGGCGGGAGCGGACGCGAACACCTACGGATTCGCCTTCTGCCGCGAGGCCATCGCAGTCGTGTCCGGAGTGCCAGTGAGCCCGCCCGAATGCGGGCAAATGATCGCTCAACGGAGCGTCACCCTGCCGGGTTCCGGGCTGACGGTTCAGTTCAACATGTGGTGCTCGAGCAAGACCCGGTCCGTCTGGGGCTCTTACGACATCATGTTCGGCGCCGCCCTCGGCGTCCCCTGCAAGGGCGTCCTCCTCAAGAGCGCGTAACGGCTCAAGGGGACCTTCGTCCATGAGCCAGGCGCGCGAGTTGCTGGACGCGGGCTGGGCCGTGTCCATGGAAGAATTCGCCATCCCCTTTACGGTGGATGGCTACGGCGCCCATTCATTCTCGGGCCTGTGCGACGAGGTGCGCTACTCGAATGAACTGGGGGCCGGCGGCTTTGCCCTCGACGCCGATGCGACGATCGGCGTCGAGGTGTCGGAATTTGCAGCCGTCGGCCTGACTCCCTACCCCGGAATGCGGATGCAGGTCTATGGGGTCAACTTCATCGTGGATCGGGTCGGCAAGAACGATCACCGCTGGAATCTGACGCTCGAGGAAGCCCAGACGAAGAAGGCCCCTGCCGGTCCGCCTCGCATCATCGTGAGCGCACCAGGATCCCGGGCAAGCCGCCTGATCCCGACCCGGGCCCTGATCTCTCAACCCTCTCCTCCGACAACCTAGAATGGCCACCGTTTCCGGCAGCGTCACGACTCACGATGGCAACCCCTATGTGGGGGAGGTCCGCTTCGACAACTTGAGCGCGCCGTCCGTCGTCGGCGCGGACGTGGTCGTGGGCATCCATGACGGGTTCAGGGTCCTCACCGACAGCTCCGGCCGGTTCAGCACGACATTGAGGGCCGGCTATTACCTGGTGTCGATCGCGGCGGCGAAGGCCTTCCGCACGTCGGTCCCCGACGATGGCGGCACCTACGACCTGGGAAGGATCGGGGTGCCGGGCCTGCCGCACTACCCTGGCATCGGAACGCAAACCGCGATGCCGGTCTTTTGGGGCAAGAACGATCTGCCCAACCTGGTCCTGGCTTCCGACGTCGAAGGCCTGGGCTCCTCGAGGAGCCAGACGAGCGCCAAGAACAGCTACGACTTCCCAATCACTTCTGCGCCCGAGTACTCATACCTCGCCATCCCTGCGACCTGGCAGGGCCCGGTCGCTCCCAATGGGATCCTGATTAACGGATTTCCCGCCGTGATGGCGGGACCAGGCGAGGCCTACGGGACCGAGGAAGCCTCCGGCTACTGGCGCGAGAAGGTCGTCGTTCAATCCCTCGTTTACGCCCTCTACCGGCTCGCCAATCCAACGACGGGTTCGTTCTCCATGAACGTCATCCTATGAGCGACCCAATCCGCGTCTCCAGTTTCTTCGCCCCCTTGGCCGACGAGGACAATTACGCGGTCACGGACGAGGAGTTCCACCGCGGCGGGTATCAGACGCTTGCCGACCTGGCCGCGCGCGACCGCATCCCCCCGGCCCGGCTCAAGATTGGGCAACACGTCAGGACAGCGGCGGACGGCAAATTCTGGCGCCTCCAATCGGAGGCCCCCGTGCAATGGATCGAGGTGGACCTCGAGGCCATCCAGGCCAAGGCGGCCGCGGACCAGGCCGCTCTGCTCGCGCAGGATGCGGAAGCCAGCGCGGCAAATGCGCAGGTCATCGCAGAGAACGCCATCGCCGAGGCCGGCGCCGCCACGCAGGAAGCCGAGGACGCAAGCGTCGCCGCCGCGGAAGCCAAGGACCTGGCCGAGCAGGCCCTCCAAAGCGCCGCGGGCTGGCCGATCGACGAGTTCCTGGGCACCATCACCACTCTCGGCCAGGACCCCGGCACTGCCGCCACTCTCAGTGGCAAATGGTGGCAGATTGGCATCACTGGAACCTTGTCGCACGCCAATGCCGGGGGCCTGGTCGTCACCATCGGGGACCGGTTGCTCTCGGACGGCACGCCTGCCTGGAAGCTCTACAAGCAATCGCCGGCCTTCATTCCGGACGCATCGATTGACGCGCCCAAACTCACCGCGAACACCCAGGCCCGCTATGGCGCCCTCGACAATTTCGAGGGCTGGCAGCGGGTCGTCGTGACGCCGGCGGGTGTCCTCGGGTACGGCGTCAAGAATGACGGGACCTTCGTTGCCAAGCTGCCCATCACCGTCGCCGTGAGCAACGGGCTGGTCCTCACCCGCAACCCGGACTTCACCTACAGCCTCAACCTCGGCGCGACGCAGGGCATCCTGCCCATCGGCGCTGCCAGCGAGATCCGCGAGGACCCGGCCTTGTTCCCCGGCACCCTCTGGTCGGTCCATACCCCGGCCGGCAAGTACGGAATCAAACTGACCAGCGACGGCACGGTGGTCATCCCCAAGGCTCAGATCCTTTCTGGCTTGCCGGCGCCCGGTGAATCGCAGGAACTCATCGACGCCCGAGGGTCCCGCCCCAGCCTCGACCTTCGCTTAAGTGAGTCTCTCGATGACTACGGGCTGCCGGCAACTTCGATTCTTTACCGGGACCGGATGCGCGAGACTCGGCAGCGCCTCATGACCATTGAACACGCGCAACCCGCGCGATTCGTTTGGGCATGCGTCGGGGACAGTTGGACGCAAGCCGGCTTCCGGTACGTGACCCCGAGCGTCAAGAAACTCATGGCCCGCTATGGGTCCGCCGGTCCCGGGTGGGTCGGGTTCGGGATGGCCAGCGGCACGCCCAACAATTCCGCGGACGAAGCGCACGCAACCGTCACGGCGCGGACGGGACTCTTCGGGACCAACGCCACCGCGAACTACATCAATCAAACCTCGCCGGATTGCGCGGGCGTTGTCAGCGACCAGGCCGGGGACCAGGTCACGGTCAGTTACCACGCCCTCCATGGGAACGCCTCGGTTGCGACCATTCACTACCGCCAAACGCCCGGGGGCGGAATCTTCCAATTCCGGTTCAACGGCGGCGCGTGGACCCCTCAAAGCACGTCCGGCACCGAGGGACCTGCGCGCCTTCAAATTACCGGCGAACCCGTTGGCGATTGGACGATGGATATTGCCGTGGTCAGCGGGGCCGTGAGCCTTTACGGGCTCGACATTCGGACCGGCAGCCAAGGGGTCATCGTCCACAAGTTGGGCAACTCCGGAGCCCGGGCGTCCCGGTTTCTCGCCATCGACGCTAACTCCTGGCAGTTGGAACTCTCCGCGCTCAACCCGAACCTTGTTTCAATCTGCCTCGGGACAAACGACCAGGCCGGGCAAATCGGGGCCGCGGCTTGGCGCGCGGATCTGGGGGCACTCATGGGGCGCGTGCGCGCCGCAGTCCCCGCGGCGGATCTGCTCGTGGTGATGCCGTGTGAGAACGGGCTCGGGCTCTCGCCCGTGATGCGCGATTATACCTTGGTTTCGCGCGAGCTCGCCGCGACCGGCGACGCGGCTTTCCTCGACTTGCAATCTTCCTTCGGGCGTCAGTTCACCGACTACGGGCCGGGAAGCAATCGTCCTTGGTTCGCCTCGGATAACGTCCATCCCAACGCGGCGGGCGGGTACGCCATCACGGCCGCCGTCAACCAACTCTTCGACTTCGACTAGGAATCCCTATGGCCACGCTTTCAATCAGGCTCCCGGGCGAGTTCACCGATCCGTCGATGCCGATTCTTACGCGGGACCCGCTCCTGGACGGGGACAACGGCGGGGTCCAGTGCCTCTATGACCTAGCCAGTCTCTACTCGTGGCCTTCGCAGGGGGCTCCCACCACCGGCCAGGTCGTCTATGACCTCACCACCAAGAACCGGAACGCCACCTGGAACGTGGACCCCTCGTCAATCGCCCCCCAGTGGAAGGCGGCCGTCAAAGGCATGCGTTTCGACGGTTGCACGCGCGGCGCCATCGATTCAGGGACAGGCATTCGGATTCCGCCCGCCGTGATGGCGGCCATCTGGAACGGAGGCTCGGTCCGGCAGGCCATGCTTGTTGCCTACCTCGAGCTCCCGACGAACGCGGACTACTATCAGAATGCGGGAATCCGAGCGTTCAGCGACGTCGATGAAGCCTACACGACGGCGGGCAAGAGTTGGATGATCCTGGGGCAGACCTATCCTGCGGTTCGACGGCTGGCCTCTCGGCGCGTCTATGGAGTCAACCTGATCAACGCGATCGAGGCCGACGTCACCGGGCACGTCGGGCTTCTCTGCCAGGTGGCGAGTTGGTGGAACGGGACGCAACTCCACCTTCGACTCAAGAGCACTGCCGGGACGACGACCGCGACTCCCGTCGCCGCAGCGCAGCCTGCGACGGTCGACTTCTCCGGGGAGCACTACGACTTCGGAATGGTCGGCGCGTTCCCATGCACAGCCACCGACCGCAACTGGGGCGTTTGCCGCGTCTTTATCGAGGACACCCAGACCTCCAACCGGATTATCACCACCGTCCTCGATGAGGACTGGACCCGGTTCGCCGCATCCCGAGGGATCTGACTGATGATCCACGTCGAATTCGACAACCGGAGGTGGCAGCAGACGCTTGAGAAGCTCGCTGCGACCACGCGCAAGACCACGCAGGAAGTGCTGAAGCAAACAGCGCGCCTGGTCGTCGAGGACGCCATCGCCATGACGCCGCCGATCCCGGGGCGGCGTGGATTCGGGAAGGGAAACGCCAATGTCGGCGAACGGACGATCGTAGGAAGGAACGCGGTTCGACGGGACATCGAGAAAACCATGTGGCCGGTTGGTCAGCTGACGATTCTTTCCAAGAAGGGAAAGGAAACGAAGGCGTCAGCTTCCCTGAGAAGGTATCTCAACAAGGGGGATGCCGGGAAACTCACGGAGCTTTTAAGAACGCTCGGGTTTCACCGGTTCAAGGACGTTGCCGTTAGCGCGCAGCGCCACATGCACGAAGACCAGCGATTCAACGGACGCGTACACTCGAACTTCTCCGAACCCAATCTCATCATCAGTGGCGCCTCGATCCGCAAGTATGTCGCGGAAAGGCAGAAGATGGTCTGGAAGGGCGTGAGTGGCTGGAACAAGGCGGCCTTCCGACTCAAGGCCAGGCCCCGTTACTGGCCCGCCGCCGCGCGCAAACTCTACCAGCCCGGCCACTACGCCGAGAGCGCCAAGGGTTCAAACGATGTCTGGTACGAGTTCGCGAATAAAAGCCGGTACATGCAAAGCAAGGGCCGGGAGATGAACATCATGCGGTCGGCCTTCCAGGGCGTGCAGAACCGGCTCATCAAGGATCTCGAGGTCAAACTCCAGATGGCTCACGCGAAGGCCGCGTACCCGCCATGATCGGACTCGATGTCGAACGGGCTTTGGCGACCTGGATCCAGTTCATCGGCGATCCGGCAACGGGCGAGATTTCCTACCGGCACGGGGACGATCGGCAGATTGTCGAAGTAAGGATGGGCGTCGACGATCGGGAGCGGCCGATCCCCTGCATCATCTGCCAGTCGGTCGATGAATCCTGGGAGCAGGATTACCCGGCGGCGAACTTCCGCGGCCTGGCCGCCGTCGCCTTCCTTTACGCAGCCGACCCGGAGGAACAAGTCAGTGGCCCGGCGGATGAGGCCCTGCGCCTCGCGCGCGTCATCAATGGGGCCCTGCACCGGATCGATCTCCTTAAAGCCTTGACCGACGCATCTGGCGGCGCCCTCCACTTTTCCGGGTTCACGGGCGGCATCCAGCACACGGCCGGGATGGAACAACGCCACTGGTTGCACGTCTGGGCGCTGCCTCTCTATGTCTGCAGTCTGACTCTCAACCCCTCACAGGATCCCGAACCATGTCCTTTGAAATAGACCATGCCCCCGGCCAACTCCCGGTCTATGGCGTCGATCTCATCATCAAGACCTCGGCTAGCGCGGTCCTCGGCGTCATCGTCCAGGACATCTCAAATATCGAATACACGGGCGAGCGCGTCACGGCCAAGGACGGCCAAGGCAAGGACGTTGCGAGGATCTATTACAACCGTGACTACAAGAGCTTCACCCTGAATTGCTGGCCGGTGGGCACCGATGAAACCGAGGCGATCGGGGTCGACACGCTATTCAAGCACGGGACCATCATCGAGGTTTCGGCGTCGGCGACATACCCCGCGCTCATCGGTTTCTGGCGGGTGACCCAGGCCCAGACCACCGGCAGCAACACCGACAAGAAGATGGTGTCGCTCTCACTCGAGGAGAGCATCAAGAAGTCCTGGACTCCGTGACTTTCGCGGACCTCTACGCGCGGACGCTTTGGCGGCAGCCCTTCCGGGTATGCGGCGAGGTCCTGATGCCGCTTACGATCGGGCACGCAAGGGTCCTGGACGCGTTCGGTTTCTGGGATCCGGCGACCTGGATTGAACTGATGACCAGCGTCTGGATCTGCGGCCGGCCGTGCCGGGAATTCCGGATGCCCACCGGGTGGTGGGAGGCCTTCAAATGGCGCGTGCGCCTCCTGCGCCTCTCCAGCGAATTCTTTCCCCTCCATCGGGCGGCCTGGCGCCAGTACATCGACGTCCACTTGTCCGTGCCCGTCGTGACCTGGCAGGGCAATGGAAAGATGCCGGGCACGCCGGCCTTCCACGGGCTCCGGCTGTCTCTCATCCGGCTCGGCTACGCCCCGGAAACGGTGGATGACGTGCCGGTTGACCAGGCTTTTCTCGACCATTATGGGGCGATGGAATCGGAGGGGCGGCTCGAGATAGCTTCCTATTCGCAGGAGGAACTGGACGCGCGATTCCAAGAGGCAAGACACTATGTTCAATCTCTGGGGAAAAATTAGGCTGGATGGCGGCGAGGCCAAGAAGGACGCCGAGAAGGCCGGCAAGGGGATTGGCCAATCGATTGGGAGCACGGTCCAGGCTCAGTTCAAGGGAACTCTGTTGAGGTTTCTGGGCGCCGGCGCGGTTATCGGTGTCGTCAAAAACATCATGCAGCAGGCTGTCCAGATTCAGCGTGACGCCTTGAAGGAAGGCATCAGCGTGGAAGCCTTCCAGGAATTGTCGAAGGGCGCGGAGCGCCTCGGGATCTCGGTCGCCGAACTGCGGAAGGCGGCGCCTGATATTCCATCTTTCGGGCGATTCATGGAACTCATCCAGAGCCGGGGCGGCATCATGGATCAGAAGACGATCGATGCCTTCAACCGGCTGAGCGACTCACTGGTCACCTTCACGGCCGCGGTCGCGCCCTACATTGCCCGTGTTCTCGAGGACGCCACCAACATCCTTGGCGGGGCGCCTGGTGCCTATTCCGGATTCGGAACGGCCGCTCGGGGGGCCTTGTCGGGAAATCCCATGATGATGCAGGCCGGCTACGATACCTGGCTCAAGGGCGTCGATCGCATCGTTCATGGCGACCGGTTCAAGACGCCGCAGGGCGGGGGGTCATCGAGTGAGCTCGTCAACGTCACCCGTGATGTTCAGAACGCGATCAACAAGCAGGGGGAGAATCAGACCCGGGAGTTGAAGGGAGTCCGCGAGGCTCTGAGTCCGTCATCTGGCGCGTCGGGATTCTGGTGATTCCATGAGCACGGAGATCGAGATCGATGGCGACCTCAGCGCGGCGATTCAGTTGCCCGACGAACTGACCGGCGCCCTCTTCGGCCCGGATATTTCCCGCGCCTATATCGGGACGCGGGAGGCCCTGGAGGCCAAGGGCGTCGAGTTGAAGCTCGACCAGCGCGGCGTCAGCTACAATCTCAGCAGGCAGGGTGAGTCGCCCATGTGGAGCCTGGTCCTGCAACTGACTCAAGGCCTCGAATCCGACGATCCAAGCGACCCGGGGTGGGAGGCCAATCTTGAGTTGCCGATCGAGATCATCTGGCGAATGACCGATGAGCGGACCGAGATCGACTACCGCAAGGTCGGCCGGTTCGAGAAGATGATGAACAATGACCTGTCGTCGGAGGAACGGCGGGACTTCAACAAGCTCCTTGAGGAGTTACTGGCCGGGACGGCGACCACGTACCCCTCGTGGATCGCGGACAAGCCACCGGCCGTTTCCGATCTCATTTATCGAATTGCCTGGAGGTTTGAGCGCGGGAAGAACACGACCTTCATGGCGCTGCCTGTCCTCGCTCGCGACGCGAGTTTCCGGAAAGGCGCGAACTACCGATCGAAGATCAATGACCTCAATCGCCTTTATACCAGCGCGGTCCTGAAAACCACCTACCCGGAAATCCCCCAGCAGATCAAAGACCGGATGCCGAATAACGGCGAATGGAAGGTGAGCCGGAACGAGTGGGATTTCGAATCTGGCGGCCAGGGCCGGGAAAGCCTCCTGTTTGTCTGGTCGGAATGGAACGATCCGGAGGACACCGTCGATTTCACTTAGGACGTCATGGCCCTCTCAACCGGCGGCAAAAGTTGGATTTCGCGTGGTATCGGGAAGCTCAAGACCAAGGTGCGCGAGCAACGCCTCAACCGCAGCGCCGGCCTCGCCATCCGTACCGGGCCGCAGGGAACAACGATTGTCGTCAAGAAGGCCAAGGGCGCAGGCGGCGGCGGCGGCGCCGTCTGGCTCTAAGGGATCCCGTGGCCTTCGTCGCGCCAGGCAACCCGATCACGGCCGCGCAACTGACGGCGCTGACGGCGGACCTGGACGCCATCCTCACCGCGGCTTTCGGGGGGCTCTCATGGCTCGCTTATGACCGCGGCGCGGTCCTGCCCCGGTCCACCACGATCTACCTTGGCCCGACCTCCTCGAGGTTCTTCTTTCCGGGTGAGCCCGAATATGACCACCAAACCTTCGTCGATTGGATAGCGGGCTCGACGATCCGCGATTATGACGACGAACGGGAGTTGGCCATCATCGGTGTCCCTGCGCTTGGCTGGCCCCTCGACGATTCGGTCGAGGCTCACACGGTTGACCACGTCCCAACGGGCGCGACCGACGCGAAGAAATATTGGCTCGCCAAGTATTACGATCCCCTCGATTCGACATCCTTCAGGGAGCGCGAACGGTTCCGGCGCTTCGACACCCTCGACGTCGTCTTCGATGGCGGGACCTATCCGGGTGACGCCTTCACCTGGCCGGCGAACTGGGACAAATACCATTGCCTCCGGTTCCATAACCTGCGGGATTCGCCGCTCACGATCAACCTGCCACCCGGTGGGCAATTCCTCACGCTGCCGCCCTTCGGGATTCACGCGGTCCGCCGCGACTATCCCGCGGGCGCCGTTTGGCGCGCCTCGTACCGTTACCTCTGGGAACCCGTCTCCGGCGATCAACTGGTTTTTGAAACCGTCCCACCGCAGAACTGGACGCCAGACGAACCTCGCTTCTCCAACCTCACGACCCTCTCCTATTTCTCGCATGCCATCACCCTCCTGAGCACGCAGCCGATCCTCTTTTTCGATCCGTCGAAACGATGGAAGCCCGCCAGCGTGAGCCCATACCCGCCCATCGCGGACGAGCGGCGCGTGATCGATTACCAGGTGGCGCCGGGCACCATTCATTCGGTGCGGGCCGCCTCAGCGGCGCCCATGATCGACACCCTCACTTGGGCAACCTGGCCCCAGCTCGAGGCCGGGATCGGCGACATAGGGGACGGGACGCCCGTCCTGCGCGCGGTCCCCATCGCGGACGGCTGGCAGCTTACGGGGCACGGGACGGACCACGATTGCATGGGTATCTCTTCCGAACTCTTCCCCGAGCTTCGCCCGGTGACTCTGCCCCAGACCGTGCTCTACGGATTCGGCGGCGCCTACTCGGTCACAGGCGCCCGCGTGGTCATGCAGACGGTCGAAGTCAAATGGCGGCCGGACCCGAACGATCCGCCCTTCGACCCAGATTCATTCGTGACCGTCTCGGTGGACGCGCCCTTGTTCGCTGATGGGCTGCATACCACGACCATCGGCGGCGCAACCACCTTCGGGGAATCGAAGACGCTGACAACCGCGGGGCTCGTCTCGCGCCCTTCCGTCCTCACCTTCGCCTGGGACAACTGGGAGCTCGCCGCGCGGGGGGTCGTGGAGTTTGACGCCGGACCGGCGGAAATCTTGGACGCCATCGCGCCGCCAATCTCACGCATCTACGTGCCCCGGGACTTTTGGGAAGGCGGCGTCGCGGATCAATTCGGGCTCACCTTCAAACTCCCGCTGGAAATTGACGCCCTCCCCGTCAGCCAAGAGACCGACATTGCCCCGGTCCGGATCCCGCGCCGGATCCAACTCGGCCGCGGCTTCGAGGATTCGTTCGGTGTCTGGCATCACACGGGACACCCCGACCTTGAAGGAGACGAAGGGCTCGCCGGCGGGATTGAATGGAACTTCGAACGGCTCCCCTTCGAGGATTCCAAGATTGCGCGCCGCGGGATCACGGCCGGCGGAATCTCGACCCGGAGCCTCCCCGTCCGGCCCCTCGCCGATTCAGCGGACCGCATCCTCGGACTTTCCCCGTCTGCCTACCGTGCCCAGCGGACCGCGATACTCGCCGGTGAACTCACCGACGCGGAGCTCGGGCGGATCGTCCGGATCCCGGTGACGGCCGAGCAATACAACATCATCGCAGGATTGCTGGCGTCGGTCGTCTTCGTGGCACCCCAGACGATTGCGCTCTCGTCATGGTGGGACCTGGGCTTCGGCGGCTCGCCTGTCGATGGCGCCTACGTGCCCGAGGACCTGGGATCCTTCGCCGATCCCGCGGGGCGCGCCACCCTCCTCGGGCTCACGGTCCGCTCCGCATCCATCGGCGGCTTTGACGTGACCTACGTCACCCATGCCGACCTCGCCGCCGCGGCCGCCGCCAAGGGATGGCCCTACCAGGCCGCCACGCTCGAGGTTCCGGCCGAGCTCGACGAATCCGGGGATTGGATCCGCGGGACTGGCGCTTGGTGCGTGCAACTCCTCCTCGGCGCCCTTGTGCTGAAGTGGACGAAGGAAACGGAAGTGCAGGGCTTCCCGCCGCAACCGCCTATCATCTACGGATCCCATGACGCCTACGCCGCGGTTCCTGGATACCCCCAGCAAGACACCGGCTTCCCGTCCCCCGTGGTCCGGATCGTGGATTCTTTCTGGAGCCCCGCCGCGCCGCCCGGGTGGCAGATCAAACGGGATACCCGCCTCGTGACCCGGCCGGTGGAATGCATCATCTACGATCACGCCGACCCGATTCCCGCGACCATCGCCCTCGACACCGTGCCCCGGATCGTGCAACCCGCCGAGACCGAGGAATCACGCGCATGGCTGGTCTCCTACCTGACGACCGCCCTCGGCGGCGCCAACATCACCCCGATCCAGCTCGCGGGGCTTTACGCGGGCGATTGGGATCCGCGGTCCGCAACCCTGCTCACCCTCATCCCTCGCTCCGGGTTTGTCCGGACCACGTCATGACCCGGATCGCCGCGATCGTCCTGGTGCTCGCCATGGCCATCGCCGCGGCCGGCTGCTCGGTCATCTACGCCTCCAAGGGATCATGCGTCACCACGCACGACGGGGATATCCTCAACGGGACAAACCGGGCGGTCCGGATCGAGATCACCAGGTGAGGCATTCAGACGGTCGTCACCAGTGGCACCTTCGGCCGATCCATGATCGCCATTATCCAGGCTCCGATCCAGCCGATCAGAGTCCACCCGACCAAGGTGTTGACGAGTGCGATGGCTCCTCGGCTCGGGCAATTCCAATTGCTGGCGCAAATCCACGGGGCGAAGTAGACGGCGATTACGAGGGCCAGGAACAAAAGGCCGAGGCCCAACCCTGCTAGCCCGTCAGACCAATCCAGACGGCCGGGGCGTGGCTGTTTCAGGAGCGCGTCAATCCTCGCCTCGATCTCGTGAACCCTCTCATCGGAAATCGCCGGCTTCGCCTCCAGTTTCTCTTCCGGCTTCTTGATCACGCCGTCCATGGCGTCGAGGCGCTCGAGGACCTTACGCTGCTCCTCGGTGATGTCCGCGGCGCGTTTCTCGGTCGCTTCGTCGACGGCTTCCCGCATTACCTTGGATCGGGCCGCCTTAGTTCGGGCATCCTGGAGCGCCAATGGCTCGGCACCCGTGCGGAGGGCGACCTGGTCCGCCGGTTCCGGCACCGTTCGAGTCGACGGTGTCCCGCGTGCGACGTACTGCGCGCGTGCCTGGAAGGAAGCAAAGAAGGCGATGGCGGCGGTAACGGTCAACAGGGTCAGCTTCTTCATTGCGGATAAGGTCGGCTCAGTCGGGGCTCCCGGACAGACGGGCAATCGTCTCGATCGGTTGTCGGGTGTTCACCCGATGGGGCAAGGGCCCAGAACTTTGCGGCCTCGATCGGATTGACGATCGCCCGGTAGTGGAGGTTGAGCATTCGTTCCTCGTGCCCGGCTGCATTTGCGGCCCAGCCAGGGCCGAACGTGGGAACGGCATACGAGCAGAACGAATGGCGCAGACAGTTGGGAGGCCAGGGGACGCCAGCGGCTCTCCGCACCCTCTTCATCCGCTTCGCCAGGTTCTTCACCGGCAGGTCGCCCTTCAAGTTGAGCCATTGACCCAGGCAGGGGACGATGGGCACAAGGCGACGTCGGTGCATCTTCGCGATCTGCGCTGGGACATCGATGAGGTCATCCTTGATCCAGGACCATTCGGCTTTGCTCGCCTCAGACGTTCGCATTCCGGCGAAAAGCGAGATGCCGAGAAACGGGATCAGGCCGGCGTCCATTTCGGTGGCGCATTTCAGCAACCGCTGGCATTCGGGAACCGTGAGAATCCCCGGCGGTCTCTGTGGCGGGGTCGGCTTCTCGACGGCCTCGGCTGGATTGGTCGTCACGTAGCCACGCTTCAACGCAAACGAGAACAAGGTTCGGATATCGATCAAATATCCGCGGCGCGTCCGAAGGGACCACTGGCTGGCAGACAGCCAGCGTTCCACTTCCATCGGTGTGATGTCCTCGACCAGCACTTTGGAATGGGCGTCTCCGAATCGCTCGAGGGTCGAACCGAGCGCGATCAAATACCGGGCCCGTTTGCCGCTGGCTGCCTTCTGCTGGAGACATTCGGCCACGACTTGCGGCACGAGCTTGCCTGACGAGACGGGACGCATGCGCAGGAAGTAATCGACCGCCTCCTCGACTCGGCCCGCGTCCCCGTCCATCCGCTGCAATGTGCGGATCAAGGTCGCCTGGGAACTCTGAGGCAGGTTCATGAAGTCGCTCGTGTTCCCGCCTCGTTCCGACTGGAGGTCCCGCGCGAACGAAGTGGCGTCGATCTTCAGCTTGAAGTAACGGGCGGACCCGACTTTGCCGCCATTCATGTCGGCGGGAATGAGGACCCGCCACCGCTCTTTGCCCTTCCGGATGACCAGGTGGGCTTCAACTTTCTTGGTTGCCATAGTTTCTTGGAGCCCAAAAGCGGGCCAATGAGGCCAACCAGTACCACCTAGAGCGGCTCTTTTCCACCAAGATCCGCAAAGCATGGCAAAGACTTGTGGTGGGGCTCAATCGGGATTGAACCAATGAAAAACCCCTGAAAACTTGCGATTTTCAGGGGTTCTTCGCCGACTCGAAATTGGTTGCGGGGCCTGGATTTGAACCAGGGACCTTCAGGTTATGAGCCTTTCATTCCTTCCTGATTTGCAAGCACTTGCGAGTCAGGGGCCAATATGGGGCCAATCACTCATCGCCCGCGTCCCTTGGTGTAGCGCCGGCCCGATCGGCGTTGTGAATCTTGAGATTCAGGCCGTGGATCAGCCCGGTCAGGTATGCAAAGTCCCTCTCTTGCGATGGTGTTCTGCTCCTGCCCCTGGCCGCTAGTCGGGCATGGGGAATCTCAATGAATCTCCGAAGGAGAACCGCGATGGCGCCGCTTGGCCCAAGGCCCGACTCTTTTCCCAGTTTCCTCAGCCACTCCATCATCAATGGCGTGTCTCGATACTGCATCTGAGCCTTCCCACCGGAATTTGATTTCGCTAACGCCTTCAATTTCTTCGGTTTAGTCTTCATTACGACACAATCGGTGGGTTCTTTGAATTGCTAGATTTAACGAGGCTTGCCTAGGATTGCACAATGAAACTAGGCGATGAGGGGATCGCTCGAGTTGTTCAGAGCGGGAACGGTCAATCTCACCAACAGAAAGACCGACGCCACATAAAGTCCGGCCGAAAAACCGGGGGAAAACAGGCGGCAACTTGGTTGGACGAAAACGACCTCGCCGAGATTGACCGCCGCGCAGAACGCCGCGGTCGGAGTCGTTCCGAGCAGCTACGCCAGATGCTTAAACCCGCCCTTGGTGTCAAGGATCTAGACGTTTGAGGATTGCTCTATGAATGAACCATCTGTGCTAGATCGGCTGACCGACGATCCCGAGTACACCTTCGAGGAAGCGGCCCAGGTCTTCGGGCAGCCCATGACCCATTGGCGTCTGCGGTCGCTCGCCCGGCAGCGGATCCTCAAGGTCGTGGTTTATGGACCGCGCCTGAAGCGGATCCGCAGAAGCGACCTCCTCAAGCTCAAACAGCGGTATTCAAAATGACCGCGGAACGCTGACCCGGGCATGTTCCTCCGGAATTACACCTCTGACGTTCCTGTGGCCCGCACGGTTGAACGGATCGTGAAGGTCCTGCTCCGGTGCGGCGTCACGGCGATCGAGATGGAATACGGGCCCGGCGGCGAGGTGGCGGCCCTGACGTTTCGCATGCCGGTGGCCAACGGCACCATCGTTTCCGTCCGGCTTCCCGCGAACAAAGCCAAGGCCCACGCCGCGCTATGGAACGACTACATCGACGGCGAGAAGCTGACTCGGGACGGGGAGCTTCCTTGGAACACCCGCAAAAAGAAGAAGCGGGCCGCCTTTGCCGAGCAGGCCGAGCGGACCGCCTGGCGGATCGTCCAGGACTGGGTCGAGGTCCAGCTCTCGATGGTCGAGCTCGGCCAGGCTGAAGTGGAGCAGGTCTTCCTCCCGTACATCTGGGACGACCGCCGAAAGGTCAGCTTCTACCAGTCGATCCGCGACAACGGTTACCTGGCATTTGCGCCTTCCTCTGAGGCCCCGGCCCAACTTCTGGAGCATTCGGCATGACCCCCGGCATCTGGATCATCCGGCCTGGAGACACCGACTTTCGTCGCCAGTTCGGGACCATGAGCCAGGCCGAGCAGGTGATGAAACCGCACGACCTGGTCATCAACGTCGGAACCGACGGCCGCGAGCAAGGCCGCTGGATCAAGACCGAGGACGGGCGCCTGGTCGTGGTCAAGAAGATGAACCGGGCTCCCTACTTCCTCCGCCGACGATATCGCGACCGATTCGGCCCGCCGCCCGCCGGAGGACGAGGGCCGGACGGACATCCCATCGGCTCGTCAATGCCGCAAAACGATTCCGCGGTGGGCTGAGAACCGGCGGGTGTTCCTTAACCGAAGCGCCCTCTGGCCGGCGTGTGCCGGATTCGGAGGGGTAACAACTCAAGCCGGCATGGTCGGCCTGCCGCGGTCCCCATCCACAAAACCCATGAACAATTCACCCTTCGAACCCGATGAACGATCGACTGAAGCCGTCCCGGTGACACCCGGCGCCCTGGAGGTGATGGAGCGCGCCCAGATCGATCTGCAGATCGCCACCGCGAAGCGTTACCCGCGCACCCTTTCTCGCGTGAAGGCCGAGATGATGACCTTCGCCACCCTCGACGAAGAGACGGCCTCCTCCTGCTTCTACACGATCCCGCGCGGCGGGAAGGTCATTCAGGGGCCATCGGTGCGGCTCGCGGAGATTGCCTTCTCATGCTGGACCAATGTCCGCGCCGCCACGCGGATCCTCGAGACGGTGACCGACGGGCCGACTCCGCACGTCGTGGTGCAGTCGATGGCCTTCGACCTCGAGAAAAACACGTCGGTGATGATGGAGAAGCGGCGGCGGATCACGAAGAAGAAGAACAAGGGCGCACCCGACGAAGATGACATTAACCTGGCCGCGAACGCCTGCGCCGCCATCGCCTTCCGCGATGCCGTTCTGAAGGTCGTGCCGAAGGCCTTGATCACGCCGGTATGCCAAGCCGCCATGCGCGTCGCTGTCGGCGAGGTCAAGAGCCTTGCGACCAAGCGCACGGCCGTCATCAAGCGCCTTAACCAAATGGGCATCACGGAGGACCGGATCCTCGCCGCCGTCGAGTGCGCCAAGGTTGACGACATCGGATTGGATCAGCTCGGCACGCTCATCGGCCTGGGAACGGCGCTGAAAGACGGAGAGACGACCGTTGAGGAGGCTTTCCCACCCATTGCAAAGACGCAGGCGAAACCGGCGACGCCGGGGCAGGGTGAACCGCCGGACGACATCCCGATGGGATCCGGCCCAGCGACAGCGCCGCAGGCTGCACCCTCGACCGGACCGGCCGGCGACCGGCAGCAAGGGCCGATTGCCAAGCCCGAGCACGAGCAACTCGAGGCAGTGGTCGTCGGGGGCGGGTTCAACTTCGATGACTTCCGCGACTGGGCGAGCCGCACCGGGAACATCACCGACGCTGATTCCCTGGCCTCCTTCGAGGACATCCCCCCGAAGGTGGCGGCGCGAATTCTCAAGGCCAAGACCGGGCTCCTCCAGGCCCTCGCTCAAGGACGAAAGGAGGCGGTCGCGTGAGCACCACCACCACCGACATCGAGCTATTCCACGTGGAACAGGGTGCGGTCGCGGTCCATGCCGATGCCGAGCGAATCAAGGAGGAGGCCCTTGCTCTCGGCGCCCTCATCGGCGTCGTGGCATCGGAGGAAACCAACAGGCAGGCCGTGGAGGCCCTGAAGGGGATCCAGACGGTGCTGAAGCTGGCCGAGGAAACGCGGACCCGGGTGAAAGCGCCCGTCCTCGACCTGGCCCGCGCGATCGATGCCCGGGCCAAGGAGTATATCCGCGACCTGGACGTGGAATTCCGCCGGCTCTCTTCAGCTTGCGCCGATTGGCAGACCGCGCAGCTCGAGCGTGTCCGTGCCCAGGAGCGGGCCCGCGCCGAAGAGCTCGCCCGGATCGAGCGGGAGAAGGCCGAGGCCCTGCGCAAGATCGAGGAAGAGGAGCGGAGGAAGGGGGAGGAGGCCCGGCGACGTGCTGCCGCCGAGGCCGCCGCAGCCAGGAACGAGGCAGAACGTCAGGCCGCCGAGGAACGGGCAAAGAAGGAGGCCGTCCGCATGGCTGCCGAGGCCGAGGCCCGCCTGAAGGCCGAGGAGGAACGTCGGGCCCAGGAGCAAATGGCATTGGCGCCAACGCCGGCGCCGATCCGCGCCGAGGGGCAAATCTCGAAACCCGTCTGGCTCTGGGAGGTCACCGACATCTGGACGCTCGCCAGGACTCAGCCTGGCCTCGTCGAAATCACCCCGCGCCGGCAGCAGATCAACGAGGTGATCGTTTCCCTCGCCTCCGCCGGGCCGCCCAAGATCGCGGGCCTCCGCATCTGGGAGGAGATGAAGGTCGGCGTCCGTCTTGGCCGAACCCCCCAACCGATTGACGTATGACCTTCAAACAGCCGAACCCTTTCGCGCCATCCGACCGCCCCCGGACCACGCCCGAGATGCAGGAGGCGGCGGACATCGCCAGGATGCTCCTCCGCTTCGACCTCGCGCGGAAGTGGGGCCTCATCGATTGCAAGGGCCGCACCAACCGCAAGCTGTGCGAGGAGATCCTCGGCCGCGCGTTCAATGAAGGCATTCAGCCGAGGGATGGGGCGCGATGAATCGATTTCCTGCAGGGCGTGGCCAGGCGTGGCATGGCGCGGTGCGGCATGGCAAGGCAAGGCGCGGCAAGGCAGGGCTCGGCCCGGTTTGGCAAGGCTCGGTGTGGCGAGGCTACATCACGACCCCTTCGCAAGAGGGGGTCGAAGTGTGGCTTGGTCTGGTTTGGCCAGGCCCGGCGGTGCCGTGCGCTGCGGGTCATGGCGTAGCCGGACGGGGCACAGCCAGGCGCGGCGCGGCGCAGCGGGGCGGGGCGGGGCTGGGCGAGGCTACACACGGCGCCGGTCAACCGGCGTCGCAGTGTGTCCTTGCGGGAGGAAACCGGAACAACTGACGGAAGGAAAAAAACACTCATGCGAACCATCACAGCCACGCTCACCGGAATCCGGCCCCTGCTCCTGCACAACGGATCCCTGGTGGACCGGCGCAATCCCTACACGACCGAGATCCGCGAGATCAACAAGACGCGTGGCAAGGACGTGACCGATGCCGCCGCTGAACGGCGCGACTACCTCGAGTGGCTCGGCTGCCTCTACTTCGAGGGCTACGGCAGCCTCCAGCCGACCGGCAAGGCCAAGCTCTACATCCCAGCCGACAACATCGACGCCATGCTAGTCCAGGGCGCCAAGGGCGTTCGCCTGGCGCCCAAGTTCAAGGCCGGCGTCATCTGCGATTCAGGCGACTTCCCCTTGGAATGGGCCGGCCCGCAGACCTTCGAGAAGATGATCGGCAACCAGGAGTTCGAGCATCGGTGCCCGGTCATCATCGGGAAAATGCGGGTCATCAAGGTGCGGCCGATTCTCAAGCCCGGCTGGAAGCTGAAGATCTCGATCAGCGTCGCCGAGGAAGTCATTAACCCGAAGGAGGTCGCCAAGGTGCTCGTCATCTGCGGGAGCCTCGTCGGGCTCGGTGACTGGCGGCCCAAGTTCGGACGATTCTCCGTCGATGACATCACTATCGCCAACAACGGGGGCTGATTTGCCGCGGCGGGGCTTGGCCAGGCAGGACCCGGCCCGGCTTGGCGGGGCGTGGCCAGGCGAGGCGAGGCTACACATGGCCCCTCTTTACGGGGGGTCACAGTGTGTCCTTGCGGGCACAAGCCAAGGCCAGGCGCGGCGCAGCCAGGTTCGGCGAGGCGAGGCGCAGCGCGGCGAGGCGTGGCGAGGCTTGGCGAGATCCGGGCCGGGCTTGGCGGGGCCGGGCAGGGCGAGGCTACACACGGCGCTTTGGAAACATGGCGCCGAAGTTTTCGAGGAAAGCAGGTATCGCAATGAAGACCGACATCACTGATCCGGCAGTCAATCCAAAGCGACTCCCGCTTTGGAAATCGGCCTTGGAGGACCTTCGCGCCAAGGGCATCGCCTATGGTCAGACAATCCCTTTGCCGGAACTTGAGGAAGCCCTTTGCTCCCGGGATCACGAGCGAGAATTCAACCTCGCGATTTCCAAGATCCGGCGTGAACTCGAAAAGGACGGTTTCTACCTGTCGGGGCGCGGCAAGAAAGCCAGCGGCGTCTTCACGGTCATTCCCGCGAGATCGAACTTGGGCATCGCCAAGAATCGTCAGCACCAGGCAAGCGATGAACTCGCGCGCGCCGTTGTCCTGCTCACCAACACTCTCACGGATGGCTGGACGGTGGAGGAGAAGCGCAAGCTCACGTCATCTCTCGAAAGATTGCAGACCAAGCGCGCCCTCGAAACCAAGGCCGTGAAGATCCTTGAGGTCCTCAAGACCCACTCACCGAAACTTCTGGAATGACCATGAACGAGGAACTCAATCGGAAGTGGGATGAAGCTGCGCGCACGGGCGCCGCGATCCCTGTCGGCGACATCGTCGTCTGCGACGTTTGCAATGACGACTACACGCACCGAGCCGATCCTGGGGGGTTCCTCTTCGGCACCTACGCCTACTGTCCGCACTGCGCGATTACGCACCTCCAGAGAATCCAGGAGTACGGCGAAGCGCACTTGATCCGTGCGTTACCTCTACCGGGCGAGGCCTTCGCCGACTTCGTGCGGAGGATTCGCGGTCCTGACGCAGCCATCCGGATTGGCCCAATGCCCCAGCCATGAAATCCCCCCAACAGGAGATCAACGACGCCTTCAACGACTTCGTCAAAAAGTTCTCTCCCACGGTCGTCAAAGACTCGCCCAAGCACCAGGCCCTCCACAAAACCTTCATCGCCGGCGCCTTCACGATGGTTGAGTTCATGAGCCGGCCCCACGAAGGCATCGCCCAGGCGGACTGGGTGGCCGCAATCATGCAAATCTGTGAGAAGCTCGCGGGTGTGGTGGATGAGGGCAGACGGAGCTCTGCGGAAACTCCGCACGCCGACGTGAACGAGGACCAATTCGTCCGCGATCACCTCCAGGAGATCGCCAGGGGCATCAAGGCGGCACTGCCCGAGGGCTGGGCCCTGTTCGTGTTCTGCGCGCCGAGCAATGAACGGCCAGGCCGCGCCAACTACCTCAGCAATATGACGCGCAAAAGCGCCCTTGCCTGCATGAAGGAGTTCATCGCCAAACAAACTGACGGGACAGGCTTCGGGACTCACGAACCATGAGAGAGCCCGAAACCCGCACGGTGAAGCTCTGGCTTCTGGAGGACAGCCCGAAGGCCAGGAAGTTCCGAGTTCATCCGCCTGGTGATCCGAACAATAGGGAAGTGTGGGTTCCACGGAGCGTCACGCACCACCTCTCGAACCACGGAGGGACGCCCCCCGCTTGCGCAGTCGAGGTCGAGGAGTGGTGGCTGGAGAAGAACTCATTATGAGCCCCTCGGAATTCAACCTCAGCGCTCAGGTCGCCTGCGCTCGTCGTGAGCTCGGCAAACGCTGTTTCGTTTATCCCAGGCTGATCGCATCCGGGAAAATGACGGCCAACGACGCCGAACGGGAAACGGCCTGCATGGAGGCGATCCTGGTTACGCTCACCAAGCTCCTGATGGAGGAGGACCAGCGCGGCATGCTCCCTCTCTTCGACCGCACCAGCACCGACACAAAACCCAAATGAACGTTGACCACGACAGACTCACCAAGGACGGCGCCGTAAATTTCGCGGAGCTCATGAGAGAATCCCGCCAGGAGATCGAGGACGCCTGGGACGGAGCGTTGGCGGAAGCCGAACTGCAGGAGACGACGCCGAAGCTCAAGGTGGGATTCGGCATCGTCGTCGACATCGAGGAGCACGAGGTCGAGTACTTCCTGACGTTCGCAGTCCGCCACAAGCGCAGCATCAAAGCCGCCCTGCCCGATCCCAACCAGACCGAGCTCCCCATCACCGACGATCCCCCTGGCATCAAGCGCAAGAGGGCGAGGGCGAAATGAAGTTCAACGCTGCATACATCCCGGGCCCCGGTGGATTTGGCCCGCTTTATTGGCGCAACGAACAATCCGGAGTGCTGGCGGCCGCCGTCCAAGAATACCTCGTCTCGGCTCTCCGTCAGCGCGAGATGCCAGAAGGCCAGCTCAACCTGGTGAAGGAGTACTGCATCTATTGGATCGAGGCACCGTGTTGGGTTTGGGGTGACGGAGCCGAATTCAAGAAGGCCGCTGGAGCCCTGCGTGCTGCGACGACTCGTGAAGCCTTTACCCTGGCGATGCAGGACCTCCTCGTGTTCGGCGTTGACCCCTTCTGACCGCTTGAACCCTCGATGCCATCGCCCGCCGTCAGCTTCTGGGTCGCCGGTCATCCCCGGCCCCAGGGCAGCAAGCGGGCTTTCCCGATCCGGAAACGCGACGGCCAGGTCGTAGGCTATTCGGTCGTCGATTCGTCCGGCGAGGAGGGCAGGGCGTGGCGTAGCCAGGTCAGGGATGCCGCGGTGACGGCCTGGGGCGACTTCCGCCCCGTTCTCAACGGCCCCATTTCAGTCGCGTTCACGTTCCATCTCCTCCGTCCGAAGGGGCATTACGGCACAGGTCGGAATTCCGAGCATCTAAAGCCTGGCGCCCCATCGCATCCCCTGGGCCCGCCCGACGTCCTGAAGCTCGCTCGCGCGGTTGAAGATTCCCTGACGTCGGTCGTCTGGAGGGACGACGCCCAGGTCGTCTCCGAGCTCCTCCTCAAACGCTACGGCCCGACCGAGGGCGTCCATGTCGAGGTCTTCGCCGAGCCCGAAACCGTCCTGCAACTGCCCAGGCGAGGCAGGCTCGCGCTCTTATGATGAAGGAGGTGAACAACCCGGTGAATTGTGGGAAGGCTGTGAAGAACGCGGCCTTCCTTTTTTCGCCTATGGCCCTGCGAGAATCCCCTGTTATGCAAGTCCCCGACAAAAGAGTGTGCTACTGGGGCAGGCCGTCGCGCGAGGAACTGGATTCGTGCCTGCGTGTTCGCATGCCCGCGATGCCTGCAGTCATCCGCGCGAAGGCAATTGATGGCTGGCTGCGCCGGCTGGACAAGAAGGGGCAGGTAGGCAGCGACGGATTTCCACTTCTGGACTGGCGACCCCATTTCGCCAACTACGCCAACGCAACCTGGCGCGGCATCCTCCTCGAATCGTGAGCCAGCCGCTCACAGGGGTGATTCGACGCCGGCTCAAGGAACTGAGCGTTCCCGAGGGATGGTTCCTCCTGGCGCTCGCGGACATGGTCGACAGCGAAACCCGGCAATGGCGCGAATCGTGGCATCGTCTGGCGCTGCGACTGGGGCGGAAGCATGACCGGAAGATTAGGCAAACGGCCTACCGACTGCGGGACGACGGCTGGCTCACCATTCAATCGGATGGGCGCTCTGTGCTTCTTACGTTGACACCTGAACGTGGGTGCAGGAGGGCGGATTCCTCATCAGCTGAGGTAGGTACCAAAGGTGCCTACCAGGTAGGTACCAAAAGTGCCTACCAGATAGGTACCGGGAGTGCCGAGGAGGTAGGTACCATCGGTGCCACGATTGACAGCCCCCTTAATAATCCCCTTGGGCGGAACGCCCCTGTAACGCCTTCTTCGCTTTCCGAGTCCGTTTCGGCTCCCATGGGGGGAGACGAGGGTAGCAATGGAATGCCTTCCCCCCTTGGTTCTGAAAAAGGCCCGGGGAGACCAATCCCACCGAAGCCCACGCCAGAGCCCAAACGGCGCCGCCTGGGCCTGAGCGAGAGAATCAGCTTCGAAAGGGAAATCGCCCGCTTGACCAAGGAAATTGATCGAGTACGCGACCGGCACGAATCGAACGAGGATTGGACTGTCCGCGAACGCCAGAACGTGAAGCGGTGGAAGCTACGGGTCGACGAGTGCTGCCTGCAGATCGACCAGGAACCGGTTTACAATGCGCCGCCGGCGTGAAGGTCCAGACTCAAAGAACTGATGGCGGCCTTGGGATGGAAAGCATGACTACCGCAGGCCGTGGACGTGAAAGATGCCCCCGATCAGGTCGCCGTTGGGTGTGTTCCGCCACTCGTTTTCCCCCTTGATCCTGTACCAGGTCAGCAGCGAACCGGTCTTCCGCTGCATGTACCCAGGCACCCGGCTGCCGTCGTGAAGGGCCAGCGTCACCTTGGTGCCCCACCTCGCCTCAACCCGCTGCCGGCCCAGAGCCGACCGGCTTTCCTTAGTGGTTTTTGCCCAGCGCTTTCGCGCTATCGCGGCCTGGTGCTCGGAGAACGTCATGGAAAAAAGAGTTGCTTTGCGGCAACCAAGAGCAATGCCGCGACCCCGGCCATGATGGCCTTCATTTGCATCTCCAGCTTGGCTAAGCGGGCGTCGAGGTAGTCCTTTGTCACGAGATCGCCGCCGCGCTCGTGAACCACCTCGACGATGGCGTCGGCCGACTGTTCAGTGACGCCTGCCTCGATGAGTCTCCGCCTGGATGCGATGGGGTTGATCATAACAACGCGGCGAATATACATGCCGGCACGTATGAGTCAAGGGGGCGGAACGTCAATTGTCGCGGGACGGCCGCCGGTGCTGTAGAACGCCCAAAAAATGACCCCGCTCCCCACCTCCACCAGCCGATCGGGATGGCCCGAGTTCCTCTACGACTCCAAGGGCGACCTGTTCGTCCGTCTGCGCGATGGAGTGCCCACGGGGGAATTCACCGGACACGCTGTCCAGTACGGCCTCGTCGATCCGGAGACGGACATGCTCGTCCGTGAACATCTGTTCACCCCGACCATCCTTTCCACGACCGTAGATGTTCTGATGTCCGGCGGCACCTGGATGGACCCCGAGCAGATGCAGTCGGCCGGGATCCCACCCATCACAATCCCCGAGGAACCCATAACCCCACCAATCGGCAACCCGACATGAGCCCGCCCGAGATCCAGGTCGTCCTGGTCATCCTGCACCTGCTGGTGATCGCCAACCTCCTCTTGGTCTGGAGGCTCGACCGCAAGGTCGATGCAAAAGTTTCGCCCGCCGAAAGCGGCGGGCATGACGGGACAGGGATTTGAGACAAGCAACTACTTCGGCTCCGGCTTCGGCGGAAGTTCAGTCCATGCCCACTGAACCAGACCGCCGCCCACTGCGACCAGAAGCCAAGCCCCAGGCTTGCTAGTGTCCGGCACTTCAGGATGCGACCCCACGTTCTGCTCCGTCACCGCAGGATAGGCCCCGCCGGGAGCAATCGGGTGGGACGGAAACGGAGGCAAACCTTGCGACGGGTGGGGCGGAATGACCGGCCCTTGGCTCGGGTACGGCGGAAGCCCTTGGCTCGGGTAGACCGGGTAGACCGGCCCTTGGGATGCGTAGGGAGGCAAGCCCTGGCTCGGGTAAGGCGGGGAAACCGGCCCCTGTGACGGATAGGGAGGCAAGCCCTGCGACGGATAAGGCGGCGCGCCGGCGATTGGATGCGACGGATAGACCGGCAGACCCTGGCTCGGATACCCCGGAAAACCTGGCAGACCTTGGTCGGGATACTGACCGCCGGGGACGGGATGACCTTGAACGATAACCCACATAAATTTTCCTTCTGTTGTGTTCGGATTTAACCGCAGATCCATCTACCAGATCACGGCAGGGTCGGCAACGAGCGCTTGGTTTGCGCTGCGAAAGGGCATCTACTCCCCATGATGAGCTGTGGCTTTAGTTCGACAACACCCATCAACCCCTCCCTTCCATGACCCTCGCCCTCCTGTTCTGGATCCTCATGCTGCTCTGGCTGGTTTTCGGATTCTGGACGAACTGGCCGGCCACTGGCGCTGCACCCTGGCCCCTCGGATCGCATATCGTCCTTTGGGTCCTCATTGCCATCCTCGGTTGGCGCGTGTTCGGGCCTGCCCTCCACGCCTGACCCCGCCATGATCCCTACCGGCATGAACATCGTGATAAGCGACGCAAGCTGGACGGTTGCTGGCGATGTTTCGGTGGCCGATTCGGGGTGGGTCACGGTGTCGGGCGCTCACCTCGTCAAGCAGTGGGGAGCTCGAGGTCTGGGCCACCTCGCCAAGCATGGCCCATCCAAGGATACCCAGCTTGAACCCCTCGGCGAGGTCGTCCTGCATTCCGCCGCCGTCGCCCTCATGATCCCCTGCAAGACGGACTGGACCGAGTGCCCTTAGAATGCGCCAGGGGGGCCACCTTATGTTTTCCCTGACCTACACCATCAACGTCTGCCCACGAGGCGCACGGAAGCGGCGCGGGCCATCCTCGGGGGGCAGTCAATTCCCACGGCGCACCGGCCCTTGCTCCGTACCCATACGCGCCCCGGCCCATACCAATAGCGGCCAGGGAGTCTCCTGGAACGATCGGAGCGGGCAGGGCCGGAGGTTC
>Ga0209820_1000050_pt1 | contig 30925 bp, 33 predicted proteins | sample PPLLak21cMay2015_FD_187254 | JGI IMG/M metagenome (GOLD analysis project Ga0209820, IMG submission 187254) | Freshwater sediment microbial communities from Prairie Pothole Lake near Jamestown, North Dakota, USA - PPLs Lake P7 Core (1) Depth... | ecosystem: Environmental > Aquatic > Freshwater >...
CGAAGGCGATCGCCGGCCGTGCTCCACTCTCCATCAGGCGGCGCAGCGCGTCGGCGCGGATCCGGTGCTGGACGACGTTGTCATGCACCTCGCCAAGCAGCACGACGGGACGGCGCGCGAGTTCGGCGGCCAGGCGATCTTCGTCCAGCGGGGGCGGGGTCGCGCAGCCGGCGAACACCGGAACCCAGGCCAGGACGAACAGAAGTTGGCGCCCGCGGCGCATGCATGCCTCGCGAAGAGATGGGTGGATGTCCGCGGCGCCATCCTGCGCGCGCCGCGCGAGCCGAGCCACGGCGACGCTTCCGAACCGTCCCACCGCGGGCGCCGCGATACTAGCTTGACGAGCGTCCGGACGCGGCGCGGGACCAGGCGCCCACGCCCGTCCTATGATCCCGGCCATGACATCGCTCGCCTCCGCATGGAGCGTCGTGGCCGACCTGGGGCGGTCCGCGCTGCAGTGGTTTGCCGGCTGGCGGCGCATCCTCATGTTCAGCGCCCGGCTGCTGGTGCTTGCGCTTTCGCCGTCGACGTACCGCGGGCCCAACCTCGCGGCCCTGTCGCGGCACCTCGTCGAGGACACGGCCCCGATCCTGCTGTGGTTCACCCTGATGACGTCGATCGTCAGCCTGGTGATCATCCACATCGTCGTCGTGACGTCGGTGAGCTACGGCCTGTCGCGCTATGCGCTCGAGATGGTCGTGCGCGTCCTGGTGCTCGAGCTGATACCCCTGTCGGCCGCGATGTTCGTCGCCTTGCGATGCGCGCTGCCCAACGCGGCGGAAGTCGCGGCACTGCGCGCGAGCGGCGCGTTAGACCTGCGGTCGGCCGGAAGTGCCGAGCCGCTGCAGCGCGAAATCCTGCCGCGCGTCGTGTCGGGGACGTTCTCCGTGCTGCTGCTGGCGGCCGTGAGCAGCGTGGTCTGCGCCGTGCTCGCCTACCTGTGGGTGCATGGCTTCACGATGGGCGGGCTGGCGAGCTACACGCGGACCTTCGGCCGCGTCTTCAGTCCGGCCCTGTCCCTGATCTTCACGCTGAAGACACTGGGCCTGGGCCTCGCCGTGGGGCTGATCCCGATCGCCTCGGTTCTCTACGATCCACCGCGTCCGCGCCTTCGCACCAGCGCCGAACTGCGCGGCCTGGTGCGGCTGTTTTTCGTGATCCTGCTGATCCAGGTCGGCTCGCTCGTGGGCAACTACCTCTGAGGCCAATGCGATGAGCGACGAACCGATGCCCGCGCCGCGAACGATCGATTCCCTGGAGTTCCGCGCCGCACTGCTGGTGGGAGCGCTGGTGCTGCTGGTGGCTGCTTCGGCCGCGTACCTGCTGTACGCGCGGGGCGTCTTCGAGCCCTCCCAGAGGCTGGTGCTGCTGTCCGACGATGCCGAAGGGGTCAGCGTCGGCATGGACCTGACCTTCGCCGGATTCCCGATCGGCCGTGTCCGCGGCATCGAACTGTCGGACGACGGCACGACGCGCATCGTCATCGACGTGCCGCGCAAGGACGCGCGCTGGCTGCGCGAGTCGAGCGTCTTCACGCTGACGCGCGGCCTGGTCGGCAACACCAACCTGCGCGCCTTCAGCGGTGTCCTGAGCGATCCGCCCCTGGCCGCCGGCGCCGAGCGTCGGGTGCTGGTCGGCGATGCCACCGCCGAGATCCCCCGCCTCGTGGCCGAGACGCGCGACCTGATCCGCAACCTGACGCAGTTGACGAGCGCCGACTCGGCACTGGCCACCACGCTCGGCCACGTGCAGAGCGCGACCGAGAAGATCACCGGTCCGCGCGGCGCGCTCGGCGTGCTGTTCGGCAACGAGGCCGACGCGCAGAAACTCGTCGTTATGCTGGACCGGACGAACGCCCTGCTGGCGCGCCTCGATGGCCTGGCCGCGAAGGCGGATCAACAGGTCTTCGGTGCCGAGGGCCTGATGCCCGAAGCCCGCGCCGCCGTCGTCCAGCTGAACGCCGCCCTCCTCGAAGCGCGCGAAAGCCTGAAGAGGATCGACGCGATCCTGGTCGACGCGCAGGCCATCGCCGGCAACGCACGCGCCGCATCGACCGACCTCGCCGCACTGCGGTCCGAGGTCGACGCCAACCTGCGCAAGGTGAGCCGGATGATCGACGAGGTCAACCGTCGCTGGCCGTTTGCCAAGTCGCCGGAGATCAAGCTGCCATGAGCCGTATCGTGCACCATGTTGTCGCATCGCTGCTAGTGCTGCTGGCCGCGTGCAGCAGCGCCCCGCCGGCGCCGCAGTGGCAGTCCGATGCGAAGGCGGCGCTGGACCGCGCGGTTGCCGCGCACCTCGGCGGCGACACGCGCGTGGCGAACGCCGAGTTCGACCTGGCGCGCCGAGAACTCGCACGCACCGGCCGCGCCGACCTGGTCGCGATGGCCGAACTCACGCGCTGCGCAGTGCAGGTGGCTAGTCTCGAGGTTGGGCCGTGCGATGGATTCGAGAAGCTGCGGAACGACGCCACGCCGGCGCAACGCGCCTACGCCGACTACCTGCTCAGCCGCGTGCAGGCCGGGGATGTCGCCTTGCTCCCGGAACACCATCGTCCGTTCGCCGCGAGCGGCCTCAGCGGCGACGCGGCGACCTCCGCGCTCGGGGCCCTCGACGACCCGCTGGCGCGGCTGGTCGCAATCGGCGTGCTGTTCCAGGATGGCCGCGTGGATCCCGCCGCGATCGCGCTTGCGGTGGACACCGCATCGGCGCAGGGATGGCGGCGGCCGCTGCTCGCATGGCTGGGCGTGCAGCTTGCGCTCGCCGAGAAGGCGGGGGACAGCGCCGGTGCGGAGCGCCTGCGGCGGCGGATCGCACTGGTCCAGGACACCAAGTGATCGACGCTCGACGCGAGTCGCGTGGCGGACGCGCATCGACAGCGCATGGTGTGGATCACCGCCATGCCGCAGTCGCCCGATATAGGCGACAAGACCACCCCGCGCGCAAAGGTTCCCTTATCGTTCGGCGCGACCCGCACGCATCCAGCCGCCATGCACGAAGCGCCGCACGCAGCCCTGACGCACGCCGCATGGCAGGGCTCCCTCAAACTCACAGCCGAGGAGCGTGCCTCGCTGCGCGTCGATCGGATCGTCACCGACGAGCTGATCGACGACCTCTTGCCCACCGTCGAGTACATCGTGTTCTTCGGTCCGATGCGGATCGACGCCGAGACGCGACGAGCGTGGGAGACCGAGGCGCGGCGGCAAGCGGACTCCGCCAGCGCCTTCGGTGCGCTGCTGGATAACCCGACCCGCTTGGGCTACACGTACTTCGTCGGACGCTGGATCGCGCGAGGCCTGCCGCGCGAACACGCCGAACGCCGCTTCGCCCACCTCCTCTCCGACCTGAAGGAACTGGAAGGGCATCTGCGCCACCACGCGAACGGCGTGGGACCCGGTCGAGGCAGCACGGCCGACGCGCAAATCGATCACCTGGTGCGCGGCGCCGCGGCGAGCTGGCGCCGGCACACCGGCCAGCAGCCCGGCACCAGCGACTCATCAGCATTCATCAGGTTCTGCCTGGCGCTCGCCGCGCTGGCCGAGTTGACCTTGACCCGCGACCGCATCCGCGCCGTCCTCAACGGGGGTCTTTAGGCCCGTTCGTTTGCAACCGGGTGAACGATGGGCCCAACGTCGATTGTCACCGGCGCGGCGCTTGCGACGCGGCCGGTGGACTGCCGGGCTGGGCGGCGTTTCCTCCGGTGGTTCCAATGCTTTGCTGAAGGCTCACCAGACTTTCATGGCTCACCTGAATGACGCCGCGCCGGGGTCTGTCCAGGTCAACTATGAGAAAGACGACCATGGCGATGAGTATCAGCAGAACGAATGCCGCGAGGGTGACTCGATGCCCGGCAATTCCAGATGCGTAGCCGAGCGTGGCCGCTGTGAGCACGATCGTCGCGAACATCAGGATCAGCACGATCTCCGGCACCTGCCGATTCAAGGCCGCATTCCTCGTCGCGGATGTGTCGATCAGTTCGTTGAGGGACTGGATGAAGAGCCCGCTCGTGACGACGCTCTTGTCCAGTTCCGCTGCCCTCACGGCATGGCTCCACAGTTCGGTCTCCAGCAGTTTCGCCTCATGCAGCAGTGATTCGTGCAATTCGAGTTTCGTGGAATCGACCCCACCTTCCCGGATGCGAACATCCAGGTATTGGCGAAGCACTGCCTGCACTTCATCGCGCATCTCCCCAGGAAGCAGCCGCGCCCTGAGATAGGTAGTGCCGATGGCATTGGCTTCGGCCACGACCGTCTGGCTACGATCTTCATAGCGTTGCAGCGCCGCGGAAAATGTGAAAGCCAGCAAGAGCGCCAGCAAGCCCAGCATGGAAACCAGTACGGCATTGGCTTGCGTGATGGCTTCAGCCGCGCTTGCCTGTCTGCGATGACCGCTGCGAAAGCCAATTTCCATGGCAAGCAGCATGAAAGCGAAGAGGGCCGACAAGATCGAAGCGCTGCTTTGGCTGTACATGATTTCCCTCATGGAGCCATGGCCGCGACCACAAGACAAACGGGGCTGATCGTGAAATCAGCCCCGCTTTGAGAATGGCGCGCCCGGCAGGATTCGAACCCACGACCCCTTGGTTCGTAGCCAAGTACTCTATCCAACTGAGCTACGGGCGCGCGAGGCGGCGGAGTTTATCACAGGGGCCACTTGTGGACCGGGCCCACCCTCCGGTCAGTCCGACAGGATGAATGTCACCTTGAGGATCACCTTGTATCCGGTGATCTTGCCGTTGTCGATGGTCACCTCCTGATCCTTGACCCAGGCGCCCTTGACATTCTTCAGCGTCTTGTTGGCGCGCTCGACGGCCTGGACGATCGCATCCTGAAAACTCACCGTACTGACGCTGCTGATCTCGGTAATGCGTGCAACGGTCATGGTCCTGTCCTTTACGGTCTGAGACCCCGGTTCGGAGTCGAAGAAATCAGTCTGCGCCCTTCTGCGCCACCCCAACAACAGCGGCTTTGCGCAAACGCGAGGAGCTGACTCCCGGGCACTCGCCTTGCCGGTAACAGGAACTACTCAGGAGGCGCCAAGGATCGCCAGCTTGTGCCCGTTCAACATCACGGACTCGATAACCCGCTCGCAAGCACGGCACGACCGTCCGCGAAGGTCAGGGAGCAGTCAGCCGAGGAACTGGCGCAAGTCTGGCGAACGCGCGCTTCTTGGGGACACCCCGATCCCGGGACGCTCCTCCCCAATGCGCGTTAGCGAATGACCTCATCGCGCGGCGGCACGTAGTTTCACGGTTGACTCCGCCGTACGCGCCGGCGCAGATTGACTGTCCTCACAACACGCGATCAGGCTAGCGGCTGCCTCCGATGGGCAAGAAGAACGCGCACGCGACGTGCTGTCACATCGGGATTCGACCGTCTCGTCGCGTCACTTCCTGAGGCCCGATCGGCTGGAACTGCGTGGAACGGTTGCCGCTACCTCGCATATTGCGCCGCTGGCTGCAGCCAGTTCGCCACTCAAGCCATGGCCCCCGCGAGGCTTCGAAGAGACAGGCGTTGTCGCACGGCTCCAGCGCGCTGACCGCGGCCGAACGCGCCGCCTTGCGCGTCGACCCCATCGTCACCGATGCGCTGATCGACGACCTGTTGCCAGCGGTGGAGAACGTTGCGTTCTTCGGCTCGAAGGTGATCGGCACCGATGCGCGCGGGTCGTCGGAGGCGGAGGTCCGCCAGCAGGCGGATGCCGCGCGCGCGTTCCGCGCGTTGCTCCAGGACCCGACTCGCTTGGGCTACTCCTACTTCGTCCGGCGCTGGGTCGAGCGCGGCATGCCACGCCGCGACGCCGAGCGCCGGTTTGTTCATCTGCTCACCGATCTGAAGGACTTCGAAGCGGAGTTGCGCCTACACGCGAGCAGCGTCGGCCCACCCGGTGTCAACAAGGGCAACGCGCCGGTCGATCACCTTGTACTCACCGCCGCCGTCAGCTGGCGCCAGCACACCGGCCAGCAGCCCGATACGAGCGGGCCGTCAGCGTTCGTGAAGTTCTGCCTGGCGCTCGCTGCGCTGGCCGAGTTGCCCTTGAGCCGCGACCGGATTCGCCGCGTGCTTGACAGGGGCCCATAGGCTGCAGCCGAAGGGAAACCACGCTCAGGGGTTTTCTGGCGGAGACGGACGGATTCGAACCGTCGATGCACGTTTTAGCGCGCATGCTCCCTTAGCAGGGGAGTGCCTTCGACCTCTCGGCCACGTCTCCGGTGATGCTTGAAAAGCAAGGCGCGGGCCCAAGCCCGCGCGCAAGCGGGAGTTTAGACGCTGCCGCCCGCGGCGGCAACGCGGTCAGCCAACCGGGTTCTCCAGGCCGAACGCCTTGTGCAGGGCGCGGACCGCGAGCTCCATGTACTTGTCCTCGACGACCACCGAGGTCTTGATCTCGCTGGTGGAGATCATCTGGATGTTGATGCCCTCCTCGGAGAGGGTTCGGAACATCTGGCTCGCGACGCCGACGTGCGAGCGCATCGCGATGCCGACGATCGACACCTTGGCGATCTTCTGGTCGCCGACGATCTCGCGCGCGCCGACGTGTTGCTTCACCTTGGTGTTCAGCACTTCCATCGCCTTCGCGTACTCGTTGCGATGGACCGTGAACGAAAAGTCGGTCGTGCCGTCGACGCTGATGTTCTGCACGATCATGTCGACGTCGATGTTGGCGTCGGCGATCGGCCCGAGGATCTGGTAGGCGATGCCGGGCCGGTCGGGCACCCGTGTCAGCGTGATCTTGGCTTCGTCGCGCGAGAAAGCGACGCCGGATATGACGGCCTTTTCCATCGTGTGGTCTTCCTCGAAGGTGATCAGGGTGCCGGAGGTCGCCTCCTCGGCGAGCGGAGTGTCTGGGTCGGTCAGGCTGGAGAGCACGCGCAACGGGACCTTGTACTTGCCGGCGAACTCGACCGAGCGGATCTGCAGCACCTTGGAGCCGAGGCTCGCCATCTCGAGCATTTCCTCGAAGGTGATCTTCTTCAGGCGCTGCGCCTCGGGGACGATGCGCGGGTCGGTCGTGTAGACCCCGTCGACGTCCGTGTAGATCAGGCACTCGTCGGCCTTAAGCGCGGCGGCGAGCGCGACGGCCGAGGTGTCGGAGCCGCCGCGTCCGAGCGTGGTGAGGTTGCCGTGCTCGTCCGCGCCCTGAAAGCCGGCCACGACGACGATCGTGCCCTGCTCGAGGTCGGCGCGCATTTTCTTCTCGTCGATCTCGATGATCCGCGCCTTGGTGAACGCGCTGTCGGTCAGCACGTGCACCTGCGGTCCGGTGTAGCTCTTGGCCTTGAGGCCGCGGTCCATCAGCGCCATCGAGAGCAGCCCGATCGTGACCTGCTCGCCGGTGGACGCGATCACGTCCAGCTCGCGCGGATCGGGGCTTGCCTGGATCTCCTTGGCGAGCGCGATGAGCCGGTTGGTCTCCCCGCTCATCGCGGAAACGACGACCACCAATTGGTGCCCGGCGCGATGCCACTTCTCGAGGCGACGCGCGACGTTGCGGATGCGTTCGACGCTGCCGACCGACGTACCGCCGTACTTGTGAACGATGAGAGCCATGATCGGCCGAGCCCCGCCTTCCCCGCTTGATGAGCAACCGCGGATTATAAGGAGCGCGCGCTGCGCTGCCTGAGCTGGGTCAGGTATCGCGGTCGATCAGCCCGGCGTCCGGCTGCCATGCGACCACGATGCGCTCGCCGTCGCGGTCGGTCGTCCTCACGTCGGCGCCGAGTCCGGCGACGTAGATCAGTTCGCCCTTGCGCCACACGAGCGGCAGCCGGCCGCGCTCGAACTCCGGGATGCCCGCGTCCTGGAACAGCCGCTTCAGCGTCTTCGAGGGGCGCGCGGGGTGCGGCTTGAAGCGCTCCCCGCCGCCGCGGGGGCGCACCTCGAGCACGGCTTCCCGCAGCCAGGCGGGATCGAAGCCCTCCGCGTCGACGACCGCGGTGAAGTGCAGCGCCCCGCCCCACCCCGGGACGCTGATCTCGTCCTCGCCCTGCCAGCGGAACGACTGGATGTCGTGCGAATCGGTCTCGGCGTCCTTCAGCAGCAGCAGGCCGCGGTAGCGCCGCACCTCGCGGTCGCCGACCCTCACCAGCAGGCGCGCGTCGCTGCGCGCCGTGCGGGCCTGGTCGAGCAATTCGAGCAGGCGCGCGCGGCTCGGCGATTCGATGCCGGCGCGATCGAGCCAGGCGCGTACCAGCGCCGTCTGGCGGGCAAGCGGCAGCGCGGTGATGCGATCGAGCCAGACCATCCCGTCGGGCGCGCCGTCCGAGGCGTGCGCGAGATCGGTATCGGCGGTTGAGCGCAGCGCCTCGGCGGCCTCGGCGACAAGATCGATGGAGCGCGCGGCCGCCGCGCGAAAACCGGGGCGGAGCGCGTCGAGCCGCGGCATGACGTCCGCGCGCAGCGCGTTGCGCAGCAGGGTGTGCTCGTCGTTCGATTCGTCCTCGATGTGACGGATGCCGGACCCCTCGAGGTAAGCCTCGATCGCGGACCGCGCGACGTCGACGAACGGCCGGACGAGCAGCAGGTCGCCGCCGAAGCTGCGGCTCGGCGGAAACGCGGCCAGGCCGTCGACGCCGGCTCCGCGCAGCCACTGGATCAAGAACGTCTCGAGACGGTCCTCGCGATGGTGGGCCGTCAGCACGATGCGCGCGCCCGCATCGCGGGCCGCCTGCGCCAGTGCGCCGTAGCGCGCTTCGCGCGCCGCCGCCTCGAGCCCGCGTCCCCGGCGCCGCACGTCGACGCGCCGCGCGACCAGTTCGACATCGCGCGCGGCGCACTCCGCTTCGCAGTGCGCAAGCCAGTCGTCGGCATGGGGACTGAGGCCGTGGTGGACATGAACCGCGAGCAGGCGGCGGATTCCCGAGCCGCGGACCCGCGCCAGCCGTGCCGCCGCGTCGAGCAGCGCCATCGAGTCGCGGCCGCCGCTGAGCGCGACCACGACGACCTCGCCGCGCCGCGCCGGCGCCCGCTTCATCGGCTGGGAGCTTTGCGCCGCTTCGTCGCGCAGCCGGTCGAGCGCGCGGGCGAGCGCGTCGCGCACGGACTGCAGCAGCGGCGACGAATCCGGATCAGCTTTCCGCGGTCGTGCTCTTGAACTTGCCATAGGCGAGCAGCCGTTCGTGGCGGGCCGCGAGCAGATCCTTCGTCTTCATGCCCTGGAACTGGCGCAGCGTGTCGGCCAGCGCGCGCTTGAGCATCGCCGCCATCTGCTGCGGGTCGCGGTGCGCGCCGCCCAGCGGCTCGGCGACGATCTTGTCGATGACACCGAGCGCCTTCAGCCGATGCGCGGTCAGGCCGAGCGCCTCGGCCGCTTCCGGGGCCTTGTCGGCGCTCTTCCAGAGGATCGACGCGCAGCCCTCGGGCGAGATCACCGAGTACGTCGCGTACTGGAGCATCAGCACCGCATCGCCCACGGCGATCGCCAGCGCTCCGCCGGAGCCGCCCTCGCCGATGATCGTGGCGATGATCGGCACCTTGAGCTGGGACATCTCGAACAGGTTCCGTCCGATCGCCTCGGACTGGCCGCGCTCCTCGGCGTCGATGCCCGGATAGGCGCCCGGCGTGTCGACGAAGGTGAACAGCGGCAGGCCGAACTTCTCGGCCACCTTCATCAGGCGCAGCGCCTTGCGGTAGCCCTCGGGCTTGCTCATGCCGAAGTTGCGCAGCGCGCGCTCCTTCGTGTCCCGCCCCTTCTGGTGACCGAGCACCATCACCGGCGTGCCGTTGAAGCGCGCAAGGCCGCCGACGATCGAAAGGTCGTCGGCGAACGAGCGGTCGCCATGGAGCTCGTGGAAGTCGGTGAAGATGTCGGCGACGTAGTCGAGCGTGTACGGGCGCTGCGGATGGCGCGCGAGCTGGGACACCTGCCACGGCGACAGCTTCGCGTAGATGTCCTTCAGCAGCGCCTGGCTCTTCTTCTGCAGCCGCTCGATCTCCTCGGAGATGTCGACGGCCGAGTCGTCCTGCACGAAGCGCAGTTCTTCGATCTTCGTCTCGAGCTCCGCGATCGGCTGCTCGAAATCGAGGAAGGTCATCTTCGCCATGGTTCTCTCAGTACTCCACGGGCACAGGATCGAGGCTGCGCCACAGATACCAGGTCGCCACGCTGCGCCATGGCGCCCAACTCGCTGCCAGCGACTCGACCCGGGCGCGCCCTTCGCGCCCGGTGACCGCGTCGCCGTCCAGGTAGTGCAGGCTGACCGCCCGCAGCAGGCCCAGGTCGTCCAGCGGCAGCACATTAGGGCGGAGCAGGTTGAATATCAAGAACATCTCCGCGGTCCAGCGGCCGATGCCTCGGATGTCGGTCAGCTCGGCGATGATCGCCTCGTCGTCCTGCCCGCCAAAACGCGCCGGATCGACCCGCCCGCTGATGAAGTGATCGCACAGGTCGCGGATGTACTCGACCTTGCGTTCCGACAGTCCGCACGACCGCAGGGTCGTCGCGCGCCGGCGCAGCACGCTCCTCGGCGTCAGCTCGCCGCAGCTCGCGCAGAACCGTCCCCACACCGCATCGGCGGCCTTGACCGAAATCTGCTGGCCGACGATCGAGCGCGCAAGCGTGCTGAACGCGTCGCCGCGCGACACGAGGGCGACGCGCGGATGCTCGGCGATGATCCGGGCCATCGTCGCGTCCGACGCCGCCAGCGCGCGCTTCGCGCGACTCCAGTAGGCCGGCCGGGTGGACCCGTTCACACGCGACGCCAAGTGGTGCCGCCCGGGCCGTCCTCCAGGACGACGCCTTCGGCCGTCAGCGCCGCGCGGATGCGGTCGGCCTCGGCGAAGTTCCGGGCCTTCTTGGCCGCCATTCGCTCGGCGATCAGCGCGTCGATCCGCGCCCCGGCCTCGTCCGCCCCGCCGCCGCGCAGGAACTGCACGGGATCCCGCTGCAGCAGGCCGAGCGGCTCGGCGAGCCGCCGCAGTTGCCGCGCGAGCGCCGGCGACTTCGCGCGGTTCACCTCGCTCGCGAGGTCGAACAGCACGGCGATCGCCACCGGCGTGTTGAAGTCGTCGTTCATCGCCGCTGCGAACCGCTGCGCATGCGCCTCGTTCCAGTCGACCGCGGCGCCATCGCCGGCGGTGTCGCGCAGCGCCGTGTACAGGCGGCTGAGCGCGCTGCGGGCCTCGGCGACCTGCTCCTCGGCGAACTGCAGCTGGCTGCGATAGTGGGTGCGCAAGAGATAGAAGCGCACGACCTCCCAGTCGTAGCGGTCGACGGCGTCGCGGATCGTGACGACGTTGCCGAGCGACTTGGACATCTTGTCCTCGCCCATCCGCAGGGCGCCCGTGTGCACCCAGATGTTCGCGAACGGTTCGTCGAACGCGCCTTCGCTCTGCGCGATCTCGTTCTCGTGGTGCGGGAAGATCAGGTCCGGCCCGCCGCCGTGCAGGTCGAAGTGGCGGCCCAGCAGTTCGCTCGCCATGGCCGAGCACTCGATGTGCCAGCCGGGACGCCCCTCACCCCAGCGGGAGGCCCAATGCGGCTCGCCCGGCTTGGCGCGTTTCCACAGCACGAAGTCGAGCGGGTCGCGCTTGCTGGTGTCGACGGCGACGCGCTCGCCGGCGCGCAGCTCGTCGAGCTCGCGTCCCGACAGCTTGCCGTAACCGGGAAAACTCCGGACCGCGTAGTTCACGTCACCGTCGTTCGCCTGGTACGCGAGGCCCTTGTCCTCGAGCAGCCCGATCAGGTCGAGCATCTGCGGCACGAACTGCGTCGCGCGCGGCTCGTGGTCCGGCCGGGCCATGCCTAGGGCGTCGAAGTCGTCGTGCATCAGCCGGATGAAGCGCGCGGTGAGCTCCGATGGCGTCTCGCCGTTCTCGGCCGCGCGCTGGATGATCTTGTCGTCGATGTCGGTGATGTTCCGGACATACGTGACGTGATAGCCCGCCGCCCGCAGCCAGCGCTGCATCACGTCGAACGCGACGAAGGTGCGACCGTGGCCGATGTGGGTGCGGTCGTAGGTCGTCACGCCGCAGACGTACATGCGGACGTGGCCGGGCTCTAGCGGCTCGAGCGGCTGCTTGCGGCGCGACAGCGTGTTGTAGATCTCGACCGTCATGGAACTTCACCCCTCGGGAGGACATCCGGCGAACCGGACTGGAAATGCGACCGCAAGGACAGGAACCCGGGCGAGCTCAGTCAACAGCGCAGTGCGGACATTTCGAGGGGCCGACGTGATTGGGGCGGGCTGTAGAATCGGCGGCAGTATATCAACCGCTCCGTCGATCCACGGCCTGCGCGACGCGAGGCCGCAGCCTGGCCGCCGACCCTCCGTCCTGCCCATCGATGCCGACCTCGCTTCGCTCCTTCGCCTTCGCCGGCGCCGCGCTGCTGGCCGCCGAGCTGCCGCCGGCGGCCGCGCAGCAGCCGCTGCCGGCGCAGGCCGTCCCCGCCCCGGCGAGCGATCGCGTCGAGCTGAGCGAGCTGCAGCAGGTGCAGAAGCTGATGGCGGCCGGGCAATTGAAGTCCGCGCTGGCGCGCGCCGATGCTCACCTCGCGAAGAACCCCCGCGACGCGCAGATGCGCTTCGTGCGGGGCGTGATCCTTTCGGAGCTGAAGGACACCGCCGGCGCGCGCGAGGTGTTCGAGCGCATGACGGAGGAGTTCCCGGAGCTGCCCGAGCCGTACAACAACCTCGCCGTGATCTATGCGTCGCAGGGGCAGCTCGGACAGGCCCGCACCCTGCTCGAAGCGGCCCTCGCCATCCGTCCCGACTACGCCACGGCGCACGAGAATCTAGGCGACGTCCACCTGCAGCTGAGCGTCGACGCCTACCAGCGCGCAGCCAGGCTGCAGCCAGGCAATCGGAACCTGGCCAGCAAGCTGTCGCTTTCGCGCGAGTTGCTCTCCAAGACCCGCATCACCCCCTGAGTCCCGCAAGGAGTCCGATGAAGATCAAGACGCTGCTTTTCTGCGCCGCATTGACGCTGGGTGCGACCACCGCCTCTGCGCAGGGCACGGCCCCGCGCGTGGCGCTCGAAACCTCCGAGGGCCGGATCGTCATCGAGCTCGCCCCGAAGGAGGCGCCGAAGACGGTCGACAACTTCCTCGCCTACGTGAAGGCCGGTCACTATGACGGCACCGTCTTTCACCGTGTGATCCCCACGTTCATGATCCAGGGCGGTGGGTTCGGACCGGACATGGCGGAGCGCTCGACGCGCCCGCCCATCCCGATCGAAAGCAAGAACGGGCTCAAGAACGCGCGCGGCACGGTGGCGATGGCCCGCCGCGGCGACCCCAACTCGGCCACGGCGCAGTTCTTCATCAACGTCGTCGACAACGCGTCGCTCGATTACCCGAGCTTCGACGGCCACGGCTACGCGGTGTTCGGCAAGGTCGTCGAGGGCATGGACGTCGTCGACAAGATCAAGGACGTGCCGACCGGCAACCGCGGCCGGTACCAGAACGTCCCGCTGACGCCGGTCACGATCAAGTCGGCCCGCATCGTCAAGTAACCCCACCAGGAACCCCCATGATCCGCCTGCAGACCTCCCTCGGCCCCATCACCCTCGAACTCGACCACGCGCGCGCGCCGAAGACCGCCGCCAACTTCGAGTCCTACGTGCGCAAGGGCTTCTACGACGGCACCGTGTTCCACCGCGTGATCAACGGCTTCATGGTCCAGGGCGGCGGCTTCGAGCCGGGCATGCGCCAGAAGCGCACCGACGCGCCGATCGAGAACGAGGCGGGCAACGGCCTGCGCAACGCCAAGTACACGGTCGCGATGGCGCGCACCAACGACCCGCATTCGGCGAGTTCGCAGTTCTTCATCAACGTCGCGGACAACGATTTCCTGAACCACACCGCCCCCACCGCGCAGGGCTGGGGCTACTGCGTCTTCGGCAAGGTGACCGAAGGGTTCGATGTCGTCGACAAGATCAAGGCGGTGCGCACCGGGCGCCAGGGCATGCACCAGGACGTGCCCGAGTCCGACGTGCTGATCGAGCGCGCCGAGATCGTCGAGTGAGCCTGGTCGATCCACCGCCGGTCCTGGCCGTCACGCCGACGGCCGCGCCGCTGCTGGATCCGCTCTTCATCTCGGACCTGCACCTCGCCGCGGAGCGGCCGCGCACGATCGCCCGGTTCCTGCAGTTCCTCGCCGCCGACGCGCCGGCGCATCGCGAACTCGTCATCCTCGGCGACCTCTTCGAGTTCTGGATCGGCGACGACGCGGCCGCCTCCGCACGCCCCATCGTCGACGCGCTGGCCGCCTACTCGGCCAGCGGCCGACGCCTGCTGCTGATGCACGGAAACCGCGACCCCTTGCTTGGCCACGGCTTCGCGGCCGCCAGCGGCGGCACCTTGCTCGCCGACCCGATCGTCGTCGAGGTCGCCGGCACGCCGACGCTGCTGTCGCACGGCGACGCCTGGTGCACGCTCGACGTCGCGTACCAGCGGTTCCGCGCGACGGTGCGCCAACCCGGGTTCCAGCGGGACTTCCTCTCGAAATCGCTCGACGAGCGCGTCGCCTTCGCACGCGGCCTGCGCATGCAGAGCGACAGCGAGAAGTCCACGAAGGCGGCGGACATCATGGACGTGACGCCCGATGCCGTCGTCGCCGCGCTGCGCGCAGCCGGCGTGAGCCGGATCATCCACGGGCACACGCACCGGCCGGCTGCGCACGTGGTCGACCTCGGGGACACGCTGGCGGAACGCTGGGTGCTGCCCGACTGGGATCTCGACGGCGCCGAGAAGCGCGGCGGCTTCCTCGAGATCGTCGAGGGCCGGCCCCGGCTCGTGCTCTTCGACTGATCGCCCTTACTCGTCGACCAGCTTGTTGAGCTCGGACGGGTTGACCGCGTGCGCAGCGGTCTTCGCGTCCCCGGCAATCGCGATGCCGTTGCGCTCGAGCGCGGCGACCATCTGGTCGATCACCCGCTGCTGCGCGGCGGCGTGGTCGACCAGTCCGTGCAATGCCTTCGTCAGCGGGTCGTCACCTTCCTGCGAGATCCCGTAGGCGGAAAACCCCATGCGGTTCGCCGCCTGTTCGCGCGCCGCGTCCGACTCCTTGTGCAGGATGCGCGCCGGATTCCCGACCGCGGTCGCGCCGACGGGCACTTCCTTGACCACTACGGCGTTCGAGCCGATGCGCGCGCCATCGCCGACAGTGAAGCCCCCGAGCACCTTGGCTCCCGCGCCGACGATCACGTTGCGGCCGAGCGTGGGATGGCGCTTGGCGCCCTTCACGGTCGACGTGCCGCCGAGCGTGACGCCCTGGTAGATGGTCGAACCCTCGCCGATCACCGCGGTTTCGCCCACCACGATGCCCATGCCGTGATCGATGAAGACAAAGCGCCCGATCTGCGCGCCCGGGTGGATCTCGATGCCGGTCAGGAAGCGCGAGACGTGCGAGACGAAGCGTCCGAACCAGCGCGCACCGCCGTTCCAGCACGCGTGCGCGATGCGATGCATCCAGAGCGCGTGCAGGCCCGGGTAGCAGGTCAGCACTTCCCAGCGGCTGCGGGCCGCCGGGTCGCGTTCCAGGATGCAGTCGATGTCTTCGCGCAAGCGGTTGAACATGAGGTCTTCGCGGCGGTCCTGGCCTGCGGGACCGCGTGGTGGGGATCGCGTCGTCGGTCGCGTTGTCAGGCCGCCGATTCTAGCGGCCGCGCTTGCGCCCCGCGCGGTCGGCGCGCGACTCGATGATCGCCGCGGTCACGCCGCGCAGCACGTCGATCTCGGTCTGCGTGGGGCGCGCGCGATTGAAGAGCCGCCGCACGCGCTGCATCAGGCGCTTCGGCTCGCCGGGATCGAGCGCGCCGACGGCGACCAGGGCCTGCTCGAAGTGTGCGTAGAAGCCTTCCAGCGCCTCGATGGGCGCCACGCTCTCCTCCGGGCCGAAGCGGCGCTGTCGTTCGTGCACGGCCGGCACCCCGCGCAGCGCGAGCTGGCACTCGTAGGCGGCCACCTGGACCGCCTGCGCCAGGTTGAGCGACGAGAACGCCGGATTCGCCGGGATCGCGCAGCTGCGCTGGCACCGCTCCACGTCCTCGTTCTCGAGCCCCGAGCGCTCCGTGCCGAACACGAACGCGATCTCCTCGCCGGCGTGAATCGCGCGCGTTGCCGCCTCCTCCGCGCACGAACGGAGGTCCGACAGCGGGGGCCCGAACTGGCGGTCATAACCGGTCATCGCGAAGGCCGTGCGGACGCCCGCGAGCGCTTCGGTCAGTACCGCGAACGTGGCGCTTGCGGCGAGCACGTCGGCAGCGCCGGTGGCCAGGGCCACCGCGTCCGGGTGCTCCCGATAGTCCGGGTGCCGCGGCCGCACGACCACAAGCCGCGAGAAGCCCATCGTCTTGATCGCGCGCGCGGACGCGCCGATGTTGCCCGGATGCGTAGGCGCCACCAGCACGAAGCGGACTTGATCGGCAGGGTTCGGCATCAGGGAGCGAAGGTCAATCGACTAGAATCCTCGGCCAGTCTAAATGCCGTCTGCCGTCCGGCCGGCGCGCTCAATCATGCATCCGATGCTGAACACGGCCGTCAAGGCCGCGCGCAAGGCCGGTTCGATCATCAACCGGGCCAGTCTCGACGTCGATCTCGTGAAGGTGGCGAGCAAGGGCCGCAGCGACTTCGTCACCGAGGTCGACCGCGCGGCGGAGCAGGCGATCGTCGACATCCTGCTCAAGGCGTACCCCGATCACGCCATCCTCGCCGAGGAGTCGGGCGCGAGCGGCGACTCCGAGTACACGTGGATCATCGACCCGCTCGACGGCACGACCAACTTCATCCATGGCTTCCCGCAGTACGCCGTGTCGATCGCGCTGCGCCACCGCGAGCACGTCACGCAGGCCGTCGTGTTCGACCCCACGCGCAACGAACTGTTCACGGCGTCGCGCGGCCGCGGTGCCTTCCTCAACGAACGCCGCATCCGCGTGTCGAGGCGCAGCAAGCTGTCGGAGTGCCTGATCGGCACCGGCTTTCCGTTCCGCAGCTTCGAGCACCTCGACGAGTACGTGCGCATGTTCCGCAGCGTGACCGAGCACACGGCGGGCATCCGCCGCCCGGGCGCGGCGGCGCTCGACCTCGCCTATGTCGCGGCAGGCCGGCTCGACGGCTTCTGGGAGATCGGCCTGTCGCCGTGGGACATGGCCGCCGGCAGCCTGCTGATCCTGGAAGCGGGCGGCCTGGTGTCGGACTTCAAGGGCGAAGCGGCCTATCTCGACGAAGGCCGCATCGTGTGCGGCGCGCCGAAGATCTTCCCGCAACTGCTGAATCTCGTCGGCACCGTGCATCCCTCGCGCACCACCTGACCCGCTCGCCTCCCTCGTCCGCGTGAACGCCCCCGAGTTCTCCGGCCACACGCCGATGATGCAGCAGTACCTGCGCATCAAGGCGCAGCACCCGCACATCCTGCTCTTCTACCGGATGGGCGACTTCTACGAGCTGTTCCACGACGACGCCGAGCGCGCGGCGCGGCTCCTCAACATCACGCTCACCCAGCGCGGCGCGTCGGGCGGCGCGCCGGTGAAGATGGCGGGCGTGCCCGTCGTGTCGGTGGAGCAGTACCTCGCGAAGCTGGTCAAGCTCGGCGAGAGCGTGGCGATCTGCGAGCAGATCGGCGACCCGGCCACCAGCAAGGGGCCGGTCGAGCGCAAGGTGGTGCGGGTCGTCACGCCCGGTACGCTGACGGACCCTGCCCTGCTCGACGCCAAGGCCGACGCGGTGCTCCTCGCGATCGCCCCGCCGGCGAAGCGCAACGGCGAGTTCGGCCTCGCGTGGCTGGTGCTGTCGTCCGGCGAGCTGCGCGCCACCGGCGCTCCCTTTGCCCAGCTCGGCTCGGAGCTCGCCCGCCTCGTTCCGAGCGAGGTCCTGGTTCCAGAGAGCTGGCACGACGCGCTGCGCAGTTCGCTGCCGACCGACGGCTGCACGGTGCAGCCGCGCCCCGACTGGCACTTCGACGACGAGCGCGGCGCCCGGGCGCTGCAGGAACAGTTCGAGGTCGGAACGCTGGACGCGTTCGGCGTGGCCGACGCGCCGCAGATCGTCGCGGCCTGCGCGGCGCTGCTCGAGTACGCGCGCGGCACGCAGGGCGGAGCGCTGGCGCACGTCCGCGCGCTGCGGCGCGAGGCGATCTCCGATTACGTGATGCTCGACGCGGTCTCCCGGCGCAACCTGGAGATCACCGAGACGCTGCGCGGCGAGGACGGCCCGACGCTGTTCCGGCTGCTCGACCGCTGCGCCACGCCGATGGGAAGCCGCCGCCTGCGCCACTGGCTGCATCATCCGCTGCGCAGCCAGGCGGAAGCCGCGCGGCGCCACGCGGCGGTCGAGGCCCTGCTGGAGTCGACGGAGCTGCGCCCGCAGCTCGCCGCCGAGCTGCATGCCGTGCCCGACCTCGAGCGCATCGCCAGCCGCATCGCGCTCGGGTCGGCGCGCCCGCGCGAACTGGCCGCGCTGCGCGATGCGCTGCCGCACGCGCTCCGGGCCGCGCAGCTGGCCGAGGGGCTCGACGCGCCGCTGCTGGCCGAGCTGCGAGCCGACATGAAGCTCTCGCCCCAGGCTCACGCTCTGCTCGCTGCGGCACTGATGATCGAGCCGGCGTACGCCGTGCGCGACGGCGACGTGATCGCCGCGGGCTTCGACCCGGAGCTCGACGAACTGCGTGCCCTGCGCGACAACACCGGCCAGTTCCTCGTCGACCTCGAAGCGCGCGAGCGGGCGCGGACGGGCATCGCGAACCTGCGCGTCGAGTACAACCGGGTGCACGGGTTCTACATCGAGGTGACGCACGGGCAGGCGGCGAAAGTGCCCGACGACTACCGGCGGCGCCAGACCCTGAAGAACGCCGAGCGCTACATCACGCCCGAGCTCAAGTCGTTCGAGGACAAGGCGCTGTCGGCGCGCGAGCGGGCGCTCGGGCGCGAGAAGGACCTGTTCGACCGCCTGGTCGCCGATCTCGCCCAGCACGTCCCCGCGCTGCTGGGCGCCGCGTCGGCGCTCGCGTCGATCGACGCACTGGCGGCGTTCGCGGCCCACGCCGAACGGGCGCGCTGGACGCGGCCGCAGTTCACCGAGGCGCCGCAGATCGAGGTCCGCGGCGCGCGGCACGCCGTGGTCGAGCGCGAACTGGAGACGTACGTGCCGAACGACTGCGTCTTGAAGGCCGGCCGGCGGCTGCTGGTGATTACCGGGCCGAACATGGGTGGCAAGTCGACCTACATGCGATCGATCGCCCTGATCGCGCTCCTCGCCTGTGCAGGCAGCTACGTGCCGGCAACCGCGGCGCGGCTCGGCCCGGTCGACCGGATCCTCACCCGCATCGGCGCCGCCGACGACCTGGCGCGCGGCCGCTCGACGTTCATGGTCGAGATGACCGAGGCGGCCGCGATCCTCCACTCCGCCACCGAGCAGAGCCTGGTGCTGATGGACGAGATCGGCCGCGGCACGTCCACGTTCGACGGCATGGCGCTCGCCGCCGCCATCGCGCGCGAACTGGTCGAGAAGAACCGCTGCCTGACGCTGTTCGCCACCCACTACTTCGAGCTGACGCAACTCGCCGAGCAGCATCCCGACGTCGCCAACGTGCACGTCGCGGCCGCCGAGGCGGGCGGCAAGGTCGTGTTCCTGCACGAAGTGCGCGACGGCCCGGCGAACCAGAGCTACGGACTCGCCGTGGCGCAGCTTGCGGGCGTGTCGCCCGCGGTGATCCGCCGCGCGCGCTCGCTCCTGACGCAACTCGAGGAGCGTGCGCTGGGCACTCGTCCACAACTCGATCTGTTCGTCGCGACACCGGAGACACCGGCGCCGACCGTGTCACCGGAGGACCCGCTAAGGAACCGCCTGCTCGCCATCGACCTCGACGGCATCTCGCCGCGCGAAGCGCACCTGCTGCTCGACGAACTGCAGCGGCTGGCGCGGCCCGAACTCTAATGCAGCCGCGTCGGCCGCGGTTCGGCGAGGCGCAGGAATTCCGGTAGCCGCGCGGAATCGGCGTCCGCGAGCTCCTCGGGGCTCGCGGCGCGCACTTCGAGCACGGTGATGTCGAAGCGCAGGGCGAAGCCGGCGAGCGGATGGTTGCCGTCGAGCACCGCCATACCCTCAGCGATGTCCGTGATCGTGAAGATGCGGCCAGTGGTGCCCTCCCCGCCGTCGCCCTCGACGCGCATGCCCACCTCCACGCCCTGGCCGAGGTTGTCGAGCGGCATCAGCATCACCAGTGCCGGGTCGTAGTCGCCGAACGCGTCCTCCGGCTCGAGCTGCAGCGCGACGCGCGCGCCGACTTCCTTCCCCGCCAGCGCCTCTTCGACCCGCGGGAACAGGTCGTCGTGCCCGTGCAGGTAGACGAGCGGCTCTTCGGAGTGTTCCAGCAGGATCCCTTGCGCGTCGTACATCGTGATGTCGAGGCTGACGAGCGCGCCCTGATCGATCTTCATCGCTCCTCCCTGCGCGAATTATGCGCCGGGGCCCGTTCCTATAATCACCCTGTGGCCACGTCCTCCGTCCTGAAACAGCTCGGCTCGATGCCGGTCGCGCGCTTCATGCGCGACACCTGGCAGCGCCGGCCGCTGCTGATCCGCAACGCGTTTCCCGGATTCGTGCCCCCGGTCTCGCGCGACGCGCTGTTCGAACTCGCGCGGCGCGACGATGCCGAGTCGCGTCTCATCGCCCGCGTCGACGAGCGCTGGTCGCTGAAGCACGGCCCGCTGCAGCGGCTGCCATCGACCCGCCGGCCCGACTGGACACTGCTCGTGCAAGGCGTCGACCTGCTGGACGAAGGCGCGCACGCGCTGCTCCGCCGGTTCCGCTTCGTGCCCGATGCCCGGCTCGACGACCTGATGGTGAGCTACGCGACCGACGGTGGCGGCGTCGGTCCGCATGTCGACTCGTACGACGTGTTCCTGCTGCAGGCCTGGGGGCGCCGCCGCTGGCGTCTCAGCCGGCAGCGCGACCTGGCTCTCGTTCCTGACGCCCCGCTGAAGCTCCTCGCGGAATTCCGCGCCGAGGAGGAGTGGATCCTCGAGGCGGGCGACATGCTGTACCTGCCACCGGGCGTCGCGCACGACGGCACGGCGGTGGGCGAATGTCTCACCTACTCCATCGGCTTCCGCGCGCCGACGTACCAGGAACTGCTTGAACCCTGGCTGACCGACTTCGCCGATCACGCCGCCGTCCCCGGCCGATATGCCGATCCCGGGCTCAGGCCGGCGCGGCGGCCCGCGGCCCTGCCTGCCGCCATGATCGGGCGGATCCACGATGCGCTGCGCAGACGGCGACCGACGCAGGGCGACACGCAGCGGTTCCTGCTCCGCTACCTGACGGAGCCGAAGGCACAGGTCGTCTTCGAGCGACCCGCCCGGCCCGTTCGCGCACAGCGCTTTGGCGAGATCGCCGCCCGGCGCGGGCTTGAACTCGCGCCCCCCACTCGCATGATGTACGCGGGTGGCTCGATCGGGATCAACGGCGAGTGCGTGAGCGTGCCCGCGGGGAGCGGCGAGACGCTGCGTACCCTCGCAGACCAGCGCACCCTGGTGTCGCCGGTGCCCCGGCTCCCGCTGGCCGCCCAGGCGCTGCTGCATCAGTGGTACGCAGCCGGATGGCTGCACTTCGGAGGCGAGTCACCATGAACCCATCGGAAGTCTTGACAGGCGACCCGACGCCGCAGCGCGTCCTCATCGCCTCGCGCGACGAGCTTCACGAAGCGGTGCGCATCGCCCTGGTCTCGGGCCACCGAATGGTGCGGGCGCTGCATCGTGACCTGTCCGTGTTCGACCTCTCGTCGATCGCCGCGACCGACTCATTGCGGCAATTGCTGCTCGGGGATCGAAGCGCTCGCATCCGGATGCTGGTCGACGATGCCGCCTGGCTGGAAACCCGGGCGGCCCGCTTGCGCCTGCTGCAGCGGCGTTTCGCTCATGCGCTGGAACTGCGCGTCGCTTCGGACGAGGACCCGGTAGGCGAGGATGCCTGTGTTCTCGTCGACGATCATGCTTCGCTCGAGTTGCGCGCCACGCGGACCACGAGCGGCAGCCTTTGGCTTCACCACAAGCCGCACGCGCAGCCGCTGATCTCGGCCTTCGACCGCCGCTGGAACGCCGCGGGACACAACCTCCCGGCCTCGCCGCTGGGCCTCGCCTAGCAGCGCGAGGACCGTTTGCAAACGCTATAATTGCGGGCTGGGAAGAGTGGGGAAACCATCCATTGCGTCCCGCGACCCGCGGGGTCGAACAAAACATATCGATTCACTCAGGAAGGGTGTTTGCACAAATGAACAAATCACTGTTGATCGCCTCCATGATGGTCGTGGCGCTGGCCGCCTGCGGCAAGAAAGAGCCTGCTGCCCCGGCCCCGGCCCCGGCGCCCGCCGCTGCTCCCGCGCCGGCTCCGGCCCCCGCGCCCGCCGCCGACGCCGCCAAGCCGGCCGACGCTGCTCCCGCCGCTGCCGCTGCGACTGACGCCGCCAAGGAAGAGGCTGCCAAGGCCGCGGGCGAGGCTGCCAAAGCTGCAGGTGATGCCGCCAAGGCCGCGGGCGAAGCCGCCAAGGCCGCGGGCGAAGCCGCCAAGAAGTAACCCGGCCACGGAAGAAGAAAGGGCCGGCATTGCCGGCCCTTTTTTTCGCCTGCTCGAGTCCGCTACACGACCCGCCAGTCGAGGCCTTCCTCCTGGCCGGCGACCGCGACCTCGCCGGGAACGCACCCGAGCACGGCAGCGATCGCCGCGCTCGCAAGTGCCTTCGTATTGTTCTGTGCCGACAGGTGCGCGGCCGCCACCCACTGAAGCCGCGTGCAGTCCATCTGGCGCAGCAGCTTCGCCGCCTGGGCATTGGACAGGTGACCGCGCGCCCCGGCGATGCGCGCCTTCAGGAACGCCGCGTACGGGCCTGTGCGCAGCATTGCCTCGTCGTGGTTGCACTCCAGCACCAGTGCGTCGACGCGACATAGCGCCGCGACGATCCGCGCCGTCGGCTCGCCCGCATCGGTGAGGAGTCCGAGCCTGCGCTGGCCATCCCCGAACACGAACTGAAGTGGCTCGGCCGCGTCGTGCGGCACCTCGTACGGATCGACCACGACGGCACCGATATCCTGCCGCACTCCGGATACCAGTTCCCGCCACTTCACGCCACGGTCGGTCAGATTGGCGGCGCGGGCGGTGCCCTCGGAGCAGTAGACGGGAACCCCGGCCTTGCAGGCGTACCGCGCGACACCGCCGACATGATCGCTATGCTCATGCGTGACGAGCACAGCATCGATGTCATGCAGCGCAAGGCCGGCGCGCTCGAGGCGACGAGCGAGTTGCTTCAGGTTGAAACCGTTGTCGACCAGGACGCGCGTGACGGACGAACCGTCGCGCGCTTCCACCACCAGCGCATTGCCGCTGCTGCCGGAGCCGAGGCTGCAGGCGCGCAGCACGCCGCGGCCCGCGCTACCGCAGCTGGTCGTTCAGCAATGCCAGGATCCGGTCGCCGGCCGGCGAACGCTCCGGCGCGCCGTTGGCACCCAGCACCGTCACGACGGTCCTGTTCGTGCTCTCGCCGACCACGACGACGCGGTACTGCAGGGCCGGGACCGGCTTGTCGCTGGTGAATATCCTGGAGAAGAAGCCCTGCTCCGACTTCGCCTTCGCCTCGTAATCCGGGTCGAGGTAGCGGACGAAGTAGATGCCCTTGGCGCGGTCGCGGTCCTCGACCGTGAAGGCGCCGCGGTCGAGCGCAAGGCCGACCCGGCGCCACGCGCGCTCGAAGCCGTCGTCGATCTCGAGCCGCTCGCTCCGTCCATCCGAGCCCTTCACCATGCGAGCGAGCTGGGGCGCCACAGGCGCCGCAGTCGCGGAAGCTCCAGCGGGCGGCCGGGGCGCGCCCGTTGCACCCGCCGGCGCCGCCGCGGTGGCGGTGGTCGGCTGCGCCGCCGACGCGTCGAACTTCACGAGCAGGCGCTGCAGGATCTCAGCCTCGAGTTCCGGATCCGAGGGCCGCGGCTGCCACTTGGTCTGGTCCTGGGCCGACGACGTGAAGACCTCCACCATGCCGCGGTGGCTCACGAAGATCTCGGAGGTGTTCTGCGGCGTGCGCTCGACGCGCGCGCGGTACTTGTCCATCTCGCCGGTCGAGTACACGGAGTCGAGCAGGCGCCCCAGCGTGCGACGGATGATGTCCTGGGGGAGCTTCGCCCGGTTCTCTGCCCACGCGGTTTCGAGGATGCCGGTGGCCGCATCGGACTTCTCGACGCTCAGTCCGACGGTCGGCCAGAACTCGACCAGCACGGGCCAGACGCGCTCGGGTGGAAGGTTCACCGCGAGCCAGCGCTGGTTGCCCTGCCGCTCGATCTTCGCCACGACGCCACCGGGAACCACGGCGGACGTGGCGGCGGTCGGTACGGCGGCGGTGCCGGGTCGCCCTGCCTGCGGCTGGCCCGAAGCCGTGATCGTCTGCGGCCGCTCGGGAACCAGGAAGCGGTCGTCCCGCGGCAGTTGCGACAGGTCCGGCGGCACCTCCAGGGGCGACCGCGCCTGCTGTGCGGACTCGTAGGCGACCTTGTCGGACTGGAAAAAACTCCCGGTCCAGGAACAGCCTGAGAGCAGCACGGCACCGACAGCAGCGAGCCAGCGCAAACGGGTGAAACGATCGCTCATCGAAACTCCTGCCCGGGCTAGAGGAGCCCGGCTTCCTTCATTGCGCCGAGTACGACCGGCTCGTTGGCCACGCTCAGCGGCACGAGCGGCAGGCGAATGCCGTTCTCGATGCGGCCCGTCTTCGCGAGCGCCCACTTGACCGGGATCGGGTTGGGCTCGACGAAGAGCTTGAAGTGCAACGGCAGCAGGCGGTTGTTGATCGCACGCGCCGTCGCGAAATCGCCGGCCAGCGCCGCGCGGCACATGTCGCTCATCAGCCGCGGCGCAATGTTCGCGGTGACCGAAATGACGCCGTGACCCCCGAGCAGCATCAGGGCGAGGGCCGTGTCGTCGTTGCCGCTGTACAGGGCAAAGCTGGCCGGCGCCTTCTTCAGGACTTCGGCCGCGCGGCCCATGTCGCTGGTCGCGTCCTTCAGGCCGACGATGCCGGGCACCTGCGCCAGCCGCAGCGTGGTGTCGGTGCCGAGATCCGCCACTGTGCGTCCGGGCACGTTGTAGAGAATCATCGGCAGGTCGACCCGCTCGGCGATCGTGCGGAAGTGCCGGTACTGTCCTTCCTGCGTCGGCTTGTTGTAGTACGGCACGACCTGCAGCGTTGCATCGGCGCCGACCTTGCGCGCGTGTTCGGTCAGTTCGATCGCCTCGGACGTGGAGTTGCCGCCCGTGCCGGCGATGACCGGGACGCGGCCATTGGCCGTCTCCACGGCAACGCGGATCAGTTCGCCGTGCTCCTCGGGCGTCACCGTCGGCGACTCGCCGGTCGTGCCGACCGAGACGATCGCGTTCGTGCCTTCGGCGATGTGCCAGTCGATCAGCCGGCGGTATGCGTCGAGGTCGAGCGTGCCGTCCTCGTGCATCGGCGTGACGACAGCGACGATGCTGCCCTTGATCATGATGGTGTTCGTCTCCCCAGCGAAGCTCGGGATTCTACAGCCGCGGGACGACTAGGCCGGGCGGAGCGCGACGCTGCGGGGCCGGTCGACGTCGTCCGCCGCCGGCTGCATCGCGGCGATTCGCTGCACCATCGCCGGCCGCGGTGTTTCCTCGTAACCGTCCTCGAACGCGATCACGCGCAGCGCGGCGAACGCGTCGAGCAATTCGCGCGGCGCCAGCAGGAACGCGGGGTTGCCCGGCTTGCCGAAGGCGGCGTTGCCGACGGCGAAGGTCTCGTACAGCAGCACGCCGCGCGGAGCGAGCGCGGCGAGCAGGTGAGGAAACAGCGGGCGATGCAGGTAGTTCGTCACGACGATCGCATCGAAGCGCTCGCCGTCCAGCGGCCAGGGGCCTTGCTCGAGGTCCGCCACGCGCAGGTGCACGCGCGCATTCGACAGCAGATCCGGCTCGAGGCGGGGCTCGCGGTCGACGGCGACCACCACGCAGCCACGCTCGACGAACAGGCGCGTGTGGCGCCCGCCCCCGCAGGCGACGTCGAGCACGCGGCCGCCCGGGGCAACGAGAGGCGCGAACCGCCGTATCCAGTCCGACGGCCGCGGCTCGGCGTGCACCGGCATGTCCGGGACGGCAGCGGGTCCGCGGCGCGTCAGCCGCGCGCCAGCCCCATCGCCTCGCGCACTTCGCGCATCGTCTCGCCCGCCAGTTCGCGGGCGCGGTCACAGCCGTCGGCGATGATGTTGCGCACGACCGCCGGATCCTCGAGGTAGCGCTGGGCGCGCTCGCGCATCGGCGCCAGTTCGCGGATCACGCTGTCGATCACGGGCTGCTTGCAGTCGAGGCAGCCGATGCCGGCGCTGCGGCAGCCCGTCTGCACCCACTCCTTCGTCGCGTCGTCGGAATAGACCTTGTGCAGTTGCCAGACCGGGCAGCGCTCGGGATCGCCCTTGTCGGTACGGCGCACCCGCGCCGGGTCCGTCGGCATCGTGCGGATCTTCTTCGTGATCGACTCCGGGTCCTCGCGCAGCGCGATCGCGTTGTTGTAGCTCTTCGACATCTTCTGGCCGTCGAGGCCCGGCATCTTCGAAGCCTCGGTCAGCAGGGCCTCGGGCTCGACGAGGATGATCCGCCGCGCGCCCTCCGCGTAGCCGAACAGCCGCTCGCGATCGGCCATGGACAGGCTGCCCGCCTCGTCGATCAGCGCGCGCGCCTGCTCGAGCGCGTCGACCTCGCCCTTCTCCTGGTAGACCGTGCGCAGTTCGGTGTAGCGCTTCGCGCGGCGCGACCCGAGCCGCTTGACCGCATCGCGCGCCTTCTCCTCGAAGCCCGGCTCGGCGCCGAACAGGTGGTTGAAGCGGCGCGCGATCTCGCGCGTCATCTCGATGTGCGGGACCTGGTCCTCGCCCACCGGAACCATGGTGGCGCGGTAGATCAGGATGTCGGCGGCCTGCAGCAGCGGATACCCGAGGAAGCCGTAGGTCGCGAGATCGCGGTCGTTGAGCTTTTCCTGCTGGTCCTTGTAGGTCGGCACGCGCTCGAGCCAGCCGAGCGGCGTGGCCATCGACAGCAGCAGGAAGAGTTCGGCGTGCTCCGGCACGCGCGACTGGATGAAGAGCGTCGCCTGCGACGGATCGACCCCCGCGGCCAGCCAGTCGATCACCATGTCCCAGGTGTTGCCCTCGATCGAATCGGACTCCGAGTAGTGCGTCGTCAGCGCGTGCCAGTCGGCCACGAAGAACAGGCACGGATGCTCGCTCTGCAGGCGAACCCAGTTCTTCAGCACACCGTGGTAGTGGCCGAGGTGCAGCGCGCCGGTCGGGCGCATTCCGGAAAGAACGCGATCGGGGAACATGGTCAGAGGAAGAAACGGACGATGGCGGCACCGATGTCGTGCAGCGGCCGCAGGAAGAACGACAGCGCCCCGGTGAACATCAGCGCGAGCAGGATGAACAGGCCGTACGGCTCGATGCGCGAATAGGCCATCGACATCCGGGTCGGCAGCAGGCCGCTGACGATGCGGCCGCCGTCGAGCGGCGGGATCGGGAGCAGGTTGAGCGCCATGAAGACGAGGTTCACGCTGATTCCGGCCTGCGCGACCAGGTAGAAGTAGTTCTCCTGCACGCCGGCGGCCGACAGCACGCGGTAGAGCAGCGCCCACACCACCGCCATCACGAGGTTCACGCCGGGCCCCGCCGCCGCGACCCAGATCATGTCGCGCTTCGGCTTGCGCAGGCTGCCCCAGTCGACCGGAACGGGCTTCGCCCAGCCGAACATGAAACCGGTCAGCAGCACCATGCCGAGGGGAATGACGATCGTGCCGAGCGGGTCGATGTGCTTGACCGGATTCAGCGTCACGCGGCCGAGTACGTAGGCGGTGTTGTCTCCGAACATGCGCGCCACGTAGCCATGGGCGGCCTCATGCACGGTGATCGCGAAAAGAACGGGAATCGCGTACACCGCGATCGCCTGAATGATGTTTTCCATCGAGTCCAGTCTATCAGCGCACTCCGGTCGTCCCGGCGCGGCCGCGATGACAGCGGGGCTACAGTCCGAGGGCTTCCACCGGGCCCTTGCCCTGCCGCACCAGCACGGCCTCCGGCCCGGTGAGGTCGACGATCGTGGTCGGTTCGATGCCGCACGCGCCCGCATCCAGCACGAAGTCGATCAGGTGATCAAGGCGTTCGCGGATGTGATCCGCGTCGTTCAACGGCATTTCGTCGCCCGGCAGCTGCAGCGTGGTGGTCAGCAACGGCTGGCCGAGCACATCGAGCAGTCCTGCCGCGACCCGATGGTCGGGCACCCGCAGGCCGATCGTCTTGCGCGCCGGATGGGAGAGGCGCCGCGGCACTTCCCTCGTCGCCTCCAGGATGAAGGTGTACGGGCCTGGGGTCGAATTCTTCAGCAACCGGTACTGGCGGTTGTCCACCTTCGCGTAGAGGCCGATGTCCGACAGGTCGCGGCACATCAGCGTCAGCAAGTGGCGCTCGTCGATGCGGCGGATCTGCCGGATGCGATCGACCGCGGCCTTGTCGTCCAGATGGCAGGCCAGCGCGTAGCAGGAGTCGGTCGGGATTGCGCCGATGCCGCCGTGATCGAGGATCTGCGCCGCCTGGCGCAGCGATCGCACCTGGGGGTCGACGGGATGGACGTCGAAGAGCTGTGCCATCAGACGAAGCGATGCCACACCGGGGTCAGGCCGGCGGGCAGGCGCGCGACGCGCCCCAGTTCGACGTTCTCCGATTCGCCCGGCCCGTGGAAGTCGCTGCCGCCCGAGGCTTCGAAACCGAACTCGAGCGCCAGGTCGGCGAACCGGCGCATCTCGCGCTCGGTGTGGTTGCTGGTCGACACCTCGATCGCCGTCCCGCCGAGTGCACGGAACTCCTCCAGCAGCGTGTGCAGCGCGAGATCGTTGAGCCGGTAGCGACCGGGGTGCGCGACGATCGCCACGCCGCCGGCATCGCGAATCATGTCGATGGCTTCGTCGAGGGATGCCCACGCGTGCGGCACGAACCCGGGCTTGCCCTCGACCAGGTAGCGCGAGAAGACGTCCTTGACATCGCGACAGTGCCCGGTCTCGACCAGGTAGCGCGCGAAGTGCGTGCGCGAGATCATCTGCGGGTTGCCGGCGTAGACCAGCGCGCCCTCGTAGGCGCCTTCGATGCCGACGCGCGCCAGCTGCTCGGCCATGTCCTGCGCGCGGCTGATGCGCCCCGACCGCACGGCGCCGAGGCGCGCTTCCAGGCGGCCATCGCGGTACTCCACTCCCAGCCCGACGATGTGCAGCGTCGTGCTGCCCCAGGTCACGGAGACCTCGACGCCCGGCACGAACGCAAGCCCCAGCTGCTGCGCCGCCGTCGCCGCCTGCGCCAGCCCGCCGACTTCATCGTGGTCCGTCAGTGCGTACAGCTCGACGCCCTGCTCGTGCGCGCGCGCGACCACGCCCGTCGGCGGCAACACGCCGTCGGACACGTTCGAGTGGGAATGGAGGTCGGCGCGCAAGTCCCGAAGGTCGGCGCCGGCTAGGGCAGGCATGCCCGTATTTTACCGGTCGCCGGGCCGGATCAGCCGTGCCGCCGCAGGAAATCCCTGATCAGGCAAGCCACGGCCTCGGGCTGGTCGTGATGCAGCATGTGTCCGGCGTCCGCCACCGTCGCCTGCCCGGCCCCCGGCACGGCGGCGAAACGGCGCTGCAGTTCGGCCAGGGCCTGCTCGCGGTCGCGCGCGACGTGCCGCAGGGCGTCCGTATCAGCGGCCATCACCATCAGCGACGGCGCTGTGATCGCCTTCCAGCATGCCATCGCCTCGTCGACCCGATACAGCACCGGGTTGACGATCCGGTGCGCCGGATCCCCGGCCACGCGCAGCCGCCCGCGGCCGTCGGGCTCGGCCCAGTGGTCGGCGAGGAACGCGGCCCGCTCGACGGACAACCGCGGATTGTTCTTTCGCAGCCGCGCCGCCACCTCTTCGCGGCTGCCGTAGTCGCGCAGGGTGCCGCCGGCCTTCAATTCGTCGATCCACTGCGCGAGGCGGCCGGGCGCCTGCTCGGCGTGGCTCGCGTGCAGGCCGAAGCCTTCCAGGTTGACGACGCTGCGAACGCGCGCGGGACGTGCGCCGGCGTACATCAGCGCGATGTTGCCCCCCATGCTGTGGCCGACGAGGTGCGCGGGCGCGTCGCCTTGAACCGCATCGACGATGCACTCCAGGTCGGCCGCATAGTCGGGAAACCAGTAGCAGTCGCCGCGCGTCCACTCCGTCAGGCCAAAGCCACGCCAGTCGGGCGCGACCACGCGCCAGTCCGGATCGAGCGCGTCGACCACGAACTGGAACGATGCCGACACGTCCATCCAGCCGTGCAGCATGAAGAGCGTGCGCGCGGGCCCGGCCTCGGCCGGCCCCCACTCGCGAAGGTGATACCGCAGCCCGCGTATCGTGGGGAAGCTGGAGCGTGACGGCCGGTGCGATTTCACGTTTGCGTGGGGAAATCCGTTCGGCGATTATAGGAAGCCATGCCTGCCACTCGCGAGGGAACGATGCGGGACCAGTATCGCGCGCTTTACGACGACTTCCGCTGGCACGTTCCGCGCGAGTTCAACATCGCCGAGGTGTGCTGCCGGCGCTGGGCGCCGGAGTCCTCGCGCATCGCGCTGCACTACGAGGACGAGTCAGGCAACGGCGGCTCGTACACCTACGCGGCGCTGCAGGCCGACGCCAACCGCCTCTCCAACGCGCTGCAGTCGCTCGGCGTGAAGGCCGGTGACCGCGTCGCGATCGTCCTGCCGCAGAGCCCCGAGACCATCGTGTCGCACGTGGCGATCTACCAGATGGGCGCGGTGGCGATGCCGCTTTCGCTGCTGTTCGGACCCGATGCGCTGGAATACCGCCTGCAGGACAGCGAGGCCGTCGTCGCGATCGTCGACGCCAGCGCCCTGCCGACATTCGCGTCGATCCGGGCGAGCTGTCCCGCGCTGAA
>Ga0209820_1000053_pt1 | contig 29856 bp, 28 predicted proteins | sample PPLLak21cMay2015_FD_187254 | JGI IMG/M metagenome (GOLD analysis project Ga0209820, IMG submission 187254) | Freshwater sediment microbial communities from Prairie Pothole Lake near Jamestown, North Dakota, USA - PPLs Lake P7 Core (1) Depth... | ecosystem: Environmental > Aquatic > Freshwater >...
AACCTGCCTCATGTCACCCTCCAGTAGTTGACGCGCTCTCCGCGTCGGTTGCCGGCACCGGCCGGATCTCGGGATGACTCGAAGCTACGCGGCGCGAGGCGCCGCGCCTATCCGACGAATGCAGGAGGCTCGTTCAGAGCTGCAGGGCCGCCTTCTGCGACGCGACCAGCGACGCGATGCCCTGCCGCGCGAGTTCGAGCAGCGCATCCATCTGCTCGCGCGTGAACGGCTTGCCCTCGGCCGTGCCCTGCACCTCGACGAAGCCGCCGCCGCCCGTCATCACGACGTTCATGTCGGTGTCGCACGTCGAGTCCTCGGCGTAGTCCAGGTCGAGCAGCGCAACGCCCTGGTACACGCCGACCGAGACGGCGGCGACGAAGTCCAGCACGGGCAGCGCCTCGATCAGTCCACGCTGGCGCAGCCAGCGGATCGCATCGTAGGCGGCGACGAACCCGCCGGTGATCGCTGCGGTGCGCGTCCCGCCATCGGCCTGGATGACGTCGCAGTCGATCTGCAGCGTGCGCTCGCCGAGCGCGGCAAGGTCGATCACCGAGCGCAGGCTGCGCCCGATCAGCCGCTGGATCTCCTGCGTGCGGCCGCTCTGCTTGCCGCGCGCGGCCTCGCGATCGGAGCGGGTGTTGGTCGAGCGCGGCAGCATGCCGTACTCGGCGGTCACCCAGCCCTGCCCCTTGCCCTTGAGGAACGGCGGGACTTTCTCCTCGACGCTCGCCGTGCAGATGACCTTCGTGTCGCCGAACTCGACGAGCACCGCGCCTTCGGCGTGCCTGGTGTAGTTGCGCGTCAGCCGTACGGGACGCAGTTGGTCGTGGCGCCGCCCGCCGGGGCGCTGCAGGTCTGTTGGCATTCGGTGGATTCCGGAGAACGAGGCGGACCGCCTCGGGGTTCCGGCAAGACTAGCGCAGCCGACGCTACTTGTTGACGAGCCTCGCCGCGCGGGAGATCGCGCGCTGGATCTCGGCGACGGCGTCGTCGATCTCCTCCTCCGACAGTTCCGCTTCGTCGTCGGCCTCGCCGACGCGCGGCATGTGGATGGTCGACGCGATCGTTCCTTCCGGGATGAGCAGCGTCGACACCGGCTCTTCGCTCGGCGGCACCATTTCCATCGACTCGGTGCCGGCCCAGGTCATCGCGACCGCCGTGCAGTTGTCCGAGTCGGGACCGCCGAGTTCGAGCGCGAGTTCCATCAGCTCGGGCACCGCCCGCATCACCGTCTTGCCGGTGAAGGCCTCCGCGACCTGGCGGTCGTTCAGCGAACCCCACAGGCCGTCGGAGCACAGGAGCACCGTGTCGCCGTTGCGCAGCGCGAACGGACGGCTGATCTCGACGGTCGGCGCGACGTAGGCCCCGATGCAGTTGAAGATGCGGTTGCGCTCGGGATGATCCTTGGCGTCTTCCGGGCGGATCAAACCGGCCTGCACCAGGTGGTGGACACGCGAGTGATCGAGGGTGCGCTCGGCGATCCGCCCGCCGCGGATCAGGTACAGGCGCGAATCGCCCACGTGCGCCCAGATCGCCATGCCCTGCTGCACGATGCAGGCGACCAGCGTGGTGCGCGGCGCTTCCGGCAGCGAGTGCTCGGCGCGGTAGCGATGCAGTTCGCGGTGCGCGGCCAGCACCGCTTCCTCGAGATAGCGCACCGGATCGGCCAGCAGCGGCTTGGCGTCGCGCTGGTAGATCGCGGCCATGGTCTGCAAGGTGAGCTGCGAGGCGACCTCGCCGCGCGCGTGCCCGCCCATGCCGTCGGCCACGAGCATCAGCAGCGAGTCGCGGGTGTACAGGTACCCCATCCGGTCCTGGTTGACCTTGCGCCCGCCCTTCTTGCTTTCCTGGTAGACCGAGAACCGCATCCGCTGCGCTCGTTGCCTTTCGACCGTGTGGTTCGCGAGCCTACGCCACGCTTCCGCCCCGGATCAACCGCTGCGCGGCAGGGGCCGGACGCGGGCGCCGCAGCCTAGAACCAGGTGATGTTGTGGTCCTTCATGAAGCGCGTCACGCGCGCCTGGAGATGGCGGAAGCGCGCGCCGGTCCGCTCCATCAGCGTGAACTCGGGCCGCTCCGGCACCGTCTGCAGCAGTTCCTTCTGCACCGCGTACACCGTCTGCGGACGCTCCAGCGAGTTGAGCCGCAGGCAGCGCTCGATCATCGAGATCAGTTCGTTCGAGTACAGGCCGCGGAACGCGCGCAGCGCCGTCGGCATCTTGTCCTCCTTCAGCCGCGCGTCCGACTCCTGCGGCGGCATCCCCGACATGCACGCGTAGATGCACGCGCCGATCGAATACACGTCGGTCCACGGGCCGAGTTCGGCATCGCGCTTGTACAGCTCCGGCGCGGCGAACCCGGGCGTGTACATCGGGTAGGTCTTGCTGATGTCCCGCTGCAGCGTCTGGCGCGCGGCGCCGAAGTCGAGCAGGATCGGCGTGCCGTCCATGCGCAGGTAGATGTTCGCCGGCTTGACGTCGAGATGCAGCAGGCGGTTCGAGTGCACCTCGCGCAGCCCGTTCATCACCTGCGCGAACACGCGGCGGATGAAGCGCTCGGACAGGACGTCCTTCTGGTCCTTGCTGCGGTTGCGCAGCACGTGCTCCTGCAGCGAGCGGCCCGACTCGTAGTTCATCACCATGTACACGGTCTCGTTCGCGCGGAAGAAGTTCAGGACGCGCACGATGTTCGGGTGATAGATCGAGGCGAGCGCGCGGCCCTCCTCGAAGAAGCATTTCAGGCCGATGCGGTAGGTGTTGAGGTTCTCGGGCGCGATGTACGGGAGCAGTTCGCCCGGCCTGCGCTGCGCGAGGGACGCCGGCAGGTACTCCTTGATCGCGACGGAGTTGCCCTGGTCGTCCGTGGCCAGGTAGACAATCGAGAATCCGCCGCTGGATATCTTCTTTACAATGCGGTAGCCGCCTACCTCGAGGCCTTCTGGCAGTGGTGCGTTGGTCTGGGCGGGCATGAACGCTCGTTCGGTGAGACCGGGCGATTCTAGCCGTCCGGCCAGCAGGACTCGACGCTCCAAACACGCGATAAGACGTGCAATCCCCTCGATAACACCGGCTCCAACCGCCTCCCACCCCGATGAAACCAGTCGCGAGCATGACCGGCTTCGCCAGCGCCGCGCGTCCCACCGCGCTGGGGCAGCTGACGATCGACCTGCGTTCCGTCAACTCCCGCTTCCTCGACCTGTCGATGCGGATCCCGGACGACTGGCGCGTGTTCGAGCCGATGCTGCGCGAGGCCATCGCCGCGCGGCTCAGCCGCGGCAAGGTGGAATGCCGGATCAACATCGTCCGCGGCGTGGGCGCGGCCGAGCCGACGCTGAATGCCGCAGCGCTGGCCCAGCTGACCGGCCTCGCCGCACAGGTCGAACAGGCGATCCCGGGCGTGCGGCCGCTCGGCACCGCCGACGTGCTCGAGTGGCCGGGTGTCGTCGAAACGCCCGGCAGCGATCCGGACGCGCTGCGCGCGGCAACCGCCGAGGCGCTGGCCGAAGCGCTCGACGGCATGACGGCTTCGCGCCGTCGTGAAGGCGAGGCGCTGCGCGAGGCGCTGATCGCCCACTGCGCCCAGGTCGAGTCCATCGCGATCCAGTTGAAGGCGCGCGCGCCCGACCTGCTGGCGGCCGTCGAACGCAAGCTGGTCGAGCGCCTCGAACAGGCGCTTGGCGAGACTATGACGAAGGCGACGACCGTCGGTCGCGAGGAAGTGACCGACCGCATCCGGCAGGAAGTCACCCTCTACGGACTGAAGATGGACGTCGAGGAGGAGATCAAGCGCCTGACCACGCACGTGAACGAAGTGCGGCGGGTCCTGGCCGCGGGCGGTCCGGTGGGACGCCGGCTCGATTTCCTGATGCAGGAACTGAACCGCGAGGCAAACACGGTCGGCTCCAAGGCCGCCGCGATCGAGATGACAAATGCCTCGGTGGAGCTGAAGATGCTCATCGAGCAGATGCGCGAACAGATCCAGAACCTGGAGTGACCGTGACCGACGCCCTTGCCGCGCTCGCCGGCGACCACGCGGGCTCGCTGTTTCTCGTCGTCGCGCCATCGGGCGCCGGCAAGTCGACGCTCGTGAACGCGCTGCTGGCGCGCGATCCCAACGTCCAGCTGTCGGTTTCCTACACCACCCGCCACCCGCGTCCGGGCGACCAGGACGGCCGGGAGTACCACTTCGTGACGATCGAGGACTTCATGCAGCGGCGCGCCGACGGCGAGTTCCTCGAGAGCGCCGAGGTGCACGGCAACTACTACGCGACGTCGCGCAAGTGGATCGAGGAGCGCGTGCGCGCCGGCACCGACGTGCTGCTGGAGATCGACTGGCAGGGCGCCCGGCAGGTGAAGGCGCACTTCCCGCATGCGGTCGGAATCTTCATCCTGCCGCCGTCGTTCGAGGCGCTCGAGGCGCGCCTGCGCAAGCGCGGGCAGGACACTCAGCCCGTGATCGCCCGCCGGCTGCTCGCCGCCGGCAGCGAGATGGCGCACGCCCCCGAGTTCGACTACGCCGTCGTCAACGAGGACTTCGAGACCGCCCTGGGCCAGCTGGCCGCCATCGTGACGGCGACCCGGCTGCGCTACGGCAGCCAGGCCGCGCGGCACCACGAACTGTTCGCCCAGCTGGGCATCGTGGGATAAATGCGCGGCGGGCGGCGCCAGGCCACCTCCGTCCGGTAAAATGCGCCACAACCCTCAAGGATTGGACGCTCATGGCCCGCATCACCGTCGAAGACTGCCTGAAACACATCCCGAACCGCTTCCAGCTGTGCCTGGCCGCCGCGTACCGCGCGCGCCAGCTGGCGCAGGGCCACACGCCGAAGATCGACACCAAGGACAAGCCGCCGGTGGCCGCGTTGCGTGAAATCGCGCAGGAAAAGGTCGGCATCGAGATGCTGCGCAAGGTGCCGACGTAACCGCGTAGTTTGCGGCCGCCCTCCCGTCCAGTTAGCCTAGCGACGGGGCACAACATGCGGTCCGCTGATCCTCCTCCCTCCTCGAATCCGGCGCTTCCTCCGCCGCCGCAGCCCGGCTTTGCGCGCCGCGCGGCCGAGGCACTGAGAAAGGCCGTCTGGCGCTCGGACTCCGCGCAGGAACCGCACAACGGCGTGGTAACGGTCGCCACGCTGACCGACCGCGTCAAGAAGTACCTGCCGTCGTCCGACGTGCAGAAGGTCAAGGACGCGTTCCGCTTTTCGGACGAGGCGCACCTCGGCCAGTTCCGCCGCAGCGGTGCGCCGTACATCACGCATCCGCTCGCCGTCGCCGAGATCCTCACCGACTGGCGCCTCGACGGCGCCGCGATCCAGGCAGCGCTGCTGCACGACGTGCTCGAGGACTCGGGCGTGGCGAAGGAGAAACTCGTCGAGAAGTTCGGCGCAGTCGTGGCCGAACTCGTCGACGGCGTGTCGAAGCTCGACAAGCTGCAGTTCTCGTCGACCGAGCAGGCGCAGGCCGAGAACTTCCGCAAGATGCTGCTCGCGATGGCGCGCGACGTGCGCGTCATGCTGATCAAGCTTGCCGACCGCCTGCACAACATGCGCACGCTCGACGCGGTCGACACCGAGCGGCGGCGCCGCATCGCGCGCGAGACCCTCGAGATCTACGCGCCGATCGCGCACCGGCTCGGCCTGAACGCCCTGTTCCGCGATCTCGAGGAGCTGAGCTTCCAGCACCTGCACCCGATGCGCTACCGGGTGCTGCACAAGGCGGTGCTCTCCGCGCGCGGCAACCGCCGCGAGCTGCTCGGCAAGATCCTGCAGTCCGTGCGCAAGGCGCTCGCCGACTCCAAGATCCGCGCCGAGGTCTACGGCCGCGAGAAGACGCTGTACGGCATCTACCGCAAGATGGCCGAGAAGAACCTGTCGTTCTCGCAGGTGCTCGACATCTACGGATTCCGCATCGTCGTCGACACGCGGCCCGAGTGCTACGTCACGCTCGGCGCGCTGCACGCGCTCTTCAAGCCGGTGCCGGGCAAGTTCAAGGACTACATCGCGATCCCGAAGGTCAACGGCTACCAGTCGCTGCACACGACGCTGATCGGCCCGTACGGCACGCCGGTGGAGTTCCAGATCCGGACCAAGGACATGCACCACGTCGCCGAGAGCGGCGTCGCGGCGCACTGGCTGTACAAGGACGACGACTCCAACCTCTCCGAGCTGCAGTCGCGCACGCACCAGTGGCTGCAGTCGCTGCTCGAGATCCAGCGGCAGACCGGCGACTCGAGCGAGTTCCTCGAACACATCAAGGTCGACCTCTTCCCGGACAAGGTCTACGTCTTCACGCCGAAAGGCAGGATCGTGTCGCTGCCGCGCGGCGCCACGGTCGTCGACTTCGCCTACAGCATCCACACCGACGTCGGCAACAAGTGCGTGGCCGCGCGCATCAACAGCGAGATCCAGCCGCTGCGCACGCCGCTGCGCAACGGCGACATGGTCGAGATCGTCACCGGGCCGGTCGCGCGGCCCAACCCGGCGTGGCTGTCGTTCGTGCGCACAGGCAAGGCGCGCTCGGAGATCCGCCACTTCCTGCGCACGATGAAGTTCGACGAGTCGGTCGAACTCGGCGAGCGCCTGCTGGCGCAGGCGGCGCGCCAGTTCAACCTCTCGCTCGCCGAGGTCGGCGAGGCCCAGTGGGAAACGGTCCTCAGGCAGGCCGAACTGGAAACGCGCAACGACCTGATGGCGGACATCGGCCTCGGCCGCCGGCTGGCTGCCGTCGTCGCGCGGCAACTCGCGCTCGGCGCCGTGCCGGAGAACCCGGACGAGGAGTCTTCCGCGTCCTCGCGCGCCGCCACGCCCACGCCGCACGGCCCGGTGCTGATCCGCGGCACGGAAGGCATGGCGGTGCAGCTCGCGAACTGCTGCCATCCGATCCCGGGCGACGCCATCGTCGGACACATCCGCAAGGGCCAGGGACTGGCCGTGCATCAGGCGGAGTGCCTGCACGCGCAGCGCGCGCGCCGTGCCGACCCCGAGCGCTGGATCGAGCTGCAGTGGGCCAACGACTCGGCCGCGAATTTCACGGTCGGCCTCGACGTCGGCGTGCTGAACGAGCGCGGCGTGCTGGGCCGTATCGCGGTGGCGATCGCCGAAGGCGACTCCAACATCCTCAACGTTCACGTCGAGGACGAGGAAGCGCAGGTCGCGCTGATCCACTTCAAGATCCAGGTGCGCGATCGCACCCACCTGGCCCGCGTGATCCGCTCTCTGCGGCGCGTGAAGCACGTCGTCCAGATCGCGCGGCCGCGTGGCGGCGCGCGGGGCCATCAGGACGCTTCGTAGCGCACTTCGAGGATTTCCAGCGTCTCGACGCCGACCGGCGTCCGCAGCAGGACGCTGTCGCCCTCGCGCGCCTTGATCAGCGCGCGCGCGATCGGCGAGATCCAGCTCACCTGCCCGCGCGCCGGATCGACCTCGTCGATGCCGACGATGCGGATGCGGTTCTCGCGCCCTGCTCCGGTCGCGTAGAGCACGGTCGCGCCGAAGAAGACCTGGTCGGTCGCCTCGCGCGCCGCCGGATCGACGACTTCGGCGTTGTCGAGGCGCCTGGTCAGGAAGCGGATGCGCCGGTCGATCTCGCGCAACCGCTTCTTCCCGTAGATGTAGTCGCCGTTCTCGGAACGGTCGCCATTGGATGCCGCCCACGACACGGTGCGCACGACCTCCGGGCGCTCCACGTCGATCAGGTGCAGCAGTTCGTCCTTCAGCCGCTTGTGGCCCGCGGGAGTGATGTAGTTGCGCGCGCCGCCTGGAAGCTCGGGCGTTTCGAGTTCCTCGTCGTCGCCTTCGCTCTCCTTGACGAATGCCTTGCTCATGTCGCTTCTCCGTAAGGCGATGCTACCGCGCTCGTGCACTGCCGCGCCCGGCCGCGCTACGCTGACGCCCTTCTTCCCGGCATCCCGGAGCCATGCCTGCCCTCGACTTCGACGTTCCGGATGATCGTGCGGGCTCCGCCTGGCTCGCCCGCGAAGGGTGCGCGCTCCGGAGCGAGCTGCTGGTCGCTCTGCTCAGCCGCTTCAACCACGACCTGCGCACGCCGCTCAACACCGTCATGAGCTGGACGCACCTGCTGCAGCAGGGCATGGTCGACAGCTCGCGCAACGGCCACGTGATGGACGTCCTCGCGCGCAGCACGCGCGCGCAGGTCGTGATGCTCGACGAGTTCGTCGACGACGGCCGCGCCGTGCTCGGCGTGCTGAAGCTGGATCCCGTCGGACTGCGGCTCGAGGACCTGGTGGCGCACGCCGTGGAGCGCGCCGCACCTGCAGCGAAGCTGCGCGGCGCGTCCTTCGCCGTGCAGCCGCACGGCGATCTCGTCGGAATCGCAGGCGACGAGCGGCGCCTGCAGCGGCTCGTGCAGCGGCTGCTGGTTGCCGTTGCGAGCCGCGCGCGTGAAGGCGCGGTGCTCGACGTGTCGTCGCACTTCGACGCCGGCTCGGTTGCGCTGCGGATCGAGGGCCCGGCGGCCGACAGCGACTGGTCCGACGCGGCGCTGCTCGAGCTGCGGATCAGCTCCGTCGTGGCCAACCTGAACGATGCGGAGCTGGCGATCGATGGCGCGCCGGGACGTGCGGCCGTCGCGTTGCGGTGGCGCGGGCGACCGTGACGCGCGCGCCGTGAGGGGCGTGTTGCGGTGCCGGACTTCGTCGCCATCACGCGTGTCGTGACCCCGTAGCGACGACCCGACTCGCGGCTGGAGGTGCCGGATAGAGACAGAACAAGCCGGTGTTTCGACCTGTTTTCCCCTGCCTCGACACCTTCAACTGGCCGGGTTCTTCGTTCAAACTGCATGCGTTGGACTACCCAGGACGGACTAACGGCGTCCTTGCTCAATGGCCACGAAAAAAATGTCAACGCCTGAATCTTCCCGTCGCTCGCGGCAGGGTGCCCGTTCGGTCTTCGCCGTCAGTGGCGTCGTGCTGGCCGTCCTCCTCGCGATGGCGGCTCCCGGTGTGCACGCGGCCGGTTTCGGCGAAGTCCAGGTCGCGAGCCAGCTCGGAGAGCGCCTGTACGCCCGAGTTCCGCTGGTCGGGGAAGGCGCAGCCGATGTCACGCCCGAGTGCGTCCGGCTGATTCCCGACTCCGTACTGCAGGACGCGCCCGCGCTCACCAACGCACTTGTCGGGATCGACCGCACGTCCAGGCCCCCCGCCGTCGTGGTGACCACGCCGGCCGCGATCGCGGAGCCGGCCATCCGCTTCGTTCTTGAAATGGGTTGCGGCAATCGCCTGCGCCGCGAGTTCGTCCTGCTGATCGATCCGCCCGACCTGCCTTCCGTGCAGACAGCTGGAACGCAGGGCACGTTGGTGCCTCCCACGGCGCGCGTCGTCCCGGGCGCCGAGCCGCGCTGGGGTGGCAGCGCCCCCGGAAGCACTGCGCCCGTACAGGCCTCTCCCGCATCCTCGTCGGCCGCACCGGCGGCCGCGCCCGCAGTCGCGGCCGCGGCAGAACCGCGCAAAGCCGCACCCAAGCCGCGTCCGAAGCCTGTCGCGCGCACGCAAGTCGCCACGCCGACCAAGCCCGCGTCGGCCCCGCCCCCTCCGGTGCGTCCGCAAGCGGCCGCCAAGCCGGCGTCGACGACGGATCGCCTCGTGCTCGCCGATGCAGAACCGGTCGCCAGCCGGCCGACGGCCGAGCAGGCGGCCGAACAGGCGGCCAAGGACGCGGCGCGAGACGCGCGCGAAGAGGCGCTGACGCGCCAGGTCGAGGCGCTCACGAAGGAAGTCGCGCGCATGCGCGACGACATGGACAAGATCTCCGCGCGCAACCAGGAACTGATCAGGGAAGCCGAGTCGCGCACCGGCTGGTTTGCGGCGGCCGGACTCGGCATCGTGCTGGCCGGTGTCGGCCTCGGTTTGCTGGGCCGGCGTGGCACGAAGAAGCCGTCGTGGCGCGACAACCTCGAACCCGAAGGCAGCGACGCCAACGCAGCGTCCTTCGCGCCGCCGCCCGCTGCACTGCCCGAGGTGCGGGAGGAAGCTGCGGGGCAGAAGCCAGCGGCAGCCCCGGCGCCGAGCTACCGGATCACGACGACCGACACCGTCACCGACCTCGACATCACGAAGATCGACGTCCAGGAAAGCACCGGTCACGGCACGATCATGCCCACGACCGCCGCGGCGGGAACGACGATGTTTCCGTCGGACATCGTGGCGGGCACCACCGTCGGGCCGTCGGAGAAGCCGACCGCGCTGCAATCGCTCGACTTCTCGCTCGACGACTTCGACACGGGCCCCGCGACGTCCCCGGTGTTCTCGCCCGCCAAGGCGTCGACGGTCGAACAGTCCGAAGCCGCGCGCGCATCCCTGTTCGAAGAGATCGAAAAGGCCCACAAGGAAGCCCACAAGACATCGAAGAAGGGCTGAGCCGCGCCGGCCGCGGTCGCGGCCGCTACAGCACGCGGATCCGCTTGTACGCGACGTCGATCTGCCCGCGCTCCTGCAGGCGCCCTAGCAGCATGCACAGCGTCTGGCGCGACACGCCGACCATCGTCGCGAGCTCCGCCTGCGACACGTTGATGTCGACCGGCCCCTGGATCTGCGCGTCAAGGCGACGGGTCGCCGCGAGGTCCTGCAACCGGGTCCACAACCAGTCCTCCGCCGGCACCGCGCGTGCTTCGCTTGCATAGCGAAACACGGTCGCGTAACGCTCGAACAGCAGCGCGGCGAACAGCGGGTAGTAACGCGGTTCGTCGGTGACGATGCGCTGGAAGTCGGCGACCGGAAGCAGCAACGTCCTGGCGTTCGCCGCGGCGACGATGCTCGCGAGCGCCGGCTGACCCGAGAGCAATCCGTGCTCGCCGAACCACATCCCGGGCTCGCCGACGTGGATCAGCGCCTGCCCGGACTCGGCAATCGCGCGCACGACGTGCACCCGGCCCTCGATCAGCGCGAACAGGCCACGCGCAGGCGCGCCCTCGTGGACGATGAAGGCGTCCTTGCCGTAGCACCGCGTGATCGCTCGCCCGACGATGACCGACTGAAGCGCGCCGGGCAGTGAACCGAACCAGCGTCCACGGCGCAGGAACGCCACGTCCGGCGAGACCGCGGGCGCTCGCTCGCTCGGCGTGAGGGCCGCCTGCATTCCATGGATACGCGACTCGTTCACGGAACCGCCTTTCTGAACGTCCGCCAAGGCCGCCGGCGCGGATGAGAGCGCCAACTGCCGCCGCCGCGCCTGGCACTCGCGGAAGAACAAACTTGCCTTCCCACACTTTCAAAATGGCTCCCCGCCGACACCCCGTATTGCCCGTCCTCAAAGGCGAACGACGAACCCTGACGTCGGCGCCGCGTCGTTCGATGCCGCCTGTTCGACAGCAAGAAGTCCGCCGACCCACGCCGGCAGAGTCGATCCGGCGCCGGGCGCTGCCGATCACAGCGGTGACGCGACGGTCTTCAGCACGCGTCCGATCGGCGCTACCCTGCTCGCCGACTCCGCGGTCGCGCTCGTCGTCGTGCTGCTGCCGGCGCTGAAGGCCAAGCGGAAGTAGTCTTCAAGGATTGACGCCACCCGCCCGGCGGAACCCCCGTCCGGCGTTCATCGACTCAATGGAGCGAGAGCAATGAGCAAAGTCGGTTTCGTGGGACTGGGAATCATGGGAACGCCGATGGCGGGTCACCTGCTGGCGGCCGGGCACGAGCTCCACGCCTTCGACATCCGGCCCGTGCCGGCGGCGCTGGTCGATCAGGGCGCGCGCGTCTGCGGCTGCGGCCGGGAGGTGGCCGAGAACTCGGACATCGTGATCACGATGGTGCCCGACACCCCCCACGTCGCGGCCGCGCTGTTCGACCCGAACGGGGTCGCTGAAGGACTGTCGCCGGGCAAGATCGTCGTCGACATGAGTTCGATCTCGCCGGTGGAGACGAAGGCGTTCGCCCGCCGCATCAACGAGCTCGGCTGCACCTACCTCGACGCGCCGGTGTCGGGCGGCGAAGTCGGCGCGAAGGCGGCGAGCCTCACGATCATGGTCGGCGGCCCGGCCGAGACCTTCGAGAAGGTGAAGCCGCTCTTCGAGAAGATGGGCAAGAACATCACGCTCGTCGGCGGTAACGGCGACGGCCAGACCTGCAAGGTGGCCAACCAGATCATCGTCGCGCTGAACATCGAGGCCGTCGGCGAGGCGCTGCTGTTCGCATCGAAGATGGGCGCCGACCCGGCCAAGGTGCGGCAGGCGCTGATGGGCGGCTTCGCCTCGTCGCGCGTGCTCGAGGTGCATGGCGAGCGGATGGTGAAGCGGACCTTCGATCCCGGCTTCCGCATCGAACTGCACCAGAAGGACCTGAACCTCGCGCTGTCGAGCGCGCGCGCCGTTGGCATGTCGCTGCCCAACACGGCGACCGCGCAGGAACTGTTCAACGCGTGCGCGGCCCACGGCGGCAAGGGCTGGGACCACTCGGCGATGGTCCGCGCGCTCGAGATGCTGGCGAACCACGAAGTGGCGAAGGGTAGCTGACGGGGACACGGGCCGTTGCCGCCAGCCGGCGGCAACGACGCTATCCGCCGGAGAGAGCCGCCGACTTCGCCAGGCAGCGCCGAAAGCGTTCGTCCACGCGGCGCGCGAACCACTCGGTGGTCAGCTTGCGCGTGATCTTCGGGCTCTTGAGCGCGATGTCCGGGACCACCGCGCGCGGCACCGGGCGGCCCTCGCTGCGGTCGGCCAGCTCGAACACGCGCACGTATAGGCGCGTGCCCTCGAGTTCCGGCTGGTCGCCCTGCTCCAGATCGCGCCTGATGGCCGCAGCGCCGAGGCCCAGCCGCGGCGCGAGTGCCTGCACGGCGCGCTCGGTTTCGCCGGTCGTCCCCGCACTCGCTCCCGGCGGCAGCAGGTCGCCGTCGAGCACCAGGGCAATGCCCGACAGCCGACTCACCGCGGCCTGGAACGCGGCGTTGCGGCTCGCGTACTGGCCGGCGTTGAAGTCGGCGAAGCGGTACAGCGGCTCCGGGTAAGGCGCCTCGTAGCCCAGCAGGTGCGCGATGCCGAAGTACATGCCGCCGCGCCGCGTGAACACTTCGCGGCGGATCGACCCGGTCACCGGAAACGGATAGGTGTGCGCCGTCACATGCTCCTCGGCGAAGGCGATGCTGACCTGCATCGGTCCGCCGGTGCGCACCGGGTTGTGCTTCGCGAACAGCCGCGAGCCGAGCGGAACGCCGGCGATGAAGTCCTCGTAGAGTTCACTCAGCTCGCGTTCGGTCTTCACGGCGCCGATGCGATCGCTGTAGGTGCGGCCATCGGATGACGAGAGTTGCAGGGCCGCGCGCACGACGAACTTCGGCACGCCGATGCGCTCGGCGCGGCCGTCGATCTCGCGCCAGGCGATCTCCGGCAGCCCGGGAATGGAAGGATCGGCGCGGAAGCTCGACTCCTGCTCGGTCACGGCCAGCACCGCGCACACGTTCGCGAGCGACGGCGCGATGCCCTGTGTCGCGAACGCGGCGTAGATGTCCGCGGCCCAACCCGTCCGGTCCGCCAGGTTCGGCGGCAGCAACTGCGCAACCTGGCCGGGCAACTGGTCCTGGCGCGCGGGCGCGGGCGGTTCCTGGGTGGCGCAGCCGGCCAGGATGACGCCGAGGACGGCGGCTACGAGGCGGAAGAAGTTGGGGTGGCTGATGGGACTCGAACCCACGACAACCGGAATCACAATCCGGGACTCTACCAACTGAGCTACAGCCACCACTCTGAAACTTGCGCCCCCGGCCGCTTGGCGGCCACCCCCCGTGGGGGCACGCGACGAGCTTGGGGGCGGCCCTGCGCTCATCGCTAGAACTGGCCTGCCCGACAGGACTCGAACCTGTGACCCCCAGCTTAGAAGGCTGGTGCTCTATCCAGCTGAGCTACGGGCAGAAGTCGAAAGCACTGCGGGCGCGCCCCCTGGTGCGGCGCTGGTCGGGGTGGAGAGATTCGAACTCCCGACATCCTGCTCCCAAAGCAGGCGCGCTACCAGACTGCGCTACACCCCGTGGGCGGCGAATGATAGCACCGGGCCCTCCCCGGCCGTGCTCAGTCCGCACTTCGAAGCGCCGCCCGGCGACCGCGCTCCACGTCGACGAGCGCGAGCACCAGCAACCCGGCGACGAAGTACAAGCCCGTGATCATCATCGCCAGCCGGTGGTCGTTGTCCGTGACCCACGTGACGAGACCGTAGGTCACCGGACCGAGGATGGCCGACAGCCAGACAGCGGCGTTCCACAGTCCATAGAACTCCGCCAGCCGGTGCGACGGGGCGAACACGCCGACGAGCGCGCGGCCGGCGGACTGGCTGGAGCCCATGCACAGGCCGGCGATGTTGGCCGCGATCCAGAAGCCGGTCGAATGCGTCGTCGTCGACGCAATCGCGATCATCACGATCCAGCCTGCGATCGTCAGGGCGAGCGCCTTGCGATGGCCCAGAGCATCCTGCACATACCCGAACGCAAACGCGCCGAGCGCGGCGGTGACGTTGACCACCAGCACGAGCGCCATCGTCTGCGCCGTCTCGAACTTCATCACCTGTTGAGCGTAGATCGCGGCGAGCGCGATCACCACGTTGAGGCCCGCCTGGTAAAGCAGCCCGCACAGCATCAGCCAGCCGAAGTCGCGGAAGTCGCGGATGTGGCGCAGCGTGTGCCACAGCCGCCCGGTCGCCGCGCGGACGCGGCCGCCGACGCTTGCGCCGGCGAGCGGCTGCGCGCGTTCCTTCAGCAGGGCAAAGGTGACCAGCGACGCCGCCGCGAACAGCGCCGCGGTGATCAGCATCGTCACCGGCACGTAGTGGGTCACGGGCGCGCCGCGTGCCTGGGATGCGACCACGTACGCCAGGCTCAAGCCGAGCGCCACCAGGCCTCCCACGTAGCCGATGCTCCATCCCCAGCCCGACACCTTGCCGAGCGCCTCGGGGCGCGACAGTTCGGGGAGGAAGGCGCTGTTGAGGGCGACGCCGGCGGCGTAGCAGAAGTTGGATACGACGAGCAGGGCCGCCGCCAGCCACAGGTCGCCCGGCCCGACCAACGCCAGCGCGGCGGTGCTGACGACGCAGCCGGCCGTCACGACGGCGAGCAGGAACTTCTTGCGCGCGCGCACGTCGGCATAGGCGCCAAGCAGCGGCATCAGCAGCAGGCCGATGGCATACGACGCCGACAGCACGACCGTCCACGCGAGGGTCGCCCACGGTGCGTTGCCAGCCACGACGGCGACGAAGTACGCGTTGAACACGGCCGTGAGCACCACGGTCGTGTAACCGGAGTTCGCGAAGTCGTACATCGCCCACGCGAACACCTCGCGGCGCGGGACACCGGGTTTCAGCGACTGCGAATTGAAGAGAGTCATGGCGCGGCAACCGGGCAGCGATTGTGCGCCACTGTCCGGTCGCCGGTCGCGGCCAACATCCGGACATCGCCGGCGCAGTTCTGCCGGGCGCCACGGTGCGGATGAGACAGCCGTTGCTGCGCGTGCCGGCGGGCTGAGCGGCCGGAGGCCTGGGCTAAGCCGCCTTCGCCGTCTCCTGCTTCGGACTGACGATGCGCGACGCCGGGAACACGGCGGAGAAGGTGCTGCCCTTGCCGACTTCGGACTCGATGTCCAGCCGGGCGTCGTGACGCAGGAGCACGTGCTTGACGATCGCGAGCCCAAGGCCCGTGCCGCCAGTCTCCCGGGAGCGGCTCTTGTCGACACGGTAGAAACGCTCCGTCAGGCGCGATATGTGCTCCGACGCGACACCGATGCCGGTGTCCTGCACCTCGAAGCGCCCTTCGCCGTCATCGCGCATCGACCATGCAAGCACGATGCGCCCGCCCTCTGGCGTGTAGCGAATCGCGTTCGACACCAGATTGCCGAACGCGCTGCGCAGTTCTTCGCGGTTTGCGCGCAGAAGCGCCCTCGCTGGCCTGACCTCGACCCGGTGGCGCCCGCCGGAAAGCACCCGCGCCTCGTCGGCGACTTCGCTCATCAGCAGGTGCACGTCGACGGTCTCCTCGACGAGGGAGCTCTCGCTCGACTCCAGTCGGGACAGCGTCAGCAGGTCCTCGACCAGGCGCGACATGCGCTGCGCCTGCTCCTGCATCAGCTTGAGGTGGTGCTGCCTCGTCGCCTCGTCCTCTTGCTGCGCGTCGAGCAGCATTTCCATGAAGCCGTTGACCACGGTGAGCGGCGTGCGCAGTTCGTGCGAGACGTTCGCGATGAAGTCGCGCCGCATGGCGTCGACCTGCTCGCGCTGCGTGATGTCGCGCGAGATCACCATCAGCCGGGTGCGCTCAACCTCGATGACCCGGACTTCGAGCGCCGTGTTCGGCCGGGCCATCGGCCTGAACTCGAGCGGAAGTTCGTACTGGCCGGAAGTCATGTAGCTGACGAACGCAGGGTCGCGCACCAGGTTCGTGACGCGCATGCCGTGGTCCCCGGTCAGCGAGACCCCGAGATGTTCTTCGGCCACCGGGTTGCACCATTCGATCTGCAGCGACAGGTCGACGAGGACGATTCCCTCCGGCAGCGCGCTGATCGTGCGCCGGAAGCGCTCCTCGTTGTCCTGGAGCCGTCGCTCGTTCTGTTCCGTCGTGCGGCGGGCGCGGTACAGGCGCGCGAACACCTGCGTCCAGATGCCCATTCCATTCGGAATGTCCTCGAGCCGCGGCGCCTCGAGCCAGCCGGCCAGCAGGCTGGCGTAGAACAGGTGCATCACGAGCAGCAAGCCGAGGCCGATCACGGCGACCCACAGGCCGGCCGTTCGGCCGAAGAGCCACCCCACCGTGATCGCGAGCGCGACGAGCACGACGACCCGCAGGAACGCGGGCGTCAGTACCCGGAGGCGGTCACGTCCGCTCATGGACCGCGGTTCACGTCTCGGCCCGCTGGGACAGCCGATACCCGAGGCCGCGCACCGTCTGGACCATGAACTGCAGGTCATGCGGGGCAAGCGCCTTGCGCAGGCGCAGCATGTGTACGTCGATGGTGCGCTCCTCGATGAACACGTGGTCGCCCCACACGCCATCAAGGAGTTGCGAGCGCGAGAAGACGCGCTCGGGGTGCGCCATGAAAAAGGTGAGGAGCTTGAACTCCGTCAGGCCGATCTTCACTGGCTTGCCGTGGGCGAGCAGTTCCCGGCGCGCCGAATCGAGTGCCAGCGGTCCGTACTCCATCACCTCGCCCGAAAGCTCGGGCGCCCGCCGCCGGAACACGGCGCGGATCCGCGAGACGAGCTCGCGCGGGGAAAAAGGCTTCACCACGTAGTCGTCGGCACCGGCGTCGAGGCCCGCCACCTTGTCGGATTCGCTGCCCTTCGCCGTCAGCATGATGACCGGCAGCGTCCTGGTCCGCTCCTGGCCGCGGAACTCGCGCAGCAGTTCGATCCCGGGACGATCCGGCAGCATCCAGTCGAGCAGCACGAGGTCCGGCAGTTCTCCCGACACGGCCTCCCGCGCCGCCCGCACGCTGTCGGTGCGCCGCACCTTGAAGCCGTTGGTCTGGCAGGCGTAGGCGACCAGTTCCTGGATGGCCGGCTCGTCCTCGACCACGAGAATCGTCGCCGACATCTAGCCCCGCGCCAGAGCGCGTTCGACCTCGTCCGGCGTCATGTGGCGCATGTCGACGCCCTGCGATATGAAGATGATGAACTCGGCGATGTTCTTCGCATGGTCGCCGATGCGCTCGATCGCCTTGGCCGCCCAGACGATGTCGAGCGAGGTGGAGATCGTGCGCGGATCCTCCATCATGAACGTGATCAGCTGCCGCAGGATCGCGCGGAAGCGGTCGTCGACACCCTGGTCGTCCTTGATGATGGCGGCGGCAGCGGCCGTGTCCATCCTCGCAAATGCGTCCAGCGTCCGCCGGAGCATCGACACGGCGATCTCCCCCGAGTGCTGCACGTCGGGCACCCGGTGCATGCGGGTGCCGGCGCCCTTCTCGTGCAACCACTTGACGGCACGTGCGATCTTGGTGGCTTCGTCCCCGATGCGCTCGATGTCCATGATCGCCTTGGCGGTTCCGATGATCATCCGCAAGTCGCCAGCGGTCGGCTGCCTGCGCGCGATCACGTGGATCACCATCTGGTCGAGTTCAATCTCGAGGTCGTTCACCCGGCGGTCGGCGTCGATCGCCTGCTGCGCGAGGTCAAGGTCGCCCTTGTCGAACGCTGCCAGCGCGGTCCTGACCTGGGACTCGACCAGACCGCCCATGTGCAGCACGCGAGAGCGAATCGCCTCGAGTTCCTCGTCGTACTTCCGCATCGAATGGTCGCCGCTCACCATCTTGTCTTCCCCGCTCAGCCGAAACGGCCGGTGATGTAGTCCTCTGTTTCCTTGCGCGCCGGCTTGACGAAGATCTGGTCGGTGTCGCCGAACTCGATCATCTCACCCAGGTACATGTACGCCGTGTAGTCGGACACGCGGGCGGCCTGCTGCATGTTGTGGGTGACGATCGCCACCGTGTAGTCGTGCTTCAGTTCGTCGATCAGTTCCTCGATCTTCGCCGTCGAGATCGGGTCGAGCGCCGAGCACGGCTCGTCGAACAGGATGATCTCGGGCTTCACCGCTATGCCGCGCGCGATGCACAGCCGCTGCTGCTGGCCGCCGGACAGGCTCGTGCCGGTCTGCGTCAGCTTGTCCTTGACCTCGTTCCAGAGCGCCGCCTTCTTCAGCGCCCACTCCACGCGGTCGTCCATGGCGGAGCGCGAGAGGCTCTCGAACAGGCGCACGCCGAACGCGATGTTGTCGTAGATCGACATCGGGAACGGCGTCGGCTTCTGGAAGATCATGCCGATCTTGGCGCGGACCAGCGCGACGTCCTCCTTGCTGGTCAGGATGTTCTCGCCGTCCACCTTGACCTCGCCTTCGGCGCGCTGGTCGGGGTAGAGCTCGAACATCCGGTTGAACACACGCAACAGCGTGGACTTTCCGCACCCGGACGGCCCGATGAAGGCCGTGACCTTCTTCTCCGGGATGCGCAGCGTGATGCCCTTCAGTGCCTGGAACTTCCCGTAGTAGAAGTTCAGGTTCTGCACATCCATCTTGATGCGCTCGTTGGCGAGGCTCGTCGTCTGGGAAGGCTTTTCCATCGGGAATCCCGTCAGTGCTTTTGCCGGAACAGCACGCGCGCGAGGATGTTCAACGCGAGCACGCCGAGTGTGATCAGGAAGACGCCCGCCCACGCCAGCTCCTGCCAGTTGGTGAACGGGCTCATGGCGAACTTGAAGATGGTGACCGGCAAGTTGGCCATCGGCTGCCCGAGATCCAGGCTGAAGAACTGGTTGGACAGCGCCGTGAAGAGCAGCGGCGCCGTCTCGCCGGCGATCCGCGCCAGCGCCAGCAGCACGCCGGTGACGACGCCCGCACGCGCGGCCTTCAACGTGACGCGCATGATCATCACCCACTTGGGCGCGCCCAGCGCCACCGCGGCCTCACGCAACGTGTCAGGGATCAGCGCAAGCATGTTCTCGGTCGTTCGCACGACGACCGGCACGACGATGAGCGCCAGCGCCAGCACACCCGCGTAGCCCGAGAAGGTGCGGGTCTGCGCGACGACGATCGCGTACACGAACAGGCCGATCACGATCGACGGCGCCGAAAGGAGGATGTCGTTGATGAAGCGCGTCAACTGGCCCAGCCACCCGCGGCGGCCGTACTCGGCCAGATAGATGCCGGCCAGGATCCCCACCGGGGTCGCAAGTGCCGTGGCCGCCGTGACCATGATCAGCGAGCCGACGATGGCGTTCGCCAGTCCGCCTTCCTCTACGTTCGGTGGCGGAGTGGACTCGGTGAAGGTGGCAAAGGCCAGGCCCTTGACGCCGAGCAGCAAGGTGTCCCAGAGGATCCAGATCAGCCAGACGAGGCCGAAGGCCATCGCCGCCAGCGAAAGCGCCAGCGCGATCGCGTTGACGAGCTTGCGCCGGCGATGCAGCGGCAGCCGGTAATCGCCTCGGTCGCGCGGGACGGCCGTCGTGCTCATGTGCCCTTGCCCTCCCCGCGCTGCAGCTGCATCAGCAGCAGTTTCGACAGCGCGAGAACGATGAAGGTGATCAGAAACAGGACCAGGCCAAGATAGATCAGCGAAGCCTCGTGCAGGCCCGGCGTGGCCTCGGCGAACTCATTGGCGAGCGCCGACGTGATCGAGTTCGCGGCCTCGAACAGCGAAAGCGAGTCGAGCTGGTTGAAGTTTCCGATGACGAAGGTGACGGCCATCGTTTCGCCCAGCGCGCGGCCGAGCCCAAGCATGATGCCGCCGATGACGCCGGCCTTGGTGTACGGAAGGACCACGCGCGACACGACCTCCCAGGTCGTCGAGCCCAGTCCGTACGCCGACTCCTTGAGCAGGGCCGGCGTGACCTCGAAGACATCGCGCATCACGGCCGCGATGAAAGGGATGATCATGATGGCGAGGATGATCCCGGCGGACAGGATGCCGATGCCGACGGGCGCGCCCGAGAAGAGCGCGCCGAGCACCGGCGTGTCACCGAAGACGCGTTGCAGCGGCTGCTGGACATAGGTCGCCAGCAGCGGCGAGAACACCAGCAGTCCCCACATGCCGTAGACGATCGACGGGATCGCCGCCAGCAGTTCGATCGCGGTGCCGAGCGGCCGCTTGAGCCACTTCGGTGACAGCTCGGTGAGGAACAGAGCGATGCCGAAGCTGACCGGGACGGCGATGATCAGCGCGATGATCGACGTGGCCACGGTTCCGTAGATCATCACCAGGCCACCGAACTTTTCCTGCACCGGATCCCACTCGGAGGTCCAGAGGAACGGCAAGCCGAAGTGGCTGATCGACGGCCAGGCGCCGACGATCAGCGAAATGATGATGCCCAACAGCATCAGGAGCGTCAGGATCGCCGCCCCGCGCGTCAGGACGGCGAACACGACATCTCCCAGCGTCCCCGCCTTGCGCACAGGCGGTTGCTCGGGCATCTGCATCGTGGCGTTCTTGTGGCGGGCGGACGAGGTGGGAAGTGTAGCGTCCAACGGGCGTCTCCCCGGAGGTACGCGCCCCGGGTCGGAGCGCGAGCGTGGCTGGAACGCGCAGGCCCGGGCTTGCGGGCCCGGGCCTTGCTTGTTGCTTACTTGAAGCCGACCGGCTTGCCGGCACCGTCCGCGATCTTGCCCCACTGCTGGCGGATCATGTCCTCGACCGACTGCGGCAGCGGAACGTAATCGAGTTCGTCCGACATCTTGTCGCCGTTGGCGAAGGCCCAGTCGAAGAAGCGCAGGGACTGCGTGGCCTGCTGCGGCTTGTCCTGCTTCGAGTGCATCATGATGAACGTCGCGCCGGTGATCGGCCACGCGTCCTTGCCGGGCTGGTTCGTCAGGATCTGGTAGAAGGTCCGATTCCAGTCCGCGCCGGCCGCGGCCGCCTTGAACGAAGTGTCCTCCGGCGCCACGAAGTTGCCGCTCGAGTTCTGCAGCAAGGCATACGCGAGCTTGTTCTGCTTGGCGTAGGCGTATTCGACGTAGCCGATCGAGTTCGGCAGTCGCTGCACGAAGGCGGAGACGCCCTCGTTGCCCTTGCCGCCCGCGCCGGTCGGCCAGTTGACCGCCGTGCCGTCACCCACCTTCGCCTTCCACTCCGGGTTCACCTTCGACAGGTAGTTGGTGAAGATGAACGTCGTGCCGGACCCGTCCGCGCGGCGCACCACGGCGATCTGCGCATCCGGCAGCTTCAGCCCCGGGTTCAGCGCGACGATCGCCGGATCGTTCCACTTGGTGATCTTGCCAAGATAGATGTCCCCGAGGACCGGACCGGTCAGGCGCAACTGGCGCGTGTCGATGCCGGCGACGTTGATGACCGGCACCACTCCCCCGATTACGGTCGGGAACTGGATCAGGCCATCCTTGGCCAGTTCCTCGTCGGTCAGCGGCATGTCGGACGCGCCGAAGTCGACCGTCTTGCCACGGATCTGGCGCAGCCCGGCGCCGGAGCCCACGGACTGATAGTTGACGCGCACGCCGGTCGCCTTGTTGTAGGCATCGGCCCACTTGGCGTATAGCGGCGCCGGGAAGGTCGCGCCCGCACCCGTGACCTGTTGCGCAAGCGCGCTCGTGGCGGTCGCGGCGACCAGCAGGCCGGCGAACGCGGTCTTCAATCCGATCATCTTCATTGCATGCACCTCTCGAGTCGTGACGCAAAAGTGTTGAACGAGGCGAGTGTAGGAACCGGATGTGACCGTTCGGTTACACACAGACCGAAACAACCCTCGAATGCCGGCCTTGGCGCGCTCCGTCCGGGGCGCGGTGTCACGGACCTGTCATACCCGCCACCTAGTGTGACCGCGGACCACAGGGGTTCACCTTTCGCCGTGTCGGCCGCCAATCCGGATACCTATCTCAACCGCGAGCTGTCGCTGCTCGCGTTCAACGAGCGCGTGCTCGCCATGTCCACGCGCGAGGATGTCCCCCTGGCTGAGCGACTGCGCTACATCTGCATCGTCTCCTCCAACCTGGACGAGTTCTTCGAAGTGCGGCTGTCCGACCTGACCGAGGAGGTCCGGACGGAACGTAGCGGGCCGACCGCGAGCATCTATCGCAGCATACTGGCGCGCGCGCACCGCCTCGTGCGCCGGCAGTACGGGCTGTTCAACGAGGTCATCGCGCCGGCGCTCGAAGAGCGCGGCGTCCTGATCGTCAACCACGCACAGCGCTCGGCCGAGCAGCGGGAGTGGGTGCGCGAATACGTGCAGCGCGAGGTACGTCCGCTGCTCTCGCCGATCGGGCTCGACCCGTCGCACCCGTTTCCCCAGGTGCTCAACAAGTCGCTGAACTTCATCCTGCAGCTCGAGGGCAAGGACGCGTTCGGTCGTCCGTCCGCCACCGCGATCCTGAAGGTGCCGCGCGTCCTGCCGCGCGTGATTCCGGTGCCGGACGCGCTCGCCGGCGGCAAGAAAGCCTTCGTGCTCCTGACGTCGGCGATACGCGCGCACCTGCAGGACCTGTTCCCGGGCCGCGAGGTCACCGGGTTTTCGCAGTTCCGCGTGACGCGCGACTCGGATCTCACCGTCGACGAACAGGAGGTGCGCAACCTGCGCCAGGCGATGCGAATGGAGCTCACGCAGCGCCACTTCGGCAATGCGGTTCGCCTCGAAGTGCGGCAGACCTGCCCTCAACCGCTGCAGCAACTGCTGAGGGACCAGTTCCAGTTGCCGGAGGAAGCCGTGTTCCGAGTAGACGGCCCGGTCAACCTCGTGCGGCTGAACCAGCTCGTCGATCACCTGGCGCAGGCCGAACTGCGCTGGCCACCGTTCCTGCCGGCATGGCCCGCCCGGCTGCCGCGCGGCGCCGACATCTTCTCTGCGTTGAAGCAGAGCGATCTGCTGCTGCATCACCCGTACGAGAGTTTCGAGCCGGTGACCGAGTTCCTGCGCCAGGCGGGAACCGATCCGGCGGTCGCGGCGATCCGAATGACGCTGTACCGGACAGGCATCAGTTCTACCGTCGTCGACCTGCTGGAGGAAGCCGCACGGCGCGGCAAGGAAGTCACCGCGGTGGTCGAACTGAAGGCCCGCTTCGACGAGGAAGCGAACATCAACCTCGCCGAGCGCCTCGAGGCCGTCGGTGCGCAGGTCGTGTATGGCGTCATGGGCCTGAAGACGCACGGCAAGGCAACACAGGTGCTGCGCCGGGAACTGGTGGAAGGCCGTCCCGCTCTCGTGCCGTATGTCCACCTCGGGACGGGGAACTACCACTCCACCACGGCCAGGCTCTACACCGACTTCGGGATGCTGACCGCCCATCCGGAGATCTGCGCGGACGTGGACAAGGTGTTCATGCACCTCACGAGCCTGACGAAAGTCGAGCGGCTGAAGCACCTGTGGCTGGCGCCGTTCACCCTCCACCGCAACCTGCTGAAGGCACTCGCCGGCGAAGTCGCTGCAGCGACAGCTGGCAAGCCGGCGCGGGTCATCGCGAAGATGAACTCCCTGACCGACGAAGCGACGATCGACGCGCTGTATGCGGCGTCGCAGGCCGGGGTCAGGATCGACCTCGTCGTTCGCGGCGCGTGCGCGCTGCGTCCCGGGGTGAAGGGCCTCTCCGACAACATCAAGGTCCGCTCGATCGTCGGCCGGTTCCTCGAGCATCACCGGATCTACTACTTCGAGAACGGTGGCGATGCGCTCGTGTACCTGTCGAGCGCCGACTGGATGGGACGCAACCTGTTCCGCCGGATCGAGATCGCCTGGCCCGTTCTGGATCCGAAGCTCGCGAAGCGCGTGCTGGTCGAAGGACTGAGGCCGTACCTGGAAGACACGATGGAAGCGTGGACGCTGGGCGCCGACGGCCGGTACCGCGCGCCGCGGCAACCCCGGCAGGGCAGCTGCGCACAGCAACGGCTGCTCGCCGAACTCGCCGAGAGCGTGGGAGCCGGATGATGGACCTCGTGCTGTGGCGCCATGCGGAGGCCGAGTCGGGCGAACCCGATGAGGGGCGCAAGCTGACACCGAAGGGCGAGAAGCAGGCAAAGCGTGTTGCCGAGTGGCTGCACAACCGCCTTCCCGACACCGCAAGGATCCTCTCCAGTCCCGCGAAGCGCGCGCAGCAGACGGCGCAAGCCCTCGCGGAGGCGTCCCATCGCAAGATCAAGACCCTCGATGCATTGGCGCCGGCCGCGGCGGTCGGCGAGATTCTGGACGCCGTTGGATGGACCGCCGGCAAGGGAACGCTGGTCGTGGTCGGCCACCAGCCGGCCCTGGGGCGGGTCGCCAGTCGACTGCTCGCGGGAGAGGAGCGTGACTGGCCCATCAAGAAGGGGGCCGTGATCTGGATCAGTCACCGCGAGTCCAACGGCGACGCCGAGCCGATCCTGCGCGCGGCGATCGGCCCGGAACTGACCTGAAGTCACAGGGCGCGGTCACACGAGGTGTTGCGCCTGTCATGCGTCTGTCACTCGGGCGCCTTAGCGTCTCGCTCTTCCGCGGCCTGGATCCCCTCGGGCCGCCGTCTTGCAAGAGGAGAAAGAGGATGAATCGCCGAGCGTTGCTGCTCAGTCTGCTGTCATTGTCCCTGGTGGGTTGCGCCTCCATGCAGCCGCAAACCGTGACCCAGGTCATCGCATCGGATCCCAATCTGTCGACCCTTAGCGGGTTGATCAAGCAGGCTGGACTGACCGAGACCCTGGCCGGTGCCGGGCCCTTCACGGTGTTCGCTCCCACCAACGAGGCGTTCAAGGCGGTGCCGGCGAAGACGATGGGCGAACTGGCGGCGAACAAGGACCTGCTGAAGAGCGTGCTGACCTTCCACGTCGTGCCGATGAAGCTGAACGTGGCCGACGTCAAGCCGGGCAACGTGAAGACGGTCAACGGCGCCAACCTGCCGCTGGCCCGCGCCGGAAATTTCGTCACGGCCGAAGAAGCGATGGTGACCGGCGCCGACAGGCCGGCCAGCAACGGCGTGGTCCAGGTCATCGATCGCGTGCTGCTGCCCCCCACGAAGCGCTGACCCCGTACTCCCGAACCTGAGACCGGTCGCCCGGAGCGACCGTGTCATCAGCGCACCGATGACATGTCATGAACATGTCATCGGTGCGTCATCACTCGACGGCCAGCATCGTGGGAAGATGTCACGTCAGTTCTTCTACTGAATCCCCATGAACGCCATCAAGCAGGTCCGCAAGTACCTGGAGCAGCACCCGACCCGCAAGTCGTCGCACTTCCTGGCCAACCTCGTCGAGGCCCTTGGGGAGGAGCGCGAGATCCCGCTGCGGGATCTCTACGAACTCGACCACGAGGCCTTCGAACTGGCCATCGAACTGATCAAGGACTGGCGGCTCGACCGCTATTACGCGGCGCGCATCAAGTTGTTCGACGTCGTGCTGGCGGGGTTGCCGGGCCGGGACAAGCCGCGCGACGACGAGAAGCCTTCCTCGAGCTGAGACACCGGTCGATGGACGCCTGTCCATCGCCTGGCCGGTAACGTCGTTCGTCTTCCCCGATGCGCGGCCCGCCCTCCCCGGCCGCTTCATGCTGGTGTCATGCATTGCTCATACGGTGACGGCAATCTGTCACTGCGAGACCGATGCATGAAAGTGAGACAACCGCCGCCGCTGGCCCGCCGTTGCCTGAGCGCCGGAGCCCGCGCGTGCGGCGAGCCGGCACGGGTTCCTCGGCTCCGTACCGCAGACTTCCCCCTGCTTGTCGCCGTCGACAGCGTCGACCGGCGCTTCGCGCGACACTTCGAGTTGTCGCCGGACCACGCCGCCTGATCGACACCGGCCGACGGAGCGCCATGTCGGACACGAACACCGAGATCGAACTGAAGCTCGCCCTCGTCAAGGGCCGCCTCGCGCGGACGCGCCGCGCGATCGGCGACGTCCATCTCGAGGAGACGGCCATCGAGGACGTCTACTTCGACACGCCGGACGCCAGCCTGCGCCGGCGCGGCCTGGTGCTCCGGCTGCGGCGCGACGGCGACCGGTGGCTGCAGACGCTGAAGGCCGCGAGCAACGGGCACAGCGTCGTCCCGGTGCGCGGCGAGTGGGAAGTCGCCCTGCCCGCGCGCAAGTCCGCTCCCGCGCTCGACCTCGAGCGTTTCGAGATCACGCCGCTGCGGGTGCTGCTGCGGGCGGGCCTCGAAGCCGACACGCTCGTGCCGGTGTTCCGCACCCGGATCTCGCGGCAACGAGGAATCCTCGTGCACGGCTCCTCGCAGATCGAAGTGGCGCTGGATCGCGGCGAACTGCGCGCGCGCGTGGAGGGCCGGAAGCGACGCCAGCCGGTGGCGGAAGTGGAACTGGAGCTGAAGTCGGGTCGCCCGCAGGACCTGCTGGACGTGGGCAGCGCGCTGGTAAAGCCGGGACACGGCGTGACCCTCGTCCCCGCCCTGCGCAGCAAGGCAGAGCGTGGCTACGGCCTCGCCGCGCGCGATGGCTTGGGAGCCGCCCGCGCCTCGGCCAGCGGTTTCGCCAGGCGACTCACCGCCGAGATGGCGTGCGCGCAGGCGCTGAGGGAAGTCATCCGGCACGGCCTCGCGCTGGTCGTCGCGAATGCCGATGCGCTGCGCGGCGATCCCGCCAGCGAGCACGTCCACCAGGCGCGCGTTGCGCTGCGGCGCATGCGATCCGCGATCCGCTCGTTCGATCCGTACGGCGAGGACTTGCCCGCGCGACTGGGCAAGGGACTGCACTGGCTCGCGCAGACGCTCGGAGCGGCGCGCGACTGGGATGTCGTCGTCGAGCAGACCTTGCCCGCCTTCCTGTCGTCGGCGCCCGTGGACGACGCAGACCAGCGACGCCTGCAACGCGCCGCTCGGCGCGAGCAGGCGCGGGCGACCAAGCAGGCCGTTGCCGCGGTCAGTTCGCGGCGCTATGCCCGGCTCGTGCTCCGGCTCGCTAGCTGGTCGATGGGAGAAGCGGCCGCGGCGACGAGCGGCGTTGGCGAGACCGCAGCGTCGCTGCTGGAGCAGGCGGCCGACCGGCTCTTCAAGGATGCGCGCTCGTTCAGCCACCTCGGCCAGGCAAAGCGACACCGGGTGCGGATCCACGCGAAGCGACTGCGCTACGCCCTCGACCTGCTCGCACCCTCGCTGCCCGGGCGCGGAGCCGCCGACTACATCGAAGCGCTGGCCGCACTGCAGGACACCCTGGGCGAGCTGAACGACGCGTCGGTGGCGCTCGCTCGCCTGGCCGACGCCCTCCCCGCCGCGGACTCGCTCAAGGCGCTGAGGGAGTGGTTCGACCGCGTCGAGCCTGCCCTTGTCGCCCGCGCGGCGCGGCAGTTGAACGCGCTCGATCGCCGGCCGCGTCCGTGGTCGATCGTCTAGCCCGACGGCCAACGCGATGCTCGTCCTGATCAACCTGGACAGCGCCCATGCGCGCCGCGCTGCGATGCAAGCGCAGTTGAACGCAGCGGGCCTGGCGGCGGAGAGGGTCGGAGTCGACCTGCGCGGCGTGGCCCGTGCTCGCGCGCGGGAGATGGCGCGGCTTGCGTTCCCGGCGTTCCGCTTCGGCGGCCTGCTGAGCGGCCCCGAGATCGGATGCTGGCTGTCGCACCTGACGGCCTGGCAGCGCGCAGTCGAAGCCCGCGTGCCGGCCTGCACGGTGATCGAGGACGACCTGGTCCTGCAGCCGCACTTCGCCGAGGTCCATCGGCGGCTCACGCGCGAAGTGCTGCATGACGTCGTCTACCTCGGCACGTCGTCGCGCAACATCTCGATGCGCCGTCCGGAAGCGTGCGGACCGTTCCATCTTCATCGCCCGATCGGCGGCATCCTCAACACGTGGGGGTATGTCGTGCGCACGGAGTTCGCGGCGCGCTTCCTCGCCGCCGGCGGCCCGGTCACGCGTCCGATCGATCACGTCATCGGTGGCGGCTCGCGCCGGTGCCGTCCCGACCTCGCCGTGATGGTCCCGCCCGCGGTCCGCGAGAACGTGATGGTGGCGAGCGAGTCCCAGATCGCTCCGTTCACCGGCCGTCCCGACCGGGCGGTCATGGTCGAGGAACTGCGGCGCAGGTTCCTGTCGAGCCGGCTCGGCGACGCGTACTACGCCGCGATAACCCGCCTGTTCTGACCGGCTGTTCCCGGCCCGGGCACCGATGCGGCAAGTCGGTCTCCACGGAGCCGATCCCTCGCATCACGAAATGCATCGGGCCCGTCTTGTCTCGCGATGTGGCATGCCCAACCAGCGCCTTGACGTCGGTCATGGAGGCCTCGTTCCAATTCACGGAACTGTCATCAAAGCGTGCGGGGCCGTGTGGGAGACTGCCCACCTAACGGAAGCGGGGAACGCAACAGTGAAAGCCATTCACGACATTCGTCGCTATCTGAGCGACCACTCCGACTCACCCTCCGCGCAAGTCCTCTCTCGCCTGCCGGCGACGCTGTCGAAGGAAGAGTCTCTGGCGCTGAGCGAGCTGTACGCGCTGGACTGGGAGTCCTTCGAGCTCGCGATCGATCTGCTGCGCGACTGGCGCATCGATCGCTATTACGCCGACCGCACGGACCTGTTCGTTGCGTCCTCCAAGCAGTCGGAACGCGGCCCCCAACTCGAGACAGCGGAGTAGCGGCGTCTCGCACGAGTGAGTGCACGGCATCGGACGGCCGCTGCATTGCATCTCCCCACTCCGCGCATCCACCAGAAAAAACGGGGGGCTTGCGCCCCCCGAACCCAGGCAGACACAGGTACTCGTAGCTACACGCCGATCACGCCGCCGTCGTCGCGCGTGATGACGATGGTCGCCGACCGCGGACGGCTGGTGCCGCCGTCGGGCCAGTGGCTGGTGAACAGGGCCGGGCTGCCGATGTCGGCAGCCGCCGTGTCCTCGCCCGGATGCTGGATGTTGACGAACAGGGCACGCCCGTCCGGGGATTCCGCCAGCCCCGTGATCTCGCACTCGACCGGACCGACGAGGAAGCGGCGCAGCTTCGTTCCCAGGTTGGCGCCGACGTAGGTCTGCACCTCCTTGGTCGCGCCGGTCGAGTTCTTGTTCGTGATCGTCTTCACGCCGCCATCGCCGACCGCGCCCGGCAGCGCGGCCAGCAGCATGCAGTTGGTCACGTCGGTGTAGGCGCCGTCGTCGGTCTGGATCCAGCAGACGTTGGTCGCCTTCGAGAACCACAGGCCATCCGGACTCGAGAAGTCGTTGTCCGCGGTCAGGCCGGAGACGTTGACGTTGACCGCATCCGCGGTCGATCGCGCACCGAACAGGAAGATGTCCCAGTCGAACTTGGTCGCGGCGGGGTCGCGCCCAGCCTCGAGCCAGCGAATGATGTGGCCGTTCGGATTGCCGCGCTGCGCCGTGCCGTTGGTCCGCACGTCGTTGTAGTGGCGCGGGTTGGCGGCATCCGTCGCCTCGAGGGTGCGCAGCGTCGCGATGTTGTTCGTCAGCGTCATGTACACGGCGCCGGTGACCGGATCGACCGCGCCCCACTCGGGACGGTCCATCTTCGTCGCGCCGACGACGTCG
>Ga0209820_1000058_pt1 | contig 28370 bp, 60 predicted proteins | sample PPLLak21cMay2015_FD_187254 | JGI IMG/M metagenome (GOLD analysis project Ga0209820, IMG submission 187254) | Freshwater sediment microbial communities from Prairie Pothole Lake near Jamestown, North Dakota, USA - PPLs Lake P7 Core (1) Depth... | ecosystem: Environmental > Aquatic > Freshwater >...
AAGCTAAGATTGATTTAATTACAAAATGATAAAAACAGAAGCATATAATGAGAGTACTCAATTTTTAGGCTTAACGACAAAGAATGGATTTAAGGCAGGTAAGCTATATACGCAAAAACCATTAAGTGCTGCTGATGCTTTTGTTGTTGATAGAAATTTAGCTGCGTACAGAATAAATCAATCGGGTGTTTTAGAGTTAATGGCTGCGAATGTACCTAGAGTAGATTATAAAAATGGGTGCCCTGAAATATTAATAGAGAACGAAGCTACAAACAGTCTTATAAGAAGTGAAGAATTTAATACAACAGCGTGGAGTAATAGATTTGGTCTTTCAATTTCTGCAAATGCTATAAATGCACCTAATGATACATTAACAGCAGATAGAGTAATTGAAAATTCAGCAAACAGCGACCATTATTTCTATCAAACGGCAAGTGTAACAGCTGGCACTACATACACTATGTCTTTATTTGTTAAAAACAATGGCAGAAGATATTGCTATTTACTTGATGGATATACAGCTAATGGTAGATTTTTTGATTTACAAGAAGGTTTGGTTTTAGGCAATTTTATTGGTTCAAGTGTTGGTAATATTGAAAGTTTAAGCAATGGTTGGTATAGAATTTCTGTAACTGTTACTTCGTCTGGCAGTCTTATGTCTTTATATTTTGGCTTATCAAACAACGGAACATCACTTGTATATACAGGCGATGGAACAAGTGGTTTTTATATTTGGGGTGCTCAGTTAGAACAATCTTCATTTGCTACTTCTTACATACCAACAACTACAACAATAGTTACTAGACCCCCTGATATAATAGAAAACAATACAATAAACTACGATATAAACCAAGCAACTATTTTTGTGAGAGCTAGATTAGACTTTTCAACAGATGTACGAGGTATAATAACTTTATATGACGGGGGGCCTTTTGAGAATTATATAACTATTTATTCTGAAATAATTGGTGCAGTAAAAAAAATAGTATTTCAAACATATACAGACCCTGATGAAAATAAATATGAATTAACAGTACCTAGCGATGGAATTTATAATATGGCTTTTGCTTATGATTTGACTGCAAATACTTATGCAATAGCAGTTAATGGAAATATTGAGTTTAGCGGTACTTTTGGAAATATTACGCCAACGTCAAGTGAATTAAATACTTTAACACTAGGTAGAATAGGTAGTTTTTACGACGCAAGAGTAATTGGTTCTATGTTTTTTGATAGCAAATTAGATAATACAAGTTTAGAAAATTTAACAGCATAATGGAAGTACAAATTTTAACAGATATAGCAAACGAACCTGTAACACTTGCACAAGTAAGAGATTATTTAAGAATAACCACAACTGCGGAGGATGACACTTTAAACATGTTAATTACTTCGGCACGAGAAAGACTAGAAAAATATACTTGTTTGAGTTTTGGCGAAAGAGAATTGAAAGTTCGTTGGAGTTCTTTAGATTCTATTGTTTACGGAAAGGAGTTACCTTATCAACCTAATGCAGACGTAACAGAATGCAAAAATGATTCGGGTGCTAATATTTCTTATCAATTAAAAGGACTTGAATATAAAAAAATCTACTTACTAGGAAGCGAGGGCGTTAATGTTACTTACACAGCAGGTTTTGAAACTTTGCCGAGTGGGTTAAAAAATGCTTTATTAAAAGAAATTGCAACAGAATACGAGCAAAGGGAAAACTTTATTTTAAATGCTAATGGAGAGCCTTTGAGTAATGATGCAAAAAGAATGTGTTCATCTTTTACTAGAAACTTATGGTTGGGAAATTAAGGAACAAAATAGATATATTAAATTTCTCTACTATTCCTAACGGCTCAGGTGGCTTAATAGAAGCGTGGAGAATAGACAAAAGCGTTTTTGCTAGTATTACCCCTACAAGTGGTTTTCGTGGCTTAGAAGCCTCGCAAATTGGCTTAAATCAAACTTATAAGGTTATTATAAGATATGAGGATTATCCAATATTAAGTAGAGTAAACAAAATACAATTTGAAAATAGAATTTTAATCATTCACGAGTATAAAACAATAAACGAAAGAAGACAGTATATTGAAATTAGATGTGAAGAGGACGCAGGGCAAGATGTAATAATTTATGATGAAAACTTTCAGCCAATAACAGACCAAAACGGAAACTATTTAACTACTTAAATTATGCCAAAATTTAACAACGGAGAAGAACTAAACTACCTAGAGAAAGACGATATAATTCTATCGGGAGACCCTGATAATTTTAGTAAAGTAAAGACTCAAAATTTATATAAAAGAACTTTAACGAGAAGCCAATTACAAGCGTTAATAAGTGCAAATACGTTAAACGTAGGACAACAATATATTATAAGTAATAGCGTTTCAAACACAATGCCTTTAAAGGTTACCGCAGTCGGTACTAATGTGCTAGACCAAAAAGCCGTAAGAGTTTCAAATGGAGAAAACTATACTTATGATATTGTAACAGATACAATAACTTCGCCTACTGCACCAATAATTTTGCCTAATTTAACTACTACTCAAATAAATGCTTTAACTCCTGTAGTTGGAATGATGGTTTTTAACACTACAATAAATCACTTTGTCGGCTATCACGTTGGCGGTTGGGTTAAGTTTAACCATAGTAATATGTAAAAAATGCATACTATAATAAAAAAATTAGCAGGTATTTGTTTAGAGTCTTATCGTGGTAAGTTTAGCGGTAATGTAATTTTTTCAATTGATATAAATGGCGTACAGGCTTCGATAATAGACGAAGACAATTATTGCATACTTGTATTTCGTGGCTCAGATGAAAGAAAAGACTGGGAGCAAGATTTAAAATTTAATTTTGTGAATACTGTATATGGCAAAATGCACAAAGGATTTAAACAAAGTTGGGATTTAGTTTCTAGTGAAATAAGAAAAAATCTACCTAGTAAACCTTTATACATAACAGGTCATTCTTATGGAGGTGCTTTAGCTTTTATTAGTGGAATTTATATACCTCATTTAAACGTTGTAACTTTTGGTTGCCCTAGAGTAATGCATAAAAATTATTTTAATTATTTAAAAATCAATCATTTAAGAGTTAGAAATAATAACGATATAGTAACAATGTTACCTCCTAAGTTTTTAGGATATACGCATGTAGGCGAGTTGTTATATTTAGATTATAACGGCAATAAATCAAATAAAATAAATTTATTAGATAAAGCTAAATCACATATAAAAGCATGGAGTAAAGGGCAAAAGTTTAATGCATTTTACGACCATGATATAAATAAATATATAGAAAAACTTTGAAAGTAAAAGGAATACAAGCGGTTAACAAAAAACTTGAACAAAAAGCAAAGCAATTAGAAAATAAAATAGTTGCAGAGGTTTTTAATACAGGTCAAGAAATTATAGCACATGCAAATGCTAATAAACCTAGCTATTCATGGGGTAATATAACTATTTCACAAGGGCAAAGTGATAAATTTAGTTTTGTTGTTGAAGCGACTGACTATGGAAGTCCTGAAATGGCTGCATACTGGGAATTTGGAACTGGTAAAAACTTTTTACAAAATATGAGTAATTATACAGCCGAGCAAATTAAGTTAGCTAAAAGGTTTTATAAAAACGGGAAAGGTACAATAAAAGCACATCCATATTTATTTCCTGCATACTATTCTGAAAGGAAAAAGTTTATTCAGAAAATTAAAACGATAATAAAAAATATATGAAAGATTTAGGTTTAATTATAAGAACAAAGTTTTACGAAAGATTAAACGGAATAGCATATTCGGGTGGAAATTTAAAGGTTTATGATTCTGCAAGTGTACCGTCAAGTGCTAATCCTCCTTACGTTACATTGGGAACTTTTTTAAGCACAGAAATAGGCGAAGGAAGCAAAGATTCTTACGGGCAAGAATGTATGTTGCAATTAGAAGTAATAACAAAGGCTTCGAATAGTTATGGAGGAAAAGCATTAGCTGATGAAATTACTAATGAAATAATGGAGTTATGCAGAACAAGGCAAAGCGGATATTTTGATTTAAGTCCTAATTTTCAATTAATATCTATTGTGTTGGAAAATACTCAAACTATAGAAGACTTAGTTGAAACAGGCTTAATTTCTAGGAGGTTAATTCGTTTTAGATTAAAAGTACACGAAATTTAGTATATTTGTATATGATTTTAAATGGAAGCAATTTATTACTTTTTATAAATGACGGAATAGACGATATTGCTATTGCTTGTCAAAGAGGTGTTAATGTTACAATAAACTCAGATAATCCTGAGTCAACTTGCAAACAAGATAATGGAAACGCATCTTTTATTTATGGAAAGCGTAGTTTTGAAATAACAGCAGACGCTTTGCAGTCATTTACTGAGGATATAGATTTAACATTTTTATTTGATTATTACGAAAATAAAACTCCTGTTAACTTTTCAGTAGCAAATCCATTATTTACAGATATTTATTTTACAGGCGAGTGCTTAATCACTTCTATTGAGGCTAATAGTCCTATGGAAGACGTGGCTACTTATTCAGTAACATTGCAAGGGACTGGGGATTTACAGAGTTTAGTTTCATAATTTGTTTAATGCTAAAATTTTTAGTATTTTTGAGTAAAATTAAATAAAATTAACATGAGTGTTTTTAATGGTACTTTAACAGTCTTAAAAATGGACGGAACGCAGTTAGCTGAGTTAACTAACGTCACTATGTCTATGTCATCAGATAATTTCGAAACTACTTCTAAAGAAAGCGGTGGTTATGCAGAATTTGCGTATGGTAAAAGAAGCATAACATATTCAGTTGAGGGTTTGGCAGATTTTCAAGCTAGTAACAAAGACTTAGCTGATTTATTTGCTGCATGGACTGGTAGAACAGTAGTTTCATTAGAGTGGACGAATGGAGTTACAGGGGATAAAAAGGTTACTCAAAGTGCTTTAATTTCTTCTATTGATGTTGATGCACCTATGGAAGACGTTGTAACTTATTCAGTAGAATTTCAGGGAACAGGCACCCCAACTATTGCAACTATCTAATGATTGAAATAAAACTAAATAACGAACTAAAAACTTTAAAATTTTCAAATTACGCTTTAGAGTGTTTTACGAAAATTACAGGAAGTGAAATTGGCGAGATTAAAGAAATCTCAGATACTTATACTCAATTAGATTTAATTGTAGATATAATTTATTCGGGATTAATTGGTAATTGTAGAGCGACAAACAAAAACATTGACTTTACTAAAGAAGATGTTATTGCGTGGGTAGATGATTTAAGTTATACAGACCAATTGTTAGTTTTAAGAGATTTTACAGAAAGCTGTTTAAAATTTACAAATCAAATGTTAGATGCATTTAAAGCAATGCAAGCTGAAGGAGAAAAAAAAAAGTAGATTTTAGCGACTTGTTAGATATTGCGGTAATGGATTTAGGTCTGCTACCGCATTTTTTTTGGGAAATGACTTTGGTTGATTTTTACAGATATTTAATTTATAAACAACGTGAAAAAGCTGAAGAATGGGATAGAACAAGAGTCTTAATGAGTTATATTTTAAATACACAAGTTGAAAAAAAACATCAAAAGAAACCTAGACAAATTTTACCATTGTGGATTGATAATATAGAAAAAGCAAAAAAGGTAAGAGAATTTAAAGAAGATGAAAAAGAGAAGCTAAAAAAGATGATGCCATGAATGAAAAACTAACTGTACAGATAAGTGCTGATATTGATTCTCTAAAAGCAGAATTAAAAAAAGCAGGATATGAGTTAAAGAAATTTAGCGATGGTGGGAATAATGAATTACCAAAAGTTGAAGATAATTTAAATAGTCTAGGCATAGTAGCTAAAAATGTTGCAAGTGTTATGGCTGCTGCGTTTACGTTTAGTTCTTTGGTAAGTTTTGGCAAATCTGTTATAGATACAACAGCAGAATTTCAAAAATTAGAGGCTGTTCTAGGCAATACCTTAGGTTCAAACTCTGCTGCTGCAACTGCGATGAAACAAATTGCAGAATTTGCTTCTACTACTCCATTTGCGGTTGATGAACTAACTTCTTCGTTTGTTAAATTGGCAAACCAAGGCTTTAGACCTACAATGGATGAAATGCGTTCTTTGGGCGATTTAGCAAGTAGTACAGGTAAATCTTTTGACCAATTAGCAGAAGCTTCGTTAGATGCATTCACAGGAGAATTTGAAAGGTTAAAAGAATTTGGAATTAAAGCTAAAACAGAAGGCGATAAAGTAACATTTACTTTCAAAGGTGTTAAAACGCAAGTTGATAATACAAGCGATTCTATAAAAAATTACATTTTATCATTAGGCAATATAGAAGGTGTTAGTGGTGGAATGGCTAAAATATCTGCTACATTAGGAGGGCAATTATCTAATTTGGGTGATAGTTTTACACAATTGCAAAATAACATCGGACAATTGAATAGCGGTGCTTTATTTACAATGGTTTCATTATTACAAAAGGCAGTAGGTTATTTTACAGAATTAACTGGTAAAAAATTAACAGAGCAAAAGTTAGCAATATCTGTATTAATTAATGGAGAAGAAAGCACAAGAATAATTGAAGAATATAATAGAGAATTATCAAGAATAGGAGAAATAAAAGATAAAAATAAGCTAAATGAGCATTTAAAGTATATTAATACAAATATGCAATTTTATCAGCAAGCGATGATAAATGAAACAAATGCTAAACAAAGAGATATTTCTTTTGCTTATTATAATTTATTTAAAGAAGCTCGTAAAGCTGCTAATGGTCAGATGAAATTGATTCTTAAAGACCAAGAGGCATTAAACAATAAACTTGCTGAAATAGCTGCCAAGAATGCAAAAGAACAAAAATTTAAAGAAACAATTAAATTTAAACCATTAATTTCAGAGCAATTATCAAACGCAGATGTTGATTTAAATGCTTTAAAAGAAGCAGAAAAACCATTAAACGATTTTCAAGCACAAACTAATTTATTAAATCAAAATTTAAAAGAATTAGAAGTAATTGGTGGTACAGCTTTTACTCCTATTATAACTGGGTTAACAACAACCAAAAAAATAACAGATGAACAAATAGCTAATTATCAAAATATGGTTAATTTATTAGGTGGTGCTTTAACTTCTGCTTTTGATGCTGCTTTAATTAGCGGACAGAATTTCGGGCAAGTACTTATAAAAGCAATTGGCGATTTAATCAAAAAATTATTAGCTGCGGTTGCTACTGCTGCAATACTTAGCGTAATTTTAAATGCATTTACAGCAGGTGGTGCTGCTGCCGTTGGAGGTTTTTCAGGAATATTAAAAGGTTTAACAGGCTTTAATTTTGGCGGTAAACCAACAGGGAACAAAGTTTTAAGTTCTGTACCTCAAAGAACAAACGAGGGTGCAGTATCTTTTGAAATTAGAGGCGACAAATTATATGGAGTTTTACAAAATTATAATCAAAGACTTAGCAGACTAACATAATGGCATATAACGAAAAATACTTTTTTGAATTTGATACTCTTAAAACAGCCGATAAAACGCAGTTATTTTATAAAGTAATATTTTCTAAAAAAGAAGATAGTGCAGTTGTTTATGATTTAATAGAATTAATTCCTGCAAATAGTCCTTTTGTATTAAGTTACAAAAGTTTAGACGATTTTGCATTTAGTCCATTTAGGGTATCTAGTGCTGAAATAAATATTTTATATCCATACGATCCTGTAACCAATACGCCACAACCTGAAAACTTTTTTAGTGATACAGATGAACAAACTTGGAGAGTTCAATTATTAGAAAGCACAGATAACGGTGCTACATTTAATTTAAAGTGGCAAGGGTTTTTAATAAACGATATTCAATATGAATGGCAGGACGCATACTATTACAGATTAACAGCTACCGACAATTTAGGAGTATTAAAAGATATTAAGTATAGCCGTTCGGACAGGTTTGCAATGCCTAATTACGATCCCGAAACAGGGCAGTCTTTATTAGGTTTTATATATGAATCATTAGAATTTACTGGTAATGTATTAGATTTAAAAATTGCTTGTAACCTTAAGGTTCAAGATGTAATAGTAATTTTCGAAGAAATTTATACTTCAAAGTATGCTTATATTGATTGGGATAAGAAAACGCCTGTACCAATGTATGATGTATTAACTAAATTAATGCGGTCTTTAGGATGTATTTTATATTTAGACAATTCTGATTGCAGTTGGACTGTTTTAAACATAAATGAAATAGCTACAAGTACTAATAATGAAGTTCCATATAGAAAGTATAACGAGGGCGGGTTTTTTGAAGATGGCGTACTAAATTTTAATTCTACTATAAATTACGATACTAGTGCATTTTGGAGGGATAAAAATCAATTAGTAAGCATTATGAAGCCTATTAATACTGTAAGGTTCTTTTTCCCTTATAAGCCTAAAAACCTATTAAGCAATTACGGATTTCAATATGATTTAGCAACGCCAAGTCCTTGGACTGAAAACTTCCTTTCAGGAAATAACGAAGTACGTTCAGATATACCAACTGGAAGATTTGCAAATAGGATATTTCCTAAAAATTACGATGATTATTATTTTCACGTTGAATCAAACGAATTAAATAGTTCTGGTATAACGGGTGATAGATTTTTGGGTAATCAATTTGATGGAGGAACTTCTTTATTTAGTTATCAAAAGTTTTTACACGCAAAGTTTGATTTTCAAATAGATTCTTTAGCTGAAAGCAACGAGGGTTTTAACTTTCAACTTTATGCTACAAGGGTATCAGATGAAATTTACTTTGATAACTCCGATCCTGCCGTACCTTTTGGAACTTGGAGTATAGCTAGTTCATCTACTAACCCAGCACCTAGGATACCCGTTTTTGCGAATGGGGGAAAATCGGCAAACTTTCAAATTATTACTAGTGGTATAGTATCAATCATGCAATCTATTGGTATTAAATTTTTACCATTTAGATACAACACTACTGAAAAGTTTTATAATGTAGATAACATACAATTAAACGTATTAGCACAAAAACATAAGGATTTAGTTAAAACTGGCTATTTTGCTAGTAATTCAAATAATCAAATTAATGAATTAGAGTTTGACGATATGATGTTTATTGGTGGCGAAGATGTGATAGATAACCATGTTTTTGAGGATTTTATTTGTGTTCAAGATGGTTCTATACCTGCAAATTTAACTGTTACTAATCAATGGAACAGAGCATGGGAAACTGGAAATGAAAATACATATAAGAACTTTAACGAGTTGGCATTATTGTCTATTGTTTCATTTTATCGACAAACTGCAAGAAAGTTTACGGGTAATGTTTATTCTGATAATTTTGATTTTTTACAATATTATGCAATACAAGGTGCTACATTAAATAACGGAGTAGCGGTATTATATGAAGAATTTGAACTTAGAGTATTAGAAGATGGTGGTACAGTAGAAGAAACATCATGCGGTGCAGATTTTTTAAGTGAATTTTATGCACCTTTAGGAAACTTTTTAACGATTGAAAAAGTTATAGATTACTCAAATAGTACAACATTAGTAAACTTACACGAAGATTTTACAAACATTTTAGAACCTAATTTTTATTCAGGCATTGGTGGTTCGGTAACACAACCTGGAGGCATTTTTGGAACATTTACTGGTGGAGCAACAATAAGTCCACAACAAACATTAACGTAGTTATGACAGAGAAAGAGCAACTGCAAAAACTAAACGCCCAAATGGATAAATGCTTATTAGCAATTGATAGAATTGAACAAGCATTGTTAGGTAACGAGTTTAACGAGAACGGAATAGTTAAGCGATTAAAAGTAATAGAGGCTAAACTTAAAAGACTAGATAAAGCGTTTTACATTCTTTTGGGAATAGTAACATGCGGTGCTTACCCTGCTGCTATTAAGATTTTACCTGCTATAAAAGAATATTTAAAATAATAATTTATGAATAAAAAACTTAAAACAAACTACAAAACCACAATAATAGGGTTTTCGTTAGCAATTTTAATGAGTTGGCAGAATTTAGAAATAGACCACCCATTTTCTCCAAAGTCTATTTTTTCGATAATTGTTTCAACTGGTGTAGCAGCATTAGGGTTTTTACTAAAAGACGATATTTTAAATGGTAGTAAATAAAAAAGGAATTGATTTAATAAAGCAATTCGAAGGCTTTAGGAATGATGCTTATTTATGCCCTGCTAATATTTGGACTATTGGCTACGGAAATACAAGAGGCTTAGACGGTAAACCTATAAAAAAAGGCGATAAAATAACAAAAGAAGACGCAGAAAAGCTACTAATAAAAGAAGTAAATGAGTTTGCAAATGGTGTAAAAAAACTATTAAAGGTTAAATTAAATGAAAATCAATTTAGTGCCTTAGTTTCTTTTGCTTATAACGTGGGTTTAGGTAACTTAAAAAATTCTACTTTGTTAAAATTGGTTAACATATTGCCTAACTCTGATGCTATTTATACACAATTTTTAAGGTGGACGAAGGCAAATGGTAAAGAACTTATGGGCTTAAAAACTAGACGTGTAGCTGAAGCAAATTTGTATTTTTCATAATTTAATTGCTAAATTAGCATAATTATAAAAATGTTTCGCAAAGAGGATTTAATCGTTTGGAACGGAATAATCACATACTGGCAAATACTAAAAGATATTGCCGATGTTAAAGAATGCATGTTTGCTAATGAGGAAGAAATAACTTTATACAATTCTATATGAAATTTAGACCTAGAATAACAGAAAAAGAATTTAATTATTACCAAAATAAAAAGATTTGGGATAAAAAGTTATACAAGGTATTAATATTTTCAGATGTACATGGTTGGTTAGCAGACCTAAAAGCAATGCGTGTAATCAATAAAGTTTTACAAGCTAATAATTTTGACGAAGTGTGTATTAACGGGGATTTGGTAGATTTGCCATACCTATCTAAACATACTCAAAAATTATATCCTGATGGCATTTTAAAAGGCTATTCAGAAATTGAAGAGATAAACTACACTAGGGAGCAAATACTGAAACCTTTGAGATTAAGCACCGATGCAAAGATTAGGGTAAGAATTGGGAACCACGATGAAAGAATAACAAAGCCTAATATGCTAGGCGAAAGGCAATTAAAATACCTTGCTATTCTTTATAAAAACTTTGAAACGACTTTATTCCAAGAGATGCTAAATTTAAAGGATTTAGAGATGATTTACGACCCTAGCGATGTACATACATACTTTGATATATTTGACGTGGTGCATGGTCTTAAATTGGCTAAAAACGCAGCAGAGCAGAATATTAAAGATTATATGAGTTCAGGCAGTTCAGGTCATACGCATAGATTAAACTCTAAATTTATGACTAACAGGAAATCCCCATATGTATGGTTCGAAAGTGGATGTACTAGATTGGTAGAGCAAGTTGAATATTTACCTACGGGAGTAGTCGCAGATTGGCAGCAAGGTTTTGTTACTGTTAACTTTTGGTTAGAAAATGGCAAAATACGTTTTTATGGCCAACCTACTATCATTTTAGATGGTAGATGCTGTTTCAATGGAATTGTTTACGATGGAAATTAGTATCTTTGTGTATGGCTGAGAATGCAGAAAATCACGAAGAATTAGAAGAAGTTGGAGACTCGCAAAGTTTAGCAGAAATCGACCTTTTTTTTGATATGGCTATTAAATTGGAGGAAAACAAATTCAATTTATATCCAGACCTAGCAAATAAAATGCAGTTAAAATGTATTGAATTAATATTACAAAGATTAGAATTTTTTGAATTTGAACAAGATTGAAGATTTAGTTAAGAAAAAAAAACTCCTAGAATTGGAAATAAACAACATAAAAAAACAAATTAAGGAACTAATAGATGAAAAAATCAACAAATCTAAAAGATAAGCTAGACAAAATTTTTTCTTTATATATTCGGTTAAGAGATGCTGATGAAAATGGCACAGTCCAATGTTTCACAAGTGGTAAGTTAATGCATTACAAAAAAGCTCATGCAGGGCATTATATTTCACGTAGGCACTTATCTACTAGATGGGATGAAATTAACGTACAAGTGCAAAGCGTAGGCGAAAATATATACAATCAGGGAAATGCACCTGTATTTGCAATAAATTTGGATAGTAAATATGGAGAAGGCACAAGTAAAAATCTAGTACTAAAAAGTAACGAAGAGTTTAAACCAACAAAAGATTGGTATCTAGAAAAAATTGAATACTATAAAAACAAAGTAAATAAATTATTAAAAAATATAAGTGAATAAAATGGTAAAAAAATCAAATATAACTCCTGAGCATTACGATTTGCCTATTACCCCTTTAGAGTTTATTGTTAAAAACAACCTTAATTTTATTGAGGGTAACATTATAAAGTACGTTTGTAGATATAAGCAAAAAAATGGAATTGAAGATTTACAAAAAGCAAAAGAATATCTAAACAAATTAATTGATTTATGCGAAAAGTAGTTTTTTTTCTTTTAATAATCATTTTAGTTGGCTGTAAAGCAAAAAAGGTTCAAAAGGTAGAAACTATTACAAAAGAAGTTTTTATTGATACAGGAAGCATTAAAACAATAACATTAACAGAATATTACCCTTTTTATGATACTATTAATAAAGTATTTGTTGTTTACCCTAAAACTAAAAAAGAAATCAAAAAAGAAAAAAAAGCTATAATTCAACACAAAACAGAAGATAAAAAAGAGAGTAAAAAAGAAGTTGAACAAAAAACAATCTATAATTTAAAGTTAATTTTTTGGTTAATAGCAGTTTTAATAATTTCTTTATTTTTTAATCTAAAAAGGTTTATATAATTGCTCAGAAAAAGGTTTAAGGTTAGAAGGTAAGTAAAAGGTGTTTATACCCCTACCCCTAAAGAGATATAAACACTATACTTACTCAAGTTTGCTCGTCAAATAGGAATCGGCATGTTTTGGCTTTTGCAGGGAAGGTGTTTTTCAGCCCATACACAAAATTTAAAAGTTTCTAGATACTGCTAGTTACAGATGGCTTTCGCCTTACCTTGTTCACCTAGAAGTCAATTGGCGTATGCTTAAAGCTATCAATAAAAAGGGCATAAAAAAACCCTAGAAAAAGGCACATTTGTCTAGGGTGGAACTTTTAAGTCGTGAAACCTGTTCCTGAAACTATTTGTGCCAATACTTTCGGAAATCTGATGCAAATATAAAGTTTATTATTTAATAAAAAAAAAAATTTTAAAATACGTTATTTATAATCATTATAAATAGTAAATAATATTTGACAAATGTAAAATATTTTTTTATATTTGCCTTAACAAAAAAACAAAATTATGAAAACACAAAACACAACAGAAAACAGGGAAGTATTAAAAAATGCAGTTTCCGAAATGGTAAAAGGTTTAATTTTAATTGCTAGTGCAATTTTAGGTATTTTATTAATTATAATATTATAATCATGAAAACACAATTAGAACAAATTCAAAAACACTTAAAAAGTAGAAAAAAAATAACTTCATGGGAAGCTATTGAGAAATATCGTATAACTAGACTAGCACATTATATATATTTGCTTAGGTCTATGGGTTGGAATATTGAAAGTAAAAAAATGACAAAAAATGGTAAAAACTTTGTTAAATATGAATATAGAACAATTTAACTCAGCTTTAAATCACATAGAGTCTGAAGCTACTAGAAAAAAAATTGATTTATTAAGAGCCTATCAAAAATATAAAATAGGCGATTTAATTTATGATAGCTACGATAAAATAATTATTGAAAGAATAGAATACAACACATTTTATAATGATATTGCCTATTATGGGAAAAGATTTACAAAAAGTGGATTAAGCAAACTAAAAAGAGAGGCTGTAATATGGCAGAAGAACGCAAATTTGGTAAAAGACCTAATACTCAAAGATTAATTAAAGAAACACAAAAATTGAAAGAAACAACTGGCTATCATTATGTTTCAGTAGTTATATTAAGGTCGGGTAAAAAGTGCTATAAAACAGAATACAAAGAGTCAATTTATTTTGATGAAGCTAAAGACGCAGCCAGGCATATTGATATTCAATTTATAAAAGAAGGCAAAAACCCTATAAATGGAACACTTAAAAGAAAAAGTTAAAAATTTAAAACAAGGAGAAAGTTTTATTTTTGAACGAGAAGAATTAAAAAAAATTCGTTCAATTATTCAAAACAAAAATGGGTTTTTGATTATTGCTGCTCCTAATGCAAAATATAAACTATATAAGCATTTTTTAAATTAAAATTATTCTTTACATTTGTAAAATTTTTATTATCTTAGCTAAACAATTATGATAAACGATTTAAAATCTGCTATTTCTGTTAATAAAAACGGAAATTTAGAAACAACACTTTCAAAAGAAGATATTGAAAAAATTAATACATTTAAAGAGATTTATATGTTTGAGATTTACAATTTACTTTCTAGAAACTTAAGTATTTCGATGTTAAAATCGGAACAAATTTCAATACTTGAAATAATGAAAGAATTAAACCACCCTGACTTAGATTATCATTTAACAATTTATGGAAATTGAACAATTAGAAACAAAGTTAAAAAGGCTTAATGATTATATATTTATGTATAAAAAATCAAAAAGCATAAAAAATGCAGAATCAATGTTTTTTTTAAAACACAAAAACGATGACTCAAAAAAAAGAATATTAAAGCATACAGAAATAATGTTAAAATTAGAAAAATCAATTAAAAACCAAATTAAACAAATATGAGAGTAAACGACTTACACAACCGAGAAAAAAAAGTTATTAGATTAACAAACCAAGCTATCGAAGACAAACAGATAGACAAAATGATGCAAGGATATTCTATATTAGACAATATCGGCAAAAGGTATGATGAAATAATTCAAAAAAGATTAAATTATATAAAAAATGTTAGAATGCAGTAATTGTGAAGGCTATGGAGAAATAATAGTATGTTCTCAATGCCTAGAATTAAATTGTTTATGTAACGATATAAAATATAGCAGTACTTGCAAAAATTGCAACGGCTGCGGATTAGAAGAAAAACATTTAGACACTAAAGAAGATTATTAATGAAAACAAGCGAAACAATTTCAGAATTAGCTAAAAGTTTAGTAGAATTTCAAAAAGAAGTTGGTAAAATTATTAAAACAGATAATAACCCATTTTTTAAAAGTAAATATGCATCACTAGCTTCTATTTTAGACGTAATTTCAGAACCATTAGCCAACAAAGGGTTGGTAATTATTCAATTTCCTACTGAGCAATATAAGCTAACTACAAGGCTACAACATATTTCAGGGGAGTATATGGAAGACACCTATGAAATGCAGCCGACAAAACATTCCCCACAAGATGCAGGGAGTGTAATTACTTACCAAAGAAGATACGCAATAGGTGCTATTCTTAATCTTAATATTGACGAAGACGATGATGGTAACAAAGCAAGCAAAGACGCATCACATTTAAACAAGGTTTTAGAGTTAATAAAGACTTGCGGAACTATAGAAGAATTACAAGCTATTTGGGATAATCACAAAGAATTCCACACCAATAACCAATTTAAAAAATTAGTTTTAGAAAAAAAGGAATTTTTATCGTGAACTTTGAAGACTTAAATAGCTACGATGTAATAGATGATGGAAAAATAGAATATTTACTTTCATTACTCAGAACTAGCGGACTATCAAACGAAATTAAAGAAGATTTAACAAATGAACTAGAAACTTTTGATATAACACCCGAAAGGTACGATGAATTAAATAAAATTATTTTTAACTCACAATTAGATGCTATAAACTCAGGATTTAATTACACACAAACAGATATAAATAGAAAATTAAAAAAGGAAATATGAAAAACTGGTTTAAAAACAAAGAAAAAGAAGATTTTAACGAATTAGATAGGATAGAATCTATTGAATATAGGATAGAATGTATTGAATTTAGAATCAATAATCCACAGCCATATAAAATTGGAAACAAATTCTCAAAAGATGAAATAGTTAGTAATATTCAGCCAAGAATAAAAAAATTTGGTTACCCTCCGATTGAAAAAATGGTTTGGGAAGTAGAAATAATAAATATTAAAACAGGTACTAAAAAAATAAATTATATATAATATGAAAAAAGAAAAAACATTCGCAAAAGGTTTTATTTTTAAGAAAGCAGAAAATGCACCTGATTTTGTAATAGGTAATTTATCAATTAAAGTTGATGAAGCAATTGAATTTATTAAATCCAATGAAAACAATAATTGGGTAAATTTAGATATTAAAAAGTCTAAAGATAATAAATTTTACATTGAATTAAACACATATAAAAAATCTAATTTGCCATTTTAAAAATGAAGTTATTAGAAGAAATTAAAAAAGCAGTTACAGAAGCAAACAAAACCGAAGACTTAGAAACATTAATAAATCTAAATGTAAAAATTGCAGGTTATTTGTATTTGCTTTCAGAAGTTGAAACATCTGCACATAAAGGCTATACAGATGCATACACAAATAGAAAAATTGAAGAAGCAAAATCTAAATTAAATAACGAGGGAAGTCTAGGAGATAGAGAAGCTAAGTCTTTAATAGAATGTCAAGAATTTAGAATTATTGAAAATAAATTCGAAGTATTGTGGCAAAATATGAAAAACACAAGATTTTCGACAACTGAGTTCATCGATGTTTTAAAACAAAAAATTGCATATTTAAGAAAAGAGAAAGAAATTTATGAAAACTCAAATAAGTAAGGAAAAAGAGATTTATGAAAACTTTTTAAAAGGCTTTCAAATAAAAGATTTGATGTATATGTATCATTTAAGTTCTTACACAATAAGTAAAATAATTTCAAAAGGTTTAAAAAAAGAATATGATAATTGACGCAAACAAATATTTGTCAGTTAACGAATTTATGTTTTTGTATAAATATAATTCAAGACAAAGAGCATGGCAAATAATAAAACAACACAAAATTCCTACAAAGAATTTTAAAGGTTTAACTCTAATCCCAGTAGAATGCATACCATTGAAAATAATCAAACGGAGTGGCTCAGATGCGGAATAGCAGCTGAAAATCAAGAAATATGGCAAGAACTTTTAAGCATGCCTAAATGGAAAAAAAAACCAAAAAGTGCTATTGATTTAAGTATAAAAAAATTGTCTTTTTTTGATGCTGAGTTTCAAAAAGAATTAATTGAACGAGCAATCGCAGGAAATTATCAGGGCGTGGTATTTTCAAATACTTTAAAAGAATACGAAAATTATAAAAAAAATGTCAGAGTTAGTAAAATATCAAGGTTTGAGCGAATTATCGGCAATAATTCAATCTGATAAATTATCTATATTTCAAGCGTACCAAAAGAACCCAAAAATTGTAGTAAATTTTTTAACTGCATTTATGATAGAGTTTTGTTCTATTTATAAAATAGATGACAATAAAAGCCTTTCAGACGATGAAATAAAAGAATGCGTACAAATATTAATATATGACTATAAAAGCCTTAAAAAGGAGGATTTTCTACTATTTCAAAGAAGAGCAAAAAGGGGATTATATGGTAATTTATTTGGCTACTTTGATATGCCTACATTTTTTAATATGTTAGAGCAATATTGCCAAAGTCGAGTTGATGAAGCGGTAAAGATTAATAAAGTTAAAATTGCTGAGATAAACAAAGAACCAATTTCTGAAAAAACGCAAAAGTTACTAAAAGAAACAATCGAAAAGCTAAAAAGTAAAAAAGTTATAAAACAATCAAATTACCAACCAACGGAAGAGCAAAAAATGCATTCTAACTGGCGAAATGAATTTTATACTTTAACAAAAGGCGACCAATTCTTAGATATTGAAGGCAAAAAATACAACGTAGATGAATACCTTAAATATAAATTTATATCTAGTCAAAATTGAAGTAAACGGAATAAAAACAGCTTGTTCAGTTGTAGGTAAAGAACCATTTGATATAAACGAATATGAAATGAGAATAAAAACTTCTTACTACAATGGCAGAAAAAACATAAGAGAAAGGGATAAATTTAAAATAATTGGCTTTGAAGTTATAAAAAAACTAGGTTTAACTCATTTGGGCCAATAATTTTTAAAATAATTTGTAAAAAAGTTTTGATATTTAATAAGTTTTGTATATTTGTCTTATTAAATAAAGGCAAATGAAAAAATTAATAACAGAAAAACAAGCAAAAAAAATTAAACGTAATGAAAGAATTAGGTTTGATTTTAAGACCCTTACAGATATTCAGGGGAATACTAAAATGGGAGTTATGGCTTACATAGCTAAAAAAGAAAAAATATCTTTACATACAGTAATAGCAGTAATAAAAAACGAAAATGGCTATTATAAATACCCTAAAAAATAGATTAAACAATTAATTTAACATAGAGGAGGGAGAGAAATGAAAGAATATACACAGCAAGAACGTATTGCTTTAATTGAAGCAACTATAAAACAAGTAAAAGAATTAATTGAAGTTTTTAACAGAGAGGAGGGAAAAAATGAAAAAACACCTAGATATAAAAAGTGGCTTTATAAGAATTAAAAATAGACTAGAATTAAATTGGTCTATATACGAGTGGGCTTTGCCTTTACACATAGACTTTAGTAGTCAATATGTAATGTTTATAAGGGTACTATGTATTACTTTAGTGATAAAATTTAACAGAGAGGAGAAATAAAATGGAAGCGTATTGTTTAACCCCACCTAACAGATAAGACTATGAAAACATTAGTCAAAATAATTAAATTACCATTTCAAATAACATACGGTATTATTGCAATACTAGGATTGCTTTGTGTTTTAATCGTTGCATTGCCTTTTATACTATTATTTTGGTTGATGGATATTGATAACTAATAATTACACTTTAATAGATATGAAAGCAGAAGAAATAAAAAACGAGCTTGTTGCAAGGGGGTTTAAATTTAGCGGAGATAGGGTTTATGATAAAAACATAGGCAATTATTTATTTGAATATGATATACAAGTAGGCAGTTTAGATGTTTTTCTAATAAAAAAAGACCCTTATTTTGAGCATCCGTTATTAACGATTAATTACCCCACCCTCGAACGCATCGAAGCATTGGTATTTGGATTAACTGGAACTAAAATTTAAAAGAATTATGAACGAACAAACACCGAAAGAAAAAATGAAAGAAACACCAATAGAATGGCTACAAAAAGGTCTTGAAACTATCCTAACGCACGAACAAAAAATGCAGTCGATAGAATTATTTGAACAAGCTAAAGAAATGAATAATAGTATTAAATCTTCACATCAAGTTATTGAAATGATAAATGATTTAGAAAAACTATTAACCGAAAGAGTTGAAGAATTGCATAAAGTACAAGGTATGCAACAAGCACGACACGCATACATATTTTACAGAAATAGTTTAGATGATATTAAACGCAAATTACTTAACCTATGAAACCACTACCAAAAGAATTTCAGTTTAAATGCGATAAGCATAGTTTAGAACAATGTAAGAAGTTAGGCATAGATAAAGGGAATTACCAAGGAAGGGGTAACGGTTTATATTATGTTAAAGATAATGTAATAGAGTTTTGGGATTATGATTATAGAAGAGAAGAAATACCCCTTATCTCCCTTGCAGACTACATAGAACATAACGTTGAAGCCAACGAAACGATAGACCACTCCAACCTAATAGTAGAGTTAACAGGTAAGTATGTGGCTGCAATGTTTAGTAAGCCAACAAAGTTACCAACTGATGAATTACCTATAAGTGTAGCCATAATTTACGCTGAAGAAACAGTTAAACAATTAAAAGAAAGGGGATATTTGAAATGAAAATAACCGTTAAAATATCAGATATTGAAATTTGTATCGAACGACCCGAATTTAAAGAGTGGGATAATATTACAGCCCAAAAAGAGTTTATGGCACATACTATTATTCCGACTTTAGTAAAGGCAACAGAAAAAGCAAAAGAATTGTATAATAACAGAATTGAAAATTTGTAACCTATGAACAACCTAGAAAAAATAGCCGATGAATTGGTGACTTCATTGACAAAAGGAGCATCAAAAGATTGCCCAAATTTTAGAAATATTACAACAAAAAAATTTTACTGCCAAAGTAAAATAGAGGGTAGATTTACTTGCAACAATCAATGTGAACATTGTGAAGAATACTATAAACCATTAGAAATTTAACTTATGAAAGACCTAAAAAAAATAGCCGATGAATTGATAGAATGTTATTGGACAGAAGTAGAAGAAATTGTAAACGATGAGTGCGTTAAAATGACTTTTAATATGGCAGTTCAATGTGCCATTCAATCTGTAAATTACGCTATAAATTGTTTAGAGGCAGTAATTCAGCACGACAAAGAACGATACGGCATAACAAGAACAGGGGTATCAATGCAATTAGACGAACAACTTGAACTAAAAAAGATATTGGAACAAAAATCTAGAATTTAAAATAAAAAAAATAATATGATACAAAATATAATCGTTACACACGCTGCAATGGCTGGAATTCATACGCATAATGGTAATCCTAATGTTCCTCTAGCATTGTTTATTACACTTAATATTTGTTTTTTAATATGGTTTTTGGTTTTACTTATTATTTGGGCGAATACAGATAGAAAAGAGTCATGGCTGAGTATATTTATTGAAACAAATTACTTTGGTAAAAGTCCAACTACCTTAAGCATAGCAATACTTGCAATTAATGGAATGGCTTTTATTCTTACAATGACTTTTTTTATACTTGAATTGTTATAATTTAGTTTTAAAGCAGCTATGATATGTTGTACAATTAAGCAAAATTAACCACAAAACTTCATTTTAAATATATTAAAAAGTAATTTGTACCTTTGCGTAATTATAGCGAAAATATGCGAGGTAAACCATTTATAAAAGGCGAATCAACTGGAAGACCAAAAGGAACGCCAAACAAAAAAACATTAGTATTAGAAACATTTTGCACAGATATAATTGAAGGCGGTATAGAAAGGTTTAACGAATCTATGAACATTTTAGCAGATAAAAACCCTGCAAAGTTTGTTGACTCTTATTTGGCACTATTAGAATATGTTAAGCCAAAATTATCTAGGCAAGATGTAAACGTAGATGCAAAAGGGGAATTATCTATAAAGTGGGAAGAAATTAGAACTTATGATGTATCACACAAAGAAATAAAAGATTAATTATAGGTTGCTCATCCTATTATAAATCATTATCTTTGTATTATGATTGAAATATATAATTGGATAAAGGGTTACGAAAATTTATACAAGGTATCAAATTATGGTAACGTAAAAACTTATAATTGGAGGAACTCTAAAAGAGAAGCTATATTAAAACAAGCTAAAACCAAAGATGGTTATTTGCAGGTAGCTTTACAAAAGGATGGCAAATTAAAATCATTTAAAGTACACAGATTAGTTGCATTAACATTTTTAAACAATCCCGAAAATAAACCGCAAGTAAATCATATTGATTGTGATAAGACAAATAATAAAATAACTAATTTAGAGTGGGTAACCGCCAAAGAAAATACAGCACATTCAATTAAAATGGGTACATTCTCATTTCAAAGTTCTGCAAAATCAATTAATAGATTTATAAAAAGAGGTGAATTAAATGGTGGTGCATTATTAACAGATTTAAAAGTTAAAGAAATTAGAAGTAAATTTGTACCTAGAAAATACACTAGAAAAATGTTAGCACTTGAATATAATGTAAAAGAATCTACAATAAAAGACGTACTTTCTAAAAAAAGTTGGAAACATATTAATTAAATGATACTTACTAAAAAACAAACAATAGCCCTCGACTTACTAGAAGACACTAACACCCGTCAGATAGTATTCGGGGGCGGTTAGGTGCAGGTTCGGCTAAATCCTTTTTGGGTTGTTACTGGACATTGAAGTCAGGGTTAAAATATCCTAAAACACGTTGGCTAATAGGTCGTTCAGTACTTAAAACTTTAAAAGATACTACTCTAAACTCATTCTTTGATGTATGTACGCATCAAAATATAAAAGCCTCTCAGCATTTTACTTACAATGCACAAAGTAACATAATAACCTTTTTTAATGGTTCTGTTATACTTTTAAAAGATTTAGAGCAATATCCAAGCGACCCTAACTTTGACGAATTAGGTTCATTGGAAATAACTGGTGCGTTTATAGACGAGTGCAATCAAATAACAGAAAAGGCATGGAACATTGTAAGGTCGAGAATAAGGTATAAACTAGATGAATATAACTTGATACCTAAAATGTTAGGTACATGCAACCCTGATAAAGGCTTTATATATCAAAATTTCTATAAACCAAGCAAAGATGGAACACTTGAAAGCGATAAGGCGTTTATCCAAGCACTTGTTACTGATAACCCATTTATTTCTCAATACTACATAGAAAATCTTAAAAGTTTAGATAAGATTAGCAAAGAGCGTTTGTTATATGGTAACTGGGAATATAATAACAATGATTTAGCTTTAATGCATTACGATAAAATTGTAGATTTATTTAAGAATGATTTTGTTAAAGGTGGGAATAAATATATTACAGCGGATATTGCACGATATGGAGCAGACAGAACAGTTATAGGAATATGGAATGGCTTCAGATGTGAGCAAATAATAATTAAAGAAAAGCACAACATTGCACAAGTTTCTGATTTTATTAAGTCAACAGCATCAGTTAAAGCAATACCAATGAGTAACATAATAGTTGACGAAGACGGAGTGGGTGGCGGTGTTGTAGATACTTTAAAATGCAAAGGCTTTGTAAATAATTCAAAGGCTTTAAAAGGCAATTATATAAATTTAAAATCCGAATGCTATTACTTACTATCTGAAAAGATAAATAAAGGCGAAATGTATGTAAACGCAGATATTGAAATACAAAAGAGCCTAAGTGAGGAGTTAGAATATGTTTGGAGGCATAACGCTGACAAAGACGGCAAATTGGCTATAATGCCTAAAGATAAAGTAAAAGAAAAACTAGGAAGAAGTCCCGATATTTCAGATATGTTAATGTTTAGAATGTATTTTGAATTGAAGCATACCGACTTCTTTGTTATATAGCATACTAAAATTTTTAGCAAAAAAAATAGTATATTTGTTGTAAATTCTTATTTATGAATATATTTCAAAAAGCAATAAACTCAATTTTTGGAGAAAATGTAACTAACAAATTAAATAAGGCTATATATCAGTTATTTAATGGTTATTTTTTCACACTAGCTAGAAACAAAGAAACCTACGTTAAGGAAGGGTATCAAAAAAATATAAGTGTTTATTCAGCTGTTAAGTTAATTTCGGGGAAGGCTGCAAACGCAAAATTCTATGCATATACTTATGAGGGCGATAAGATTAAAAAATTACCTGAAACGCATTATGCTAATAAAATCCTAAAAAAGCCTAATGAAATACAAAGACAACAGCAATTTGTAGAAGCAGGTGTAAGTTGGTTGCAAATTACAGGGGATATATATATTTATAAACTTAAATATGTTACAGGGCAAGACAAAGGCAAAATTAACAAAGCATACTATCTACCTGCTCAATATGTAGAAATAATAGGAGGAGGAATAGCCGAACCAATAACTGGTTACAGAATGACAATAGGGGATCAAAGTGTTGTTTTCTCAAAAGACGAGGTAATACACTTATCTTATTTTAATCCTAACTACGGCATAGATGGTCAACAATTATACGGACAAAGTCCATTAGAAGCTGCGTTAAATACTGTACAATCAAGCAATGAGGGTACAAATGCTAAAATTAAATCGTTTTTAAATGGTGGTGTTCATGGTTTATTAACGAGTGCCGACAAAGACCAAAACATTTCAGTTGAGCAAATGAGCCAAGTACAGGAAATGATTCATCAAAAGGTTGGCGGTTCAAACAACTCAAAAGGCATAACGGCTACCCCTGTAATGTTAAACTACCAACAAATTGGCATGAGTCCTGCTGATTTGGAAATAATAAAATCTATTCAATTTGACGAGGAAATGATTTTAAAAGCATTTGGTATTGACCCCATATTGTTTTCAAAAGATTCAGCAAGTTATAACAACAAAAAAGAAGCATCAAAAACATTAGTATATAATGTTATTGTTCCTATACTTAACTTATTATGTGATTTTTATTCAGAGTTGTTTGAAGACCCGAATGTTTATATTGGTTATGATATTTCACATTTCGAGGAAACACAACAAGACTTAAAAACACAAGTTGAAGCATTAGAGAAAGCGTGGTGGGTTACTCCTAACGAAAAGAGAATGAAAATGGATATGGAGTTGAGCAAAGATATATTAATGGATAAAATTTATATTCCTAGTTCATTTGTACCAATTGACGAAGTAAGCGTACCACTTGACGTTACTTTGAAAAATTACGACTATGACAAATAAAGATATTGAAAGACTATCAAAAGAATGGGAAACATTTGCTGAAAAACTTTATTTATTAGGCTTTAAAAAGTTCTCTCAGGCTTTAAATAAGTCAATACAGCCGTTACTAGATTTTATTGAAACAACAGGCGTCTATCCTAGTGAACTAGCTAATTTGTTAGTTACTGAAATACCTATTACTACTGCGATGAATGAGTTTGTGCCATTGGTTGCAGATAGAACAGCTAAAAACTTTTATAAATCTTATTTAAAATTTTTACCTGATAGTACAAGCGTATCGGTTGGTTTTTCAAGTGAGGCGTTTGCTATTGGAATGAATGAATATTTATCAAGTGTTGGAGCAAAGCATATTACAGAAATTACAGAAACGACTAGAAAATTAGTAAACCAAGCGTTTAGAGATTCTTTAGAAAATGGAGAGACTACAGCACAATTAGTTAAAAGAATTCAAAAATATACAAACGTCGGTAAAAGCAGAGCGATGTTAATTTCTCGAACAGAAACTTTAATGAGTAGTGCTAGGGCAAAAGATTTACAAGCACAGGAATATCCATATGAAATGGACGTTCTTTGGATTCACGATGCACCAAAAGAACCTAGAAGTTGGCATGTAAAACTAAATAGACAAGTAAGGCAAGGCGATAAATTTAAAGTAGTAAGTCCTGAAAATACTACATTTATGAAATACCCAGGCGATTCTTCGGGCGGTGCTATAAATAACTGCAATTGTAAATGTACACACATTTATAAAATTAAAACAGACGAAGAGGGCAATCCAATAAGTATATGAAAGTACTATTTATAACTTGTATGTACAATAGACCTAAAATAAGCAAATTGTACTTACTAGGTTTAAAAAGGTTAAATCAAATTTACCCATTAGATGTTATTGTTTATTGCTCAGACCAAGAAAGCATTAAGTTATGTGAAGAGTTTGGAGTTAAACACTACTTTTATAAGAATTTACCTTTAGGCGAAAAGCACAACGATTTATTTAATCAAGCTATTCAATTTGATGCTGATTATATTATCCATTCAGGCGATGACAACGTAATGAGTAATGAATTATACTTGCTATACTTAGAGGAATTTAAAAAGGATAAAGAATACATAAAAACAACAGGCTTATATTTTTACAAAGGTGGCAAAGTGTTGGAATTTCATCCGAAAAATACATTTGGTGCATTTAGAGCGTTTAAAGTATCAACGTTAAAAGATTTAGTTAGTAACTCGGTTACTTTTACTGACAATGTTTTAATAGGTGGCAAAACTTACGAGCAAGGCTATTATCATAAATTGCCTAATTATAAAAGCGAATATTATAAAGAGAAAAACAAAGTAGGAAATGTTACAAAGCTAAGTTTAGAATTATACAGCAATGATATAAATGTTGGCTTAGACTTCTCAAGTGAAAGCACACTAAAAGAAGCTAGAGTAAAAGAAACAATCATAAAAACGGACAAACCTCAAATCATTGATTTTAAAAGCAATCAGAATATATGGAGTTTTGAAAAATATTATTCTTTATGTACAAATGCTAAAATAGAAGAGATATATAGAATAATTGGCGAAGAGGAAAAAGAATATTTAAAAACCCTATAAATATAGCTTTTTTGTTTTTTGCTAAAAGTTTTAGTAAATTTGTGAAAAATAAAGTATGCAGTTTAAACAAGTATCACACGAGATAAAAGAATTAGACGATGCAAAAGGAATAGTAATTGCCTATGCAAGTGTTTATAATAACGTAGATTCTGACGGCGAAGTAATTATGCAAGGAGCATTTACGAAAACTGTAAATGAAAACTTTAAAAGAATTAGGGTTTTAAAAGACCACGATTCAAGAATAGGCTTAGGCGTACCATTGGAATTTAATACTAGCGACCCTTATGGGTTGCTAACTACAACGCAATTCAATCTTAAAAAAGAAGTTGCGAGAGATATGTATGAAGATATTAAATTGTTTTTAGCTAATGGTTTAAACGCAGAATTAAGCATTGGTTTTCAGACTATTAAAAGTATTGAAGAACGCATAAACCAAGACGAGGAAATAGAAAAAATAACAGAGGTAAAACTTTGGGAATATTCATTTTTGAGTAACTGGGCAGCAAATGAAAAAGCTATTGTACAAAATGTAAAAAATAAAAAAGAAGATGTTATTGAGATTTTGGTAAAGATGTACAATTTACCTTATTCTGATAGCAGATTAAAGCAGATTGAAACATTATTAATATCACTTGAAAGTGAGCCGATTGAAAAAATCACTACTACTGAAGAGCCGATAAATGAGAAAGAAGCGAAAGAATTGTTTAATTATTTATTATTAAAAGGAATTATCAAAAATGGAAATTAAAGACGTAGTAGATGCGGTTGCATCACAAATCGAAGAAAAATCAAAAGCATTCGATTCACAAGTAAACGCTGTAAAAGCAGACGTTGAAGCTAAATTAAACGAAAAATCAGTAGAAATTGAAAACCTAAAAGGTCAAATTACTGTAATTTCAAACAGAGCAAACGAGTTAGACGAAATGTTAGCTAAAAAAGCAAAGCAAGAAAATGACAAAGCTCCTAAAACATTAGGCGAGGCTTTAGCACAATCAATCAAAGAAATTGGCGGTGGAGATTACGAAAAAGGAACAAACGAAGTATTATCTGCGTTAAAGCACAAGGCAGGTTCATTCTCTTTACCTTTAAACATTAAAGCGGTTGGAGATATGACTACTTCGGCAAGTTTAACAGGCGATCCAGTAAGAACTTACAACACTCGTCAGGGTTTAGTACCTTTCCAAAAGGTAAACATGAGAGATTTAGTACCTACAATCGTTTCTCCGACTGGTACATTTGTAACTTACAGAGAAACTGGTTCAGAAGGTTCTATTTCAACTCAAACTGAAGGTTCAAGTAAATCACAAATTGATTACGATTTGACTGAGGTTGTAACTGTAAATAACTACATTGCAGGTTTTGCTAGATTCTCAAAGCAATTAATGAAAAACTTACCTTTCTTAGAGGGTACACTTTCAAGAATGTTATTGAGAGATTTCTATAAAGCTGAAAACTCTGCGTTCTTTACAACTGTTTCGGGTGCTGCGACAGGATCAGGTACGGTAACTTCTACTACTTCAGATATTGAAGCAATTATCGAATTAGTAGGTAACCAATTAGCTGCAAACTTTAACCCTAGCTTTGCGTTAGTAAATCCTAAGCAAATGGCTAAATTACAAAAGGAAACATTTACAAATGGTTACTATGCAGGTGCAGGTGCCGTTACGTTGACTCCTAATGGAATAAACATTGCAGGAATGCCAGTATTGCCAGCTTCATGGGTAACTGATAACTACATTTTAATTATCGACAACGAATACTTAGAAAGAGTAGAGGTTGAAGGTGTAAACGTAGTATTCTCATACGAAGATGCAACTAACTTCACAACAAACAAAGTAACTGCTAGAATTGAGTGTCAAGAAGCAATCAATACATTACGTGTTGATTCAATGATATACAAAAACTTAGCTGCTATCTCTTAATTGATTAATAGAATGTGAAAAGAGGGGGATAGAAATATCCCCTTTTTTTATTACCTTTGTGAGGTTCGTAATTGTTTTTTTCATAGAAAGGGTTGACTTTAATTAGTCGCCCTTTTTTTGTATCTTTGAATATGAAATTTATAGCTACAATAGATTTTCAAGGTATTGAAGGAATGCCTTTTAGATATTACAAAGGACACGTTTACGAATTAGAAAATAACAAAACTGTACAAAAATTAGTTAAAGTTGGTTATTTAAAAGAATTTAAAGGTTTTAAAGAGGATATTAAAATTCCTAAAAAAAGAGGAAGAAAAACAAAACAAGCTAAGATTGATTTAATTACAAAATGATAAAAACAGAAGCATATAATGAGAGTACTCAATTTTTAGGCTTAACGACAAAGAATGGATTTAAGGCAGGTAAGCTATATACGCAAAAACCATTAAGT
>Ga0209820_1000063_pt1 | contig 26651 bp, 24 predicted proteins | sample PPLLak21cMay2015_FD_187254 | JGI IMG/M metagenome (GOLD analysis project Ga0209820, IMG submission 187254) | Freshwater sediment microbial communities from Prairie Pothole Lake near Jamestown, North Dakota, USA - PPLs Lake P7 Core (1) Depth... | ecosystem: Environmental > Aquatic > Freshwater >...
GGCCTGCATTTCGCCTTGTATTTCAGCCCCGATTTCAGACGTTGGACTTATAGGTCCAAGTCCTCGGTCAAGTATCCTTTGATTGAAACTTGCTGCTTGGCCGGATGGCATCCCTCCACCCACGGGTGAAGGAGGCTGCTGCCCACCCAAGGAGGCGTCCTGTCCAGTAGAAGGGGTTCGCCATGGCTGCCCGGCGTCCCATCCTCCGGGCGGTGGCTGCTGTGGCTGCCCCACTCCCGCGCCTTGGAAGGGGGCTTGGGTAAAAGACGGGTCGGGGGGAGGGGTGATAGTGAGTTCAACCTCTTCACCGAGCGTAGGCCCGGTAAGTTCGACCACCTCTCCGAGCGTAGGCTTCTTTCCCATGTCACAAAGTTACTTTTCTCCACTTACCGTCAGCGCCCTTTGCCACCCATCCATGCTTGGGGTCTTTGATGGCTCCGGGGAACGCTTTTTTGACTTCGGCCTCTGATGGGTCTGCGGCGGATGGTGTTTCCGACACCTTCCGTCCTTCGATTACCGCCTCTTGGTCCTCGCGGCTCATTTTTGAAAAATCGGCAGTTGTCAGCTTTGTTCCGTTAGCGCGGTTGTACGCAGCAATGGCGTTTGTTACTCCGCCTAAGACATACGGGTCGGCAGTCTGGAATTTACCAGCGATCTGAGACCTATTGGCGGACAGCGGTTCTTGGTACGAAGCGCCGGTAGTCGTTGTGGAAGTGTTCTTCCAAGTGTGCCAATTTGATGTTACTCCGGGACTTGTTTCAAGTTCGGACACATCTACGCCTCCCATTCCGCGCTCTCGCCTCCATCTATTGAACTCGTCTATTTGCTTGGTGCTCACTTCCTCCCCAAGAACAAGCCATTCTCCGTTCTCATCCTTCTGGAATCCGGTGATCATCACAAGCGCACCCCTTGGGTTTCCGAGCTTTGTCAACTTGATAGGTGCGGGTGGAATCATCTTATCCCCGACCTTTTCAAGAGGAGCGGATACGAACTCGAAACCGGCCTTTGGATTGAGAGGAGACTTGTCGGTCCTGAACTGCATTGGGGAGTAGCTCCAACGCAGCGTTGCTGCTTGCTGAGTAGTGGTTCCCCCATCCCCGCTTGGTTTCTCGGGGCCGTAGATTTTCAACTCCCGCTGTATCTCGTCGTTGAAGATTTTCCGCATCTCTTCGTATGCCTGCTCGGGGCTTACGCGCCCCATGGACATCGCTGAGTACATATCGGCGTGCTGGCGGATGGCGGGCTCCATGTCCCTTACCGAGAGCTGCTCAATCATGAACTTGCCCCCACGGATGGCCTCATTGCGTGCAATCTCCTGAGTCTGAAGCTGCACGATTTTGGGCAACTCCTTCATGAACTCTCCCATGTACTGATCAAGGGAAAGCCACGCCTCAAGGTCCTGCCTTGTACTGCGGAACTCTGCTGGGTCAACACCCCTTATGGGAGTCCCTGTCTCATCCTGCGCGGAGAGGTACTTCTTAAGTGCTTCCCGTGTCTCTGGGCTTACCTGTTGCTTGTTGTTCATTACATCCGCGTAGAGGGCCACGTACTTTTGAAACTCGTAGCGGTTGACCGTGGCAATGTCGTCGAGTTCCCGCGCCTTTTGAAGGTAGATCTGGTTCTCTTGGGTGCCCGGCGTGTTGATGCGGCGGATGGCCTCCTCCTCGTCCCCTCCGAAGGCAGCTACGATGTCCGCCATGGCGGTGTCTAGAGTATTGCGTGCGTAGCGACCGAAGGCGGGCTGGAACGGGTCGGCTGCTTTGCCCACCCCTCCGTAGGGGTCGAACTTCTCCTTGAGGGCTTGTTGGGCTTGCTTGTTGGCCTGCTCGCGCTCGGCGATGGACTGCCCCCGAGAGGCAAGAGCGCCAAACGGCAGCTTCATCTCGGCGAACCCCGAAGCCTGCACCTGCCCCTGCCCAAGGTCTGCTTGACTTGGCTGCCATGCGAATTGGGGTGGGGCTACTTGGAGTTGCTGCTCCTTGGTGTAGCCCGGTAGGGTGAAGGATGTGGGGGATGGAGCGCCTTGCATGAAGGCGCCTTGGTCGGGAATAGGGACAGGTGGGGCGGCCCCCGTGGTGTCGGTGGCCGTCTTGAAAGTGTTGTCGGTGGTTTCGGGTGTGATCATTGGCCCCAAGTGTTCCACCACATGTTCTGACCTGCGCTTTCCATGGGGTTCATGGCAATGGGCGGTGTTCGCTGTGGCGACTTCATGCTATTGCCGTAGACGTTCATGGGGTTCATGGGGGCGTTCATCTTTGGACCCTGTGACCCCATTGGCGGATTCACATTCTTGCTCCAATTCGTCTGAGATGCAAGGTCCGGCAGGGTGGCTGTCAGGCCGCTAATGGCGTTCTGAACGTCTTGGCGGTTCTGCTGCCAGCGGTTTAAAGCCCTGTTACTGAGTTCGCGCTGGCGCTCGTACACCCGCTGGGAGATCAGGTTGGTCATCCCCATCTGCATCCCCATGAGTTGGTTGCCTTGCGCTGCGGTCTGTGCGGCCACCTGTGCCATCCCCTGACTTGTTCCCTGCTGGGCGCGAAGCAGGTTGCCCACGCTCCCCGGACCACCTGCACGAAGCAGGTTGCGCTGGGTTTGAGCCCCCTGCTGACGGACATTCTGCATGGCGAAGGCACTGCTTGGGTCGGTGCCAGCACGGAAGCGTTGCTCTTGGGCGCGAAGGCGGTTGAGGAAAGCCACCTGCATAGGGTCAACAGGCTGAACCCCTGCCTCTGCCTGTTGGTAGTCCTGACGCAGGCGCTTGTTCTGGCCTGCAGCAATACCGCCGCGAAGGGCGTTAATGCCAAGGCCTACAAGCATGGGGGTGATGGCGGGGTCCATGGCTATTTCAGTGCTTTTGTTTGGATGGCAGCCTCGCTAAGTCGCTTGGCCCCAAAGGTATTGTATCCAAAGCGGATAACGAAGCCCATCCCCTGCGGAAGTGGGCGGGTGGGGTCCACCGAGGCGAGGATGCGGTGTATCCACCCCTCGTACCCATCGTAGAGTTTGGCCCATCCGGGTCCGCCGTTGGATTCGTCCATGCGGCAGATTAGGTTGCCATCCTTGTCGTACACGTCCACGAAGTCGGGTTTCTCCCCTACGGCCCTCCAACGCATCACCTCCTTGAAGGCTTGGTTGTTGTCGTAGACGGGGAAGTCCACCCATGCCACCCGCGTCCTTCCGCTAATCGTGAAGCCTTGGTCGAGGGCAAAGGTCTGGAGTGTCCTGTGGGCTACGATGTCGTTGTTCTGCACCGAGAAGCCATCAAAGGCGTAGGTGTACTGCCCGGTCCACTCGTTCATCGTGGGGTTGTAGACGTACACCCTGCCGCCCACGCTGTTCCACACCTCCTCGTATCGGGGGTTGTAGAAGCCACTCGCCCCCTGGATGTTGCCGCTTGGGAGTTGGGATAGCACCGGAAGCAATGCCTTAAGGTACTTGTCCCTTGCGATGGGGACCACCGAGTTGCCCGCAAGCCTGTACCACCCCCTGCGGTCGGGCCAAGTGAGGCTGTCGGCGTAGGTCTGTCCGGTGGGCATCGAACCACGGGCGGCAAGTTGCCAGAACTCATCGGGGCAGCCAATGAAGCGGTCGATCCAGATTTCCTCGCCCCAATAGTTACTGATGCTTTGGGTGGCTACCGATTGGCCGTCCGCCCCGGTGAGCACGTTCTTGTTGGTCAGGATGCGACATACCCCACGGTTCGTGAGGGCGTACATGTTGCGCGAACCGCCCTGAAGCAATGAGGCGATGTACTTGATCTCCCCGTTCTCCTCGCTGATGGCCTTGACATTGGACTGAAAAAAGGTCTGGATGCCGGGGATGTCCTGTGCCAAGGGGTTCTTCTCCAAGGAGGCGAAAAGCGAGGTGCAGAAGTCGGTCTGCTCGGTGAAGCCGTTCTTGGGAGCGCCAATCAGGGTGAAGGTGGGCTGCTTGGAATAGTCGAGGTTGTAGGTGTCCGGCTCGCTGCCGTTGTTCTCCACGGGCATCCCTCCGCGCCCCCAATTCAGGTACCACTCGGGGTAATCCACATCGTACTGCCCCGGCATACCGGATTGCGCACCCGTAAGCCCACCCGCAAATCCATAGGGGTTCAGGATGTAGTGCTTGCGCGGGAAGCTCTGCGAGAGGTTGTTGGCGTACAGGTTGTAGTGGCCCGGAACCCGGCTCTCGGCATCGAACATGATGGCGAGTTGGCGGATGGAGGTCTGGTTGTCGGCGTATAGCGACTGGTTGTTGTTAATCGGGGAGCGTGGCACGCGGTATCCCTCAGACCTCCAAAAGCCCGGATACGGCAGGGGGAGCCCTCCGATCTGGAAGGTGTCATCGGTGCCCGCCTGTGCGTTGAAGTAGCGGTCGATGGTGGCGTGGGTGCAGGGGGAGATGGTGGTATCCCCTGCGAACACCTCGATGGGGGCATTGTCATCGTACTTTACCACCACCCTTGAGCCTACGGGAGGCACGGGGGAGCCAAGCCCGAACTGCCCGAAGCGAACGAATTGGTCGCCAAAGGCATCGGTGAAGGCTTGGTAGATGCCGTACACTTGCGTGCCATCCGGGGTGGTGTAGAAGCCGTTGGCGGCTATCTCGGCGAGGACTACGTTGCCGTTGACCTGCGTGGTGTTGCTCACGCACACCCATGCCCGCTCTGGCTGTCCTGCAGTGCGGATGTAGACGTAGCGCAGTTGGCTGGTGAATCGGGGGCGCACATCGTCAAGGCGCTCGTTCACAAGGCGGTAGGTCTGCACCGGCTCATCGGTGGTGACCGCAATGGCCTTCTCGATGTGGATGTGGGTGGCTTGGATGTATTGGTTGATGTTCAGGTTCGACACCCGAGCGCCTTCATTCACCACGTTCACCACGTAGAAAGGCTGGTGGAAACGGCGTACGAAGGCGTTGTCGAAGCCCCGCTGGGGAACGCCAGATACATTGTTCACGCTTGCTCCTCCGGGCGAGTAGATGAAGGGGTTGGTGCGAAGTCTCCAGAACCGCGTACTGCCCATGCTCTGCGGCTCGATGGCAGAGGTGGGGTCGAAGGGGATGCCGCTGTTGCCGTTGTTGGTGCCTTCACTCCAGTAGGAGTAGCTTGCAAGATCGGGGTTGCCGCTGATGCTTGCAAGGTCTCCCCTCCACAGGCCGAAGCCTACGTAGTTGCCAGCGGGTACGCCGGGTAGTTGGGGCTGGAAGCCCTGAACCCCGATGTCCCCTACGTTTACCTGCCCATTGTCTCTTTGGATTCCAGCATACAGCAGCATGTCGAGCGCCCGAACATCGGGGTCGCCGTCCGCCGCATTGTACCACCCGTAGGTTTCGTTGTAGAACCCAAGGGGGCTTACGGCCTGAAGCAGGTAGTTCGATGGGTTGTCCTCCACAACGGTCCACTCGGGAACTATGCCAGCAAACACATCGCGGCTGAACCACCGCCAAGAGTTCGTGTTCTTCTTGGCCGCTCCGTCGTCGTCGATCTCCCTGAAATCGTAGGATGCAAGACCTTGTGCAATCACCCGCTTGGCCGGAGCAGAGCGCCCGATGGTAATCACCTTGGCAATGGGCGGTATGGATTCCCTGCGTATCCCGTTGACCATCAGGCCAAGAGCATGATACCTTGGAGACCATATCTCTCCGGTGTCCTGCGCTGGCTCTTGGACGGTGTTGAACAGCAGGTTTCGAAACCTGTTCGGCTTGAGGTCATACCCCGATGTCACGCTGTCGGTCGGGGCCGTGGGGTGCATGGGGGTATACTGCTGCCCCGGAGTCTGCACCACGGTGACGAACAGCCCATCGTTCTTCCTCCTTGTTCCCTGCTCGAACGCCTCGAAGGTCTTGTTCACTACGTTGGGGCCGGAGGTCTCAACGGTGGCTGCGTAGAGGGGGTCGGAGGAATACAGTTCGCTGTTGTTCCCCCACTGTCCATCAGCACCTTTGATGTCCCTGCGGTTGGGGAACTGGAAGTTCTCTGCACCCGGAATGGGGATGGCGAAGGTCCTGCTGGCAGAACCATCCCAAAGGGCAACGGCAAAGGTGTGTCGCTCGCCCCGCGTGTACCCCTTGAAGTAGGTGTTGTTCACCGGGTCGGTGTATCCGGTGTTCTCCTCTTGTCCGTTGATGATGGAGGTCACCCGCTTGGTGAAGGGGAAGCAGGTGCGCCCCTCGTTTTCAACGAACTCAAGTTCGGGGAGGCGGCTGAGGGTTTCCACGTTGGCGTAGGTCAGGCGGTTGTCCGCGTACTCTACGCTCTTGGGCTTGTCAATGTAGATTTGCTGATCGACCACCTCGTCGGTGGGTATCACCTCATCCTCGTTGCGGTCAACCGGGTCGGTGAACTGGTAGATGAAAAAGTCCCCGTCCTGCACCGGGATGCGCTTAATCACGCGGTCCACTCCGGGGCCGTTAAGCCCTTGACCGTCAATGAACTCACGGCAGCATATCTGGTACTCGGTGTAGCCCACCACGTTATCAATGCGGAACTCGATGGTGGTGCCGTAAAGGGTTGGGGCGTTGGGGTTTGCAGCGCCCCCTGTGGTGCGCCCTCCGGGGTAGACCGAGTTGGGGGAAAGGTCCTGAACAGCCTCGATCGAGATGGGGTTGCTTTCAGGGCCGGGGTTGGTCACATCACCTCCGGGGTACACCGCCCGCAGGTAGTAGATGCGTTGTCCGGGGGGAAGACCGCTACCCACCACCGGGTTGCCGATGTGGCGTGGCCAGTCCGGGGCGAAGAGCGTCTGTGCGCTGTTCTCCTCGGGATTGTAGAGGCTGAAGTACTTGCCGGTGTTACCCGCCAAGTTGTCGAGCATGTCCTGCACATCCCACCGAAGGGGTGCTGAGTTGTGGTCGGCGGGGTACAGCAATCCACCTGCACACCGCTCGGCAACAGCAATTTGAAGTGGCTTGTCGAAGCGGTAGGGGATGTTGGGGCTTTGGGCGGTAATCACGCCATCCACCCGAACAATGGGGTCTTCCCCTTCTTGGGGGGATGCCCAAAACTCCACCACCCGGCCATTAACGGTATTGGACCCGATCAGGACGTAGTTGAGACCCGGCTGTTGGGCGGGCCACAACTCCTGCTCCCCCTGCACTGCTTCCATCGCTCCGGTCTGTCCGTCAATGGAGCGTGGGCGCATGTTCTGCGCGTTGATGTAGGTACCCTGCTCAAGGTTGGCTGGGTACACGTCCGTGTTGGCTCCTCGGCTGAAGAACTTCCGGAGCCACGGTATGTTACCAAGGAACTGCGGCATGTCAAGCGTGTCCCAATCGGAACATCATTTCGATGGTGTCCTGTCTCTTCTGTTTGCTCATTCGGCGCACGTACCACTGCGCTTCCCTCCACGACCCATTGGGGGCAAGCATTTCGTTCTGCTTGCGGGCAATGACCTGTCCGAGGTGGCGGGGATCTTGGCGCTCAAGGGCTTCGGCGGCACGAAGGATGATAAAGTCGATCACCGCCTCGCGCATCCAATCGGGCACCTCGAAGTCCTCCCCGTAGCTTGTCACCCCGATGCCGTTGTAGTCAACGTGCAGGAAGTTGAAGTTCAGGCAGCTATCGCTCAGGTGGAGTTGACCTTGATAGGAGCCAGCGAAGAACAGGTCGCGGGGAGGTTCTTGGTTCCACCCCCAAGTTCCATGGCTGTACTGCAATGGGTCGTGGTGGTTGTTCCACTTGTCGTTGGCGATGTAGCCATGGCCACCAAGACGGTGCATGTTCTTCTTGATGCGTACCCGCTGCGATTTGTTCACATCGCAGGTGGTGCCGTTGTATACGTACACCCCATTGTAGTCCATCACCATGGCTGGGATGTCCACGATCGGGCCTTCGATGGGAATGGTGATCACATGGCGGTCGCTCATGGTGTCCATGCACATCTTGCGCACAGCCCGCTGGGCGGCAGACAAGTAGAAAGGACGACCGAGGCGGCGGAAATCAGCATCCCCGACCACCTGTGCGGCGTCGAGGATGACCATTCCTACGGGTATGGTGATGTTGCTCTCGCTCATTGCTGCGGGATGTTAGACACCATGGCCGGATCGTTGACGCTGATGATGGGCGGGGCGTTGACCTGCTGGCCGGGCTCCATGTCGCGGCCATCGTTCTTGAGCCTCTCCTGCGGGATGGTCATGGACCAGAAGCTCATTTGCATGGCAAGGCGCTTGAGGTCGAAGATGCGGGCGGGCGGAAGGCGGATTTCGCTGTTGAAGTCCACCGTGAGGTAGGAGTTGGCCACGTACAGGCCAAGAAGCAGCTTGCTCACCTGCGGGTCCATCCCGAAGATGTAGATGCGCTCCTGCCCGTTATCGAGCGCCCGACAAAAGTAGGGCTGCGATGGGCTTGGACGCTGCATGGGATGGTCATACAAGGCGCTGAGCGACCCCAGGGAGGTCTGCGTGAATGTAGCGCGGGCCACCGATGGAGGGCAGTTGACGGGGATGCTCGGGCGGTGGTAGCGCACGAAGCCGATACCCGCCCCGTTGGCAATGTCATGCACCGTTGCGGGGAGAATTACGTAGTGGTGCGCCCACTCCACATCGTTGGTATTCTCGGTGTAGATCACCGGAACGGCGGGGAAGGTGGTAAGGCGGTCCTGAGCGGCCACCCCGCTGGAGGCTGGGCCAAGGTCGTTTGCCAAGTCCTGCCCCGAGAGTTTGTTCTCCGCGTTGATGACGATGGCCCCCAAGGCGTTGCGGCCAAGGAGGCTGTCATCGTGGGTGAACCCGAGGGCTACGGCGATGTCGCTTATGATCTCGTTATACGTGGGCATCGCTTAGGTGGTTGTGAACCCAAAGAGTTCGTTCGCGTCCTGCATGGCCAAGGTACCCATCGGCCCCCTGTCGCCCTGCTTCCAAGTGATGTAGGAGTAGGCCCAAGACGCCAAGGTCTCAAGCATGAACTCCGGCAGGTTCACCGTGTCGTTCACCGTGGTCATCGGGGCGAACTTCTCGATGTGGGCGATGGCCACAAATGCACTCCCTGCTTGGCTCTTGGGGAGCAGCCACGCCCGACCATTGTTCAAGTAGTATGCCCACTCCCTGCGTGAGGCGTTGGAGGCAAGCACTTCGTTACCCGGCATCATGGCGTTGTCTCGGATAACGCCCACCTGTTCAAGGGTCACGCGGCGAACGGGCTTGCCCGCCCCGGCCCAAAGGGCATCGGAGCGATACTGGCTTGAGGGGCCGGGGATGACGGGGACCGCAGCTTGCAATTCCGGTTCGGCGTACAAGCCCACCACGTTGGCGATGGTGTACCCCAAAAGAGGGTCGTCCAGCAGAGCCGATCCAAATGGGTCGGTCTGCCAGACGCCGATCTTGGTGAAGTCCTTCAGGGCCTCCTCGCTTCCCTTGCGGTTGGCGAGCATGTAGCCGAGTGCAAACTGCGCTCTTCCGATGCCGGAGTTGATGGCAGCTAGGCGGTTTTCAACGGAGTACCTCTGGCTCAATTCATCTTCAAGCCGGTCGGACAAAATGGTGTCTACTTGCGCATAGCTGATGGGCATCGCTTAGGTTGCGGTTGAGGCCAGAAGGGCTTCTCGCTGGCCTTGTTCGATGAGGTTTCGCATGTGCTCGCGGTCGGCCTGCATCTCCTTTGCGGCGAGGGCCTCGGCGATGTTGGTGCGGATCACCACCAAGGACATCGAGGTATCCACCTTCACGCCAAGGCCGGGGGCCATGTTGTAGAGGGCGGGTGCCTGATGGTTGGCGAGGTTCTCCATGTGACGGCTGAACTTCTGGGCGAACTTCACTTGGTCGCTGCTTACGCGGGCCTCGATGTCGCTCAAGAAGAACACCTTGTTGTAGAGCGGATGGGTCTCCATGTACTCCTGCTCCTTGCGGCTCTCGGTGTAGTAGGCCGAAAGGTAGCGAGTGTTCCACTGGTCGCCGGTGCGTACTGCCGATCCATGCAGCAGCTTGAAGATGATGCCCTTGCCACCGTAGGGGGCCTTGATAAGCTGGCCACCAATGCGCTTGGCTGGCAGCTTCCACCAGATCATCGGCACGAAGTAGGTCTTGCCCTCCACCTTGTCGGCGGGGTCGAACTCTGCTTCGGTCACAAGTCGGGAAGCCTCCTTGTTCATTCCGGCCAAACCCTTGGAGAGTTCAGCGCCGAGCACCTTGGCGAACTGCTCCATATTGAGCGTTCCTTCCGATGCTGCGGGGGCGGCTTTGGCAGCCTCCTTCACGGCCTTTTCTTGGGCTTGTTTGGCGGCGAGAGCCTCCTTGGTCTCGCGGATGGAGACCTTCAGTTGCTCTTCGGTCCAGTCGGGCTCGTAGTAGGCACCGAGCTTGTCAGCCTCTTGTTGGAGCTTCGCCAAGGGGGATACCTCGGGCTTCTTTGGCTGCTTTGCCTTTTGCTGCTTCACGAGTTCCTTTAGTTCGTCGAGTTGGTCCTTCAGAGGGGTTTCCTCATCGAAGGTGGGCACCTCGATACCCATTTCCTCCAGTTCCTTTGTGCGCTGCTCGATGTGGTAGCGCATCAATCCATCATTGTTCGTTGCCATGGTGCATGGTCTGTTTTTGCAGTGTGCGTTGAGAAAAAAGAATGAGTACCCCCAACCCATTGCCGGGGGCGCTCACATGGAACAGGCTTATTCTTCGATGTCGAGCACTACGTTCGCCGCAGCATTCTGGGTACGGGTACCCACGAAGCCCTCACAGAGGTAACGCTCGAAGTCGTAGATCTCCATCGGGGTGATGTTGGTGCGGCTCTGCGACACCAGATCCTGCTTGATCATCGGGATGCCGGGAGCGCCGAGCATCTTGATGTTGTTCTCTTGCAGGATTACCAAGCGGTTGGCGTATTCCACCGGGAAGCTGGCAGGGTCGTTCCAGATTTGGCAGGGCACCAGCGTCAAGGTCTGGCCGCCGATGCGCCACTCCTCGAAGTCCATGTCCCAGATCTTCGTGTCGTAGCTGTAACGCACAAACTCAGCCTTTTGCTTGATGTTCAGCTTGTAGAGGGTCTCGGGAGTACCGAAGACCACGCGGCGGTTGTTGATCGCACCGAAGTTGGTGGCGAACACCGCGTCGATCATGTCATCCCACGCGGTAGCGGTGGTGGAGGTCAGGCTCACACCGCCGTTCTGCTGGATGGCAGGAACGATACCTTGGGTGAACTTAGTGATTTCACCGGCTGCGTTCAGGCTCTCGCCGTACTCGCCGAACCAGATGCGCTGGCTCAGGGAGGTCTTTAGCTGGGTCAACTTGTCCAGCATGTCGGCCTCCATGTAGTTGGTCTGCTGCATCTTCTTCCACTTGATGCGCTCGATGGTGTTCCAGATCTTCTGCTCAGGGCCGATCTTTTCCATCAGGTTGCTGCGCTGCACGGTCTGGATGCGGGTGGGCTGGCTGAAGGCGCTTCCACCGTCGCTACCCACGGTCATGCCGTTGGTCAGCAGGGCACCGGCAGCAGCAGGGGCCAAGGGGCGACCGTTCATGGAGCGCACGGTGATGCTAGCGGATCCTGGGGTCGTCACTACGCTCATCACGATACACTGAGTGGTCACACCGTCGGATCCACGGTAGTTGATCTTCTGGCGGGGGAACACGTAGTCGATGGCGGCATCGGTGATGTTGATGGTACCCGTCACGGTGTTGCCGGGGTTGGCAGCCACCCCTGCGAAGCCTCCTGCGGCAACGGTGATGGGGTTACGGCTCCACACCTGCTCGTGCCAGATGTCCTCGTCCACGTTGCCTGCATCCCCGAGGCCGAAGCTCATCAGGTATTGCAGGTCGAGGAACTGCTGGGGTTGGGCGTTGAAAATTTCGGGGGCCACCATCAGGTTGAGGTGGGTGGTCACGCCACGGGAGAAAGCAGCGGCGTAGGGCGAGCCGGGCGCGTTGGTATTCGCTAACCCGAACGGAGCGTTGTTTACGTTCTCCGCATAAGTGATCTGAGGCATTGTTGTTGGTTGTTGTTGTTACGGTTATCGACGCTTGCCGAGGTTGGCAAGGATCGTTTGGGCTGGCGTAAGTTCTACTTGGCCCGTGGCGGCAGCCGCGCTACGGGAAGCAACGGGAGGTACTCCCGGTTTTCCATTGGCCGCATCAAGCGTGCCCTCACTCTTCCCCTTCCTGTACCCCACCTTGTACTGTGCCTCCATCATCTTGTCGTAATGGAGCGCCTTCAGTAGCAGGGTAGCAGCCTCTTGGGTCGGAGTGACGCCATCATCTTGCAACAACCGCTGGACGAAACTTCCAGTGTGGATCTCTTGCTCGAACTCCTTGGTGACGAAAGCCTTCAAAGGAGTCTCTTTTGCATGTGAAATGGTCTGCGCTACGTTCTTTACGTAGTTCTCGTAGGCTTGCTTCTGCTGTGCCTGTGCTTCGGCTTGTGCATTGCGCACCTCCCCGAGTTTGCGCTCGTGCATGTCGGAGGCGATGTCGCGGAAGTGCTTTTCCTTCATATTCACCGCAGCGACCACATCTTCGTCGTAGTCGCTCGGGTTCTTCAGGATGTCGAAGTCCTCCTTGGTCATCTTGCCCTCCAAGTACATCGGAATGAGCTTGTCGCTCGGGATGTGCTTGGCCTCCTTGTTGAGGAATACCCCCTCGGGGATTTCCTTCAGGTACTTCAGGGCCTCCTCTGCCTTTCCGTTCATGGCAAGGTCGAAGGCGTTCTTTACTGCCGGTGGCAAAGCCTCCAGACCCTGCTTGATGGGAAGCAGCGCATCGTACTCTTGCTTGAGCAGGTTCGCTTGCTCGATGCGGGTCTCGATTTCGATGGGGTCATCGACACCAAAACGGGCTTTGAAAGCAGCCTTTACGTCATCAGTCCACTTGGCAACAGGCTCAACGGGGTTGATGGACTGCTCGGCAACGGCTTCGTAGGGGTCTGCCTCGACAGCCTTTTCCTCGGCATTGGGCGGTTCCTCCTGCTTGGCAGGTGCCTGAGCAGCAGGTGTTTGAGTGGGTTGTTCCTCCGCCTTTTGGGCGGGCTCTTGCACGCCTTCAGCCTTGGGCTGAGCGGGCGCTACGGTGTTGCCACCGGGAAGAAAGCTCTTCGGAGCGAAGACCATCTCACCAGTTTCAGCAACTTGGGTTTCAGGAGTGTCCATGGATGCAAATGTAGTAATGGTTTAACCAACGCTACGCAACTAGTTGAAAATTAGACTAGTGACGTAGGTGCTGATGCGTTCATTCCTTCATTAGGAGGCTTCAGCCACTCGGACATGGCTTGTGCTTCTGGCTGTTGGAGCTTTTGGTTGATCTGCGCCATTTTGAGTTCGGCGTTTGTTTCCTCCTTGGCCATCTGCGCCTTGTCTTGCTCAATCATCTGAGCATCCGCAGCAACGGCTTGTGCTTCAGCCTGCATAGCCTGCTGTTGCGCCATTTGCTCCTGCGCGGCTGCTGCTTGCTGGGTGTAGAGGCGGGCGGCTTCGTAGGCGTCCTGCGGAATGCTGCGGCCCATCAAGGATGCTGCGGTCATCGGATCGAGCATACCCATTTGCATCAGGGACGGGATAATCTGCTGGTCGGTCATGATGCGTAGCTGGCTATTGTCGGCCACCATTTCCACCTTTACGCGGAACTGCTCAAGCATCATGTCCTTGCTCTCAATCAGCGCAGCCATCCCCTCATCCCCTGTCATGCGCCTGAGCAGCCACGGACGCTGAGCATAAAACTGCTTGCAGGCTTGGGCGATGAACTGGTACTCTTGGCGGCAATGCTCCACGATACCCCCATAGAACGGCTGTTGCATCACCCCCGCCTGTTGGAGTTGAAGTTGGAGGGTGCCTACAAGTTGGTCCCCCTGGCTTGCGCCGTAATTGGCCTCATACACCCCAATGGCACTCTCGGCAATGGCTTTGACCACGGGGAGTTGGCCCATCATGTTGTAGAAACCCGCCCCCGGAGAGTTGTCGTACTCGCGGATGGCGTTGTTCACCCCGCCGAAGGCAGAGCCGTCGAGGGTGATAGGGTCACCTTCCTTGACGGCAAGGTTGATTTCGTCCTCGTCCATGCCACCTCCGGCCACCGCGCTTTTTTCAAGGGCGATACCTTTGCCTCCGGCCTTGCGCATCCTCCACGCTAAGTCCGACGTAATCTGGTTCATCCACCGCTGGGGGTCGATGGCTGCGGTGATGGGGGCCACAACGTGACCACCGATGAAGCGCCAAGCGGTAAGTTTCAGCGGGAAGCGAACGCTCCACTCGTCGTCTGGGGAGGGTTCTTGAAGGGGGCAAATGCCGCTCTCAAGCACCAAGTCACCAAGCACGCCCACGTCACGGGTCATGGTGGTTTCATCCATTTTAGTGGAGAACTGCATGGTTCCTTTGTAGGCCCCCGGCATGTACTCCCAAGGGATGAAAGTGCAGTAGCGGGCCACTTCCACCCAGCGGGTCTGTTTCTTCTCCTTGCGCTCGGTGGCGGTCCACGTATCCCACTGCTTTTTGAACTCGGGTGGGGCTTCCACCAAGTCCTTGTCCTTGTAGCGTGGCGTTCCGTCCACGTCCGTCAGGGCCGTGTACTCCAACTCCCCGTCCACGTTTACAAAGCCGAACTCGATTTTGCGGGCGTCCTTGAAGTACACCGTGAAGATGCGCGGGCGGGAGTGTGGCCATCCACCGTTGACAGACAGAGAGTTGGCCATCGCCATGTTGGCATACCGCTCAAGGCCAAACAACTCCTTGCTCTTGTGTGGGTAACGCTCCACAAGGGCGCTGATGCTGGTCAGGGGGCAGTGCCACACCGCCTCGGCGTCCACAAAGTCGGGACGCAATGCGGAACTCTCCCATCCTACTTCGGAGGGGTCGCAGAGTTCGCGCTCGATGTTCGACCCATTGACGAAGTAGTGGGTGGCCACTAATCCGGAGAGGGCCATGTTCTCGGCCATCTTTCGCTTGGAGGCGTTGATGCCGAACCGCTCAGCCAAGGTCTGCATCATGGTGTTCTCACCCTTGATGATCATATCCTGATAGGTGCGGTTGAACTGCTCAACGGTCTCCTCCTCGTCCGAAGAGATGCCCATGGGGGCGAGCGCCTGTGCCACTGCGCGGGACTGCGCTGCGGCTGCGCTCATGGCAGCACGTTTGGCAAGGGCGAGTTCCCTTCGGGTCTGGGCGAACTGCTGGGTTACAGGCTCGGCCAGTGCGTTGATGGCGATGTTGTCCACCCCGCCCACCATGCGGGTAAGCATGGGGGAGATGATGGGCTGCTTGAAGGGGATGCGGGAGGTTTGGCTTCCGCCGTCCCCAAGGAACATGCGAATGTCAGCATCCTCGCCCCACATTGCATCAATGGCGTAGGCGCGGTTGGTGGCGTAGTTGTTTTGGTACCAGTCTACCCACTGCCGTGTGTCGTTCTGGCGACCGAGGTAGTATCGGGCACAGGCGGCATCGTAGGCATCACCCTTCTCGTTCTCGGGAAGGGAGCGTGATGGGCGGGTGATGGGGACCAGTGGAACCCACTCCCATCCGCCACGGTTTGTCCTTGAAATAGGTTCTCCAGCCATGTTAGTTGAATGAATTTCTGAAATCCCTGAGGGCGCTGTCGTCCTCGTCAATCGCTGCGTCTTCGGCTTCTGTTACTCCGTAGGCCCCGCGCTCAAGCACCTTGGTGGTCTCGTCCAGCATCGGCCATACGATCTTGGCGAGTTTCGCCCAAGCATCCTGTTCGTCAGGGGTCATTGCTGTCACATCCTTCCCCAAGAGTGCCTTGCAGTTGTCGCGCACCTGCTTGGTGTAGAGGAAGTTCTCTACGCGGGCGGCAACATTGATGGCCTCCATGCGTTTAAACGCCGCCTTCATGTTCTCGGGGAACTTCAGGTTCTGGTACTCATCGCGCTTCAGTCGCCTACGCTCCTCGCTCTTGTAGGCGCGGTCTATGCACTTTTCGAGCTTCTTCTCGTCGGACAAGTCGTAGTAGGGGGAGGAGGCGCAGCGGAACCACCACACGAACAGTACGTCATCCGAACTGCGGATGGCATCGCGCTTGAACTCGGGGTAGTCGAACATATCGGGGTACTGCACCCGAAGGTCCTTTTCGCTTTTGGGGACACCCACCAAAAAACGCTTGTTCACAAGGATGTCGAGGATGTAATCTTCCATCTATCGGTAGGTTACAGGGGCTTTCACTACTTCGTAATAAGGCATGAGGTTCTTGTCCCGCTTAAGCACCCGCTTGGCCTTGGTAATGGGGTTCTTTCGGTCAACGCGGACGGGCTGCTGGTTGATGACTCGGCAGGCGAGTTCGGCGTATGCCACAGCGTACACCATGTCATCGTTAAAGGCGTTCTTGTTCATGGTTCCCCACTGCACCGATCCATCCGCCTTGCTCTCCACGGCGATGTTCCTCACCTGACTCCAGAAGCCGTAGTAAAAGATGCGCTTGCCGTTGGTCCTGAGCAGGTTGGTGGTGTCGTGGTAAAGGGCCTCTTTGCGCGAACCCTTGCCACCCTTGAGGTCTACCCCGAAGGTGTGCGCTCCACCACGGTAGGCCGGAGGAAGAGCGCCTCGGAAGATGAGGCTTTCGCGCAGGTTGAACTCAGGGCCGCACTTGGCATCCACGTATCGGCCACCGGCGTTGATCTCCACCACCTCCTTGCACGCCCGCTGCCCGTGGTTGGCGTAGTACATGCCCATCAGAGCGCATTGGGCGAAAAGGTCTTGTGGGAAGGCAGTACGGTGGTTCAGCATACAGGCCACCGTAGGCAAGAACTGCTTCTGATCGCCCTCTCCGTACTCAAGGCCAACGGCGTCCCATATTGCAGAGGAGAAGCGGGAGAAACCGCCATCGTTCTGGATGGGGTCGGTGCCTTGGAAGTAGCGGTTGGCCCACCCCTGCTCGGGCGGGAACATCATCATGATGGGGCTTTCCACATCGTCGGCAGGAGCCTCCTCCCACATCACTCCCTTGACCACGAATGGGAACATGCTTCCGGCAGGAAGGGGCTTGCTTTGGTCGAACACCGGAACGAAGCGTCCGGGGATGGGTTTTACAGGGCTGTTGTTGCAAGCGGTTTGATACTCCACGATCAACTCCATGGGGAGGAGCGTCTTGTGGGTGGTCATGAACGCATCGTCGGGCTGCGAGGGGTAGTGGGCCAAGAACAAACTCAGGCGCTCGGTTTTGGACAAGCCCTTGGCCTCCTCGGTCTGCCCCCGCAGGTACTTGCCCCGCATCCGCATGTAGTGCTCACGGGTCATACCGGGGCGGCAGGTCCAGTCCATGAATACTGGTACCCACCCATCGGTAGGCTCTCCGGTCTGCCACGCTTCGAGAAGGCCCTTGAAGTCGCTTTCGAACGATCCCTTACCCACGGAGTTGCTCGAACCCGTACCCCATGCGTACACGCTGCGCACCAACTCCATCTTACCAGTGCGCTCGTTGAACTGGTACATGGTGGGGTCGATCTCACCCTTGATGGCTTGGTAGGTGGGGATGTTTTGGGCTTCGTCAAAGAAACTCTGTGTGGGGGTCTGACCGTTGACCACCATGCTGTCCTCTGCGCTCAGGAGGATGAACTCCGAGGCATCCCGCCCCTTGTCGCCCTTCTTGTTGCCCTTGTCGAAGTCGAGATACACCCGCTCGGCGCTCCACCCGTCCTCATCGAAGCCAACTCGCATCCAATTTGGCAAGTATTGCAGGGTGCTCTTGTACTTGTCGCGGAACAGCTTCTTACCCGTGCCGTCCTTTTTGTGGACCACGAATACGCCGGAGTAGGAGTTGCGCACCACCGATTCGAGTGCGGCAATGGCCATCATCGTGGAGGTGATGGCGGCCTGACGACCTTTCACCAAGTCGAACGATACTCCGCTGTCCACAAAAAAGGCAAGAAGGGCTTGCGGGGTGGAGGCCACAAATTTGCGCCTACCAGCCGCCTTGTTGTCCTCCTTGATGGTAATGTAGCGGTTAAGGCCGTAGAGTTTGTTCTGGCGGATGCGCCGGAACTCCTCCTTCTTCCAGTCGTAGCGTTCAGCGGTGGGAACATCCGAGATGTCCACCGCATCGGCCAACCACCTACGCGCCTGTTCGCAGTAAAGCCAGAAGTTCTTGTACGCCTTGAGTTGGTCAAAGCGCGGGATGTGGCTGCTGACAAAGGCGCGGAACTCGGCATCGGGAGACACCGGGTTCTCGATGCGCCAATACGAGCGGTCGATCTGTTTGCCCTCCCATTCAGCCTTCCACCCTTTCGGTATCTTGTCGAAGTAGCAAGTGCCCTCGAACTTCTTCCCCTTGTTGTCCCCTTCGACCGCAACGGGTATCTCGTAGAGCCACAGGTGGGCCTCCTTCCCAATACCCGGTTCGTCATCCTCCTTGGGGATGGAGGAGATGGATGCCTCGACCTTTTTTAGGTGCTGGGCCTGCCCCGAGGCGGTGACCATACGCCTGTGTTCGGGGGACAGCGAAGCGCCCTCTGCGGTAAGCCGCAGAAGTATCTCTGCCTGATCGGATCGTATGGACCTTGTATCAATGATCGAACAAAAGTAGTGCTACCTATTGGTATTCAGCAACTCATGTCCGTAACTTTGGGCCATGTTCAACGACGAAGTGACTATTGTGGCCACGGGGTTTGCTGAGCAAATACTTGACACCCATGAACATAGCATTTGTCAATGGCACGATGACTTTGGAGAAAAGCAACGGGGACGATTCGCTGATTAACCTTGAGGACATCACCGGCGTCAGCATTATTCGTCAAGCTGTACAAACCCGTGCCAATGTAGGTACCGGACCATCCGTGCCACAGATTTACAACTCGGCCACCAACACCTTTAGCAACCAGGTGGTGACCACCACCTACAACTTCATCGTGCAACTCGATTTAACCGACAACCGAATAGAGCAGTTGGCGATGGGCCAGCAAACGGGTGATGGTGCTGGGTGGACCAATAATCAGACCGGAGCAAATGCTGCCATTAGAGCCATTTTAAACAACATGCCTAATCCTTTGCCCAACCCCTAACGGGGCCTGATGGCCTTGTTGATGCGCAGTTGCTCGTCCCTGAGCCTGCGCTCGAAAAGTTCGATGGTCTTGCGCATCTTCCTGCAAGCCTGTATGCCACGGGTGGCGAAGCGGCTCTCGCCGTGAAGTTCAAACCTTGAGAGTTCCGCCGATGCCTCAAGCAGCCCATCGGTGATGTCGTCGAACACCACGGTGTTGGCATCTACGGCCTCTCGCGTGGGGTCTTTGTGGCGGATGTCCTTGGGGGATGTGTCTGCCATTACTCGCTGATGTCGCTCTGGAGGATGGTATCATCAAGCATCTCTGAACGATACATAACCCCGCCTTGGAGAAGGTCGCACATTGCATTTCGGCAGACATCGAATGCCTTATTCCTTACATCAATAAGGTACTTCCCATCTAGCGCACCTTCGCCACACTCCTCGTGCCGATAGCTTATGATGTCTCGGTCCTTATGGTCTGTTATCTTCAGAACGAGAACAACATTGTTTCCGGAAAGTTGGGCTCCACAGTCAATTCTCGTACCATTGCGAAATATGGCTAGGTTGCCGAACCAATGCTGAAGGTATACACCATTGATCGACATCAATTCTTGCATCATTTCTGTGATGCCCTTGATGTCCTCTTGTGTGACTTTGTTGTTTTCCATGGCTTCAAATGTACGTACAAATACTGAGTACCTTCGCCGCCATGAAAATTTCCATCCTGTGCCAAAAAGATCAAGCGGGTAGCGGTATGATGTTCGTTAGGGCGCTAAGGGATGGAGGCCACGAGGCCAACCTGTTCGTCCGCATGGCGCACCAATACGGGTACGAATACGACTTCCTGTACGATGGCCCCAAGTCTGAGCGCAAGAAGGTCGCTAAGACGCACATCCTAAATTCCGACATTTTGCACTTCAAGGGGGATCATATGCCTTTCACGGGGGCGTTCAAGATCCTGCGCGATATGCACCCTCCCCCATCGGTGGTGACCTTTGGTGGAAGCGGGTTCCGCAGACGCTCACCAGACCTTCCGCCAGAAACTTGTCAGCACTGGTATCCGGTCGGCAGGTACAGGGCTATTACCAAGGCCATGAGCGCCATCACTCCTGACCTGATGTACGCCCCCGACATCATGCTCACGCCTCACGCCCATCCAGAGGTCAAGCCCACGTACATCCACCGCAAGGTGCCCATTATCGGCCACAGCCCATCCAACAGGGAGAAGAAGGGTACGAACAACCTGTTCCTGCCAGCCCTCGACATCCTTCGCTCACGCGGGGTAAAGTTCGATACGATGGTCATCGAGGGGGCGACCAATGCTGAATGTATCGAGCGCAAGTCGCAGTGCTCGGTGTTCTTCGATCAAGGGGTGTTGTCCGCCTACGGCATGAGTGCGGTGGAGGCTATGATGCGCGGCATACCCGTGGTCACCCGCATGAGCGATGAGGTCAAAGAGAAAGACCCCGCTTTCGCAGGGTCTCCTCTTTTGTTGTTCGATGAGCGGTCTCCCGAAGTTCTTGCGGACAAGTTGCAGGAAGCCGTGGAAAGCAACCTTCAGGACTTGAGCAGGCGCACCTACGAGTGGGCCATGTCCATGCACTCCTATGCTCCGGTTACTTCCCGGCTCATGGAGCTGTACAGAAGGGCCTACGAACCGCTGTAAACGGCTCCTGCTGGGGTGATGGTAATGTTGTCGTCACCAGCGGTGATGGCAGCCAAAATTGCCTGACGAGCCGCGTTCAGGGCGGCGGCATCGTTCATCTTGAACTTGGCCACCAGCAGGGTCTGGTTCAGGCCGTTGAAGAAGCGCAGGTAGTAGCCACCACCACCGAGCACCGAAGCGGGGCTGCCGCTGGCAAGGGTGGTTTGCACTTCGGTGTAGCCCGAAGGAACAGTGTAGGTTGCAGGGGTGATGGGGCCGAGGCCGGGGGCGAACTGCACGCCGACCGTTACGCCTACACCGGGCACGGTCTCGAACACTCCAGAGGGATGACGGAAGGTAAAATTCATTGCTGCTGGGTTTTAGGTTAGCGCAGCAAAACTACCTTGAATCAAGGACTTATGCAAACGCTACCGCAACAAAATGATTTTCGACTCCTCCTCCTTGGCCTTCACGGGGTTCTTGAGTTTCTGGAGGATGTCCCGTGAGCGCATGATGGCATCGGGGTAGTTCAACCCAAGGTCGCAAGCCACATTGACCATGAGTTCGCTCGACGACCTTCCCGCCACAAGGACTTGGTGGTTGGGAGCCTCGTGACAGAGGTAGTACTGGAAGCCCGCCTTCTCGCAATGTTTGTGGAGTTGCTCCACGAGCAATTGCAACTTCTTGAACTGCTGTTCACGGGTGGGCTTGGTGATCTTGGGCTTCTTGGTCATTTGGCTGAAAATTCGGTCAAGTCGCTCCACGTCAGGTGATGCTCCTCAAGGACGGCGATGACGGCGGCTTGGAGGGCAGGGTCGATGGAAGCGGTGCGGAAGGTGGTGCGGATGAGAATGACCCTCAAGGTGTCGAGGATGATGATTTGGGTGTCGGTGAGGTCGGGCTTCACTCCTCTGTGTTCTTTGGGGTGAACTTGCGCTCGAAGGCGCTTGAGATGTTGGGGTCGAACTTGCTTGCCTCCTCAATGCTCTCGGGGGTGACCTTCAGCGTAAGTCGCACGCGGGGCTTCTTGTCCATGCGATAGCCTCCTCCTTTCCTTCTGCTCATGGGGTCAAAGATACGTACAACTTCCACGAATCAAACACCCCCGACCTCATAGACCGGGGGTGCCCTGAACAAACCCCTTTGTTCAGACATGAACCAATACACGCTGTGCAAATGTAACAAGAACGTCCCATACCTTTGCCATCATGGACGTTACCATCCTTCAAGACCGTATCATTGTCAACCAGCGGGGTGGGTCAACGATACTGCTTGGCAAGTACGCCTACGCCTGTCGATACACCACCAACTCAGCACAATCACCGGGGCCGCAGAGCACCTATTACAGCGTGGTGGTGTACTTCGATGAGGGCAAAGGCCCCATAGCCATCGACACCGGGCAGAGGACCGATGAGTTCGTCTTCGACCTGCGTGCAGTAAACAAGGATTCGCAGCCCTTCTGGGACAACACAGAGCGCGGTGCGCAGAACGCGGTGGAGGCCATCTCCCCCGTACTTCGCTCGAAGAAGTGCTGCGGCACCCCCGGAGCAGTGATCGCGGTGAACGCCGCCAACTGCCAGAACCTCTTCGACCCCACTTGGGGACTTACCGAGGAGCAGCTTACCGATTGCGTCATTCCGGGGATAGACTTTTGTGACCCCATTTACAAGGATGCTCTTACTTCTGAGCAAGTAGAGTGCATCTGTGATATTGAGCCGTGCCCCATTGAAGTGGAGGTGCGCAACACCGATGGCGACCTTGTGGATAGCGCCAGCATCCCCGACCCCTGCGAACAAGAAGGGCCGGTGGTTCTCACTGCGCCGGATGGGTCAATTTCGTGGGACGGCATAACCTTTACCAACGTTGTTAGCGGCGGCACGATAGACATTGACTGCGACACGCTGGTGGACGCAGCCTATGCCGTAGATGGCGGGTCTGTAACAGGCACCTACAAGATAACCGGCACGGCCAACGGAAGGAGCATCTACACGTTGGACGGCACCCACCGCTTTGAGTACAGCGGCACCCGGTGGGAACTCATCAAACCCGGCGGCAACTATCAGGCCGCCGTGGGTAGTGAGACCTTCCCATGGGAGGCCGACTGGAGCCTAACGCCGGTGACGGTAACACAGGCCACCATCGGCGCGTACTGCGACGATTGCGAGCCTGCGAACCCGGTGGAGGTCGAGGTGAACGGCACGCTGTACGCATCGGTGCCTGCTGCGGGGAGCGTTGACATCCCGGTGATCAACACGGCCACCACGCCCATCGGCACGGTGACGCCGGGTGTGGATGTGGAGATACCCGACAGCGCCATCAGCGTGGACAGCACGCCGGAACTCAACCTGCCCGCCACGGTGGCGCTGAACATCACCCTGAACGATGGGACGAACCCCGTCACGCCGGTGGATGTGGACACCTCCACGCCGGGGGTGATGGCTATTGAGATAGCGCCATGTCCCACACCGCCCGCCAATGTACTTCGTGAATACACCGCTGACGATACATGGTCAAAGCCATCAAGCACATTCTTCCAAGGTGTTTGGGTTCTTGTTGCTGGCGGTGCCGGTAGTGGGGCATCGGGATCAGTTGGAGCAACGAACAAAACAGGCGGAACCGGAGGAAGCGGTGGCGCACTTGTACGCCGATGGGTTCCTGCCGCAAGCCTTGCCGGGACAGAAAGTGTAACCATTGGCGCTGGAGGCGCAACAGCAACGCTATCGGCTGGCAATAACGGCGCAGACACATCCTTCGGAACCCACGCAATAGCTAAGGGCGGCATCGGAGGTATCTATAACGGAAGCGCAACTCAGCCCGGTCCCGCAGGCGGGGATGTTCTCGCCTGCACGCCTGTGGCAAGCGGCATGGCCGACAGCGGCGCTCCGGGTGGTCAGGCTGGAAGAACCACCGCAAACACTTTAGCTGGCGGGGATGGCATGACAGCATTTGCGGGGGCTGGTGGTGGCGGTGGTGGTGGATATACTACTGGAGGTGGAGCAACCGGAGGACGCGGAGGCGGGACGTATCAAGGCGGAACGCTTACACAGGGTGGAGTTGGTGGCACAGCGGGCAACAACGGCACCGATGGCGTAAGCGACATTAACCTCAACCCGTTCGGGGAATTGGTTGCATCAACCATTGGCTTTGGAACCGCTGGCGGGGGTGGTGGTGGGTCGGGAGCAGCTGGCGCTACGGGCGGTAACGGAGGGAATGGAGGCCGCGCTGCTGCCGGTGGTGGCGGTGGTGCTGGAACGGTAACGGCCGGTACCGGAGGCTCTGGCGGCAATGGATTCTGCATCATCTATGAAGTCTACGGATAACCATGAAGCCCTTCACCCAGACAAACAGCGGAGGCACGTACGGGACAGCAGGATATTGCAAGAACGGACACGTGTGGATATGGGCGGGCACACAGCCAATCCCTAATGGCACAAAATGCTCTTGCGGTCAAGTTAAACACAAGGCGCAATGAAACCCTTCACCCAAGTACGCCTCCTTTCCGACCCCTCCCGCTACGGACAGATCGTAGCTGTTGGTGACCCCCGATACCCACACTCCCAACACGACGTTCAGGTAGCATGGGACGGCGATGACGGCAAGCCCACCGGCCATGAGTGGGATGAGATCCGCCGCGAAATGTTCTTTGAGTTCCTCTTTAAGCGCGGAGGGAAGGTGGGGAAGCACCACTCCGCCCACGCCCTTTTGTGGAACGCCTTCATGGTGGGGGTGGGTATCGCGGTGTGGTGGGTGGCCCTGCCTTTCGTGCTTGGGTACTACTTCTGGCACTACCTGAACTTCAAAGGAATACTGCGATGACCACACTACTTGCCGTCGTATTTGCCATCCAGCAAGCCAACGAGGACTACGAGAAGATTTCCTCAGGGGCTATTATCCCCCACGGGTGGAAGTTCTGGCTCACAAGGGCGGGTATCTGCTCGGGGCTCGCTGCCATCATCTGCTTGATCTACAAAGAACCCCTGCTACCATCGCTCATCGTAGGGGCAGCGTACTTCGCCCTTGTTCACCGTTACGTGCTCAATGCTTTGAGGGGAAAAGCGTACGACTACCTCTCCCTTTCCAACGGGTATGACCGCTTCTTCCTGGGTCTCACCAAGTACGGAGGGAGACTTGCGTATGCCGTGGAGGTGATAGTCATTGTCGAGGTGGGGAGGCATCTGTAAAAGCAAACGCCCCAAGCGTTCTGCTCAGGGCGTCTACCGGCTCCCGCCTGTTTGGGATGGTACATCCATGGGGGCAAATGTACGTGTAATTCCCTACTGTGCAACTCCCGCGACAGGGGGCGAAGGGGCGGCGAAGCCGGTTCCGATGGGCGCGTAGCGACCGTCGAACGAAACCCCCGCAGCACCCGATGCAACGGGCAAGGCCCGGTGCAGTCGCCCAAACCCCCTCAATTCCTTCTCACTCCTTCTACTACTTCTTCCCATCCTTCAGAGTTGTGTGATACAACAAGTTCTCCATCTCCATCTTCCCATACAAAGGGAAAGCACCAACAAGAAACCCCTCCAAGGTCATGTTCTCCCTTCTCTCCACGAGGAACAAGATGCGTGACACTACGGCCAAACTCCCTCATGGGCGACCAATATACCCATCAATCAACCCTATTTGCACCAAAGCTCGTCTTCGCCTTGCGGGACGCCTCATACTGCGTCTTCTCTTTGAACCACACCAAGTACCGATCATTGTCCTTCTTTATGTCAGGACGTGAACCAGATGGGTCCTTGGGGTCGAACACCTTGAACCCCGAAGGAACAGGCTTCTGAGGGACCGGAGGAAGCACCTCGGGGTCAGGTGGAGCAGGAACGATGGGGTTGGTAAAAGGGTCTGGCAGCGATGCTTCAATGGGTGGCTGTGGAATAACGACCGACTCAGGGGCTGCTATCGTCACCTCCCCACGAAGCCTCTTGCACTCCGCCCTGACCAGTTCAGCCAAGGTCGCCTTCACATTGCCATCGTGCATCTGACCAGCCAACCACTCAAGGTCTGCCGAGGTGGGTTCTCCGAACCGTAGTGTGTATCGCTTCATGCCAACAAAGATATGGCGTCTTTGTGACACCGGCGTCTTTGTGACACCACTATTTATGTAGTATGGGTGGCGTCATAGAGACACCGGCGTCTGTGTGACGCCTTTTTTTGCCACGCACACAAGTACCGGTACCCTCACATACCCCCACCCCATTTCGTTCGGAAAAGGCATGGTGCCCTGAGAAGGGCTCCGGGGCAAAAGGGGACCCTAAGTAGTTGAAAATGAATACGGTAAGTCTGAAAGGCAGGGGGCTTTCTGCGTGGAATATCGGGGAGTGGGGGACCTTCCCTCCCCAACCCACCCCCACCCCCTTGCCCCCGGAAAGTGCTCACCCTCAGAGGGTTAGCCCCCAAAGGATAGGGGACCCACCCCCGGTGGTCATTATATGTACGTGCGTGCGCGTGCGTGCGTGCCTATGTTTTGGCGGGCGGGTAGGTAGGTGGGGCTGTTTTTTAGGGCGGTCTTAACGTGTTGACGTTCAGGGGGAAAAGTCGGGGGTGGGGGGAGTATCCCCCGCGCCCCCTTCCTTGTGGCATCCCTTGCCTTGCGTCGTACGTGCGTGCGCGTGCATATCTTCGCCCCATGCCCCGCCGTTTGCCATCTCGCGTTGTGCGCAAGCGTTCCCGCCTCTATTCACAGGCTGAGATGGCTCGCGCCTTGGGCGTACACCGTAACACGGTGGGCAACCTTGAAGCCTCTCCCCTTCCTGATCTACTGGTGCGGTACCTGGACCTGATAGGGTATAATGTGGCGTTCTATCCTGTTAGGAAGGGTAGGGAGTAGCGTTGTTCTTTGGGCGCATCCCGCCCCGCCCTGCGGGTCGGCACCGGGTCGGCTGCGGGGTTCCGTTCGCCCGTTGCGCTTCGCGCCCCGACCGGAACCGGGCCTTTGGCCCGCCCTTCGCGCCCCTTGCGCGTTGCCCCTTACTTAGACTCATTCTAAATTAGGGGTGAATGTCGGAAGTGTGGAACTTTAGAATACTTTAGCCGCCGGATGCCACTAAAGGCACCACATGCACCCATGAACACCACGAACACACCCGAACTTTTGACCGTTCGCACCACATACGAAACGTGGAACGAGGAGGCCCGC
>Ga0209820_1000064_pt1 | contig 26446 bp, 38 predicted proteins | sample PPLLak21cMay2015_FD_187254 | JGI IMG/M metagenome (GOLD analysis project Ga0209820, IMG submission 187254) | Freshwater sediment microbial communities from Prairie Pothole Lake near Jamestown, North Dakota, USA - PPLs Lake P7 Core (1) Depth... | ecosystem: Environmental > Aquatic > Freshwater >...
GTTTTCTTCACACCCAAGAAAGCAAAAAGTTTCGTTTTTTAACTATATTTGTTTGGAAATTATGATTTTTTATAGTAAAAGAGAAGAGGAAATTTACACAGAAACGCTTGAAGCAATTACGGGCAAAAAAAACGCGGCCGATTTAAATTTGATAAAAGCCTTCGCCGTAGAAATGGCGACCTATGAAGAGGCTTGCTCAAAGTTGGCTAAGAAAAAAACAACCACACGCGGCACCGGTGGCGAAATGCCATCCCCATGGATCGCAATAAGGAACCAGGCAATAACAAACGCGCAGCGCATAATGAAGCTGCTCAATATGTCTGAACTTGCAAAACAAGAGCAACCCGTGGCAAAAGTGGCAAAATTAGATTTATTAAAAAATGGCAAAAAAAATATTATTCAGAAAGCAGCCAATTAATGGAGGCTACATCATTGAGCGTAAATACTTGAATAAGTGGCGCGGAGTGGACAAAAACGGAGAGATCTCTGATACTGTGTTTTTTTACAGAAACGAATATTTAGCACAAATCCAATTAAACAATTTTGAACAACGCACAGAAATATTGCCAAGCGATATTATCGCAGGAGATACCGAGTTGCAAATTGATACAGAAGGCTGCGCATAGATTTGAATCTGACTTGCAGCGAAGTGATATAATCTTCAATGAAGATTTATATTTACATGCTGTCGAGTTCATCGAATCATTGGAGCACACTGTAGGAACTTACGCGGGCAACTTATTCAAGCTTGAACCCTGGCAGCATTTTATAGTCGCCAATTTATTTGGGTTTGTGAAACCTGATGGCTATAGAAGATACACCAGAGCTTATGTTGAAGTGCCGCGAAAAAATGGCAAATCTACTTTTTCCAACGCCTTAATGCTTTACGGGTTGCTTGCTGATGGTGAAGAGGGCGCTCAGGTTTACAGCGCCGCTACAAAGCTAGATCAGGCAATGATGGTTTTCTCAGAATCGGCTCGCGTGTGTAAACAAGTGGATTGGATAGCCGAAGGCGTGAATGTTTACAACTCTGTGAATAACCGTAGGATTAATTACGGCAATTCCTTTTATAGGCCGCTAGAGTGGAACCCAGGTAAGCAAGATGGACTAAACACTCACTTTGCAGTTATTGACGAATATCACGCACATTCTAGTGATGAGCTGTACAACGTAATCCGTAACTCGATGGGTGCTAGATTGCAGCCTTTGTTATTTGTTATTACCACTGCAGGATTCAATCGTGAATCGGCATGCTATAGGCATAGGCAATACTGCACCAAGGTGCTTGAAGGCGCAATAAATGACGATGCGTTATTTTCTGTGATTTACACACTTGACGACGGCGATGATTGGATGGAGCCTATAAATTGGGCGAAAGCCAATCCAAACTACGGAGTGAGCGTAAACCCTAGGCAGTTAGAAGAGGGATTACAGGAAGCGAAAGAATTAAGCCATAAAGAGGTCGAGTTTAAAACCAAGCTGCTTAACGTTTGGACAGATACGGCGCAAACATGGATCAGTGATGAAAATTGGATGAAATGCGAAAATGACTCCGAACCACATGGCGAATGTTACGGCGGGTTAGATTTGGCAACTACCGGGGATTTTTGCGCATTTTCTTTGTATTGGCCTAGCACGGGAGCTGTGCGCTCATGGTATTGGCTACCGGATGAAGCGGCAAAGCGCCGCAATGACCAGCAAGGTGATGCTATCCGTAATTGGTCGCGCGACGGGTTAATTACCGTAACAGAGGGAAATGTTACAGATTACGAGTTTATTAGGCATAAAATCATTGAACTTGCAGAAATTTACGACATTCGAGAGATTGCTTACGATAGATGGAACGCCACTCAGATAGTTAACGACCTGATGAATGCTGGGTTAACCATGTACCCCTTCGGTCAGGGCTTTGGCTCGATGTCAGCACCCACAAAGGAATTTGAGCGCCTGGTTAAAAATCGCAACTTGCAACACGATGGAAACCCGGTAACGCGTTGGATGTTGGGAAATGTGATGCTTAAGCGTGATCCAGCAGATAATATAAAAATAGATAAAAGTAAAAGCGGCGACAAGGTCGACGGGCCCGTATCTATTGTTATGGCGCTTGGAACGTATCTGCAGGAGTCTCAAAAAAATAATAACCAAGAGTTTTGGTTTCAAAGCATATGAACTACTCACACGACGATTTTATAAGAACTTACTACACGGCTTTGCCGCACCACAAGAAATATGAAGACGCGTATTGGTACGTAGAGGAATTATTTAAATCTAAATACGGCCATTATAAATACAGTAGTTATGGCGTATTTCGTGCGACGTTGTCGCGGTGGGTAAAATGTAACAGCGTTGAATAAGATTAAATTTAATATTGCAGCAATGGGATTACTTCCTAGCATATTCAAAAAAGCGCAAAAGCGTAGTAGCTTAACCGCTCCCAGCGATTGGCTAATAAAATCATTGTCGTCTTTATTTGGGCAGCAAACCACCTCAGGGCAGAGTGTAAACCAAGAAAGCGCCATGAGTATAGCAAGTGTACATGCTTGTGTGCGCGTTATTTCTGATGGTATTGCAGCTCTTGGCTTGAAGCTTTATTACGAGAGCGAAGATGAAAGAAAAGTAATCTACGCGCATTATGGGCAAAGTGTTGTAAATGAGCCCAATGCGTATCAAACGAAATTTGATTTCACAAAATACATGGTGTCGCAATTGGTGTTAAATGGAAATGCTTACGCATTTATTAACCGTGACGCTAGGTTTATTCCGATTGCATTGCATCCTATTCATCAAAGCAATGTCACGCCATACATGAGCGATGGCGAGTTATTTTATAGAGTGCAGCAGCCTGGTTTCCCATCAGTGGTGCCTGCGACTGATATGTTACACTTTAAAGGTTTGAGCCTTGATAGTGTTTTGGTTGGTAAATCACCAATTACACTACATGCCGAAACTTTGGGCATTGATTTAGCAGCGATAAAATCAAGCGCATCTGTTTACAAAAATGGGACCTTGAAATTTTTGTTAAAATCTGCGGGTAAAATTGACGAAGCCCAAGCAAGGCCGTTGCGTCAATCACTTGACGATGTTATAGACGGTAATATGCGCAGCACCGTTTTGCCACAAGGCGTAGAAATGGAGCGTTTATCACTTAGTCCACAGGAAGCGCAATACATTGAATCTAGAACATTTAGCGCTGAGGAAATTGCCCGTATTTTTGGGGTGCCTGCCTCAATGATTGGGGCAAAGGAAGGTATTAAATCAAGCGTTGAACAGGAGTATCAGGACTTTTACGCGCGCACATTGATGGCATACTGTAAAAACATTGAACAAGAATTAAACCGTAAATTATTGCAGGAAATCGATAAACCCTATTATTATTTCAAGTTTAATTTCAATTCATTATTGAGGGCCAGTGCCAATGATCGCGCGGATTTCTACAACAAAGGTATCAGAGGCGGTTGGTTGTCACCAAACGAAGCTAGAGCATTTGAGGACGCCAACGGTTTTGAAGGCGGGGACGTTTACTATGCCGAAGCGAATTTGATACCACAACAACAATTCGAGGCGTTTATGGATGCTAAAATAGCTCAATTACTTGCCTCAACATCAAAAAATAATAATCCAAATGGAAACAATTAAAAGAGCAATAGGTACGATAAATTATCGCAGTGAAGGTGAGGCGATGCCCAAGGAATTTGGCGGCATTGCTGCAGTGGTTGACACTGTAACCGATTTGAGATTTTTTGAGGAAAAAATAGAGCGCGGAGCGTTCGATGAGGTTCTAGAAGATGATGTACGAGTATTATTCAATCACGAAGCTGAGGCAATTTTGGGCAGAACCAAAAGCAACACAGCTCGTATATGGGTTAACGCAGACGGCAACCTTGAGTATTCATGGGTGCCCGACTACGAAAATCCGCTACACATGCAAGTAGCTCGCAGTATTATGCGTGGCGATATAACACAGAGTAGCTTTGCGTTTACGGTAAAGGAATACTCATGGGGGAAATCTGAAAGATACGGCGACATGTCAATGCACATCGTGCGCAAAATAGACCGGTTGCTAGATGTTAGCCCGGTTACATATCCAGCCTACGAGGACACCGTAGCAGAAGCGCGCAGTATATTAGCGACTAAGCCAAAAAAGGTGAACGAAAGCGATTTAATAGAAATAACAAAATTAAAATATAAATAACATGAAAATTAAAGCCTTACACGAGGAAAAAGGACGTTTAATCGAAGAGTTAAACACCTTGCAAACTAGCATTAACGCTGAGCAGCGCTCAATGACTGACACTGAGAAAACTAGATTTAACGAAATCGACGCAAGATTAGATTCTATCGGATCTGAGGTTGAAGTGTTGGAGAAATTGCAAAAGCGCGCGGCTGAAAAAATCGCATCTGCTCCAGTATATGGCGCGGCTTCAACTAGCGATAAAAACGAGCGCAACGAAATGGCTAATAAATATAGCTTTAAAAGAGCTGTTGAAATGGCTGCAACAGGTCGTCGCGAAGGAATTGAATTTGAAATGCACCAAGAGGCTGCAGCTGAGTTTCAGCGCGCGGGTGTTAGCGTAGCTGCTCACTCTGTTTTGTTGCCTTCTGATGTTTTCAAACGCGACATGACCGCAACAGGTGGAAGCCCTGCAGGTGTTGAAGGTGGTTACAACATTCAGACTAATGTTGGTGGTATCATCGACGTTTTATTACCAGCAACCGTTTTGAACGGCTTAGGAGTAACTCGCTTTGATAACCTTACTGGAAACCTTGATTTGCCTCAGGCTTCTACACAGCCCGCTGCAGGTTGGAACACTGAAAATGGAACTGCAACAGAAAAGAGCCCTGCATTTGGTAAGGTTTCTTTTTCACCAAAGAGATTGGCTGCGTTCATTCAGGTTTCAAACCAGTTGTTGCGCCAATCTTCAAACAGCATTGATGCCTATGTGCGTCAATATTTGATCAATGCAATGGCTCAGGAACTTGAAAAAGCTGCTATTAAAGGTGGTGGAACCAACGAGCCAACCGGTATTATCGGTAACAGCAATGTTAACGTAATTTTCGCAGGTGGCGCATCTTCAAACTCAACCAACGCAAACGGTGCAGCGGTTGTTTGGGCGGACGTTGTGAACGCAATGAAGGCGGTTGAAAACAGCAACGCAATGGGACAGGCTTATTTGACTAACCCATTAGTTAAGGCTGCTTTGCAAACCACTGCACGTCAAGCATCAGGTGTTGAAGGTAATTTCATTTTGCAGTCAGGTGCAGGCGAGTTGAACGGTTATCCTTTAGCGGTGACTACCAACGTACCTTCTAACCTTGCAAAAGGCTCATCTTCTACTTTGTCTGGTATGATCTTCGGAGATTTCAGCAAATTGGCGATTGCTTCATGGGGTGGAATGGAATTGACTGTTGATCCATTCAGCGGAGCAACTGCAGGTTTAACAAACATGGTGCTGAACAGCTACATGGATGTAAACCTATTGCAACCTAAAGCGTTTGCGGTTTGTAAAGACATCGTAGCGTAATTTTAAGGCCGCGCGGGGCCTATAGATACCGCGTGCCCTGGGGCGCTTGATTGCCGCTCCAGGGAGCCAACATGAAAGTGAAATTTGTTAAATTTCCGATAGCTTTAAACCTTGCGTATAACGTGGGTGACGAAGCTATTTTAGAGGAAAAGCAAGCGCAATTGTTAATCGACGAAGGTTATGCCGTAGCCGTTAATGAAGCGCCAAAGAAAAAGAAACCAATCAATCCTGAGGAAGGCGATTAAAAATGATCATAGGCAAGCGCATAGTGAGCGTGAGTAACGCAGACACCGATTATATTTCCGTAGCTGAGGCGAAAACACATCTACGCGTCACAACTTCGGCGGACGACACCTATATAAGCAACCTTATAAGTGCAGCGCTTGACATGGCCTCACATTACGTTGGCTATGAGGTGCGCGAAAGTGTTTGTCGCTATGGTTTCGGGGAATTAGTGGGGCAGCCTGCAACGGTTAACCCATTGAACGGCTCGCCATTGCTTGTGGGTAATTATTGCCGCATTCCAGCGCGCGTAATTTCATTGGATTCGTTTTATTACGTCAACGAAAACAACGCGTTAACAGCCTTCACGGATTACATCACTGAGCCTGAGCCTTTATCTAATTTTGGACTTGATTTATACCTTAACAGCACGCCGTCAAATTTAACGGATGCGCAATCAAAATACATCGCAGAGGTAACAGAGGGCTTTGAGCCTTCAAGCTTCCCTGATAGCGTAAAAATGGCCTGCTTGCTTATGGTGGCGCAATACTACGATAATCGCCAAAATATAATCGTTGGAGTTAGCGCTACTGAAATGCCCTATGGATCAGATTTTTTATTGAATAAATATAAATTAAGCACCTTTGCATAATGAACGCGGGAAGGTTTGACGATTTAATTTCTATTTACCGCTACACTACGGAAATAAACACCGATACGGGCGAGCCGATAAAAACATGGTCGAAACTTGCCGATGTATGGGCAGAGGTTAAGCGTAAAAACGGCGTTGAGCAAGTTGCTGCAGAACAGCGCGAAAATAAGCAAACAGCAACCGTTAAGATAAGATTTTACGAGGGGTTAAGCGTATTGGATAGGCTTGTTATTGATGGGGTAAATTACAACATTGTCTCAATTAACTCAATCGAGCGCAGGATGTATGACGAGCTTTATTGTGAGAGTAGTCAATAATGAAGTACACTACGGGCTTCCAGGAATTAAGCAGGGACTTAAAAAAAGCCCTTGAAAAAATTACACCTAAAGAGGCTTTAAAAATAGTTGAGCAAGAGGGTAATAACTTGGCGCAATCCATTCGACAAAATGCGCCAATGCAAATAATTAAAGAGGATATAGGCGTCATTTCTAAGCCTGGATATGATAGCAGCGTGTTAGTTGGTTTGAGATACGATAAGGGCCCGCGCACAAACTTGGCTTACGCCTTCGAGTATGGAACAGTGAAGCGTTTTGTTAAGCCTAAAAAGGGCAGCAACAGAGCCGCACAGGATAGAAGTTATTATAGGGGTTTTTTATCGCCTAAGCCATTCTTTCGGCCCACTGTTGACAGCAACGCAAACAAAGTTGTAACCAACATAGCCGATAAAATTTTTAAACTTGCAACAAATAAATTAAAATAAATAATCATGGCAACTACAGGACTAGTTAACGGAACCCTGATCGCCCTTTATAAGGACGTAGCGGGCACACCAACAAAAGTAGCAAACGCTACTTCAAGCGATTTTGAATTAACTCGCGACACTATCGACGCAACCAATAAAGATGGCGGCGCGTATAAAGAATTTTTAGTTGGCCTTGCAGGTTGGACTATGAACGCCGAGGGTATCTTTGAAGAGGATGGTGGAGTGACTGGCGTTTCTGCAAAAGATTTGCTTGATGACGTAATCAATGGAGCGCCCATCACCGTTGTAATGACATCAAATGTAAGCGGAGATCTTAAACTTTCAGGATCTGCAATTATCACTTCTTTTTCTTGGAATGCTCCAGTGAACGATGTTGCAACTTTTTCCGTAGCTTTGCAGGGTACCGGAACTTTGACCGTCGGTACAGTTACTCCTTAACTCATTGTTTGTTTTTTGTTTTTCATTCCATGCAAGAGGGCGCAGAAATGCGCCTTTTTGTTTATATTCGCAGAATGGAAATAACGATAAACGGCAAATCACACCCATTATTTTTCTCAATGAATGCAATCGAGAAGATAATGGAAGCCAACAAGATGACCGATTTTGCAGCATTGGGCGAGGCTCAAAACCCTGCAGAAAGCTTGAAATTTGCGCGAATCTGTGCATTTTACGGAATAAAAGCAGGATACAAAAAACAAGGTAAAAAATGCCCATACGAAACCGCCGAAGACTTGGGAGACGATGTGCAAAATTTCACAGAGTTAACCGCAGCAATGGAGGGCTTTAGCGAGAGTGTGAGCGGTTTTTTTCAAGTGAGCCCAGCAGAGGTGAAAGCGGAAAGCCTTTAACCTGGGAGCAAATTAAACATATTTCTTATGGGGAGTTAAATCTCACCCCCGAAGATTTGGAGCGCTACAAGCCTGAGTTTTTTAGATTGAAACTTGAAGGCATGCGCGAGGCTCAATTTCAACAGTATAAAAACGAATGGGAGCGCACTCGATGGCTAGCTACTATTGTGCTGTCACCACATCAGAAAAAAGGCAAAGGCATCAAGCCGCGCGATTTAATAGAGTTTGAATGGGAAAAGCCTAAACTGAACGTCGTTGAAATTGTAACCCAAAACAAGCACATATTTGATAAATTGCGACCATGAAGGCAATAAAGGCCCTTTACAACCTACTTATTAATGATGTGGACACAGCGGCCGCCGTCACCAATAGGATTTATCCTGTGCGCGTGCCACAAGGTTTAACTTTCCCTGCAATAGTTTTAACGCAAATAACACGCGAGGCCAACGAAACAAAAACGGGCTATTCCATTACAGATGTGGCGCGAGTTCAAGTCACCATTTTAGCCGATACAGCAACCGAGGCAATGACGATAGCGGAGTTAGTGCGCGAGGCCATGTCGCCCGTGCTCCCTGCAATTTATAACACTATTTATGTTAGCAACATTGCGTTTTTGGACGAACAGATTTTAATCGATGACGACGGCGATGAATTAGGCGTGTTTTACATTGCCCAGGATTATAACGTGCACTTCAATAACGCCATTGTGAGCACGGGTAATCTATTGCTTGAAGATGGTGGATTTATGTTGTTAGAAAATGGCGATAAAATAATATTATGATTAAAAGATTAGGCGTCGTTTTATTTGCAAAACTGCAAGAGCTAGCCAAAGGTATAGCCGAAGGCGTGAGCATAGTGCTGCAAGGAAATAAGAAAATGGAGGCTAGCTCCAAGAAAGTTAGTAAATCTATAGAGCAAAGCTTCGGGCAAGGCGCAAAAAATGCCATCAAGCAAACCGGTGAGCAGATGCTCATTCAAACCGATATTTTGCGAGACCTTGAAATGGGTTTAAAGAAACTAGAAGAGCAGCAAAAATCTACGGGCAAATATGATTTTCAAGCACAAGCCAAAATAAACAAGGCAATAAAGGAGCAAACCCAGGCTATTGCAGATCAGAAATTCGCGCTGCAAGGTTTGAAGATGCAGCAACAAGAAAGCAAGGCGGCACTTTCTGAAAGCCGCGCTGTTGCTGAGGACAACTCTCAGGCAATGGAGGCTTTAAGCCGTGCAGTTAATGCAGCTGCAATGGCTACGTTGTTGCTAGGTGACGATAATAAAAAATTACAGCCTGCAATAAATGCCGTGCGCGTTGTTATGGCAGGAGCAAGCGCTGCAATGGCGCTATATAATTTGTCATTGCGCGAAAATAACGTGCTTACAATGCTTAGCGGAAAGCTTCAAAAGGCTTACGCTGTAGTGGTTGGAACGTCAACGGGAGCAATGAAGATGTTTAGAATTGCCCTAGCATCTACGGGGGTTGGAGTGCTTATTGTGGCATTGGGTGCGTTGGTTGCTAAACTGATGGAGACGACAGAGGAAACATCTAATTTAGCAGACGAAATTGAGCGCATAGATACAGATTTAGACGGGTTCAGAACCAAGGTAGAAAACGTAGCCTCAGAATGGGAGCATTGGATGAATGTTCAAATAATTGCCGCAAAAATGGCAGGCAAAGGCGAAAAAGAACTTCAAAAAATTAGAGATGAAGCCTACGACAATCAAATAAAAAACATTGAGGCGCTTATTCAAGAAACCTACAACGCAGAAGAGGAAGCGCAAAAAGCCGCAAAAGGTCAAATAAAAGACCAGGCAAAATTGACCAAAGAATTAAATAAAATATTTGCAAAATACGAATCCGAAAGAGCTAAATTAGACCAGGATGTATTTGCATTAAGGCGAAAAAAAGAACTTGAAAATTTACAGCTTGATTACGAAATTAACCAAGAGCAGAAAAAAATAAACGAGGATAAATTAAAATCATTTTTAAAAGCAGAAGAAGAAAGGCAAAAAGGATTTAAACAGTACCGGGCAGAGCAATTATCTGAGGAAAAGAAATTTCAACAGCTTTCTATTGAGCAGATGCAAGAAGGCAAAGCCAAAGAGCTTGCTCAGTTAAAATTTAATTTTGAAAACGAAATTGCAGAGGTTAAATATAGCCAAGAATTAAAAAAGGCTTTAACCGATAAATATAATAAAGATGTTGCGGCGGTAAATACCAAATATTCAAATCAAGAACTTCAAGCCATAGGCGCAAACCTAATGGCTTACGTCAAATTTGAACAAGCTAAAAGAGATGCGCGTTTAAAATTCAACAAGAAAGCCAACGCCGAAATACTAGCAGAACAAGAAAAATTTAATCAGAAAGTAAACGAGCAGTTTAAAAATGCTTTAAATCAGTTTACGCAAACGGTTGTGTCTGAGGTTTCAAACAGCATCAAACGAGCATTTGAAGGGGTTAGTGAAAGCTCACAAATAAGCTTGAAAATACTTGAGATGCAACAAAAGGAACTTGAAAAAACCATGAAAGATGTGGAGCGCAGTGATTTAGAGCGCTTACAAGCAAGGCAGCAATATTTGAAAAATGAACAGGACATCATGGATGCAACGCAAAGCAACATGAGTAAATTGTTTAAAAGTATTTTATTGGGTGTTGCGGATTTCTTGATTCAATTAGGTACGGGTTTAGTAGTTGCAGCAACGGCAACAGATGCATTTTTTCAATCACTTAAATCAAATCCTAAACTTGCAATCGCTGCAGGTTTAGCGGCAATTACTGCAGGTGTAGCAACCAAGGCCGTGATTGAACGCGGGCCTAGATTTGCGAACGGTGGTATAGTAAGTGGCCCTACATTGGGACTAGTGGGCGAGTATCCTGGAGCATCAACAAACCCCGAAGTTATAGCGCCATTGGACAAGCTGCAATCTATGATTAATGGAACAGGCGGCGGAGAGGGTGGATATATAGCGGAGACGCGAGTAAGTGGCCGAGATTTGGCAATAGTTTTGAACAGATATAATAAAGACGCACAACGTGGCTAGGAAATACTACGGCATAATAGACGACATAAACGGCGACACATACACCGTTGAACTTTGGGACGCACCAAGCGGCTCACTTACGGGTGGAACACAATTGCCATTGGCAGGCGATGGCTTTGTTTTACAGCAACAGGGTGAAGGTGACGCGCTTTATGAAAACCCAATACGCAAAACCAAAGTTAACGCGACATTTGTCGTAAATAGTACTGCAGATCACACGTTTTTTAAAACCATAGGAGTAGATGACGAAAATAAATACGCGCTTGTAATTTGGAAGGGCAGCAATTTATTTTGGGTGGGCCGCGTGTTATCTGATTTGAACGAATACCAATTAAGACCAGAGTTAAACACAACATACGAAATAGGTAGTGTCGACTGCTTATCTCTGATGAATGAGTATTATGTAGACCCTGATTGGTTTAGTGCGGCTGATAGGCTTAATATGCTTGATATTGTGCGCCAAAGTTTAGCGCAAACCGAACTTCCTTTATATTGGAATCACCTGGGCAAAGGCTCTCAGTATATTTTAGATGCAATAGAAAGCAAAACGCCGCGAGTTGAGGCCTTAAAAAAATATGAGTTAAGCATAAATGCGGCAATAAACGATTATCAGGTTTTTTACAATCAAAAGGTATCTGATGCCAATTGGAAAGGATGGGTAGATTGCGAGACCATAATAAATAACATATTGCTTGCAATGGAGGCTAGATTAGTGCTTGATAATGGCAAGTATTATTTTTATCAGCCCGTTGAATTTGGTGTTGCGTCAACTATTTACTATTCATTATATGGAACAGATGGCACACTTACTTTTTCAAATAACTATCTTCATCATGTTGGTGTAAGTACAGCGCTATCTACAAGGCCACAATTTCAAAGCTTCCCAACTATTACGCATCAAGCTGCAGTAAGAGAGTTTTTATTTAAGTGGACTAGAAAGGCATTTTCTAGAGAGGTTAGAATAAACGCAAATCAATCGACCGCAGATTTAACAGTGGGGCCTATAAATGCCACATCAGGGCCAAAGATTTTAGTTTACGCTAATTTAAATTGGGATTATATTTATAACCCAGTGCCTGGTACTAGTTTCTATAATGAAATATTATTTAGAATTTACACCTACAACAGCACAACAGGGGCATTTCAAAAATACGATTACAATGATCAAACATGGGTAGCTTCGGCAACTAAGCCCGATTATGAGATAATTTTAATTCAACGCAGAGACGAAAAAACCACAAGAACGGGATTATTCAACAGCGTTAAAAGCGTTGACTTTACTAGGACGTTTTCAAGCTCTACGGGTGTAGATGCTATTTATTGCGAGTTTGGAATATTAAACACATCAAGTGTTGCGTTTTCGGGGGCCTCTACTAAAACAAGGCTATCAATATGGGGCAACACCAACCTATTTCAACAAGATGATTTACCTAGGACAATAAGCGTAACAAACACCGATAACGTTACGGCTTCCAAAATTGTCGAGCTAGATTCTGCAATTTATCAAAACAACCTAAGCCTTGACGACGTTGGAATGATTTATGATTTAAACACCAATACTATACCGACAGCCTGGGCAACAATGAACGCAAGTTTAAGCGCGCCATTATTACAGCGAAACGGTACAGATTGGATGTCAATTTATAAATTTTCGCCTATTTTATTACAGGGGAGTTTTCACGATGCGGGCAATTATTTGCGCGTTAAATCAATTTATTTTGATAGTGACGTATATCACTGGCAAGGTGGAAGTTTTTACGCGCAATCGTGCCGCTATGAAGGCGAATGGCTTAAAGTTGCATCAGATTACGGCAACATAGTAACAGGTGGCGAGCTTGATAGCGATGAAATAGATTTAGGCGACCAAGGCAGCGAAACGCTTTTAAGATTGTCTCAACAAACTGAAGATTTGCGCGAGGCCATTGGTAATGTTTACGATGCTGTGCCTTATCATATAAGCGAGGTGTCTGCAGGATCTCCAACCACTACGCCAATTATCGACACAGCCTTTGACGTAAAAGTATATTTTGACCAATCTGAAAGCTTATTAAAATGGGATTTACAAGAGGAAGGCAAAGTAACCACCATAACCACAGCAACCTACAACGTAACCGGCTACACTGAGCTATATTTATGCGATACCACAGCGCACGGAATAACAGTAACGCTTCCAAGCGCGGCCGATTACAAAGGTCGCCGTTATATATTTAAGAAAACAAAGGCAACTCATAGCCTCGCAATCCAATCGACGGCCATAGATGATGGAACCGAAATTTCCATGAATAACAAAAACGAAGCTATAACGGTAATGAGTGACGGGTCGCAGTGGTGGGTAATCGCTAAGTTCCCATAATTTGTAACAGCGGGGAGTTATTAGTTTGGTATTTTCGCCGTATGGCGGATCAGAAAATTAGTCAATTAACGACCATTGTCACCGTTGACAATAACACGGATGTCTTGCCAATAGTTGACACATCCGCAGCACAAACGAAAAAAGTAACTCCTGCAGCTTTAAAAACTGCACTTGCTCTAAATAACGTAGACAATACTAGCGACACTGACAAGCCAGTAAGTACGGCAACTCAAAGTGCTTTGGATGCAAAACAAGCAACGTTGGTTTCAGGCACGAATATTAAGACTATAAATTCTCAATCCTTATTGGGTTCAGGGAATATTGATATTTCGGGAAGTGGTGGGGTTACTACCCTTGATGGGTTAAGTGGTGCGATTACATTGATTGAAGGTGCAAACGTAACCATAACCGATAACGGCACAAATCAAATCACTATTGCGGCTGCAAGTGGTGGAGTTACCGACGGTGACAAAGGTGATATAACCGTATCAGGTAGTGGAGCAACTTGGACTATTGATAACGGAGTTGTAAACAATGATAAATTAGGCACAGGAATAGACGCTGCAAAGTTAGGTGACGGAAGTGTAAGCAATACCGAGTTTCAATATTTGAACGGAGTTAGTAGTGCAATTCAAACGCAATTGGATGCAAAGGTTGACGAAAACGCTGCAATCACAGGAGCGACAAAAACAAAGATAACCTACGATGCAAAAGGGTTAGTTACCGCTGGGGCAGATGCAACAACGGCAGATATTGCAGATAGCAGCAATAAAAGATATGTGACTGATGCACAATTAACCGTAATAGGTAACACAAGCGGAACGAACACGGGCGATAATGCGACCAATTCGCAGTATTCAGGTTTGGATGCAGCAAAAACAAATAAACTAATTACAACCAACCGCCAAACTGCATCGTATACACTTGTTTTAAGTGATGCTGACAAGTTGGTCGAGATGAATGTGGGGAGTGCGAACAACTTGACTATTCCATTAAATTCTTCAGTTGCATTTCCAACAGGGACTCAAATTTTACTTGCCCAATACGGGGCAGGTCAAACGACCATAGTTGCAACAAGTGGAGTGACGGTTAGAAGTAACGGAGCGAAATTGAAACTGAACGTGCAGTATAGCGGTGCTACTTTGATAAAGATAGGCACTGATGAGTGGTATTTATTCGGAGATATAGTAGCATGATTTTAGCAACACACGGAATTATAGGTAGTTCAATTGTGCAGTTTAGCGCTGCTGCACTTGAATCTCAATTTAATGATAGAGTAGTTGCTGCTGGTGGTTCATTAACATCTACCGAAAGGTCTGCTTTAGTTACATTGATTAACGATTTAAACAATTACGGCATTTGGACTAAAATGAAAGCCGTTTACCCTATGGTTGGAGCAAGTGCAGCAGCGTGTGCACAGAATTTAAAGAGTAGTAGTTTTACAGGTACATTTACAAGTGGTTGGACATTTGCAAGTACAGGAGCAAAACCTAATGGTACGAGTGCATTTATGAATACCTCTTTAAATTTATCTACACAAACAACATTGTACAATGTGGCTTATTCAAATTATATACGCACATTATCAAGTAAAGGTATAGATATGGGCGTAACCGATAGCACATCTCCATTATATATAAATGAAGGATGGTTTTCCTCAAATTATAATGGTTTTTTACAAGGCGGTTTTTATGATAATGATAACGGACCATTGGCAATTAAGGTTAGCACTACAAATAGTCGGGGATTTTTTGTGAGTTCAATAACATCTCAAACAAATACTTTTGTCACTCAAGGCAATACATTAAAAGGACAAGTAACGACTCTAAATTTAACAACTCCAGCAAACACCACAATAGTATTAGGAGGGGTTAGGAACGCAAATGGTGGTGGTGTAATTGAATTTTCTAACAAGGAAACTTGTTTTGCATCAATTAGTGATGGCTTATCAACTACCGAAGCCGCTAATTTTTACACCGCAGTACAAGCATTTCAAACAACCCTTTCACGTAACGTATAATGATAGGCTATATTTTAACCGAAAACCAAGCAAACGAAGTACAAGGCAAATTTGTTAACCCTTACTGCTTCATAAACTGCGTTCAAGACATCAACGATGTGTGGTTCTTTTTCGGCAACGAGCAAGACAAAGAGACTTTTAAAGATTCTGAATATATGTGGTTGTTTGACCTCCCGCAAGGCGAATATATACCTAAACCAACACCTAACCCATTCGATGAAACTACCCATAACCTTTGACGAATTTAAAAGCGACCCAACCAAGGCAATAACCTTTTTGATGTTGGTCGTTGTGAGTGTGCTGTATTATAGGGCTGAACGCCAAAGTAAAGCCATCAATGACCGATGTGAGCAGCGGTTGGAATTATGTGAGGCAAAGTTAGAAAAAATGTCCAAGATGTTAAAAACGCAAGATTCATTGTGTAGTGCGTTAATTACTGAAATAAGCATTTATAAAAATTTAGGTAAAATATGAAACTACTTTACGGAATAGCAATAATAGCCTTAATTATGGCGGTTGCAATTGAACCTGATGTTGAGCAGAAAGCCGAGGAGCAAATCCACCACTCCGAAATGATGTGCGATTCTGCTGCAATGGTTTTAGAGGAGATCCACAATTTGAACGATAGCCTATTAATTGAAAAATACTTTTATGAAAATAAGTGAGTTATTCAAAGGGGATAAAGGCGAATTTTCGTCCAAGAGGTTTGTTGGTATTTTTGGCGCTTTGGTCCTATTTGGCTCTATGGTTTATTATAATAGCGATAAACTCGTTGAAGCGGTGGAGTTCATCACTATATTTTCGCTTGGTTACACGGTTATAGACAAATACACCAATGGCAAAAACAACGCAAGTCAGTAAGCACCGAGAAAAACCAAAGCGCAAGCGCCCAGGTGTACATTCTAAAAATAATAAACCATGCAAAAAATATCGTGGGCAGGGGCGATTATAATTTTATTAGCTAGCTGCTCAGCTGAGTGGCACCATGAGAAAGCGTGCAAAAAAGCGCCTATTTATTGTATGGAGTGGGTGCGGCTTGATACGGTGTTGTATCGGGATAGTTTCGTTTATCATCGCGTTGACACCACCGAATTGATAGATACGATTACAATTGATACGGGTAGCATTCAGGTAAAAATCGTGCGTCATCACGACATAATCCGCACCTATGTCAAACAAAAGCCCGACACAACAAGAATAACAATAACAAAACAAATGCCGCCGCGCATTATTTACCGAGATAAGGTAAATTGGTGGTGGTTAATTTTAATACCTTTATTATTATGGCTAATTTACAAGAAGTAAACTTCGACTACATTAAAAAATGGGAAGGCGGTTTATCCTGGCATAAAAAGGATAGCGCTTCCAAACATCCGGTGCCATCTACTGTGGCGCATCCTAACCCTAAAGGCATTCACACCAATATTGGAGTAACTTGGATGGCGTGGAGCACTATCTATGGCCGTAGCGAGGAATCTATAAAAGATTTTTATGTGATGCCTAAGGACAAATGGGTGAAAGTTTACAAGTGGTATTGGGATTTGGTAAACGGATCACAAATCGAAAGCCAAGTGATTGCTGAATGGCTTGCGGATTGGGCGTGGGGCTCAGGCGCAAATGCGGCATTTCAGATGCAACACTTTTTGAATCACAACGGATATATTTTAACCGTTGACGGAAAAATAGGGGCAAAATCGGTTAATGCCATGAATGCGCTCATAAAAGAAAAAGGCCCTGCAGAAATCTACAAGGCCCTATATACTTGGCGCTGCGATTGGATTAAACGCCTTCCGTCATTTCGTGACTTTGGTCGTGGGTGGATGAATCGATTGGAGGATTTTCATGCATGGGCGCTAAAAGAGCTTCAACACGAGAAACCGTAACCGGTTGCACGTCCTGCACCTCGAATTCAGTGTGCATTCCCATCATGATTTCGGGCGCGTAAAGGCGACCAAAAAAAGCAGCTGAGCGATATTTTAGCATAAGTTCGGGCATGGTTTTCCATTTGCTGCCTGCTTTGGTTAGCCATCCTTCATCTTTGGCCATTTGAATAGTTACCCAGGGACCTTCTAAAATGGCGCCGGTGTCTTTTTCTGTTGCAACTGCACGGCATTTATCTTCTGTAGCCTCAAAGCGCAAAGCCGTAAACCTTCCACAGGCATTTAATGCCGCAATGATAAACGTGCTGCTCCATGAAGGGCGGCCGTGAATGATGTGAAGATTTTGCATAACCATAAGCGGCGAGGCTCCTATTCTGTGCGCCATTTCCAAGGCCACAAGCGTGTTGGCTACATTATTTTGATAATCCTTTGGAATCATTGTTGAGGCTGCAAGTGCCTTAGCCTTGCGCACAATTAAATCGTAGCTTTCTTCTGGGGTGTGGGTGATTTGTGTCATTTGTTTTTTATTTCTGCGTTATTTAATATATCGATAAATACTTGGAGGCTAATCCATTTAATCCATTTTCCATTTTCATCATAAGCACCTACGCGAGATATTGTGATATTATTTCCCTTTGCAAAATTACCTTGAGTTAGTTCGGCTTTGCTTATTTTGTAGTATGCAATCTCATTTTCCATAATTCGGTAATTGTAATTTTGCTAAACCATTGTAACCGGGCCATTCGTTGAGCTGTGTGCACTGCTTCCAAGCAATGTAGTCCTCTTGATACTTTTGCCTTCCTGCTTGAATGTCGGTATCTTCAATAACGTAACACGCTACAGCAAATGGAGCGGTTTTTTCAACAGCTATGAAAACAAAACCGTCACACGGAATGTTATTAGCTTCAAGAATGTCGATGTAAAAAGCTGCTTGCACATCGTAGCGGTATTTCATTGCTGATCTACCAAACGCATACGGCGAGGCATCTTCTGTGGTTTTTAAATCCAAACAGATATTTAAAGAGGTCAGTGCATCAGGTTTACATTTTTTATCGTCGTGTGTAAAAACCTGCTCAACTTGTGTAATTTTACTCAATAACAACCCAGCTTGTGGATGGCGACGTGCAGCCTCAGCAATACGCTCGCAGATAATTGCATCCTCAGGCGAGATAATTTCAAGCCCGTCAACTGATGCGATAAATTCCTCATAGCGCTGTTTTCCGTCTTTTGTGCGTCGGTCTAAATTTGGAGCAATAGCATAACGCTTACCAAATTCCGACGGCTCCAATACGGCGCAATGCACAGCGGAGCCCAATAATAACGCGGGTGTTTTTTTCTCAACGTGCCCAGGGTTTAAATAACGCTCCCAATAATGTAGGGGCGATTTGTGGATCAGGTCTAATCCTGATTTACTGATTTTTGTTGTGTCTTTGTGATATTCCATGTTGCAAAATTGAGATATTTGTTTCATATTTGCAACAACGAAATGAAAATATATTACAAAGGGGCATTGATGTCCCTCTGTGAAATATAGTCAGGTGGCGGAATTGGTAACGCAATGTTTCTAGACGAAGTTCAGCCGGGGGAGGCTGTTGCAGGTTCGAATCCTGTCCTGACTACGGGTGACTGGTTATCACTACACAAGACATGCAAAAGGAAGTGATGACGGCTCGGAAAGACGAGCAACATTGCCCTGTAGAATAATGGCAGTTCACCTCACTTTGACTGAGGGCGTTGAGGTTCGAGTCCTCACGGGGCAACCAAACTTATGTACAAAACTATATTAACCGGTAACCTGGGCGCGGATGCCACAGTAAACCAAGTAAACGCGCAAGATGGCGCACCATTCAATGTAATTAACATGGCTGTAGCCGTGCAATTGCGTAAAGATGTTACTCAATGGGTGGATTGCGCATTTTGGCGCCGTGCTGAGCAATCTATTGGCGTTGTGGACTATTTGAAAAAGGGGCAAAAAGTACTTTTAGAAGGCGAAGTGTCGGCCGATGTTTGGGAAGGTAAACCAAAGCTAAAAATGAAAATCACAAACTTGGAATTAATATGAAGGATTTAATTGATAATTATTGCAGGCAAAACAATATAACGCGGCAAGATTTAGCCAAAGAATTGCAAGTATCAAGAGCAACATTATACAGATGGAGTAAAAAACAACCCAATGCAGTTACGAAGTTATCAAAAATCATCAATAATGAGCCTAAGAGAGGCGTTTAAAACACATAAACGGGTGTTATTTGTTCTAGCTACAGGCGGGGGCAAATCGGCCGTATTTACAGCCATTGCTCAGGCATCTAAAAAGCGAATTTTAATCCTAGCACATAGAAAGGAATTAATCGACCAAATTCAGGGGCATTTAGGCAATTACGACACCCAGCGTATCACTGTCGGAATGGTGCAAACCATTGCTAAACGCGGATGCGAAACGGAACCTGAGTTTATTATTATTGATGAGGCTCATCACGCTGTGGCGGGTTCATGGAACAAAATAACAGAGCGTTACCCAAGTGCTTATGTGTTAGGCGTTACCGCAACACCGTGCAGATTGGATGGCAAAGGCTTAGCGGCTGCATTTGATGTGATGGTGGAGGGTGTGAAAATATCGGAGCTAATTTCTATGGGTTATTTATGTGGGGCTAAAACATATGCATCACAGCATGACCTGAGTAAAATTAAAAGTGTTGGCGGAGATTACCACAACGGGCAGTTAATGGAATACTTCAATAAATCCAAAATTACCGGGGATGCGATAACCTCGTGGAGAAAATACGCAAACGACGTGCAAACGATTGTTTTTTGCATCAATATAAAGCACGCCGAGATAGTTATGGGAATGTTTAACTGCTTGGGGCATAAAGCGGCTGTAATTAGCTCCAAAAATAGCAAAGAGGAACGCGCGGAGATAGTGGACGCTTTTAAAACGGGCAGGATTAAATTATTAATTTCTGTGGATATAATTTCAGAAGGTTTTGACGTTCCAGAGTGTGGCGCGGTTATATTACTAAGGCCAACTAAAAGCCTATCGTTATACATGCAGCAAGTGGGCAGAGCATTAAGAACGTCGCCGGGTAAGAGTGAGGCGATAATTTTAGATCATGCGGGGAATTGTTTTAGGCACGGCATAGCAACCCAGGACCGTGAATGGGAGTTGACAACAGAGCGCGTAAAAGAGGCATCCAAGAAATGGGATGTTAAGCATTGCGGCAATTGTTATGCTATATTTCCACCGTCATACGATAAGTGCCCTGAGTGTGGCCACGTCATACCACCGAAGCCAAAGGAAATGAAATTAGTTGCTGGGGAGCTAGTGCCTATTGAAGAGGTCGAACTAAAAAAGAAAGAGGCAAAACGTGAGCTAGCAGGAGAAAAAACGCTTGCGGATTGGTTGGCTATTGCGGCACAGAGGGGCTATAATAAAGGATGGGCGTATCACAGATTTAACGCGAGGTTAAGGAAATGAAATTAGATTTAAAAGGATACACAGCAAAGCAATGGGCTATTTTAATACTGCGCTATGATTTTCGCTTGAGTTATCGTGAGATTGCTGAGCGCATGGGAATGAGTATAAGTGGTGTAAAACATGTAATACAGATGAAGAAATGAAAACCTGCAACAGATGTAAAATAAAGCAGTCTAAAGATAATTTTAGATTGCGCTCAACGGGTTATTTATATTATTTGTGTAAGCCATGCGAAAAAATAAACAACAGTGAGCACTACCAAAATAGCAAACCTAAGCCGATAACCGTCGAAGAAAAGAAATGCAGTAAGTGTAACAGGGTTAAGCGCGCTGGGTTATTTTATGCCAATAGGACTAGCTCAGATGGGCTGCAGTCAAGCTGCAAGCATTGTTGGAGGCAATACACCGCTGAATACACTAAGAATAAATACAGCACTTTAAAAGCTCGCTTAGAGCGATCAGAAAAAAATAAAATGAAAATTAAGGAAACTGACATACTCCGCGAGATTTTAGAGTTGTCGCGCGGATCTGTGCGATTATTTCGCAATAATGTAGGATTTGACGCGGGCAATAAAGTGCGCTATGGATTGAAGCCAGGCAGTAGTGATTTAATCGGATGGCGCACCATTGAGATAACTGAGCACCACATAGGGCGCAAAGTCGCAGTTTTTGCTGCAATTGAAGTCAAGACGCCAACGGGGAAAGTAAAAGAGGAGCAGCAAAGGTTTGTAGATTACGTCGACGAATGCGGCGGTATAAGTGGTATTTGCCGCAGTGTTGAAGAGGCTAAAGCGCTTTTAAATTTGTCATAGGAATGTAATTAAATCGTTTATAAGTTGTTTATATCGTGGGAATGTCTCATTTTTGAAACATGGTAATAAACAAAATAATCAATTGGCTGTCGAGCGGTGAGTTTGACAGCCTTCGCTACAAAGTGGAGATTTACTCCGCTAAAATCAGTGAGTTAATGGCAGCCAATGAGGGCTACTGTCAAGAACGTGAGCGCCTATTTCATTCGCGCATTTCGGATCAGTCAAAGTTAATTAAACACCAGGCGGCCGAGCTTGAATACTTGCGTCATTTTGAAAAAATTGTTTTGCGCCAACGCGCACAGAAAAAAGCTTGGAATGAAAGGAAAAAAAAGAAATGATAGCAAAAGAGAAGGCAGAAGAATTAGTTAAGAAAATGTATTCTGTACATTCTAATTCTGCGAGTGATATTACTTTGCATTTTGCTAAAGAGTGTGCATTGATTGCAGTTGATGAAATTCTAGAATTAACCAAAAGGAATACATATAACCCGTTTGATTGGAATGAAATAACAGGTGTACGTTATGATAAATTTTGGACAGAAGTAAAACAAGAAATAGAAAAATTATGATAGACATTATTTACCTATTTGCAGCGCTCGCAATAGCCGCTCCGATAGTTTTGGGCGTTATGTATGTTGACTATTTAAAGTTTAAAAAATGGTTTGAACAACAGCAAGAGCCTGAGCCGTTTAAGTACGAAGAGCCCGTGCGCATCAGTAAGCGCCAAGCTGAAATTTTTAACAGATCAATGAGACGAATTAATAAAGAGTTAAAAGATGCAACAGTTGTTAGATAAATGGGAGCGCCTGCGTAGGTCGGAGTATTTGCGCCCGGATGAAAAATTGATGTTAAATCATTGCATAAGTGATTTGAAGCGGTTTATGGACCATAGTGTTGATCTCAACGAAATGGTGGGGAAGCGGACAGCAGTAGAGTGGTTAATCAGCCAACTACAAAAAACAAGGGATTATCAGCGAGTAATTAACGAAGCGAATGAAAGCAGTTCATCGGTTAGGGATGTAATTAAAGAAGCCAAAGAATTGGAGAAGGAGCAAAAAGCAGACACTTGGAATAATGCTATAAATGCAGTTGAAAAAGACAAGTGGGAATCATTTGAACAATTTTATGATTTAACACACGGAGGTAACAAATGAAACTATACACAGAAGAACAAGTAAAACAAATGCTAATTAAGATGGATGAATTTACGCTACTGCATATTAACCGTCTTATGGATGAAATGACACCCATCGAACTACCAAGTGATGAGGAGATAGAAAAAGCAAATCCATTCGTGTTTGGTAGTAAGCATTTAGGAACGAGAGATATGGACATATGGGAACTTGGCTCAAAATGGATGCGTGATAAAATACAAGGAGGTATAAAATGATAGTACCAATAATATATTTAATCGCCTTAGTTATTTTTATCAGGGACATCGATAAGACACTCAAAGAAATGGGCAATGGAGGTAAGAAATGATTAAGAAAACAATCACAATTAAAGGCAAATACACGGGTGATGATAAATCACACGTTAAAAAAGGAGATCCGATGTGCCTTGAATTTAGTAAAGATTATTTAAAAGCGGCCTATATGGATGACGCGTTTAAAAGACATATTAACAATGTAGAAAGCATAACATTAATAAAATATGTCAGGATGAAGGCAGAGAGAGTATTTTTAACAGATAGTTTATATTTATAATGACCCTCCAAATCGTTCCCGCAATCGTTAACCAAAAACAAATTTTTAGACTTTACATTAACCAGCAATTACACTCAGAACATGAGCACTACAAACTCGCACTATATACACAAATTGAAATTGAAAATTCAATATCTAAGTCAGGAAAACAAACAACTAAGAGCCGAAATAACGGGACAGCGTCCAAACCTGAGCCATCCAGTGGGGGAGGTGATTAAATTTATTTCACACCAAACGGGTATTACACCTTCAGAGATGTTAACCAGGTCAAGACAGCGCGACATCGTAACGGCTCGAATGCTATGCATGTATATTTTTAGAACTTACTTAAATATGCAATGGACAGAAATTGGCAGGATATTTCACCGGGATCATTCAACTGCGATACATGGGGTGACGGTTGTAAGTAACCAAAGAACGTTTGCGAAATCGTTTGAAAATAAAGTAATTGAGGCGTATGAAAGTCAGTTATTATCAGTCCATTAAAACACCCAACAGCAAAGAGGTTGCGGATGTTGTTGCTATACTGGACAACATTAAAAACGGGGTTTATGAGGATGTAGCGCATGCCGTAAGGATTGCAAAAAACGAAGAGGAAAAGAAAGCGGCAAAAAATAAGGCTCCGATTATAACCGTTTCGGGTACGTTTACTCAACGTAAAAATGATGCGCTTATTTCCCATAGTGGATTAATTGCGATGGACTTTGACGACATAAATGACTATGGAGATGCCTTTAATTTGCTTATTAATGATCCGTACAGTTACGCTGTGTTTATGTCTATTTCGGGTAAAGGTATTTGTTGCTTGGTTAAAATAGATGGCAAGCGGCACCTGGATGCGTTTTTAGGATTAGAGCAGTATTATTACGAAAATTACAAGCTGCAAGTTGATCGGGCATGTAAAGACGTTTCAAGGCCTCGTTTTTTATCTTATGATCCTGATTTATTTTTAAATGAGCAATCTCAAGTATTTAAATTATATCCAAAAAAAGAAACCAAACAGCAACAGCAAAAAATCAATAATTTTAGCGGAGGCAATCATTATTCGCAGAAATTTGAACTGATTTTATCGCGTATAAATAAAGACTTAACCAATGATTATGCGGACTGGTTAAAGATTGGTTTTGCTATTGCGTCGGAGTATGGTGAGGGCGGTTTGGATTACTTTAAATATGTTAGCTCATTTAGCCATAAATACAATGAATTTGAGTGCGAAAAAAAATATAAAACACTTTTAGGCGACGCAAGTAATGGAGTAAATATTAGCTCATTTTATTATATCTGTCAACAAAACGGCATCGACATAGCAGACCAGCGCGAAGTAGACCAACGCAAAGAAATTCAGCGTTTAAAACAATTGGGAAAAACTAAACAAGAGGTTATACAGGCAATCCCAAACGCAATAAATGAGATAGTAGATTTTGAATTTAATAGGCAAACACCTGCAAAAAATAATCAATTAGATATAAATTTAGTAGAGCAATTTATTCGCGAAAAATACCCTATTAAAAAAAATGAGGTTACGAGGTTTTACGAGCTGGACGGTGTGCAATTGGAGCAGCAAGATTTAAACACGATTTACATAGATGTTAAAAAGGTTTTTTCTAAGGCTTCCAGGGAGATAATCGAATCAATTATATTTTCAAATTATACTGAAAAATATAACCCTTTGCTTGATTATTTCAACGGCTTAAAATGGGATGGAAAAGATCATTTAGCAGAGTTAACTCATGTAATTACTTCGAGTACTGGAGACTTTGCCTATAGGCTTCACGGGCTTCAATATTGGTTGTGTGGTATAATTGATAGCGTTATTAACCAGGAACCAAATCTATTGTGCTTAGTTTTAGCAGGGCAACAAAACACGGGTAAGTCAACGTTTTTTACTAAACTACTTCCGAGTGAATTAAAGAAATATTTTAGCACTTCACAGCTTGATAGGGGCAAGGATGATGAAATTCTTATGTGTCAATCGCTTATCATATTTGATGATGAATTTAGCGGCAAATCCAAGCAGGATGCAAAACAAATGAAGCGCTTACTATCTGCGCACTCATTTACTTTACGGGAGCCTTACGGGCGTCAAAACGTAACGCTTAAGCGCTTAGCTACTCTTTGTGGTACATGTAATGAATTAGATGTATTAAACGATCCAACAGGAAATAGGCGCTTTATTGTGTATGACATCAATGGACAGTTTGATTATGAGAGATACAATAAGATAGATAAATCACAACTATTTGCGCAATGTGTCGAGCTGGTTAACACCGGTAAACATAGGGATAAATACGATATATTCCTGCAGGATTTACAAGACTTAAGCGCTGAGTTTATGGAGGTTAGCATAGAAGAGGAACTACTTAACGAGTTCTTTGAACCTAGTGTCTATGGCGCGTTCTACCAAACGACCAAAATAAAGGACATAATTGAAGAGCATACGCAACAGAAGTTAGGTGTTAAAAAGCTAGGTCAAGCACTTAACAAATTGAAATTTAATAGAATAAAACAGAATGGGATATATGGCTACATGGCAACAAGGATCCGACCAAACGGGTAACTTGGGTAACTTCAGGGTAACTTCTAGCCAACGAAGTTACCCCATGAAGATATCAGTAAACACTAGGTACTTCGTTAATCGGGTAACTTGGGTAAGATATATTTCTAATAAATGTGTGAGATATATAGATACATATATACATACATATATACATTATGTAATTGCTTAAATAATATGTACTACTTTTTTCGTTACCCAACTTACCCAACTTACCCTAATGCCAACAAAACCACAACCTAAAATAAAAGCTAAATCATTTAATAACAAGCCGTTATATGATAAAGGTGAGTATAACACAACTCAATGGAGAAAACTCAGAATGATTATTTTAAACGACGAGCCAATGTGCAGAGAGTGTAAACGTAAAGCTGCGAGTGTCATTGATCACATTCAGCCGATACGATTAGGCGGTGAGTTCTGGAGTATGGAAAACCTACAGCCATTGTGTACTGGATGCCACAACAGTAAGTCAGGAAAGGAAAGTAAGCTTTGAAATTGGTGATTATTTCGCAGTGCGGTGCAGCGGCATGTATAGAAGTAGTGACAACAGCACCGCGCGTCCCCGTATGGGGGTGTAAAACCCCACCCCTATCCCCCGAAAC